>Ga0182018_10000775_pt1 | contig 39732 bp, 32 predicted proteins | sample 812P2MmetaG_FD_120490 | JGI IMG/M metagenome (GOLD analysis project Ga0182018, IMG submission 120490) | Permafrost microbial communities from Stordalen Mire, Sweden - 812P2M metaG | ecosystem: Environmental > Terrestrial > Soil > Wetlands > Permafrost | place: Sweden: Stordalen | collected... | reverse complement strand
TCAATTTCACGGCCTCGAATACTCCGAATGGCCGGTGCGGATTGCGGAGGTTGCGCTGTGGCTGATGGATCACCAGATGAACCAGCAGGCCAGCGAAATTTTCGGCCAGCCGATTGACCGCCTGCCGTTGCGTTCCTCGCCGCACATTGTCCAAGGCAACGCACTCCGCACAGATTGGAACTTAATTCTACCGCGCGAAAAATGCACTTTCGTTCTCGGCAACCCGCCGTTTGTAGGTAAGAAAGAGCAGAAGGCAGAGCAAAAAGCTGACATGGCGATAATTTTTGGCGAGGATCAGGGGACGGGTGTTCTTGATTATGTAACGGCATGGTATTTCAAAACGGCGGAATATATTTCCAATACAAACATTCGTGTTGCATTTGTTTCGACAAACTCCATCAGTCAGGGCGAACAGGTCGGCGTCCTTTGGCGCAGCTTGCGACGCAGATACACGTTACAGATTCATTTTGCTCATCGAAGTTTTGCATGGATGAGTGAAGCAAGGGGCAAGGCTCACGTTCATGTTGTCATAATTGGCTTTGCTGCTTTTAATCGAAACGACAAAGTAATTTTCGAGTATGCACATTCAAAAGCCGAGCCGTTGAAAGTCGCCGTAACAAGAATCAATCCTTACTTAGCCGATGCGTTGGACGTGTTGTTATTCAAACGAGCCAAGCCGATTTGCGATGTTCCTGAAATTAATTATGGCAGTATGGCAAACGACCGCCGCAAAGAAGACAGAGGACTTGGAAATTTAATTCTCAACCGTGAAACGCGCAGTGCAATTCTTAATGAAACGCCGGAGCTTGAACCATACATACGTCCGTTTGTTGGGAGCGAGGAGTTTCTTAACGGAACAGAGCGTTGGTGTTTGTGGCTTATTGACGCTCCACCAGCGTTGATCCGCAGAAGTGCTTTGGTTCAAAATCGAATCGAAGCAGTGCGACAGGCCAGACTTGAAAGCGGCAGGCCAGAAACCGTCAGACTTGCCGCAACACCGGCATTGTTTGGAGAAATTCGTCAACCAACATCTGACTATTTGCTGCTGCCAAAGGTTTCTTCGGAGGAACGGCCATATATGCCACTGGGTTTTCTGACCCCAAACTTTATTGCAAATGGTAGTTCCTTAATTATTCCGAACGCACGATTATACGAATTTGGAATTCTTTCATCGGTGATACACATGGCTTGGATGCGTTATACAGGCGGACGCCTTGAAAGTCGTTACCAGTATTCAAGCCAGATTGTTTACAATAATTTTCCGTGGCCAAGTTCAACACCTAAACAACGCGAACGCGTGGAAGAAAAAGCACAGGCCGTTATCGCTGCACGCGAGCCGCATCTACCACCGCGCGGCATGAATACGTTGGCCGACCTCTACGACCCGAACACCATGCCATCGGAATTACACCGTGCTCACACCGAACTAGATCGTGTCGTGGAAAAATGTTATCGCCCCGAAGCATTTCAGTCCGACCGCGAACGTGTGGAGCATTTGTTTTCGCTCTACGAAAAACTCACCGCGCCGTTGCTGCCCGTCACTCCCAAAACGCGTGGTCGGCGGTCACAGACCGCCGCTACAACGCCACGCGTCACTCGTCAGCGCACACCGGGTTTGACCGATCAAACACCATCGGCTAGTGATATTTGAACGCGATGACATCCGATGCTATATTTTTCATTGAGTTAAACCTCAACCAATCCACCGCCAACGGCGAAGTGTATCCACATGGATACGACAGGTAATTTCAGTTTGTTTAGCGCCTCGCGATAAAGCGCAAGTTGGCCGCTGTATGAAACAGCCTCGGTTGACCATTCAGAGCGTTTGCCCGGAAATGATTTGTGGTCAATGAGAATCCAGCCGTTGCCGGTTTCCACCAGCATGTCGATGAAGCCTTCGATACGCTGGCCCATCTCATTCGTGGTCGCAATGGGGATTTCCACCAACACCTGTTTTGGCTGGAACTGCTGTCCAAGACAGGCACGAAACCGCTCCACCATCTGAAGGACATCATCACTTTTAATCTGATCACCCAAACTGTAACCGCGTAGGATGCGCTGGATGTTTTCCAGTCTTTGGGCGTGGTCGGGATTGACGAACTCGGCGGCGAAGATGGCGTGCAGCGCATCTCCCAAATCGGCTTCTTCCAGCGCACCGGAGAATGGCAGTCGCGGACCAACATCAATGATTTTTCCGACGCGACTTCCTGAAACCTGTGGTTGTCTCGACGGTGTCAATCGGGCTGGTAGTTTTGGTGTTGGCTGTAAAGGAGCGGGAAACCATGTGTAGTGCGAATCAGTCTTGGCGGCAGCAACCTCAGCGGGAGGAGTCAGTTGCAGGGTTTGCAAGCCGATTGTCGTTTTGTCGGGCAAGATGAGTTGGCCGTTGCCGGGTTGCAGCCATTGAACTTGCAGGCCGTCCAGCCAAGGCGTGGGCTGATCTTTTTCACGCACGAGAACCAACAAATCACGCGCACGGGTCAAGCCGACATAAAGCAATCGGAGTTCTTCCTCCACAGCTTTGCGTGCGGCGGCATGACCGATGTCACCAGCCGCCACATTCGTTTGCAGCGGGATTCCAGTTTCCTGCTGTCCGAAGGGCCACGGCCAGAATCTGAGTCGGCGATTTGCCAGCGGATTATTTAGGTCGAATGGTTTTGCCGGGTCAACCGGCGTCACGGTAATTTCCCATAGGCGAGGCCAAGGCTCGGTATTTAAGTCGGTGCAGATGACCACGGGCCATTCAAGCCCCTTGGCTTGATGGTAGGTGCTTACGAAGATGGCATTCACCTGTTCGTCCGTGGCCTTCAAATCCTTTTCAGAATCAGCCAGAAAATCGCACCAATATAGAAAGCTGGCGATGGTGGCCGGAGTGTGATTCTTTGCTGATGCCTGTTCGTATTTCACCGCAATAGCGCGCAGCGATTCAAGATTGGCACGGCGTTGTAATGCTCGCGTTGCTGTAGCGCCCCAAGCGGACACGGTTGTGAAAACTCCGCCATAATGCAGGGCAACATCCAGCGCCTCGCTGGGCGAGAGCACATTTAACCGGGCACGGGCTTGTTCCAATGCGACAATCGCGGGGTGAACGAAATCTCCTTCGAGTCCCCACCGGTCATTTCCGATTCTCTCCGTTTCCTGCCTGTGGCGCGTTACATATTCCAGGCGGTTCTCAAGCCATTCCTCCGGTTGCTGGGCCGCTTCCAGCGCCACGATTTCCGCTGATGCAAGGGAGTCAGTCGGGTCTGCCAATCGCCGAAGACAAGCCAAGGCGAGTCTGGCTTCAGGCGTGGCCAGCAACCCGTCTTGCGAGAGCGTCACTGCATAGCCGCGTTGGGTCAGCTTTTCGGCGATGGTCGCGGCGGCTTGATTGGTGCGGCACAACACTGCGATGTCGCGCAGTTCTGTCGGACGAAATTGCTCCCGATTTTGTCGATCCTGGACAACGAGTGTTTCCCCGCGACTGAGTAATTGAACAATACCATCGGCGAGTGTGGCAGCGCGCTGGTCATTGGTGAGCTTTCTTAGAGCGCCGTTTCCCTTGTTAAATTGACCGCTTGAGAGTTCAAAAAACTCCAGCGAGGGTTGCGATGCCGAAATCGAAGCACGCTGGGCCTCAAGCTGGACTTCCTTGGCAGGTAAATTGAGTGACTTTCCAAAAGCAGGCACAAATAACGCGCTGGCCAAGCTCACCAGTTCGGGTGTGGAGCGCCACGATTTGGCCAAAGGCTCGGCCAGAGTTCCCACTTTTCTAACTTGATCAACTATGGCCTTGATCAGTTCGGGGTCACTATTGCGAAATCCATAGATCGCCTGCTTTACATCACCCACCCACACGGTCTCGCGGGCGAGTGCTGCCAGTTGCATGAACAAGGCGAGTTGGAGAGGACTCGTATCTTGGAACTCATCCACAACCAGAAGATCCAATTCGCGACCGAAAGTATCGCGCACATGCGCCTGGTCACGCAGGAGATGAAACGCGCGTTGCTCAAGGTCGGAGAAATCAAGTAGTCCACGCTCTTCTTTGAGACGCTGGAATTCTGTCAATGAAATCTGTGCCACGGAAAACAGAAGTGTCGTATAATCCCGGATGTGTTCACGCAGTTGTGGGTGAGTTTCAACTCGCACGGCCAGCGCGGTTACTGCGACGACTTCAGCCTGACTTTTTTTACCCGGCTGCTTTTTGCCTAACTTGATCCAATCGCTCCAAGGTAGCCGACGTGCTTCAAGCGCCCGCAACGTATCTTGAAGCGATTCTACATAGTCTGCTGTTGCCTTGGTTTCATCACCATTCCTGGAGATATGCTCTATGGCCGATTTGATAGCCACAGCCAACTGTTCGTCAAGGTTCTCCGTAGTCGGAGCCGGAAGAAACGCCAGTAATTCGTCAACACTTAACCGTCCCATGTCAGCCAACGATGCCGGTGAAAAATCGTTCGCTCGCGCTGCGTCAAGCAACCCTCGCACCTGTTTTTTCCATGAGTATTCAAAAGTCTTGGCGTTTTTTTGGCCGAGAATATTAGCGAGTCGTTGCAACCGATTGAGCGCGTCAAAATCCACTGCGGTCTCAATTGCCTGAACTAGCAGTGAGGCAGCGTCTTCTTCGGAGAGGATTTCAATACGGGGCGAGATGCCGGCCTCGAATGCGAAGCGCTGGAGCAATTGACCGCAAACGCCGTGAACTGTTCCCATCAGACTCTCATGCAAGCGTTCGGCCAAAGCAGGATGCCCGGAGTTGTAAAGACGACGTCGCACTCGCTCGCGAAGTTCCTGCGCCGCTTTGACGGTGTAGGTGGTCGCGATCAGCCCGTCGGGGCGGCACGACCCTTTTGAGAGGTGGTCCTCGATGACCTCCGTGATACGGTGGGTTTTGCCACTGCCTGCGCTCGCACTGATAAACGTGATATTTGTTTTCATGCGTCTGCCCTCCAGCCAGTCAAAGCATCAAAGTCGTTATACTTGGAATGGTCTTCGGTGGCAGCCCAATGGGCGAGCGGCGGAGTTGAATCAGGCGCTTCATCAGGACTCTCGGACACATCTAAGGCAACCGGAGTAAGTTCAACCCAACCCGCGTCGAGCTGTTGCCGACGCCAATTCCAGACTTGCTCGAAGTCCGTCCAGCACTGCTGAAGCTCGCCCGGCGGAAATTTGGATGCGACAACTTTCGCTTCTGGGAAGAATGTTTTCGTCGTCGCAATGAGCCGTCGCCGCCGAAGCAGGAAAAATGCGCTTGCCGGCCATTCCTTTTGACCCTGACAACGCAAGAGATGACCATAAATCGCCAATTGCAACGGCCGGTTTTCTCGAAGCTCCCGCTCTCGGACATCCATTCCGCCGAATTTCAAATCCACCACCGCGATAAGGTTCTGTTGGTTTCGCGCCAATAAATCAATAATGCCGCCGATTTGCCCTCCGACAAATGACACCGATTGCAGTGTTTGATTCGCACGGGCTTCCACCACTTTTGCCTGGCGCAACTGAAATAAAAGTTCCCAGATAGCCTGCTTGCCCAATTCCAGAAGCTTCAAAGCATCCGCCCGCTTTCCCGGAAGCAGCAGGTTTGCTCCTTCCCGTTCGAGCAGTGGCGGCCATATTCCTTCCAGCCACGAATTTAATTCTGATTGCGAGCAAGTTTGCCAGTTCGCTGGCTTTCCAGTGGCGGCCAGTAAAAGATCAAGCATACGATGAAGCAATGTGCCTTCTTGTCGGTAATCAGCTTGCAGGCGCAGACTGGCGACTGGCCCAGCTTTCAACCCGGCTTTGTAGTGCAATACCCACGCGCTTGGATTGTAAATGAATTTTTCGGCGCTCGAATATGACTCAGCATCTCTTGGTTGAAGGTGATTGGACGCATTCAATTTCCACCAGCGGCGCAGTGCTGGCAGCGGACGATGGTTAGCCTGCGCGAAATGCCACGGCGCGGTGGCTTTGCCGGTAGAAATTAAATAATCCAAATCAACTATCGGTAACGGCTTACTCTCCTTATCAAGGAGTGAAAACAATCGGGTAAGCAAAGGATGGTGGGCGACTGGCTCTCCGGCGCGTTCACGCGGGTAAATTAAAACCAGTTGATTTTTAGCGGCCAGGACTGGCCGAAGCCATCTCGTGGTCTCCATCTCTGCCAAGGTTTCCGGCGTTGGGAATGCGACACCATGTGCGTGCAGTTGCTCCAGTTCCTGCGTTGTCCACGGCAACCTAGCCGAAGGAGCAGGCTCGCTGAAATTCCACCATACCATATTATCCACTGGTTCATTTACGGCAGTTGGATGTGCCGCGCGGTGAACGTGGCCAAGTTCTTCCACTGCTGACCCGCCGGGCCAGCCCGTTCCACTGACTTGATGCAGTAACCGTTCCAATTGACTTCGAGTGATGGTGGGTTGTGACTGGAGCAGTTCGGCCATTTCCGAACTGAGCGAGGCAAGCGCCCGGAATTGATGCGCCTCGATAATTGACACGCCATCGGCAACCGACTGGAGAGCCGACCACCGTGCCACACGCGCACAGCATTCCGAAAGTTTTGAACCACTTGCTCCTGCTTTTGCATCAAACTCGGCAACCACCAGCCAGTTCTTCAAATCTTGCTCAACTCTCTCAATTGCCTGTTTCTTTTCATCCGCGTTAAGCTTGCCATAGTTTTCAATATTTTCCTTGGTTGCGGCAACTGCTGCCTGCCATTGAGGCCCGCCTATGCCGGGACACTCCGCAATCACATTCGCAAGTTTGAACCGCAGCACACCAGTGACCGGACAAGCGGGATGTGTCAAAAATTCCAGCAGAGCACGGGGATCAACAGGCTTCCAATACAGTCGCAGTGCAAGTAGCAGCATCTGGGGGATCGGGCGCGCGGGCGAACCTGGTTGAAACCCAACTGTCGGCTCATTTAGCGAAGAAAGAGCCTGTTCCAATGGGCCGGCGCTTTCCGCTGCGACCAACGTGATCGTCACGTTGGACGTTTGTCGAAGGCTTTGGAGTAACTGTGCAGCACCGTTGGCAAGTGTGACTTCTGAAAACGCCGTAAGGCATAATATTGACTGGTCACCTCTTAATTTAAGACGCTGTGAAGAATGGCTTTCGCGAAGTAACGACTGGATTTGGACGAGATCAGACGTTTCGCCTTTCGTATCGGTCACCGAACTGAAGGCACCAGCTTCATACCGTGCTCCAAGCTTTTCACATACTAACTGCCAAAGCTTTGGTAGATGATTCTGCGGATCACGCACCGTCAGTGAATCAAATTTTGGCGAACGAGAGTCGAGTTCAGTCAGAACAGAGCGAAGCCGGTCAGCATTACCGGGTGGTAAGCGGTTTGCCGTCTGCGCTTCCACGGCGGCAACATCTCGAATTCTTGCTGTGTCGCTTGCGGACGCCAAGCCATCCCAACCCGCTTCGATTAAAGCATCTCGCCATTGCAGCAACGCTTCCGCGACAGCATAGGGGTCTTTCTTGAAAGACTCGTTGTAAAAGGTGGGGCGTTCGATTGAAATTTGTTCGAGAATTTGTCGGAATTCTACTACTCGATGAGCCGAGCTAACTGTTTTCGCTTTTAATCCTAGCCGCGTCTCAAGTAGTTGCAACAACCCCAATGGACCACAGATTGGCATCGCGAGCATCTGTCTGGGCAGAACTGTTTCATAGCCATCAAGCCCCATGCCAAAGCTGATTTTCATAATCGCCTTTGGGTATGTGCGCAGTTTGAGTTCAGTAGTGTTTCCACAGCCGGAATGAGATTCTAACAAAATGGGTGAACTCGGCAACGCTTTGCAGATGAAAACTGCTTCAACGGAGCCGCGCCCGCGCGGGCGCGGAAATGGATTTCGACCGATCCAACAATCCCGTGGATTTGGACGCTTCAACGGAGCCGCGCCCGCGCGGGCGCGGAAATATTACGAAGGCGACGTGGACGCGCTGATGGATGAAGTTGCTTCAACGGAGCCGCGCCCGCGCGGGCGCGGAAATAAGGCCGTCCGCATCACCGGAGATTTCTTCCGGCCTGCTTCAACGGAGCCGCGCCCGCGCGGGCGCGGAAATAGCGGCCGGAAAACCGTTCCGGCGGGAAACCTTGCCGCTTCAACGGAGCCGCGCCCGCGCGGGCGCGGAAATCTTCAAGTGTTTTCCAAAAACATATTGTAAATCTTGCTTCAACGGAGCCGCGCCCGCGCGGGCGCGGAAATAACACACACGCGCACCCTGGAAAATCGTAGGTAATGCACGCTTCAACGGAGCCGCGCCCGCGCGGGCGCGGAAATCATCGGCCAGGTCGCGATACGACGTAGCGGTGGCCTCGCTTCAACGGAGCCGCGCCCGCGCGGGCGCGGAAATGCGACGACCAAAACCTGACCTATGCTCATTGACCACGCTTCAACGGAGCCGCGCCCGCGCGGGCGCGGAAATATCGTGCTGGTGCCCGTGTTCGCGTTGCCCGCCAGGCTTCAACGGAGCCGCGCCCGCGCGGGCGCGGAAATTCAAATAGAAAAGACATAAAATTACATTCTTAAATCGCTTCAACGGAGCCGCGCCCGCGCGGGCGCGGAAATTACTCAATCGCGGGGGGGGGTATAGCGTGAAAACAGCTTCAACGGAGCCGCGCCCGCGCGGGCGCGGAAATGGCATCCACAAAGATAGGTTCGAAGCCTAAATTTAAAGCTTCAACGGAGCCGCGCCCGCGCGGGCGCGGAAATGTTGCGTTTCCGCTGGAATCTCGATCTGATGGTCGAGGCTTCAACGGAGCCGCGCCCGCGCGGGCGCGGAAATTTGCGAACTTCCAAACGATAAAGCATTCTTTTTTTGGGCTTCAACGGAGCCGCGCCCGCGCGGGCGCGGAAATTTGTGCTCTGCCAGTGCTGTTCCCAACCGATTGAGAAGCTTCAACGGAGCCGCGCCCGCGCGGGCGCGGAAATCAGTTCGCGGACCTTGCGGTCGCCAGCGTTGAAATCAGCTTCAACGGAGCCGCGCCCGCGCGGGCGCGGAAATTACGCTGATTCTGAGAAATCCCATCGCGACGATGCCGCTTCAACGGAGCCGCGCCCGCGCGGGCGCGGAAATGGTTTTGTGAGGCAACGAGCCGGAAGGCGTGGTTTCAGCTTCAACGGAGCCGCGCCCGCGCGGGCGCGGAAATTTCTAAACCTTCGCGTCCTTCGCGCGACAACAAAAAGCTTCAACGGAGCCGCGCCCGCGCGGGCGCGGAAATTCAGCGCGACGGCGCGCCAGACCGACATGCGCCGTCGCTTCAACGGAGCCGCGCCCGCGCGGGCGCGGAAATTGGTCAGGTTGTTACGTTGTTGATCTCGAATGATGCGCTTCAACGGAGCCGCGCCCGCGCGGGCGCGGAAATTTTATCTTCGTTGGCAGAAATGCCGACCGCGATTAGGCTTCAACGGAGCCGCGCCCGCGCGGGCGCGGAAATTATAGACTTCTAGTTCGTTTTACATTGGTATCACCTAGCTTCAACGGAGCCGCGCCCGCGCGGGCGCGGAAATTAATGATAAACAACACCAGCCACGCGCCACCATAGTGCTTCAACGGAGCCGCGCCCGCGCGGGCGCGGAAATATACTCCACTTCGGCCGTATTCCTCGATTGAGTCCAGCTTCAACGGAGCCGCGCCCGCGCGGGCGCGGAAATTACCCGCGCCGCCGTCATCCGGCTGGAAGGGGAATCCAAGCTTCAACGGAGCCGCGCCCGCGCGGGCGCGGAAATCCGATGAACCCCGTGACACCCCAGCCGGACATGGCGCTTCAACGGAGCCGCGCCCGCGCGGGCGCGGAAATTATCCGACGCCTTTCCGCCCGACGGCTTTCCGTCTTCAGGCTTCAACGGAGCCGCGCCCGCGCGGGCGCGGAAATATGCTAGTTTGTCCTCAGCATGTTCCACTGGATGTTGCTTCAACGGAGCCGCGCCCGCGCGGGCGCGGAAATGCTGGCACGCCGCCCTTACGGTTGCTGCGGTGCATGGGGCTTCAACGGAGCCGCGCCCGCGCGGGCGCGGAAATCAGATTCGTCGGGTCAGGCCATGACGTGGGCAGCGCGCTTCAACGGAGCCGCGCCCGCGCGGGCGCGGAAATTTTTTTGACACAAGCACTCGCACACACGGATGACAAGCTTCAACGGAGCCGCGCCCGCGCGGGCGCGGAAATAGCGGCTAACTCGCGCCGAATGGTGGGTGCCAGGTGGCTTCAACGGAGCCGCGCCCGCGCGGGCGCGGAAATTGGCGGTAGTCGAGTCTTGTGACGTTTGGTAAACGTAGCTTCAACGGAGCCGCGCCCGCGCGGGCGCGGAAATACAAATGCTCCATCAAGTGGTGTCCACGCTGCGCGTGGCTTCAACGGAGCCGCGCCCGCGCGGGCGCGGAAATTTGGTCACTTGGAACATTGACGTGGACGACACGAGCGGCTTCAACGGAGCCGCGCCCGCGCGGGCGCGGAAATACTCACTGTTCCGTCCAGGTCAATGCGCCTACCGACGCTTCAACGGAGCCGCGCCCGCGCGGGCGCGGAAATTCGTGAATTGTGCGCGTGGTGTTCTGTGAAGTTGATTGCTTCAACGGAGCCGCGCCCGCGCGGGCGCGGAAATGTTAAGGTTACGAGCGATGACTATTCCAGCCTTGTTGCTTCAACGGAGCCGCGCCCGCGCGGGCGCGGAAATGCCATGGCGAACGGGACATTCTCCTTGAACTGATAGGCTTCAACGGAGCCGCGCCCGCGCGGGCGCGGAAATAATATGACGCGCAGGATGCGCCCCGCAAGGCCGCTGGCTTCAACGGAGCCGCGCCCGCGCGGGCGCGGAAATGGCCGCGGCCGCGTCGGGCGGCACGAACCAGGCGATGCTTCAACGGAGCCGCGCCCGCGCGGGCGCGGAAATTAGAACAACTGTTGATAGTGCGTGTTCATCAGGTCGGCTTCAACGGAGCCGCGCCCGCGCGGGCGCGGAAATATTGGGCAATTTTAGCGGGGTGAACGGCCAGTGATTTGCTTCAACGGAGCCGCGCCCGCGCGGGCGCGGAAATCAGGCCGTAGCTTTCCGTGCGGCCAGGGATCGCCAGGCTTCAACGGAGCCGCGCCCGCGCGGGCGCGGAAATAAGATTTTGACGATACAAGTTTGGACGATTCGGACGAGCTTCAACGGAGCCGCGCCCGCGCGGGCGCGGAAATACAAAGTTGCCGAGCTTGGTTGCGCCTCCGGCTGCTGCTTCAACGGAGCCGCGCCCGCGCGGGCGCGGAAATGGCCTACAAGAAGATTTTCAGCGTGACGGACATTGCCGCTTCAACGGAGCCGCGCCCGCGCGGGCGCGGAAATCAGTTGAACACGGGATGAACTGAATCTTGCGCAAAAGCTTCAACGGAGCCGCGCCCGCGCGGGCGCGGAAATCAGGACACCGCGCGGCGTCACGGAAAGCAATTGAGAGCTTCAACGGAGCCGCGCCCGCGCGGGCGCGGAAATAGCTTCTCTGTTACTCCTTGTGGCGCAAGCCCGCAATACTTGAATTGCGAGAGCTTGCGTTGTTTTGAGTGTCTGTATGCTTGCGATGTCTGGTTGTATCGTCATTATCGGCTTGTTTTAAGATGGTTACGCCATGCGAGCGCGGAAGGGGTTTTCCGCATCACCCTGCCGCTCGCGGGTTAAATTGTCAAAGATCGTCAACGTCTCAAACCACATAGCACGGCGCGTCCAACTTCACATAGGGCAAGCCTATAGCCGTTATTACTCGATCACCGCGACCTTCGGCTGGTCCTAGGCCGACAAAAATCACCTGATCTTCGTCGTGATTGATTATGTCGCATAAAGCGGTTTCCAATTCAATCTTTTCCGATGGATTCAAGTCGCACTCGAAAACCGAAAACTGCAAGTGGTCGCCAAAATTACCACAGGTCTTGAAAACCTTTCGCAACCGTTTGTCATCGGCGATGTCGTAGCAAACTAGATAGGTCGTGCGCATGGTTCACCTCGTCATTAAAGGAATGTATTCATTGATTTCGCCTGTCAGCGTCTTTGCCAAAAGCCGCGCTTGCAACTCAAGTGCTCGGCGATAGCTGACTTTGTAATCGAACAACGGATGAGTAATCAGCGAACTCATGCGTTGCTCATACGTCTGGAAGAAACGCTTTCGTCCCGGTGCAGTGAGGTTCACCGCTTGGCCCGCCTTCACGAAATCTTTGTCCGTGACAACACGATTATTGATGCAACTCAACACAGTGGATTCCGCGATGAGCGGTCTGAACTCCTCCATCAAATCCAGACCCAGCGCGGGCCGTCCGAAGCGTGGTTGATGGTAAAATCCAAGATAAGGATCAAAACCAACTGCGAGCGCGGCCAGCGTGCAATCTTTCGCCAACATACTATAAGCCAGTGAAAGCATCGCATTGACAGGATCGGTGGGTGGTCGTCGGTTGCGATGATTGAAATTAAAATTGAACATGCGCTGCTTGGTGTTTTCGACGGACAGACCGAGGCCTGGCAAATCGTCCTCGACTTTCACCATGCCGCCGAACTGTTGGAAATACTGGCTCGCCGCCGCGCCCTCAATGCCGAGCAATTCCTCGATAGAATTTGCCGTCAACGCATCCTCGGACGCGCGTTTCAGTTTTCCGATGATTCCTTCTGGTGGCTCAAGGTGGTTTCGCATCAGCAACGTGCGATGATTACGAATTTTCCCATGCACGAACTGGCGCGCCAGGGACAGACAAGTTTTCTCCTCACGCGCCAGACGAAATTGTTCCATGCGCAAAAACACATTCTTCATTGCATGACCGCGTGTGATTCCATAGAACCAGCCACCCATAGAAAAATAGGTGACCGGGACTTCCTGTTCGCAAAGCGATTGAATGGCCTGCGTCGAAATCTGGACGTTGCCAAACAATGCCACATGCGAGACATCCCGCATTCGCACTTCGTCTATGAGCTTGTCCTTGTCTTTGACTGTCAGAACTTCGTCTTTGCAGCCCACGCGATAACCGGGTGTGTTGAGATACAGCGGACGGGTGTCGTCCCGTGCAGCAATCAGTCTTCGCGGCGCTTCACCCGTGGATTGCGGGCTTTCGGAATTTTTTTCCTCGACGCCGACTTCAATCTTCGTCGTGGTCTGCGACAGCATCCGTGTTTCGTCCGGCAAACAAACCGGCGCGAGCGAACAACGGACGCATTTTGAGGAATGAACCAATGGTGCAGGAATTGGTCCAGCAATGACACGTTTAGCATCGGCGATGTTCTGGAGAATCCAATTTTCCAGTTCGGGCGTGATCGGCAAACGAACGCGCTGCTTCGTGGCGCGATAATAGATGACCCCCTCATTACAGGCGTATCCGTTGTCCCGCAGAATCAGTGCCTGCAATCCAAGCTGCATCTTGTCTGTGTCCCACAATTCATTGGCTTCCTCGCTCTCTTTAGGCGCGCCCGCTTTGTAGTCCACCGGACAAACTTCCAGCGCGGACAGCAAGTCGTCTTTCTGTGCCTTGGACTCGACCAAGTCCATCTTGGCTACGATACCCAATCGCTCTGAACCCATTTGCACGGAACGTGAGTGGATTGTTTCTGGTTCGTTGTGCTGCGCTTCGGTTTCTTTGGCGGAAACATCCGCCGTCTCTGATGGTTTCTCCTCTGTCGTTTTTTCTGTTTTCTTCTTTGTCTTGGCTGCTGGCAACGCGCCATTGCCTGAATCAACCCGCTGATGAATAGCCGCTCCACGCAACGTATCCACGCTCTCGACGAATACGCCCTCAACAAATTCGTAATAGAAGAGACGCTGACAATAAACAAACTCGTTCATCATCCTGGCCGGAATCTGTTGCGGCTCGGTTTCAGCGCGGATTTTTTGCCCGGCGGCTTCCGATGATGGTTGAGCCAATGATTTTGCTTCTTCCGATGGTGGCAGGTTCAAAGCCGGTGAGTCCGAGACTTTCATTTCTTCCGCCGGAGAACTGCTCGGCTGTGTTTCAACAGGTGCAACGCGCATCACAATCTTCAACTGCTTTGGCTCGGTCGTGGACTGGCGCGATTGGCGGCTGCCGCCAGACCTCGCCTCGGAAGATCCGGGCGAAAGACCCCTCGGTGTCAGTGACGATTCCGTTTCACTCAAACGATTTTCGGACGGCGCCGATGGGTTTTGGTCATTCATAATCTTGATTGGTTGCGGGTGGACTTGTCTGAGACGCCTTCTTTAAGCTGCGCAGTTCCTAAACTCATAATCGGCTGAAACAGGCCGAGACCGAAGTGGGAGGAATGGCCAAGGGTGGGGACTCGGAGCGCAACTGGTTCCTTAAACTCAACCTCGAAGAAGACACCCACTCGCCGCTCTCTTCCACGCGTGGCGCTACTGCCGGGCCGATGCACTGAAACATTTGTGGCGTCGCGAAAATGTTCTTCTTCACCGACGGGCGTCCGCACAATCTCCCACAGCGTCTGCCCGGTAGCCGTTTGCTCACTGTCCAATGGAATACGGCGAACCTCTCCCGCCGTCTCGATACCAAGTGCCCGTAGGCACTCAATCAACTGAAACTCCGGCTGATCCTTTGTTTTGAGTGTAAGGCGATTGCCGTCCCGGCGATAGAAATAGCGAGGCGGCACAAACGGACTGGCGCTACGCCAAAGCCGTGAGGTGGTCCTGCCCATGGAAAAGGGCGCATCGCTTGGCGGTTCTTTTGCCAGCGCGCTGAGAACCGGGCGCACGGGGTATTTACGACTGCCCCAGTTAAGACGGTTGATGCGGAGCAGGATTTCAATTTCCGCCTGTGTGAAACCGTAGGGGCACCAGATGTGCAGGTTGCTCAAGAAGCCGCTGGGATCACCCGGCGCGGACATGGGCAGATAGAAAGCGTGTTGATGGTCGCCGACCGCATCAGGCGGGCGGTGGTCAGGGTGGCCAAAAAAAGCAAAACTCGGCGCGTCTTTCCCGTAGCTGTTACGGAGGTGGCGACTGGCTTCGTCACGGAATCCCTCACTGAGCGGCACGATGAACTTCGGCAGCAGGGGCACGCGGCACTGAAGCGAGAAGCACAGGTAGTGCGCGACTTTCGGGCCTTCAGATGGACCGGGTTTGCTGACAGGTTTGGCGGTGCGCGGTGTTCGCACAACCCACTTCTGCGGCCAACCCTCAGGCATCTGATAGGAGAACCATGCCGCGCCGTCGGCCTTCATGTCGGAGGAAAGAAGCGTGTCCACCAAGTGCGGCGGAGCGTCCGGCGAATCCGGGGCGACGTTGGCGCGGCGCGACCACAGATCGGTGAAGCGGAAGTCGGCGGGGTTCGGGCAGAAGACATCGCGGCAAGTAGCGGAAATTTTCCGCCCGCCGGTTGGACGGCACCAACCGGTGTCATTCGATGCCAGTTCCGTTTCGCAGACTTCCGCAAGGCAGAGCGATTCCGCGCGGCCAAAATAGGTGAGTTCCGCGAGTAAGGCTTCGAGGGTGCGACGGAGTTCGGGCGCGAGGTCCACATTCTTCCAGCGGAAGAACACAGCACCGGCGACAGCGGCGAAGTGGTTTTCGTGGCGGGTGTTTTTGTAGGAGGCATCGGCTCTATCCTCCGCGCCAGCGGCTCCGTAATTCGGCTGCCAGTGGACAGTGTTCCCGAAGCTCACCTTGCCTGTCCCGATGTCTGGCAACTCTCGGCCCAACGCTTCAACCAGCGCGATGCAGTGCGTGTCCGGAACTTGTCCCTGATGCGCCCGGAACCACGCCGACACGAGCGCCCGCAGCAGTCTCCAAGGGCTCGGCGGCCATTCCGGTTCCCGCAAACGGGTCGGATTGATGCCCCAAGGGTGCGCGTAATAGCGACCCCACGGGAAGGTGAGTTGAATTGTGGTCATGCGAATTGCAGCGCAAGGGGCGAGCGATTGGCGGGAAGTTGAGCCCTAGCAATGAGTCCTCCATTTTCTGCGAGTGAAGCCGCTGCGATGGTTGCGAAAGGGAAGTCGCCAAATGTTGGGCTTGGGCCGCCTTCGCAAACGAATTCGGGAGCAATCGTGTTTTTCTTTTCATCTCGTTTCAGTCGCAGCTTGCACTCAGTCCGCAGACTCAATTCGACACTCAGCAAATCGAGGAACGCAGCGACTTTCCAAAGCGCGATGGCCAGCAGCAATTGCGCGCGGACTGCCTGATGTGGACCGGGTGTTCCGTTTGTGCCCGGCGCGTCAAGCCGCAGCGATGTCAACAGACCGACATCAATCGAGAAGCGGGTTTCAATCTTCTTCGCTGTGATGCGCGCCTTTTGGAAAATCGCCTGGCCGGATTCACTCTCAAGCTGTCCGGCATTGAACTTGACGCCCGGAACGCTGATGCGCTCGCAACCAAGCCCGATAACAGAGGCACTCAGAGCGCGTGGAAGCCGCAGTCCCACGAAGGATATTTGCTCGTTCGATATTTGGAAGCCATGGATGAGTGACATGGTGTCAAGGCCAAGCACCAGAGGGAATACGTTCGGCACGTTGGCGATGGGCATCGTTTTGCCGCCGTCGGTCATCACGAGCGAATCCCTGATATGTTGAGCCAGCGTCTTATCGCCGCCCCCGAAATTCGCTGTGCATTTTGCCAGAAAGTCAGAGGCAAATCGGTGGCCGTCGAGAGTGGAGGCCGTTTTCAGTTCTCCCGACTTCTCCGCGCGCAGGTATGGCAGCCCATTGAACGCATCTTTCAAAATGCCTTCATGTTTTCTCAAAGGCTCGAAACAAACTGACTCCAACCAGTTCGCCATTGAGGCTTCGGACTCAATCAAACAGATGAGCCCGTTCTTCTCCGCTGGGTCGGGATACAGAACGGGACCGATGTCCGGAAAGCCCGTCGGCTGAATTCGCGGGTCGCTATTGGACGGCTCCAATTCCGCAGTGATGAAGATGCGGCGGCATCCAGTTGGGATGGTGAATCCTCCGAACTGAAGGAGTGGAGGTGTTGATGTGGTGGTGTTGCTCATGATTTTTGTGTTTGTGTTGGTGATTTATGTGAAAATCTCAGTCGCCTTGCGGGAGGGAAACGGCGCGGAACAGGGCGTTCCGGTCGCGCCAATGCAGCGGGATGCACACGGCGGCGGCCAGCCGGGTGGCATCGGCGGAAGGAGAGAAGCTGGAAAGGCTGATGATGTCGCGCCCGACCAGTCGCTCTTTGCCTTCTTTCGCTTTCTTCCAGTCGGGATTCGGCACACCCCAAATGCCAATCCAGCGCAGGCTCTCCATCACGGCCAGTGGCAACATGGAGGCGGAGCGCTGGCAGAGCAGCGACACGGGCTGCTGGCTACGGCGCTTCTTGATGTCGCCTTCCTTCCGTTGCTCGCATTCCAGTTCGAGGAGCGTCTTTAGTGCGGCATACTCGGGCTGGATGGCCGGTGGCTCCCACTCCCCGAAAGCGGGTTCATCATCCGCCTTCATCAGCTTCCAGCCGATGAGGCTGAGGGCCTCAATCCAGCGGGCGATGAGTTGATCATCCAACTCCCGCCAAAGGAATGCCAGCACATCCTCCAGCGGCGCACCGAACGACGAAACGAGCGCGGGCCGTTCGTCCGTGAGCGAGTCCATGTATCGCCGCCCCAGCACGGCGGCGAGGTCGTGGCAAAGTTCCGTGCCAGTCCAGACGGCTTGGCGATTGGGTGCCTCGGGCTTTTGCGGGAGATACCAACTTCCGCCGCGCCTCTGCTTCAGCGGGAGGAGTGAGCCAAGCATTGGGAGGGCTTCCGAATACTTTCCGTCCGGCTGTTTCATGTGCCCGACGATGGAAGCCACGGCGCGGGCGATGCGGAATTCCGGCTGATGCAAATCCGCCAGCAAGATTTTCCATTGCTCCATCGGCAGGGCGCGGAAGAAACGGGCGCGTTTGCCCGGCAGTGTGTCGCGGAAGGATTCCGAAATCGCCATCTGACGATACGCGCGGAACACCGCGTTGAGAAGGTCGAGACAATGATGCGGAGTCGTCTCACGAGTGGCGGTTTCCATCGCCGCGTTGATGGTGGCCCGGACGGAGTGCGGGCTTTTGCTGTCGGCCTTGCCGCCCTTCCATTTGATTTCAAACTGATCGAGAAACTGGCTTTCATCAAGCGGGTGCAGTGCATGGTTGAGCCGCGTCGCGGATTCGCGGAAGGCGGATTCGACATACACGCCGGTAGTGATCCATGGCACGCGGCTGATTTTCATTTTGAACCGGAACTCCTGCCAGCCCATGAAGCCTGCATCTACGCCCTGACTATGAAGCGCCCGCATGAATTCCGCGCTGAAACGCGCGTCTTTCCCCGGAAGCCGGGCTTGCGCGTCGGTGATGAAACTCGACAACTCATCAAACGTCACCGGCCTGTCCCAAAGCGGGAACCATAGCGCGCTGGAGGTGCCCTTCACCTCGTTGGCGTCGTCTACCAACTCCTCGCCCGCATCGAAAACGAAGGGGAAAGCCGCAAACCGCCGCGAGTTCGCCGCCAGCGTCCGACCGACACTACCGCGCATGGCAAACCCGCCTTCGACGGCCAGAACGTAATCCAAGGCGTTGAACGGGTAATTCTCCGTCACCCAGCAGGAGCCGATGTTATAAGCCTTGATGGCGTCGGGGAAGAAGGGCGTGCCTTTGCCTTTCGCGGGTGAAGCGCATCCGTTCTCGAACGGTAGTAAATCCGCAATCGGCTGGAGTGCCGCACTGACTTTCTCTTTCAGCTTCGCCAACTGTTTGGCCGTGCCTGTGTGAGCGGTGACTTTTTCGACGGCTTTCTTGTAGGCGTCACGATGCTTTTGAAATGCCGCGAGATACTCCCAGTGGGTTCGCCAAAGGTGAGCACGGCCAGCGATTCCTTTGGAAAGAAACAGTGGATGCTCTGTTTTCGATTTCAGAAATGGGGCTGCGATTGAATCCACCGCCTCCGTGACGCCGGAAGCAGCGTCGTCGCGATATGCCTCCAATGCTTCGACCGCAATCAGCTTGGCTCGGTTCGCTGGCTTCTTGCGGTCTTCTGCGCTGACGACTTGCACTGAAAAGCGATTGGCGACATCCCAATCGGCACGCACTCCAAGTTTCTCGCTCGCATCGGCGTCACTTCCCGGTTCCTTGTTCCACGCAGCGAAAACTGGAGTCGGGCGATAGTGCAACGCGAAGAACTCCACCAGCTTCTCCCGCGTCGGATACTTTGGCGAGCGAAGGCGGAAGCAGGCTTTGTCGGAATCCCACCAGCCTTCGGCGTCCGGGTCGCAATGGTCTTTGTCGGCGCATTTCGCCAGCACGCGAAGCAAGCCAATCGCCTTGAGGTAGTGGCCGAGAACGTCGTGGCGACAGCCGTGGAGATAGAGTGGTTCCATGACGGTTAAGCGTTGTGTTCCCGCGATGCAGCGATTGAGGCGCGAATGTCCGCCGCGCGGAAGACGGTCTCGAAGAACGCGAGTCGGAAGGGACCGTAGTGTTCGAGCACGCGGAGGACGCTTCGTGTGTAGCTCTCGTGTCCGTTGGAGTCGCGGCCCATGCGGCGGCAGTCGGTGGAGAGTGATTCGCAACCGAGTTTTTTGCCCTTAATCTCGACAGGAGGAATCGCGCTGCCGTCCGTGACGCCGCGCACGTTGTTGGTATCTGGGTCGCTATCGGGGAAGCGCGGGATTTCATCGCGGAGCACCTTCCGCACGCGCCCGTGGTGGCACATTATGAGATACTCGGTGAGCAGGCTGGCGAGGGCGGTGTCGCGAGAGGGGCCGAGGCGCTCTTGTTCCGCTTGGCGGAAGGCGAGGGCGGAGGCTACTTCGTGGGCGATTCCGGGGCGGAAGAACCGGCGAAGCCGGTTTATCTCGCGTTTCAAGTCCCTGCCCGAATAACGAAGTGAGCCGTCTGGATTGCGGAGGAGCGGACTGTCGGAGAGCGAGAACTTGGCGAATGGCAGGTGGTCGTCTTTCCCGACGATGCCCGCCATTTTGAGAGCATTGAACGCAGCCTGCTGCCAGTCGGGATGATTCTTGCCGGCATCGTGCCACGGCACGGCGCTCATGAGTGATTCTCGCACTTCTTGGTTTTCGTTCGTCGCTAACAACAGGCGCAACAACTCACTGAGTTCGTCGGCTACGTCTGCGGTGTGTGCGGCAATGCTGCGCCAGCCATTGGCGAGACAGGAGAGCTGTTCTTCGCTCGAGGATTCATCGCCCGGCTGATGGTGGGATGAGTGCTTGTTGTCGGCCTTGTCTCCCGTCCAACCGGCTGCGTTGTCGTATCCGCCCGCCGAGAGTGGCTGGAGGATGGTCATGCCGGGTGCAAGGCCGGCGTCGCGGACGCTTATCCAGCCGCTTTCTTTTCCGCGCCAGAGCCAGCCGCGATTGAGAACTTCCCGCGCTTTGAGCGCCTTGCCGATGGGCACAGAGCAAAGTTCATCGCGCTGGTAATCGGGTGAAAAATCCGGTGGTGCGTCGTCCTCTGACCACGCTTCGCGCCAGCAGACTTGCAGATCAGTGTCCTCGTCAAGTCCGCGCACGAAGGGCGATACATCGGTGAAGCCGAGCGAGAGGTTGGCGTCGGTGTCGAAGAAGTCGGCCAACTCGTGGCGTTGGAGTGAATACGGGCAGCGCAGGATAGATGCGGCGATCTCGTCTTGGATTCGCTCAAGGTTCGCGGGCGAAGCAGCATCACCCAACTTCTGCAAAGCCTGCCACGCCGATTCACATACTGGCAGTTCGTAGGGGAGGCAGAGTTTTGCGTTCCAGTCCTCGCGTTTCTTCGCCTCCTCTTTTGTTTCGCGCTGCGGAGCCGATTCCACGCCTACGCCGACGATGATTGCCATCGGCTTCCACGCGGAGTTCTCGAATTCGCCCGCACGATTCAACCTTCCCAGCCTCTGCACCAGCGACGAAAGCGGGGCGATTTCGGAGCAAAGAATCCCGCTTGAAACATCAACTCCCGCTTCGATGACTTGAGTGGAGACGACGATTTGTCCTTTCGGAAAAGTGGCAAGGTCTGTGGCTTTGAGACGCTTCATCTGCTCCCTGCGCTCCGGTGGTCTGAAGCGGGAGTGCAGGAGCAGCAGGTCGCAACCATCGGGCTTTTCCGCAGCAAGCAGTGCGTGAACCGCCACGGCTCGGTCAACCGTGTTGCAGATTATCAGAGTCCGAGCCGGGAACTTTGGATTTCCCGCGATGGCCGTCAGCATTTCGTCGTGGCGTTTGAGCAATGCCGAAATGAGGGACTTGGAAACGGTGGAATCCGCGAAACTTGCAGGGGATTCGAGTGCGAGTTGCTTCACGGCAGAGCGGCGATTGTGAATGGGGCCGGTAGTTGCAGTTTTTTCCTCTGATTTGAGTCCAAACTCGAACTTGGGTGGCCGAACTATATTGCGCCACTCCCGCGTCTTGAGATGCTCCAGATTGCTCGTCGCCGACATATACCAAGTCACTGAGCCAGCCGCGCCGAACGAGCCGCAGCCTGATGCAGTGGAGGCTCTGAAAGCTTCAAGCTGGCAAGCTGTGCTCAACCCTGGTCCCATCAACTGCGTTTCATCCATCACCCACAGACAATCGTTGTTGAGGAGACCGAAGTGCATCGGCCAACGGTAGCGACTCATGCCGTAGCCACGGTTCAAGGCACGACTTAGCAACATATCCTGCGTGCCGATGAGGATGGCTGGACGTTCGGGATGGATGTCCCACTCCTTCTCGGCATCTTCACCGCCCATGAGGATGATGGGCGAATGTAATGCAAGCCATCGCAATTCAGAACCGTCACTAGATTTGGTGTATTTGCGGGCAAGGCGCAGAATCCATGTGCGGACTTCGCGCTCGGTCTGCTCTACGAGCGTCCGCATTGGCAGACAATAAACGAGGCGGCGCGGCCACTTTGGATTTTGAAATTGAACACGATTCCAAAGCCAAGCAAGAACGACAGCGGCGGTTTTGCCGAGACCCGTTGGAATATTGATGAGTCGAGCATTGCATTCCGTGCTGCTGGCCAACCATTCGGCTTCGGGACGGTTATTGCGTTCACCACATGCAAGACGACGTTGGTAGTCGTAGGGCGACGGTTTTTTCGTGGCGGCTTGAAAAAAGCAGTCGAATTGAGGCGGGCTCATGGTTCACCGCCTTCTTGACGTGTTGATGCAAGATGCCTGGTCATTGACTGCCTTTGATAATTTGGCGTCGCGCCCAGGCCAAATCCACGCTGCATTTTTCTTGGCGGGCTTTTTATTTATATCAAATGCGGCCCCGATAGCGAGCGTGAAAAATTTTCACTGATTGATTGTCCGGCACGCTTCGGTTGGGATTTTGGCGAGTGAAAATGTGAAGCATTCTGCGGTGAAGTATTTAACGGGACGGCGAACGTGGCGAAGTCATGGAAGCCTTGTTCCTGCGAGGTCATGCGCTCGAAATGTAACGAAGGGATGAGCAGACTTCTTTTTTTTGCCTTTCGCGGACATTCCAACATCAAGCGCAATTTTTCAGCCGCCGATCAGTGAAATTTTGCTTCAAGCACAACACCCATAGTGATGCCAATCACCATGCCGACGGCGATCAGTCCGAGCCAGGCCAGCCAGTCCCGTCTTAATTGCACCCCATTGATCCGGCCATCCAAATCCTCGCAGGTTTTACGAAACATTTCTCCGCCAGCTTTCAAGTCGGTTTTGATGTGATTATACGAGGAAATCCCGTCGCCCAAATGTTTTCTAATATCTTGGGTGAAGTCTCCGATGGATTTCAACTGGCTGCGAAATGAACCGGAAGCCTGATTCAACGCTTCGGTGTGCGCTTTGACGACGTTTTTGAATTCATCGGCATTGTCTTCACCAACGGCAGAAAGATTTTTAACCAGCTCGGCGGTCTGCCGCCGGTATTCGGCCAAATGCAGTTCGATCAATTTTCGTGAATCATTCATCAATCGTGGCAGATTGGCGGCGACGCGCCATTGCGCCTTGGTCAGCAAGGCCAGTTGCACCGGGAAACTGCTATCCGGTCCGACACTCCATTCGTGTAACAGCCGGTGAATCTGATCCACCTCCGCCGCCGGTGCGTCAATCAGCAATGCTGCCAAATCATTTTTATCCATAATGTCATTCGCCCAAATTGAACATGGGCTGTTTGGAGCGCGCCAGTTTCGCCGCCGGTTCCGACTGCAATTCAATTTCCGGCATCTGTTCCGATGGCACCAACAAATCGGCAATCGTGTCGTATTGCCGGAACATTTGCTGCATCACCCATTGCATTTCACCGGCCAGCATCAATTCCAGATGCGGCGTGCCGGGCGTGGCTGCTTCCGCAAAGCTCAATTTGCGCCCGGCCTTCGCCTCGGCGCGTTTGATGGCCAGCAAGGTGATGCTCGTCACCGTTGGCAAAGTGATTTCCCTGGCTCCAAATCTTTTCAACTCGGCTTCGATGTTGGATTTTCGGAACAGATTCGTTCTGACCTTGGCCGGGTTGTGGACGATGACGTAATCCACGCGGTCGCCCGCGAAATAAAACAGTTCGAGCAAATTGTTCATGCTCTCGGTGTCCTCGCTGGGAAACAGGAAGAACGTGAAGCGAATGCCTTCGGTGGCGAGCGATGAAATGATTTGCAGTGAATCCAACGCCTGCACGATGAGACCATCGGCCTGCGCCCGGCAATCAATGACATGAACCGGCGCATCATTGCGCGACACGTTGCGGAACAATCCGAGCAACGTGGATTTGCTTTCATCGTCGCTGCCGAGTTTGTAGGACTGCACTTGGTCAGGATGCCGGTCGAAAAAAGAACGGTGCCGGTCATCAAGATCAGAACCATTCCACTGGATGCCGTGATAATCGAGCCATGCCGTTCTAAATTCGGCCTCGAAACTTTTGCCGAGGCTGCCTTTGGATTGGGGATTGATGTGGATGCGCTTGGTGATGTTCATGTGAATTCTTCGGTGTTGATGGTTGAGAGATTGGGACGTTTGAAATCGGGTTTCATCGGCAATGGTGCTGGACGAGATTGCGGACGGCTGGCCGGTGCGCTTGGCCGGGCGGGTTGAAAATCTGCGGATGAATTTTCCCAATTCGGTTTGGCCGCTCTTTTCAGCGTGCGCCGGTAAAAGCGATACGGCGCGTAGAACGTGACGCGGATGTTTTTTTCGCTGAACAGAAGATCGGCGATTTCCTGCCACGTTTTGCGCCGCTGGCGTTGCTGGTGAATGAAATCAAAGTGCGGTTCCAGGACGCTGTGATACGCCCTGCCGCCGCGTTTTCGTTGTGCCGTTTCGGTCATCAACGCACAGAATAAATCATCGGCGAAAAACCGTGGTAGCGAGCAGGTGAAAGTTAAAGTTAGATGGAACCGCGCCGCGCACTGCGGCAAATTCCGGCAACTGCCGGTGACAAAGGGCGGCAAGTGGCGGCAAAATTTCAACTGTCATTGCGGCAAATAGCGGCAAGTTCATTGCCGCCTTTTGCCGCAACTTGCCGCGCGTTTTCACGCCGCGTTTTTTCCCAACAAAGTTGTTAGGAGATGGTGTCATCAAAAATTAAAGGCTTTCAAGTTTCAGAAAGCCGCCAAGATTTACGTTCGACTGAACGTATCAAATTGGATGATGTTGGGCGCAGTGAACGTCCGTTTCTGAAATCGGAGCGGACGTAACGGCTGTGGAGGCGCGGGATTTTGGAAACGGACGTTCACTGCGCTACCGTATAGGTTCAATTGAGAGGCGATTTGTCTATCCGGTTTCCTCCGCTGTCAGCAGGAAAGCCGGACAGTCAAAGCGACGGACATTTCATATTCACTTTAATTGCCAAAAGGATACCCATACCTCGTCTCAAGCCGTTTATTGGTGCGCTTGCGGTTCCCGTCAGCCAAAAAACTGCCACCCCCAGCGCAATGATTATGAAAATCGGAACCAACACACGTTTGATCTTCATGGCGGCATTTCTGGAAGGTTTCGTTTCCGAGGCGGACGCTGAATGGCCACAAATCAGACCCACGCGATGAACACGCCTTGTAACGGCAGGCGCGCCCACAAAATCCACGGCGCAAAATGAAACTGTCCGGGATATTGCAGCATATAAATGTTCGCGGGGAAAACGGCGATTAGCAGTGCGACCAATCCCCAGCCCGCAAAGTGCCGCAACGGATGGATCAACAAACCGATGCCGCCCGCGATCTCCGCGATGCCACTGACGACCACCAACAATTGTGGCGCGGGGAAATACGGCGGCATGATTTGCAGATACATTTCCGGCTTCAAGAAATGGAGTGTTCCAGCCACGACAAAGAAGATCGCCGCCACGCCGCGCAAAATTGTTCGCATTAATTCCACGACTGAAGCTAACGCAGTTTTGCCCGCGCGGAAAATTATATTAAAATCCGTTTCCCGTTTCTGAATCCGCCGCAGTCCATTTTATTGGCATAATAATCCGACATTTTCCGGCATGACCGCTTATGTTTTTGCTATTTCATTTTCCTTTTTCGCTTTCGGAGGCGGCCAGATTTTTGAAATGAGCCAAGTGACCAGCAAACCCACCACACAGCCGAGGATAACTTCGCCAACCCTGCTGAATCCAATTTCGAGGCTGCTCAATTTTGAATGCTGTTCCAGACTGGAAGCAATGACGAGAGCGGCGGTGATCGGTGCCTGCCGCCACATCACCGTCACGCGGACGACATATGCCGAGAGCAATGCAGTCGCCGCTAAAGCAAATGGAAGTTTCCATTCACTTGAGCCGCCGATGATGAGGACAAGCAGTCCGACGACGCAGCCAAGCAGCGCATTGATGAGACGGGCGCGAAAATTTGTATAGGCCAGCTTCACGTTTGGATCTACGGATGCGATCATCGAACCGATGGCCCATATGGGATTAAGGTCGGCAACTTTCCGCAGCAACAGCCAGAGAACAGCTGTGGCCACAAAAACATTCACTGCTAGGTGAACACCAAGCAGGTCATCTTTTAGAAAGCGGGCGAACCATTTCATGAATGAATGCAAACAACCCGTCCCCACCGTTGAGCTTCTGCGACTTTTTTGAAAGTAAATTTTTTGCCGGAACAAATAATTGATTCTGTCATCTCAATTGGTTTTGCTTTACATTCCGATTGGCTCAATTTTGGCTCATTAAACTTTAGCCTTCAAATCAAAAAGCGTGAAAGAGCAATAAAATGTCCGAGAAATACAAAATTAAATGGCTTAAAGAACTCGCCGAACACGATTATTCGGCGGCACTCTCATACGTGTCCCTGATTTATGATGAAAAGACAGCCGCAGCTTATGTGAATAAATTAAAACGAGCGCGAATGTCCAAATTCAAAGCAACGGATATTTTCAGGGCGTCGGGCTTGTCGTTGCTCGGAGTCAGCAGCGGACAAGTTAAAAAGTATCAAAAGAAAATAAAGTCGGAATCCAAGTTGTCACCGCTCCTTTTGATCAGGGATTCTGCCAATGGGAAAGTTGTCATTGCGGACGGATACCATCGTTTATGTGCAGCCTATTCCTATTTTGAAGATGCTGACATTCCCTGTAAAATCATCTAGCCTGCCGCTGACGGCATGGCTTACGGCGTGCTGATTCTCAAAAAAAATCTGCCGTCATTCGGCGACAAGGTGAATTTTCAAATTTAGCTTGTGTGCTGGTTCGGTGACCCTAATGTCAATTCTTGCGCAGTGTCTTTGAAAATGGAGGTTCCCGTGTCACAATGTTGATGTCGGATAAAAAGATTTTAAGCGCAAACTAAACTAAATTTCATGATGCCGAACCCCTCCATGAAAGTCGCCGCCGAAAAACAACGGCTGGCGGAAGACAAAGCCGGCCAGCAAAATTGGCGGCGTTGGGGGCCGTATTTGTCCGAGCGGCAATGGGGCACGGTGCGCGAAGATTATTCATCCGGCGGCAATGCCTGGGAGTATTTTCCGCACGACCACGCCCGCAGTCGTGCATATCGCTGGAGCGAAGACGGGATCGCCGGTTTCAGCGATGACATGCAGCATCTCTGTTTATCACTGGCAATGTGGAATGGCAAAGACCCGATTTTGAAGGAACGACTTTTCGGCCTCACCAACGCCGAAGGCAATCACGGCGAGGACGTGAAGGAATTGTATTATTATCTCGATGCCACGCCGACGCATTCCTACTTGAAGATGCTCTACAAGTATCCACAGGGAGAATTTCCTTATTTGCAACTTATTGATGAAGCCCGGCGGCGTGGCGTGGATCAACCGGAGTTTGAACTGCTCGACACCGGCTTATTCGAGGGAGATCGTTATTTCGATATTTTCGTGGAATATGCCAAGGCCGCGCCGGATGAAATTCTAATGCTGGTGACAGTTCACAATCGCGGGCCGGAGCAAGCGAAGCTCATGCTGCTGCCGCAACTTTGTTTCCGCAACACTTGGTCATGGATTTCCAATGCGCACAAGCCAAAACTCACGGGTGACAATGGCGGCGTCAAAATTGAGCATGAACAGTTGGGCAACTTTCGCCTCAACTACGATGGCAAGCCAAACTTGCTCTTTTGCGACAACGAAACCAATGTGCGTCGGCTTTTTAATCAGTCGGATGCGAAAGGTTTTTTCAAGGACGCTTTCCATGATTATCTTATCGCAGGGAATAAATTGGCGGTGAATCCCGCGCAGACTGGCACCAAGGCAGGTGCGCTTTATGAATTGAATGTGCCAGCGGGACAACCGGTCACGGTGCGCTTGCGGCTCGCAAAGTCTGACGCGACCACGGCGGCAAAGCCATGGGACGACTTTGATGCGATTTTTAATCAGCGACGAAGCGAGGCAGATGAATTTTACGCCGGATTACAACAGGCGATGAGCGATGCTGACGCAAAGTTGGTGCAGCGTCAGGCTTTTGCGGGAATGATCTGGAGTAAACAATTTTTCCACTACGATGTGCCACTCTGGTTACAAGGCGATCCCACCCAGCCACCACCTCCGCCAGAGCGCAAACATGGTCGTAACTGTGACTGGAAGCATTTGAACAACGCCAATGTGATTTCCATGCCGGACAAATGGGAATACCCATGGTTCGCAGCATGGGACCTTGCCTTTCATTGCGTGGCGTTGTCGGAAATTGACGCCGAGTTTGCCAAGAGCCAACTCATCCTGCTGATGCGCGAGTGGTATATGCACCCGAACGGTCAGTTGCCCGCCTACGAGTGGGCGTTCGGCGATGTGAACCCGCCGGTTCATGCTTGGTCGGCGTTTCGGGTTTTTCAGATTGATCGGCGGCAGCGTCAGGAAACAAATCCCGCAGACACCGGCGACCTGATGTTTCTGGAGCGTGTGTTTCAAAAATTACTCTTAAACTTTACTTGGTGGGTCAACCGCAAGGACGAGCAGGGACGAAATATATTTCAGGGCGGTTTTCTTGGCTTGGACAACATCGGCTGTTTCGACCGCAGCAAACCACTGCCGACCGGGGGCTTTATCAGTCAGGCGGATGGCACGAGCTGGATGGCGATGTATTGTCTGAACCTGCTGCGCATCGCACTCGAACTGGCGCTGCACGACTCTGTCTATGAAGACATCGCCACGAAATTTTTTGAACATTTCTTGGCGATTTCCGCCGCCATCAACGGCAAAGATGAAGATGCTTTGGGACTATGGGACGAAGCCGACCAGTTTTATTACGATCATCTCAACCTGCCGGATGGAGAAAATGTGCCGATGAAAATTCAGTCCGCCGTCGGTTTGATTCCGCTGCTGGCGGTTGAAGTTTTGGAGCCGGACGTGCTCAAACAGTTGCCCGCATTTGCCGCCCGGTTGGAATGGTATTTGAAACACCGCCCCCAGATGGCAACGCTAATTTCTGACTGGCAGGTTGCCGGGTCTGGCGAACGTCGCCTGCTTTCACTGCTGCGTGGTCATCGCATGAAGGCGTTGCTTAAACGGATGTTGGATGAAACTCAGTTTCTTTCTGGTCAGGGCGTGCGTTCGCTTTCAAAATTTCACGAGCAACATCCGTTTTATTTTGAGACCGGCGGCCAGACTTACGAAGTCGGCTACTGGCCAGCGGAATCCCACAGCCGCGTGTTCGGCGGCAATTCAAACTGGCGCGGCCCGGTGTGGATGCCGCTCAATTTTTTGATCATCGAGTCCCTGCAAAAATTTCATTATTATTACGGCGACGATTTCAAGGTCGAGTGCCCGACTGGTTCTGGAAAATTCATAAATCTAAATGAGGTTGCTGAGGAACTCACGCGCCGACTCAGCCGATTATTTTTGAAAGGTGATGACGGCCAGCGTCCCGTATTGAAATATCATCCAAAGCTCGCGAGCGATCCGCAGTTCAGGGATTACGTTTTGTTCCACGAATATTTTCATGGCGACAACGGACGCGGCTGCGGCGCATCACATCAGACCGGCTGGAGCGGCCTGATCGCAAAACTGCTCGGGCCTGCCAAAAAACCATTGGAAGCTCCAAAAGCAAATCCATGAGCACGAATCATTATGACATAATCATCATCGGCAGCGGCGCGGGCGGCGGCACGCTGGCACTCAAGCTCGCGCCTTCTGGAAAACGTATTCTCATTTTGGAACGTGGTGGTTATTTACTACGCGAGAAGGAGAATTGGGATGCGACCGAGGTTTTTGTAAAGAACCGCTACGTCTCAAAAGACACTTGGTATGACAAGGACAACAAACCATTTCAACCCGGATCGCATTATTTTGTCGGCGGTGCGACCAAAATGTATGGCGCGGCGTTGTTTCGTTTGCGTAAAGAGGATTTTATCGCCCATCGCACGGCTGACGGACTGACACCCAATTGGCCGGTCGGTTATGACGAATTCGAACCATATTACACTCAGGCCGAGAAACTTTACAACGTCCATGGCCAACGCGGCGACGATCCGACCGATCCACCTGCCAGTGCGCCATATCCGTTTCCGCCTGTGAGCCATGAGCCGCGCATTCAGGAACTGGCCGACAACTTGAAGCGCGCCGGTTATCATCCGTCGTTTGCACCGACCGGTATTTTGCTGAATGAAGCGGACATGCCGCACAGCCGTTGTATTCGCTGTAATACTTGTGACGGATTTCCTTGCCTCGTCCACGCCAAATCGGATGCCGAAGTCATTGCGGTTAGACCGGCCTTGCAATACCCAAATGTAACGCTGCTGACTAATGCGCATGTTCAACGGCTTGAAACCAACACCAGCGGACGTGAAATCACCAACATCATTGTCGAGCACGACGGTCAACGAGAAGAATATTCTGGCAACATCGTCGTCGTGTCCTGCGGCGCGGCAAACTCGGCGCGGTTGCTCCTTATGTCCGCCAATGGAAAACATTCGCGCGGTCTGGCCAATGGCTCGGACATGATTGGCCGGCATTATATGTTTCACAACGCCATCGCGCTGATCGCCCTGTCGAGGCGCGAGAATCCGACTGTCTTCCAAAAAACGCTGACGTTGAATGATTTCTACCTGCGTGCCCCCGACTATGAATTTCCATTGGGAAACATCCAGATGATCGGGAAGTCAAAAGGACCGATGTTCAATGATGACGCCCCACATTTTGCGCCCGGTTTTACGCTCGATTTGATGGCGAAGCACGCCGTGGATTTCTGGCTGACGAGTGAGGATTTGGGTCTGCCACAGAATCGCGTGACGCTGAATTCTCAAAACGAAATTCAACTGCACTATGAATTTACAAATCAAGAACCGATGAATCGTTTGCGTAAAAAACTGCAATCCATGCTCGAACATTTGGATATGCACCCACATCTTATTCCGAATAATTTGTATCTGGGAAAGCACATTCCGATTGCCGGTGTCGGACATCAATCGGGCACTTGTCGCTTCGGCACCGACCCGAAAAATTCCGTGCTCGACTTGAACTGCAAGGCGCACGAACTCGACAACCTCTACGTCGTGGACACAAGTTTTTTTCCGAGCATCGGTGCGGTCAATCCTTCACTGACAGCCATCGCCAATGCGCTACGCGTCGGCGATCATTTGCTGGAACGTCTAAAATAAAATGGCGCAACGCAGCGAAATCCTGACCGTATATGTCGCTGGCGTGATTCAAGGCATCGCGCTCGTCACATTTCCGGCGGCGAGCGCCGTGTTCACCAATGCGAGCGATTACGGTCTTTCCAGCACCGAATATGGCTGCATGTTTATTCCGCAGGCCATCACTGCGGTTGCTTCGTCGTTGTTGGGTGCGGGCTTGACACGTCGTCTCGGCGCGAAACACATTTACCTGCTGGGTTTGGTCGCCAATCTTTTGGCCATGACGCTGCTCGTCGCAAGTCGGTTTGCAATGTCGAAACATTCCTTGGCTTACGGAATTTTACTGGTTGCCACGGCTTGCATGGGAATCGGTTTTGGATTTACCGTTCCTGCGCTCAATACATTTGTCGCGGCATTTTTTCCAAAAAAAATGGACAAAGCCGTGTTGGGATTAAATGCACTATTAGGTTTGGGAACCGCACTGGCTCCGGTTTTTGTCGCACTATTTGTGGGATTGGGAATTTGGTGGGGACTTCCCGTGCTGGTCGGTATTTTAATTCTGGGACTGCTATTGTTCAGCATCGGTCAACCACTCAATGGAGGCGAACAAGCCCGCACGACACATAAGCAAAAAAGTAAAATCAAATTCCCTGCGCGGTTTTGGATTTTCTCCGCCTTCGCGTTGCTCTACGGCGTGTGCGAAACCATGAACGGCAACTGGGCTTCGCTATACATGACGAAACATTTTGGCGCGAGCACGTCGTTGGCCTCGGTTGCGCTGGCTGTTTTTTGGAGTATGATCACGGCCGGACGCATCCTGTTCGCCACAATTGAAAAGTGGTTTCCTGAACAACTGGTTTGCAGGGTGTTGCCATTTCTGGTTGCGGCGGCTTTCCTTGCGAGTGCGTGCGCGCCCAAAACCAATTCGATTCTCGGCATTTTAACTTTCGCGCTGGCAGGACTCGGTTGTTCCGCGTTGCTGCCGCTGACCGTCAGTTTTGGCCAAAAAGAATTGAAGACCATTGCTGCTTCGGCAGCCGGGGGTTTAATTGCTTTTTATCAAATCGGCTATGGCATTGCGGCATTCGGTGTCGGCCCATTGCAAACTGGAGCCGGACTGGACTTGAAAATTATCTTCGGAGGAACAGTGATTGTCGCACTCGCAATGGCAGCACTGTCTTTTGTTGTCACGCGAAAATCGCACGCGACAGCTTGAAATATAATTCAATCATCCACATCATTAACGAAGGAGAATAACTATGAATCTCAAAGGCAAAGTCGCAATCGTCACCGGCGGCAACAGCGGTATCGGCATGGCCATCGTTTTGGAGCTCGCGCGGCAAGGCGCAAGCATCGTCATTGATTACGTCGTGCATCCAGAAGCGAATGAACCGTTGGAAAAACAGGTTTTGGCATTGGAAGATCGCGTCATTGCGGTCAAAGCCGATGTCAGTCAGGTTGCCGAGCTTCAAAGTTTAATTACGGCTGCTGTTCAGGAATTCGGACGTGTGGACATTATGGTCAACAACGCAGGTGTCGAAACGCGCACGTCCATTCTCGACACGACCGAGGCACAATATGAAAAAGTGCTGGCCATCAATCTCAAGAGCGCATTTTTTGGCACGCAACTCGCCGCACAGCAAATGATCAAGCAAGGCGGTGGTGGTCGCATCATCAACATCACCTCCGTGCATGAAGACTGGCCAATGCCCGGCAACACCGCTTACTGCCTCTCAAAAGGCGGGATGAGAATGTTGACGCGCACGGCAGGCGTGGAACTCGCGCCGCACAATATACTCGTCGTCGGCGTCGGCCCCGGCGCGGTGGCAACCCCAATTAACCAATCAACCATGCAGAGTCCAGAATTGCTTCAAAAACTGAACAGTGCCATCCCTCTGGGCCGCATGGCCAAGCCGGAAGAAATTGCCAGTTTGGTTGCGTTCTTGGCTGGAGATGGAGCAAGTTACATGACGGCGACGACGATCTTCGCCGATGGCGGTATCATGCAGGGTAGTCCAGGACTTTAATTGTATTGCTGGCGAAAATCAGGAAGAAATAAATTTCCTAAGCGGCCGATCCCGGTTCAATTCCGGGCGGCAGCACCATTCGTTTCTTGAACCTATTGTTCATCAGGTCTACGCTTGCGTTTTTACAGCCCTATTTAATACCAATTTGATACCGTTTGTTGTTCAGGAACGGCTTTCTGGTCTTGATTTGTCTTCGATTCCTTTGAGGCCGTTTATGGTTCCCGAACTGCCGCCGATAGCTCCTCAATCGTCCAATTATGGTCTGTGAGCCTTGCGCCGAAAGCTGGCGTGCAACCCGAGCGTCGAATGGACTTTGCAAAAGTTGTGTGCCATCTTGAACAGGGCAAAAGAATGACGATGATTTGCCAACTTGTGAGAAAAGCCAAGACAAACGCGCGTAAAATGTCTGTCAAACGTCCTGACACTCAAATTGAGGCATTCTATGTAGGTGGTGCAAATCTTGTCTATATCGGGAAGATCTACGACAGTTTTGAGTTTGATGCCAGTGCAATGCGGCTGGCTATAACGATGATTGGGGTCAATGCTGCGCCCACCAATTTCACCGCCGCTTTTTCCATAAATTTTTTGCATCACGGCAAGGTTGAGACGGCCAAGCAAATGAGGGCGGAGTGTCGGAACATCCGGCTTCCGGCCGTCACAAGTGATTTGAACCACGCCATCAACCCGCTCGGCCAAATCCGCAACGAAGTCATTGGTGTTCTGATAATCACGCTCGCCCGTCAAATGCGGGATAATCAGCTTCGTGCGGCGGTCTATGCCAGGAAATGTGTAGAAGTCGCCGTGCAATTCATCTTCCGGCGTTGTGCGGCTTTGACGAATCCCGACCCGCGCCCAAAGTTCGTCGAGTTGAATTGATTCGGTGTTGACGGGCTATTCATCGCCGCCGGACCCATTAACGCCGCGTTGAGCGGCGCGGCCATCGGCGCAGCCGGTAGCGGCATTGCGGGCGGGCTTATCGGCCTGGGTATTCCTGAACTCGAAGCCAGGCGTTACGAAGGCAAGATCAAGGAAGGCAACATCCTCATCTCGGTTCACACCGATAATTCAGCGGAAATTTCCCGCGCCAAGGACATCTTCACCAAAGCCGGGGCGCAGGACATCTGCACCACGGGGGAGGCTTCAACACCAAAGGAGCAAAAGTCAACCGACCGCATCGCGCAGCCAACCATGGCCGCGTATTCTGGTGCTGGCCGGTGATGGTCACAACTGTCCCTGCGGCTGAATCATCTTGGCCGCAGGGCAATTCCAAAACAACTGCCAACTGAAATGAGCCACAGTTGGCTTCGTGAAATTCTTGGCGGTAGGGTTACACCCCATGGCAACCGTGTAACGGCGGGTTATCTTTAAGGCATATGAATACATTATTAATCATCGTGGTTCTGCTTCTCTTGTTTGGTGGTGGCGGGTTTTACTTCGGCGGTCCCGTCATCGGCGGCAGCGGGCTTGGCCTGATTCTGCTGATATGCCTTATCATCTTTCTAGCGGGCGGATTCCGCAGCGCGAAAAGCTGACAAAATAGCCGGTGATAGTCGAAACTCTGCCTGCGATTGAGATGAACTTGATCGCAGGAACAAATGCGAACAAATCAATACCCGATAAATAAAACGAAAATGAAAACACTCAAAGATTTATTTCTGGACGAACTGAAGGATATGTATGACGCGGAGCATCGCATCATCAAAGCCCTTCCCAAACTGGCCAAGGCCGCAACTTGTCCAAAGTTGAAGGCCGCATTTTTAGGCCATTTGAAAGAAACCAAAGGGCAGGTGACGAAACTGGAAAAAGTTTTCCAATCCTTCGGCGAAAAGGCCAAGGCGAAAAAATGTGAAGCGACGGTGGGACTGCTAAAAGAAGGCGATGAAATCGCCGCCGAAAATAAAGGCGAGCCGACGATCAACGCCGCTTTAATTTCCGCCGGTCAAAAAGTGGAGCATTACGAAATTGCTTCTTATGGTTGCCTGCATGAATGGGCTGGTCTGCTGGGAAACAAAGAGGCCGCCAATCTGATTGAAGAAATTCTCGACGAAGAAAAAGCCGCCGACAAAAAGCTCATGGAACTGGCGCGTGCCAGCAGCAATGAGGAAGCATTGTGCGGCTGTGACGAAAAAGAATCGAAAAACGGAACTTCGGACAAAAGACCGGCCAATCTGCGCCGGGGTATTCGTCCCGTTAATTCCAGTCGCAACCAGGCAGAGGCTTTGCTGTAAAAACAATGGTCCTGCAACCGCCGCAAGGCGGTTGCAGGCTGCCAAATAATTAAACATTTCTACCTATGATTGCACTTACAATAATCCCGATGTTTGGTGCGGTTGGCTTTTCCTTGGTTTATCTCCTCGCCGGCGGCGGCCTTTTTGGAGCCTTCATCATCTTTATCGTGGCAAAAATGTTTGGTAAATGAACCTGACGTCAGGCGGCACAGGTCATTCACCAATGATGATTTGCTGGAGACGGTAAAAAATATTTTGCTCACGGACAATGGTAATGAAAACACGCTTTTCCCGAATATGCCCGAATGACGTGAACTTGGTAAATCTTCGCCAAGTCACTGAAGCAAACGGTGATTCGGGTGAGAATGGGATGAAGACAAATGATCCAAGTGAGAATGCGAATGGCAACGAGACGCATACCGCATCACCGCTGCCGGTTTCAGAACTGCGTTATCGTCGGCTGTTTGAAGCGGCGAAGGATGGCATCTTGATTCTCAATGTGGACACAGGACGCATCACCGATGTGAACCCTTTTCTTTTCAAACTGTTGGGTCTTTCCCGCGCTGACATGATTGGCAAAACTGTCGATGAGCTTGGCCCGTTCAAGGACATCGAACCGAACCAGGTGATGCTTGAGCGATTTCAAAAAGAAGGATATGTCCGCTATGACGATCTGCCTTTGGAAACGAGGGACGGACGGCATGTCGACGTGGAGGTTGTCAGCAATGTCTATCAAGAAGGTGACAAAAAAGTAATCCAATGCAACATCCGCGACATCACGGTGCGCAAACAAGCACAAGATGAAATCCGCCATCTCAACGCAAAACTGGAGCAGCGGGTCGTCGAACGCACGGCGCAATTACAATCCGTCAACGAAGAACTGGAATCCTTCAGTTATTCCGTCTCGCACGATCTACGCGCTCCGCTGCGCCATATCAAGAGCTTCGTGGAACAAATGCAAGAAGACGCCGGGCAGTCAGAAAAAAATATTGGCCGGCTGGCGACGATTCACCAGTCGGCGAACGGAATGGGAGATTTGATTGATGATCTGCTGGCCTTCTCGCACGTCGGGCGCGCAGAATTGGTAAAGACGGATGTCAACCTCGACGAATTGGTGCGGGATGCCATGGGCGATTTTCAGGCTGAGACGAAAGAACGGAATATCGCGTGGAAAATCCAGCCGCTGCCGTCTGTGCGCGCCGACCGCACGTTGCTGCGAATGGTGCTGGTCAACCTGATGTCCAATGCGGTGAAGTTCACCGGCCATTGCACCGAAGCCAGAATTGAAATCGGTCATGCTGCCAGCGGTGAAGGCGAGAGGGTGATTTACATCCGCGACAATGGCGCTGGTTTCGACCCGGAATATGCCCACAAACTGTTCGCTGCGTTTCAACGCTTGCACAGCTACGATGAATTCGAGGGCACCGGCATCGGGCTGGCCAACGTCCAGCGCATCATTCTCCGGCATGAGGGACGGATATGGGCAGAGGGCATCGTGAATGAGGGCGCAACTTTCTATTTTTCACTTCCAAAAAAACAAGAGGAATATTCCAACTTTGAATAATATCAAATGCCGCAGTGAATAGGTTTGTGCAAGAGTTTCTCGGCGTGGCAGGCGGTTTATTAAAACGTCGCGGCGGAAGGAAACTTATGCTGGTTGTGTCTCCAAGCTCGTCAGTTAAAATTTCCGTCACATGAAAGAGAAATCCACATCGACATACCGATTAAAAAAGCCGGCCCAAGTTGCGCGACCAGAATTTCCCATAAGTCCCGCGAGCCGTGCGTTTCCCGTCATCGCCATGGCGGCCTCGGTCGGAGGTTTGAAAGCTTTGTCTGTCATCTTGGGCGGTTTGCCGGCGAACCTCCCCGCCGCCATTACCATCGTGATGCACCTTTCTCCCGAACATAAGAGCATCCTGGCCGAGATTCTAAACACCCGCACTCATTTGACGGTCAAGCAGGCGCATACGGGCGACGTGCTAAATCGTGGAAGCGTTTTTGTAGCACCACCCAATCACCACCTGTTTGTGGCCAAGGGCGGACGACTTAAACTTTCCTCATCTGCTGCGAAAAAAGTTCACTTTGCCCGTCCATCCGCCGAACCGCTGTTTGCTTCGGTGGCAGAAGTTTACCAAAAGGACGCCATTGCCGTGGTGCTCACGGGTGGCGACGGTGACGGCTCATTCGGGGTGCAGATCATCAAGGAACACGGCGGCCAGGTCATCGCACAAGACCGGCCGACATCGCAAGATTTCAGCATGCCGGAGACTTCCATAAAAACCGGCGACGTTGATTTTATTCTGCCCTTGAACGAGATCGCGCACAAGTTGATCGAGTTGGTTGGCTTCGGCAGAAAATAAAAACCATCGCGACTGCCACTAATCAGACGGTGAATACGCTTGGTCGGGCAAACCTTGTGACGGGGGCTCGAGCGGTCGTGGCGACGAAGTCATTGATTTAGTGAAGATGAATCTCTTTCGTTGAATGCGTTTTCGGCGGGCGACGGCTCTCATAATCCACAGTAGGGTTACACCCCATAGCGAAAGATGCGGTTATGCATAATTTTAATGAGCTTGATCGCCGCCGGTGATAAACGTGAACAATAAAAAATAAACTTATGAAATCAATTATTCCACTGCTGGTAATTCCCATGGTGGCCGCATTCGCACTGGTCGGCTGCAATCAAAATACTCCAAGCAATTCAACCGGCACGCAACCCACCAATTCAAGTATGAGCGACGCCAACAGCATCTCTGGAGGATTCACCAATACGCCTGCAACCAACAGTCTGCCGAACATGAATACGAATGTGCCGGCCAACACCAATCAATAGTTGGTCACGGCAAACAAATTGTCCTCAAAAATAAAAGACAAATTATGCATCTATTATTATTCTCATCCGTTTTTGCGAGTGCCATCTGGATCGGGGGCGGTGGTGTCGGCCTCCTGCTCGTCATCGTCATTGTGGTTCTATTGGTTCGTTAATCGTTGAGTCGTCTTGCCAAAATTGGCGGACACTCAATTCCAATAACAAAATGTATGACCAAACTCGAAATCAAGGGCGACCTTCACATCATCAATGGTAAGTTGAAACAGAAACAGGCCAAACTCACGGACGACAAACTCCAATGCGCCGAAGGCAAGTCCGAGGAATTGCATGGTCGAATTCAGAAGCACACCAGCGAAATCCGTGAAGCAATCAAAAAAGCGGCCAGATAATGCTGTTTCAATAACGTGCCTCTCCTCAAAACAACGCATCGGCCGTGTTAAAGTTGCACACGGTGCGGACGCGGTGGATGGCGCGTTTGCAACGATTTACGGCGAGGCCTATCTGACCCGTTTTCAAGTCTGGGCTTATCAGGTGAATTCGCAGGAAGTTTCCGTGGGCGATCCCATTGATTACAAGGACAAGCACAAGCCGAAGAAGTGATTTGGCGTTGCCTCGGTTTCCGTTTGGATGCCATTCGCACTGAACGGGCATTTCTGAAATCGGAGCGGCGGAACATTTTTGTGGAGTCGCGGAATTTTAGAAATGCCCGTTGAGTGCGCCGCCATATAGGTTCGGTTTCAATGCGGCGATTTGTCTGGCCGGTTGCTGAATACCTGGAAGCAAGCCGGCCAGTCAAAGCGCCGTGCCGAATCTATCATTGGATTTTTGGGGCACATTACCCGGCATCCTAACCGCGCAATCGTTTTCTCTGCGGTCGGGTCAACGTGTCCAGCCATTCGTGCGGCGTGTATATGTTAATGCCGAGGGGTTTCTCCACTACCGTCAAATCCCGGTCGCGTGCAATGATCGTGTGACATCCGGCTGTCAGTGCCGCTTCAATAAATTTCTCATCCTTGAAATCATGGCACACTCTTTTTGCAATCGGCTCCCACTCAACCCACAAGGCTGACGTGCACAAGGCATCCACCCACAGCCCGGTATCCGTCGTGAATTGTTGCTCCTCCTTCACCTGTTCCAGCCCCGCCGCATATTCGACAAGGATGTCTTCAGTCATCACCGGCGTTATCATGCCACGCAGCCACGCATTGAGACACAGGTGCGGCTCGTGACGCCAGAAGACGCCTGCGACAAAAACGCCGGGGTCAATGACGGCCAGATTCATCACACACTTGGGCGCAACGCCTGATTGACAATGGCTGCTGCCTGACGAGGCGAATGCTTGCTGGCGGGTGTTTGTTCCAAAAGTCTTGCGATGACCTCTTTTCCGGGAGCCTTTACCGGACGAATCAACAGGCCATCCTTGCCCATGTCGAACACGTTCAACGGGCCGCCATTTTCCAATCCTTCACGGCGGCACCACCACAGTGGGAAGACCGTCTGGCGTTTTGAGGTCAAGGTCATCGTCATGGTCATAATCTTCATTGTAAGGATTTATTACCTGAAAATGCGATTTGTCAAGGGTTTTGCCATGATTTTAGCCATGCAATTTTGTGACACTGCTACACAAAGGATGCGGAATTTTCTGTCAGACTCGTCAACTGACATGAAGCAAAAGAGTCAACACACGGCAGAAACAAGGCGAATGGCGCTTTGAAAAAAACTGAACCATTCCATGTTCACTGCCGTTTCACATAAACATCTGGCCGAGGCCGAGAGTTATTTTGACGAGCATCTGGCGCAGAACGATTACTACGCCGCCGGTGAAATCCGTCCCGG
>Ga0182018_10000774_pt1 | contig 39736 bp, 37 predicted proteins | sample 812P2MmetaG_FD_120490 | JGI IMG/M metagenome (GOLD analysis project Ga0182018, IMG submission 120490) | Permafrost microbial communities from Stordalen Mire, Sweden - 812P2M metaG | ecosystem: Environmental > Terrestrial > Soil > Wetlands > Permafrost | place: Sweden: Stordalen | collected... | reverse complement strand
GGATCAACTCCCGAAGTCTTGCTGGCGGCGATTGGCGCCCAGACCACCCGTATCCGCCTTGGCTCCGGTGGCGTCATGCTGCCCAATCATAGCGCCTATCACATTGCCGAGAACTTTCGCACGCTGGAGGCGCTTTATCCGGGACGCGTGGACTGTGGCATCGGCCGCGCCAGTGGCGGCGACAGTTACTCACGGTCATTGCTGATGCCCACGCCAGATGCCTGGGGAGACTTTGGCGATCAGGCCGATCAACTGGCGGGCTTTTTTCACGACACTTGCAAGCGTGCTTTTGCCATGCCCTTGATCGCGAGCGCTCCGCCCATCTGGCTGCTTTCCGCCGGCAGCAATGCTGACAGTGGCAAGCTTGCTGCCGAAAAGGGAATGGGGCTGGCCGTCGCGCTCTTCATCAATCCAGACGCGAGCGCCGAAGCGGTTCGACATTATAAGCAGAATTTCAGGCCGTCGAAGGAGTTCCCGGAGCCAAGGGTGATGATCGCCATCAATGCGGTGGTGGCGGCAAGTCCCGAAAAACTTCAGGAGAACAAGAAAACATCGGACTGGCTTCGTGTGATGCGTGATTCAGGAAGATACCCTACTTCCGTTCCGGCACCGGACGCGATGAAGAGTGTTCATTTTGGTGCGAATGAAGAGGCGCATTTAAGTCGTATTGCCAATCGGGAAGTCGTCGGGCTTCCGGGTGAGGCAAAGAAACAAATCCTGGAGCGTGCCAAAAAATACGATGCCGATGAAGTGATGCTCACGATGGTCACCCATAAGCTTTCCGACAAAATCGAAGGCTATCGCCTGCTGGCGGAGGCTTTTGGTCTCTAAAGGACCTTCCTATTCGGAATTAAACCCGGGCTTTTGTCATTGCCTCGCGAGAACCAAATGAAAATACTTATCATCAATATCCCATGACATCCGATTCCAACCTTCGTTTTGCGAAAATACCCCTTAACTTCGGGACGGGCAGCATCCCGGCCCTGGGTTTCGGAACGTTGATCCCGGACCTGACTGAAACCAGGAGCGCCACCACGAACGCATTGAGGGTTGGCTTTCGTCACCTGGATTGCGCGGAACGCTATCGGAATGAGCGCGCAGTGGGTGAGTCATTGGCGGCAGAGTTCGCCACGCACGCCATCGCGCGTGAGGATGTCTTCATCACGACGAAGCTATGGAACACCAATCATCGGCCGGAACGGGTCGAACCGGCGTTCGCCGCGAGTTGCGCGCGCCTGGGCATCAGTTACGTGGACCTTTACCTGATCCACACGCCCTTCGCGTTTCAACCGGGAGATAACTACGAACCTCGCGATCAAAATGGCAACATCATTTATGATAACGGCGTCACCCTGCTGGAGACGTGGCGGGCAATGGAAAAGTTGGTTGATGCGGGCAAGTGCCGGGCGATTGGCTTGTCCGACGTGGTGCTGGAAAATCTGGTGCCGCTCTATGAGGCCGCGCGGATCAAACCGGCGGTGGTGCAGGTGGAATCGCATCCGTATCTGCCGCAGACGGAGCTGTTGGAATTCTGCAAGGCGAAGGGCATTGTGCTTCTGGCCTTTGCGCCATTGGGTCATGGCATACGGCCCGGCCCGCTGGAAGATCCGGCGGTTCTGGCCATCGCCAAGCAAACCGCGCTGACGCCCGCACAGGTGCTGCTCGCGTGGGGAATCCAACGTGGAACGGCCGTCCTTACCACCGCGAAAACTCTGGAGCGCGCCCGCGAGAATTACAACCTCTCGGAGATTCCAGAAGCTGCCGTTGACGAGATCAACCGGATTCAGACCAGAAGCAGGCTCAACTCGGTGGTGGCGACCGGGGTTCCAGGTTTCATTGCCAAGGGCGGTTGAAGCGGCTGACATTCAAGCCAGGCGATCTGGAAGTCCCGGCCATCGGGCTGGGCGGCATGGCCGCATCAGCAAAAAGAAGTCGAAGCAATCGCAGCCTATCAACGTTCCAGCCTATTATTTTCCAGGGAGTCGTAAAAACCCGCTCCCGCATTGAAGGCCGGTCCTTCCGCACTGCCAGGTTCATTCAGCATGCTGCAGCGTCTTGTGCAGGCTGAGCGTGCTGCCGTCATTGTTTTTAAGTTCACGAAAAATCAGGGCCGAAAAAATGGTCCATCCGCCGAGAATCAAGAACGCCAGATGAATGCCATGAATCATCTGCGGCGCGTTTGCGTGAATACGGTCGGGAATGAACAGCGCCGCCAGCAGCGAGGCGACCGCAATCCCGAAACTGATGGACATTTGCTGCACCGTGCTGGTGATGGCGCTGGCCCCGCTGGTTTGTTCTTCGGTCACGTCCGCAAAGACCAGCGTGTTCATGCTGGAATATTGGAGCGAGGTGAAAGCCCCAAAGACGAACACCTGCATTACGATGAGCCAGACCGGCGTGCCCGCGCCGATGGTCGCAAATGAAACAATCATCACGCCGAGCATCAACGTGTTGGAGATCAGCACGCGGCGATAACCGAATCGTCTCATGATTTTTTGCAGCACCATCTTCAGGCTCACGGCGGCGACGGCCTGCGGCATGATCAGCAGGCCGGATTGAATCGGCGTGTAACCAAGCCCCACCTGATACAGCAGCGGAAAAAGAAACGGGATTCCCCCGATTCCCAGCCGCGTGAAAAAGCTGCCGCTGACGGACGCCCGAAAAGTGCGGATGCCAAACAGCTTCAGCCGCAGCAATGGAAATTCGATGCGCGCCGCCCGCATTCCATAAACTGCGAGACAAATGGCGGAAACGGCCACCAGTTCCGCCATCGCGGGCACGCTCAAGGCATGATCGCCAAACACTTCCAGCACATACGCCAGCAGCCCGATGCCCGTGCCGAAGAGGACAAGTCCGGCCAGGTCGAGCGGATGCGGATTCAATTCGCGATAATCCGGCAGATGCCGAAAGACCAGGTAGAGGCCGAGCAAACCCACCGGCAGGTTGATGAAAAAAATCATCCGCCAATGAAGATAACCCACGATGAAGCCGCCGGCCACCGGGCCGAGCATCGGGCCGATCAAACCCGGAATGGCCACGAAACTCATCGCGCGGATGAGTTCGGATTTTGGAAAGGTCCGCACCAGCGTCAACCGCCCCACCGGCACCATCATCGCCCCGCCAAAACCTTGCAGGACACGGCAGGCCACGAGCAGATGGATGCTGTTTGAGATGCCGCACAACAATGAGCCCAGGGTGAACGTGCCGATCGCCCAGGCAAACACCCGGCGTGTGCCGAAACGGTCCGCCATCCAGCCGCTGATGGGGATGAACACCGCCAGGCTCAGCGTGTAGCTGGAGAGCACCGCCTTCATGCTCAATGGCGCGATGCCCAGCGCCTTCGCGATGGCGGGAACCGCCGTGTTCAGGATCGTCGTGTCCAGCGACTGCATGAAGAAGGCCACCGCCACCAGCCACGGCAAAAAGCGTTTTATGGCCTCGCTTGAAATCGCCGAAGGCACCGGGGCGGCATCCGCTGCTGCATCCGCCGCCTCCAATTTTTTTGCCATGCGCTGAAACTAACGCAACCGCCGGGCCAGTTCAAATCCGCATTGCTTTTCTGAATGAATCCGGCCTTCTGAAACTCATCATGCCTGCCCGGCCATAAACTCCACCGTCACCACCGTCGCCTGCGCCGGGAAAATCTTCCAGTTCTCCAACACAAAAAATCCGAACCAATCGCCCTGGCCCGGATTTAATTTTGGCTGAATTATGATTCCAATCTTACCTGTCAGCGGTCTCCACGACGTCTTCTTCCTCATAGTTCCAGCCGCGACGGATGGCGGCGCGGTCTTGCATCCAGGTTTGCCTTCTGGCCGGGGCAATCTGTTCCCATTCACCTTTAAGCTGTGTTTCCAATTCATCATCCCATTCAGGATATTCGGCACCATATTTTGAACGTGCGCCGAAACCGTAACGGTAGGCAGGCTCCACCTCTTCATAGGTTGGCACGCGGCGCGGCGGAATGGCTTCCTTCCCGGAGGCTTGCCTGGCGGTATTGCCGATTTTCTGATCGGTGTCCGGCTCGTGGCCACCCAGGTCATGCTTGGTTTGATCCCAATCCCGCTTGAACGCCGCCTTTGTGCGTTCCCATGCGGAATCGTTTTCCTGGTTCCACCAGTTTGGATTTTTGTATTGGTTCATGCTGTTAATTTATTTGTGGTTGACGGTGGTTTTTTTCAAGCCTTTTCGAGGCCATGACAATTACTTTGAAAATCGAGACCTGGGATTGCGTCGCACTTTTTCATGCCCGTAAAATAACACGCCGCCGCCCGGTTGCCATGGGGTCTTCACCCCAGACAATTGGAATCATCCGCCGGCCCCCTGAAAATTCGTGCGGCTGCATTTTCTTAAGGCTATGCTTGCGCCATGCCCGAACTGTTTCACCGGCTGCTGCGAAACGTCATCGCCATCTTCAGCGGACGCAATCTCCTGTGGCAGGCGCTGGCCATTCTCCTGACCATCGTGATCGTCAGGTCCGGTTTCGACTGGACATATTTTCGCTGGACGCGAGGCGATGCGTTTGCCCGGCTCGCGCGTCCCGCCATCCTCATCGGGACATTTCTGCCGCTCACCGCCATTTTGATTCTCCTGCTGGCTGGCGCGGCCGGGAAAAACCGCCGCCTCCTCACCACCGCCTGGGCTTTGGGACAAGCCGCGCTGCTTGGCTATGTTATCTCATGCGGCTACAAGGCCTTCACCGGACGCCTGCCGCCGCCATTCCGTGGTTTTCGGATGCCGGCGATGAACGAAGGGTCGCTGGTGGATTCCAGCCACGGCTTCCAATTCGGTTTCCTCAAAGGCGGCGTCTTCTGGGGCTGGCCCTCGTCGCACACCACCGTGACGTTTGCCATGATGACCTGCCTCATCGTGCTTTGGTCTAAAAACAAGCCGTTGGTTGCGTGCGCGCTGCTCTACGCGTTCTACATCGGCCTGGGCGTCTCCGTGACCATCCATTGGTTTTCCGAATTCGTGGCCGGAGCGATCACCGGCAGTGTGGTTGGAACCGTCGTGGGCAGAAGTTTTATTCCACCTGCCCCGCCATAAACTCCTCCACCGCCACCACCGCCGCCTGCGCCGGGAAAATCTTCCCCGTGAGCACCCGGTGAACCTCCGCATCCGCGTCGAAACACGCGTCCTTGAGGACGACGCAGCGGTAATCCAGATCGAACGCGCGCCGCAATGAAGGAAATGGCGCATAAATGAAAAAGTCAATAACTGCATTCCTCCCCCGAGGTGATCCATGTGCGCAGCCACGCCAGATGAAATCAATAAACCCCCGGTAGGGTTATACCCCATTGCGAAAGGGAAGGTTCTGGAATTATTTTATGGCCAATGAAAATTCAAACAGAATTTAATGAAGGGAAGGTTCGTATGAAGAAGGCGAACGATCTGCTGGACCTGATCAAGATTGGATTGGGAATCGCGCTGCTGACGACCCTGGTGGGATGTGTGGGGTTCGTAGGAGGCGGAGGTTACGACGGCGGCGGCGTGGCGGTGGCGCAGCCTGATTTATTTCTTTTTGGCGGCGGCTATGACAGGGGACACGACGTTCATGGTTATAGTCAGCGTGGAGGCGAAAGCCGTGCAGCGGCGCACTCCGGCGGCGGCGGACACGGGGGAAGGCGGTAAACCGCGCACTGAAACGACCTGATGAACCTATGAAATTCTCAAACCAATTCACACGTTTTGCCCGCCTTTCAACCATCACATTGCTGGCGGGTGGCTGTGGCATTTTGCCGGCGAACCTTCACGGGGCGGAGCCGGAACCCGCGGTCGCGCAACAGTCATTCGCGTCGCCGGATGAGGCCGTAAAAGCCCTGCGCTCGGCCACCGAAGCCAAAGACACCGCGGCCTTGCAGCAGATTTTCGGCCCGGAGTTCCAACAACTTTCAACCGGCGACAAAGTGCTGGACGCGGATAATGCGCAGCGGTTCGCCGCCGCCATGGCGCAGGACTGCAATCTGGTGAAAGAGGGCGACAGCAAAATCACCCTTGAGGTCGGCACGAACGGCTGGCCGATGCCGATCCCGCTGGTGAAGACGAACGGGCAATGGCTTTTCGACACGGCGGCGGGCAAGGAGGAGATCATCAACCGGCACATCGGCAAGGACGAACTCTGCGCCATCGGCGTTTGCCGGGCTTATGTCGTGGCGCAACAGCAGTTCGCCGGCGCAAATCAAGCCGCCGGCGGAGGAACGAATTACGCGCAGCATTTCAAGAGCACGCCCGGCAAGAAGGATGGTCTCTACTGGCCGGCGGCGGAGAACGAACCGGCCAGCCCGTTCGGGCCTTTGGTGGCGGAAGCCCATGCGGAAGGTTACGGCAATCATCAGGGCACCGGTCTGCACGCGTTTCACGGTTATTATTTCAGGATACTGACCCGGCAAGGCGAGGCGGCGCCCGGCGGCAAAATGAATTACCTCAGCCACGGCAACTTGACCGGAGGATTTGCGCTGGTGGCTTATCCGGAACGTTGGGACCAATCGGGCATCATGACCTTTATCGTCAATCAGGACGGCAAAGTTTATCAGCAAAATTTTGGCGAAAAGACCTACAAGATTGCGGGGGCCATGAAGGAATACAATCCGGACAGCGCATGGACGCTCGTGCAGGATGTGGGAGTGTTGGGCGCGGTCTCCGAGAAATGATGCCGGCCATCATCGGCAGCGTGATTGGAACCGTCGTGGGCGGAAGTTTCAAAACTAAACCGGCTTGAAAAACTTTGACACGAATTTCACGAATTAACGCGAATTTAAACCCGCCGAAAATCCCAAAGGGATTTGATCAATCAGCCGGAGCGGCTTATGGGCCTTCACCCCATTGCACACCGAATCTAAAAGACACATTTTCGGCACAATATGGACGAATTGGACATGCAGTTGTAATCGTGGGGGCTGGCCCGACCGGCCTTGCTCTGGGCGCGGAACTGAAGCGGCTTGGTATTTCTTCGCTGATCCTGGATCGCCTCGAGGCCGGTGCCAATACTTCCCGCGCCGCTGTCGTTCATGCGCGCACGCTGGAAGTTCTGGAGCCGCTTGGGGTCACCCCTGAACTGCTTCAAGAAGGACTCATCGTCCCGACATTTCGCGTGCGGGACAGAAATCGAATACTGGTCGGCATCAGCTTTGCGGATCTCGACACAAAATATCCATTCGCCCTGATGTGTCCGCAGAACCGCACCGAGGCAATTTTGCTGCGGCGGCTTCAATCACTCGGCGGCACCGTGCAACGTCCCTGCGACGTGGTCGCCATTCATCCCGGCGAAAACGATGTGCAGGTGCAATTCAAAAGCGGCGAAGAACTTAAAAGCGTCCATGCCAGATGGCTGGTGGGTTGCGATGGGATGCACAGCCTCGTCCGTGAACAAGCTCCGATTCCTTTTATCGGCAGCGATTACGAGGAGAGCTTTGTGCTCGCCGATGTGGAGATGGATTGGCCGCTGGATCGGGAAGAGGTTAGCCTGTTCTTTTCCGGGAAGGGTCTGGTCGTCGTGGCTCCGCTGCCCGGCAATCATTTCCGCATCGTTACGACAATGAAGAACGCTCCGCCTGCACCTTCGAGCACAGACTTTCAGCAGATTCTTGAGGAGCGCGGACCAGAGAACGCTGCCATCAGAATTCGCCGCATCGTCTGGGCTTCAAGATTTCACATCCAGCACCGCGTTGCCAAGGTTCTGCGGCAAGGCAGAATCCTGCTGGCGGGTGATGCCGCGCATGTTCATAGTCCTGCCGGTGGCCAGGGCATGAACACCGGCATTCAGGATGCCATTGCCCTCGCCGGTGCATTGAAAGAAATGCTTGAGCAAGGAAATGACGCAGCCCTGAATCTATGGCAGGAGAAGCGGCTTGAGATTGCCCGTTCCGTCGTGAAACTGACCGACCGGATGACGAAGGTGGCGACCACTTCGTCGTCCGGCGCGAAGCTTTTACGCAATGCCGTCATCAGCATTATTGGACAGATTCCTTTCGCGCAACACGCCATTGCAGAAAAACTCTCCGAGTTGGACAACAAGTAAAACTGGGGGTCTTCGTGTCTTCCGCCTTCTGTCCCCGCTCTCAACCCTCAACTTCTTTTCACCGCTGCCCCGCAATAAATTTATCCACCGTGACGACCGTTGCCTGCGCCGGGAAAATTTTCTCGACCAGCATGCGATGAACCTCCTCATCGCGGTCGAAACACGCGTCCCTGAGCACGACGCAGCGGTGAACCGGCTTATAGGGTGAACACCCCATTTCGTGAAGTCGTTGCCCGGCCTACAGTTCAGACGTGTCAACTGTCTTGATCCCACAATAGTTATGAAAAATGCTCATTGGTTGGTTTGGAGTTTAATCATGATGGCTTTGGTGACCGGCGCCCGAGGGCAATCGTCCGTCACCAGCGTCCCCGCCGGCAGCTTGCTCGAACCACCGGCGGGCGATTTCCTGGTCCTGTCAAATGTCACCGGCATGGTGCGGGTGCTGGATTGCAAGGGACTGGTGTTGGAAAAAAACATGGTCTATCTGCCGCGAATCCAGTTGGTGGATTTGTCCCCGGCTGAACTTCAATCCCTGCTGGAAACCAAGACGGCTTATGCCGGCTTGACGGCGTTCGGCTCGGATCATGCGACGAATGCGCAAGGTGCGGTCATGGAACATCAGCTTCAACAAATCTGGAATCAGGGGCGCTCCCTGGCCGAAAAAATGCAGACGCGTCTCGAAATTCTTGCGGATCTGCGCGAATACAATTACAACCTTGCCTTCCTGCCGGAAAGCATGGCCGCCGCCAGCCAGTATGATGCTCAAGCCGTCGCGGTCAACGACCGGTTGACGAACCGGGCCGCAACGGTGGTCGCGGCCGCCGCGCAGGTGGAAGCGACCGAACTGGACCGGGCCGGCGGGCCGGCTGCCCAAGCGGCGGAGCAACAGGCCCAGGAGACTTACCGGGAATTGGTGGAGCGGGTGGAAAAAGCCAACGACCGGGCAATTATCGCAAACGGCCAGGCCGCCAACGCCAATCAGCAGGTCGTGGATTATCTGGCCAATTGCGCCGCGATTTCGACCCGTCTCGCCGGCCTCGGCATCAATGTCTCCGGTGCCCCCCCGTTTTACCCGATCCCGCCGCTGACGCTGCAAGCCGAAGTGGACGCGGAGCGGAAAGCCAATTGAACCCCGGCGGCCGAATGGTTTCAGCTTTTCCCGTCCATTTCTGCTTTCTGCCTTCCCAATTTCTATTTTTCCCCCTGCGCCGCCATAAACTCCCCCACCGTCACCACCGTTGCCTGCGCCGGGAAAATTTTCTCGACCAGCACACGATGGACTTCTTCGTCGCGGTCAAAGCACGCGTCCTTGAGAACGACGCAGCGGTAATCCAGATCGAACGCGCGCCGCAGCGTGGAGAGCACGATGCCGCTCGTCGTGATGCCGAAGAACACCAGATTCGCGACGCCCCGCGCGCGCAGGATCAAGTGCAGCTCGTTCTCCGAAAACGCGCCCACCCGCTGCTTGTGCACCACCAGTTCGCCGGGCCGCGCGATGGCGCTGTGAAATTCGGCGGACGGCGTGCCTTTGACGAAGAGATTGTTCTGCTTCACCCGCTGGAACGAAGTTTCCACCTCCGAAATTTCCGGATGACCGGCGGCAAAACCCAGCCCCACATGGATGATTTGAAACCGCTGCTGTCGGGCAAACTCCACCGCCTTGGCCGCAATGGGGACGATGGCCTCCGCACCGGGAACAATTCCAAAAACTCCCATCTGGCAATCCAACGTCAGCAACGCCGTTTTTTTCGGATCAAATTTCTCAAGTTGCATGACGCGAATTTAACACCAAGACGCCAAGACGCAAAGCAGCGAAAATTCAACTGCGGCTTTGTTGGAGCGCACGGTAGGGTTACACCCCATGGTCGCGGCACGACACGTCGCATAGAGTTCTGGAAACGATGGCAAACGAATTGCCATTAAAAAAGAAAGACTCATGAATACCAATGCAAAATCACAATACGCGGCAGAAAAAGACAAGCCGCAGTTTCTGAATCTCGTTTCCAGCTCCGCATCAGCCACACTGGCCATGGTCTTGTTGGCGCTGGGACTTCTGGTTCCCTGCGTCAAGGCACAAACGCCCATCTCCATGGCCGACACAAACTTTATCCTCGCGGCTGCCCAAGGCGGCATGACCGAGGTGAAGCTGGGCGAACTGGCTTCCACAAACGGCGTGCGTGACGATGTCAAGTCGTTCGGCCAGATGATGGTGAAGGATCACACGGCCATCAATGACGACCTGAAAGTGTTGGCCGCGCAAAAGGGCGTGACCTTGCCTGACAGCCTGGATGCAAAACATCAGGCGATGGTGGATAATTTGACGGCCTTGACCGGTTCGGAATTCGACGATGCCTATATCAAGGGCATGATCAAGGCCCATCAAAAGGACGCGAAGGCATTCAAAGCCGAAGCTGCCGCAACGCAGGACGCGGACATCAAAAGCTTCCTCGATAAATCCATTCCCATCGTGGAAGCGCATTTGCAACACGTCACCGCCATGAAGAAATAACGTTTTCGATACGATCACACCAAAAAATAAAAACATGAACACACCCATCCTTGACCGCGACCTGACCAAACAAGCCCCGCACAGCCCGCGCGAACGCATCGCCGGATTCGCCATCGCCGACCGCACCACCGATAAATGCCGCGCCAGCATCGCGGGAACGCTGGGCGAATATCATTACGACTGTCCGCTGGACAACATGCTCTTCAGTTTCAAAGGCATCAATGGCGGGCAATTCAAAACCGCCGTTCAAGCCGCGAAAAATTATGAAGACATAGGCGTCTGGTTGCAGGCCAATGGCACCAAGAAAACGCCGGCTGAAATCAAAACCTGGTCGGATGAAGTGGAGGCCGGCAGCATGATGAAAAATCCGGAAAAGCGCGCTTACTTCATTGAGGAATGCAAGAAGCTCGGACTGGACCCGGAGAAGAGCAGCACGTTCGACTGGCTCGAAGCGGACGACCGCGCGAGTTTCAAAAGCAAAGCCGCGTAACATTTTGCCTCCGGAAAACTTATGAAGACGTGGCTCACCGCGATGTCATTGGCCGCCTGTGTCCTGACCGGCTGCCAATCGCCAAAGGCCATGCCTCCGGTCGAGAGCGGCGCTTCGACGCGGAACAATGGCTACAGCCTGCTCCATCAACTGCTGGACGAGCAGAAGGACGTCAGCGTGTTGCGCTTCATCAAGCCGGAACAAGCCGATCTCAAAAAACTGGTGAAGCAGATCGCCACCACTTCCGGAGCCGGGGCCACGTTGCTGGAGAAATTTGCAGCGGACGATCCCACGATAGATCTGAACGACATCCGGCTGCCGCCGGGTGAAGTGGCCACGCGCGATGCCATCGCGTCAACCAAGGAGAAGGAATTGTTGGGCCAGACCGGCGACCGGTTTGAACTGACCCTGCTTTTGACCCAGACCGAGGCGCTGAGTTATGCCTGGCATCTGGCGGTAGTCGCCAGCCTGAACGAGCCGCAACCCGATCGCGCCCGTGCGCTGGTTGGCATCGGTGTGGACATGGACAATCTTTATCACGAGGTGTTCGTGATGTTGCTGTCGAAAATCAAGCCAGCCGCAACGAATTCATCGGCGACAAACTCAATCAGCAGCCACAGGGCACCCGCCTCGACCAGCTCCGTTCCGAACAATCAGATTCTCATGATTGATCCCGGTTCCATGCCGGTTGCCGGGGGCAAACCAGATCACATTGCCCGGCCGGATTTGCTCTATCGGGCCGCCCCAACGCTGGCGCCGGCCGCGCGTGCCGGTTCCGTTGGCTGAAACAGCGGGTCAATGCGCACCGTGCCGGTGAACCAATCCGCCGGACCTGATGAGTTCCACGGCGCTGAAAAACTTCACCACATATGCCAAAACACATGTGGAAATTACTCGTTAAATCCATTGGAGTGGTGTTCTTTCCTCCCATTGTTAAATTTCCATCACTTGAAATTACAAATGAAATCTTTGATGGGAATTTACTGGATGTTATTTGTAGTCACACTAATTCCTGCCACAGCGCTGGCAGATAGTCAGGTGACACTGTCAGCCACAAATGCGACGGTCACACACGACTCCTTTTTGAAGGCCGCCAGCACCAATCTGGACGGACACCATACCTGAAGGGTATGACGGCCTTGAGAGAACTCGACCTGACCAAAACGAAGGTCACGTCCGCAGGCGTCGCGGAATTGCAGAGCGCCTTGCCCCTTTGCCATATTTCGCGATGAATTTCAAATTAAGACACTGTCCCAAAAGATATTTTTTGCCACCAGCCAACGCGTTTTTATTTCGGCGGGCAAAATAGTTTGGGCTACTCGGCCAGCACGAACGGCGGTATCGGGCAATCCAGCGTGTCGGCGACGGCGCGGAGCAATTCCGCCTCCGCCTCCTGAATCACGCCGTCCGCGCCGACGACGTGGGCGCAGGCTTCGATCAAATTCTTTTTGATGATCGGCACGGCCTGTGTCAGGCGGTTGAGCGCGGCGTCAATCTGGTCAACGCCGCATTGCTCGCGCGGCAGCAGCGTCAGGTCGGCATCGTCCGGCGCGCGCAGATACGGCGCACCGGTTTCAAAAGCTTTTGCGATTTCCGCGTCGTCGCTGCTGCCGACATTCGCCAGCGCCGACAAAACGACGGCGCAATCCGGCACGAGCGGTTTGAGCGTGTAAAATTGAACCGTCGGCGGACTCGCCTGGCCGAACTTCGGCGCGAGGTTGCGCAGGACGATTTTTTGCAGGACAAATTCGAACAATTCAATTTTGCCATCGCTGCCGATGAGCCATTCGAGCGTTTGCGAAAAGTTTTCATATTGCGCCGCGCTCAACTGTTTCAGCGCGCCCAGCGCGAGATTCACGAGCGGCAAATGCGCGTGCGCGGCGATGGGCGCGACTTGCGGATACAGCGCGGCGGTTTTTTGATAGACGGACGGGTCAACGCGCCGGGCGAGTTCGGTGACTTGCGCGAGGCGTTGCGTGTCGTCAGGACTCAACAGCATCGCGTAAATCAAAGCGACGGCGCCGAGCGGCTCGCGCGCGGCGGCTTTCACGTCTTCGGGCAGCGAATCGCGCAACTGCTCGGCGTATTTCAAATGCAGCGGCGTGGGATTGCCGAGATTTGGCAGAACGGAATGTGATTTGATGACGGGCGGTTCGTCCATGTCGCCCGAGGCGAGAATCGTGCTGCCGAGCACGCCGCCAAAAATATTTTGCATGGGCGGTGAGGGACGGGATTTTGGCGCGCTGCGAGAAAGATTCAAATTTTCAACCTTGTCGTCGGGCAGGCGCTTGTATTTGCCGTCCCAAGTCGGGTCAATGGCGCGGATACGCATCTCCAACGGCGGGTGTGTGGCCATCGCTTCCATGAACGATTCGGTGAGCGCGTTGGCAAAAAACAGGTGGCTCGCGTCGGAGGCGTGCGGCGAGGCCATGACCGAACCGTAGCCGCCGATTTTTTGGAGCGCGCCGGACAGTCCGAGCGGATTGCGCGTGAATTGCACCGACGAGGCGTCGGCGAGAAATTCGCGCTGGCGGCTGACGGCGGCTTGAATGAGCCGGCCAAAAAGAACGCCCAATGAACCGATGGCCAGCAGCAGCAGACCGATCATCACCGGTCCGCCGCTGTTGCGTCCGCGTGCGCTCATCAGAATCCGCCCGATTGTGGCGATGCAAAAAATTCCGAACAAGATTCCGATGAGCCGGATGTTCAGCCGCATGTCGCCGTTCAAAATGTGGCTGAACTCGTGGCCGATGACGCCCTGCAATTCGTCGCGGGACAGTTTCGTCATGCAATTGCGTGTGACGGTGACGGCGGCATCCTTGGTTGAGTGTCCGGCGGCGAAGGCGTTGATGTAGTCTTCGTTGTCCTGCACATAGACCTGCGGCATGGGCACGCCGGCCGCGATGGACATTTCCTCGACGACGTTGAGCAGCTTGCGCTCGTCCGGGTTGGTGGTGTTGGAGGCGACGAGCCGGCCGCCGAGCATTTCCGCAACCGCGCTGCCGCCGCCGGCCAGCGCCACCGTCTTGTAGGCGCTGCCGCAAAAAATGATCGCGATGGTGCCGAGTGCTACGCCGGCGAAAAGTTGCGGATTCCAAAAAGTGAAGGGAACTTGATCCGTGTAATAATGGTGTTTTGAAGCGGCGTATAAGCCGACGAACACCGCCATGCCATAAATCATCACGATGATGGAGGCGACCGCGAGACCGAAATAGAAAATCAGCAGCTTGGTTTTTTTGCGGGCCTTGTCCTGTTGCTGGAAGAAGTCCATGTTCGTTAAATCGTCAAATCTTGAATCGTTGAACCATTTTCCGATTGAACGATTCAACCATTCAACGGCTCACGAAAACGAAACCTTCGGCGCGTCCTTTTGCTCCGGCTTGTCTATGACGAACAGTTCCGCCGGGCCGAAGTTGAACGTGTTGGCGATGAGGTTGCTCGGAAACACTTCGCGGTCGGTGTTGTAAGTCATCACCGAGTCGTTGTAAGCCTGCCGCGCGAAGGAGATTTTGTTTTCCGTCGAGGTCAGTTCCTCGGTGAGCTGCATCATGTTCTGGTTCGCCTTCAGGTCGGGATACGATTCGGAAACCATCATCAAGCGGCTCAACGTGCCGCCGAGGCCGCTTTCCGCCGCCGTGAGATTTTTCATCGCGCTGGCGTCGCCGGGATTGGCGGCGGCGGCTTTGGACGCGGCGTAGGCGATGTTGCGCGCCGCCGTCACGGCTTCGAGCGTCTCGCGTTCGTGCTTGATGTAGCCCTTGGCCGTCTCGACGAGATTCGGAATCAAGTCGTAGCGGCGCTTCAACTGCACGTCAATTTGCGCATAGGCGTTTTTGTAGCGGTTGCGCATCGTGACGAGCTTGTTATAGGCGCCGACGACAAAAGCGACGATGCCCAGCAACACAACCAGCACACCAACGATAACAACAATCAATCCGAATCCGATGGCCATAATTTTTTCCTTTGTTGAATTTGCCAACTAATTAAGTCAAAGCCAGCCGCCGGGCAATGATAATTTGGAGGTGATTTTGGAATCGGCGTGTCCGCGATGCCTGACGCCACAAGCCAGATTCACGGTTCGACCAGCACCGGCATTCCGACCCACACCAGCTTGCTCAAGTATTCCGCGTCCCAATTCGCCAGCCGGAAACAGCCGTGCGACTCCGTCCGCCCGACCTGCTCTGGCTTCGGCGTGCCGTGCATTCCGTAACCCGGCTTGTCCAGGCCGATCCACGCGACGCCGACGGGATTGTTTGGTCCAGGCGGAATAATTAGTTTTTGCGTTTCGGAGGCTTCAGGAAAAAGTTCCGGGTCAAACGTGTAATTCGGGTGCGGCACGACGACGGCCACGTGCAGTTCGCCGACGGGGCGTTTGTCGAATCGCGCGGCGATGCTGCACGGAAAGTGCGCGAGCAAATTTGTGTTCCCGTCGAACGCTTCCAGAAATCTATCGGACAGATGGATGACCACATACGCCGCTTTGTCCGAAGGCTCCGGATAATTCACATCGGGAATTTTCAAAACGGTTCCCGCCGCAACGTTCGTCCAGTCCACTTCGGGATTTAATTTCCCGATCAGCAGCGGATGCGAATGGCTTTTTTCTGCGACCAGTTCGAGTTCGGTTTCGTAGTCCAGTGCGGTCTGCTGCGACTTGGCAAGCCACGTTTTGCCAACCGGCTGGAGCCGTGCGAGGTCGTTGGTCGTGACGGTGTAAGTTGTCAGGAACGGCGCGTTGAGCGTGAGTGCTGGTCGCGTGTTCGTGTCGAGCTTGCCGGTCACGGGCAGGTTTTCAATTTCTTGAAACACTGAAATCGCCGCGCGCGTCTGCGAACCGAGCGCGCCGTCAATTGAGCCGGATGAAATCCCGCGCCGCGCCAGCGCAATCTGCGCCTCGAGCACGTCGCGGACGGGCCGGGGAAAATCCGCCGGCGACTGGCGCGCAACGACCAGTGGCTTGGGCGCGGGCTGCGTGATGGCTTTGGCCGGCGGCGGCCGAATGATTTTCGCCGGATGTTCATGCCGCCACCAAAACCACGCGGCCACGGCGATGATGATCAGCGCCAACAGCCGGCGAAATCCGCCGCCGCCGCGTTTGGTCCGGCGGCTGTGAAGAGTTTTGAATTTTCGCTTGCGCGGCACACGGCCATTTAGCCACAAGCACGGGGTTTGCTAAAGCGTGAAGTCGTGTTCACGAATTTGCGGGCTGGCAGCCGGCGCTCCGGTGTTCACGACCTTGCAACATTTCGTTGTAGGCTTGCGCGATTTGATCCACGAGCGGCGACGGGTTGACCGGCTCGCCGTCGAAAGCGGAAACGGGAATGATGCCCAGCGCGCTTTGCGTGATGAAGATGCCCTCGGAATTCCGCAACGCCTCCGGCTTGATGACGCGCTTGTTCGTTTCCAATTCGAGCGACCGGCAGATTTCCAGCACGACCGCGCGCGTAATGCCCGGCAACACGCCGCGCCCGGTCGGCACGGTGCAAATTTTGTCGTGATAAACCCAGAACAGATTTCCACTGGTTGTTTCGGCGACCTCGCCGTTCGTGTTCACGAGCAACGCCTCGTCCGCGTTTTTTTCTTTTGCCTCGGCACGCGCCATGACGTGCAAAATTTTGCTTGTCGTCTTGAAGGACGAAAGTGGATCGGCGGCGGGAATGCGATACGACGACGTAATCAGATTCCATTCGATATGATTTTCCGCCGAAGGCGCGGCGTGCAGCGTCATCGCGAGCGTTGGTTCGCATTCGCCATTGAAGGCGTAGCCGCGTTCGCCCGGCCCGCGCGTCAGCGTCACGCGCAGAATGGCGTCGGACGTTTTATTTTGTCCGATGAGTTGCCCGGCAAACTTTTGCAGCTCCTTCGGAGTGAACGGCGATTTGATTTTTAGAAAATCCGCGCCGCGCGTCATGCGCTCCAGATGCTGTGCGAAACGAAATGGTTTTCCGCCGGCGACGCGCATCGTCTCGAACAGCCCGTCCCCAAGCAAAAAGCCGCGGTCGTTCACAGGAACAACCGCCTCGGCTTCCGGCAAAAAATGTCCGTTGAGGAAAACAATCATGGGACACCCATTCCTAATGCCCTTTTGATTACGCGAAGCGCAAAAATTATGCGAGCGGAAAATTGTTACAAAAAGGTGTCGGCTTTAACCGCGACAGGCGTCCATCGCTTCAAGGATTCGGCGCGAGATTTTGCCGAACCACAGCCGGGGCGATTGCGTTCATCGCTTCCAAATTCAACGCGGCAAAAAATCCGCGCGCCTTTGCCAGCGTTTCCTCGTATTCCGCTTCGGGATTGGAGTCCGCCACGATGCCCGCGCCGACGTTGAAATGCGCGACGCCGTCTTCGCAAATCGCGGTGCGAATGGCGATGCTCAACTGGCTTTCGCGATTGAAACCAAGATAGCCAATCGCGCCGCAGTAAGGCCCGCGCGAAATCGGCTCCAGTTCGTCAATGATTTCCATCGCGCGGAATTTCGGCGCCCCGGTGATGCTGCCGCCGGGAAAACACGACGCGAACGCGGCGAAATGCGTCACGTCCTTTCGCAGCCGCCCTTCGACGGTGGAAACGAGATGCTGCACCTGCGCAAATTTTTCGAGCCTGGCCAGCTCCGGCACCTGGACGGAACCGTATTCGCAGACTTTGCCGAGATCATTCCGCAGCAGGTCGGTGATCATCACCAGCTCGGCGAGTTCCTTGGGGGTGGTCTGGAGTTCGTAGGCAAGTTGTGCGTCGCGGGTCGGGTCGGCGTCGCGCGGGCGCGTGCCCTTGATCGGGCGCGTCTGGATGTGCGAGCCGCTCATGCGCAGAAATTGCTCCGGCGAGGACGAGGCAATCTGGAAATCACCACAATCGAGAAACGCGGAAAATGGCGCGGGCGAAACGGCGCTTAACTTTTCAAACAATTCCCAGCCGGAAAAATTGGATGGCACGGTGAGTCGCTGCGAAAGGTTGACCTGATATATGTCCCCGGTGCGGATGTAACGCTGCGCGTGTTCGACGCAGGAGATGAAATCAGTTCTTGAGAAGTTTGAGATGACGTTCGCACTCACCCCGGCCCTCTTCATTTTGGAAAGGAAGAGGGCCGGGGTGAGGGTTTGCTGCGATTTGTTCGCAAGTTTGTTTTGCCAAAATTCCATTTGTTCGTTCGCCCGCGCTTCACTGCGTGAGCCGTCGGCATTATGGCCGGTGGAGACGATGCAGACTCTGCCAAGGCGGTGATCGAAAATGACCAAGCTGTCGTAAAAACCGACGTGACAGTCGGGCAGCTCCAAATCGTTCACTGCGCGGCGTGGGAGTTTCGGCTCGGTGAAATTTTTCAGGTCGTAGCCCCAGCAACCGAAGCAGCCGCCGAGCGGAAAGGGCAGGTCAATTTCGTCGAGCAATTCAAAGCGCGCCATCAGGCTGTCGAGCAAATGCCACGGGTTGCCGAACTGAAGTTGATGGTTGATGGCTGATGGTTGATGGCCGGAAATGATTTCGCAGCGCGAGCCGAAGGAGCGGAACGTGAGAAATGGGCTTGCCGCGACGAATGAGTAGCGCGCTTGCGGTGAATCAAACGAATTGCTGCGGAGCAAAACAATTCCGCCCACACCGTGCAATTGCCCGACGAGCGATTCGGGCGTGTGCGCGGTTTGGATTTCATGGATAAGCGGGCGCATTTCACGCAAAAGCCTTGGGCAGCGCGCCGGGCGCGCCGAGGCGGCGTTCGTAGTCGCGGATTAACCCGACGACTTCCGCCGGGCTATCGGTAACGGCGATGAGGTCGAGGTCACCGGGGCTGATGAATTCATATTTGTTCTCCAGTTCCTTTTTCATCCATTGCAACAGGCCGCTCCAGTGATCGCGTCCAAAAAGGATGAGCGGGAACTGCGGGATGCGCTCGGTCTGGACGAGGGTGAGCACTTCAAAAAATTCGTCGAGCGTGCCGAAGCCACCGGGCATGAAGACGAAGCCGAGGCTGTATTTCACAAAACAAACCTTGCGCGCGAAAAAATAATGGAAATGAATCGGCACGTTGGCGAAACGGTTGCCAGTCTGCTCGTGCGGGAGTTCGATGTTGAGGCCGACGGATTTGCCGCCGGCGCGTTCCGCGCCCTTGTTCGCCGCCTCCATGATGCCGGGTCCGCCGCCGGTGACGACGGCGAGGTTGTGTTTGGCGAGTCCTTTGGCGATTTCCATGGCGGCGCGGTAATACTTGTCGCTCGGCTTGGTCCGCGCGGAACCGAAAATGGTCACGGCGGGGCCGATCTGTGACATCGTTTGGAACGAGTCCACAAACTCGGCCATGATGCGGAAGATGCGCCACGGGTCTTCGTGGACAAAGGTGGTGTTGTCGCTCATGTCCGAAACATAATCACGACGGCGAAGGGAAACAAGTGTTTGAAATCATGGCAAGGTCGGCGCGCCGCCCGACCGGGGCCCCGCAACACGGGATCCCTGCCAAAATGAAACAAGCCGGAGAACGCAAATTCTCCGGCTTGCTGTTGAAACAATTATTTTACGAGCAGCCGAGGCTCTCGCCGCAGTTCAGGCATTTGTAGCACGCACCGTTGCGAACCACCACGTTGCCGCAGTTCGGGCACGTCGGCGCGTCCTGCTGGTTGGTGATCATCGAGGTCAATGTCTTGGCGCGGCGGCTGTGGCCGTTCCCATTTTCCAATTCCACCAAGTCGGTGTCGTCGGACATCGGAAGTTCAGGCACCGGACGGTTCACCTTTTTTTTTATTTCCTCGGCAAGACCGGGCATGGCCAGCTCCGGCTGGTTGCGCGGGGGAGTCGCGTTTTCGCGGTAGCCGGGGATGAACTGGAACGCGAGCCAGCGGAACACATAGTCGGTGATGGACGAGGCGCTGCGGATTTCCGGATTTTTGGTGAAGCCGCTCGGCTCAAAACGCTGGTGTGCAAATTTGCGGACGAGCGCCTCCAGCGGCACGCCATATTGCAGTGCCATGCTCGTGAGCGTGCCGATGCTGTCCATCAAGCCGCCGATGGTCGAGCCTTCCTTGGCCATCGTGATGAACAATTCGCCCGGAGTTTTGTCGTCGAACAGGCCGACGGTGAGATATCCTTCGTGGTCGGCGATGTTGAATTTGTGCGTGACCGCTGTGCGCGTGTCAGTCAGGCGGCGGCGCAGCGGCTTGCCGCACTCGTGGCGCAGTTGCTTGACTTCCGCTTCCAGTTCCTTGATGCGATTCACCAGTGCGGACGCGTCGGCCGGGGTGGATTTGTCGCCGCCTTCGTTCGTCTTCTTGGTGTTGAGCGGTTGCGAACGCTTCGAGCCATCGCGGTAAATCGCCACGCACTTCAATCCCATTTTCCAGGCCTGAACATAAGTGTCGCGGATTTCGGCGACGGTGCATTCGTTCGGCATGTTGACGGTCTTGGAAATCGCGCCGCTGATGAACGGCTGGGCGGCGGCCATCATTTTCAGATGCGCGAGGTAGCCGATGCTGCGTTTGCCCTGATGCGGTTTGAACGCGCAATCGAAGACCGGCAGGTGTTCCGGCTTCAAGCCGCTGCGGACGGTCGCGCCGTTTTCCTCAACGTCTTCAATCGTGTCGAATTTTTCGATGTGCGCGATGATTTTTGCGACGGTCGCGGCATCGTAACCCAGCCGGCGCAACGCGTCCGGCACACCGCGATTGACAATCTTCAACATGCCACCGCCGGCGAGCAGTTTGTATTTCACCAGCGCGATGTCGGGTTCAACGCCGGTCGTGTCGCAATCCATCAAAAACGCGATGGTGCCGGTCGGCGCAAGCACGGTGACTTGCGCGTTGCGATAGCCGACTTGTTCGCCGCGGGCCAGCGCGCCGTCCCAGGTTTTGCGCGCCTCGTCCTTCAGATAATTAAATTCCGCGCTTGGCTGAATTTGTTCAACGGCGTCGCGGTGAAGTTTGATGACGCCGAGCATGGATTCAACATTGTCCTTCGCGATGGGTTTGGTGACGCCGGAGCAGCACGCATCGCGGTAGCCCGGAAACGCGCCGATGTTCGCAGCGATTTCAGCGCTCTGCTCATAGGCGTGGCCGGTCATGATGGCCGTGATCGCACCGGCAAGCGCGCGGCCTTCGTCGGAATCGTAAGGCAACCCGTAGCTCATGCAGAGCGAGCCGAGATTGGCGAAACCAAGGCCGAGCGTGCGGAAAATGTGGGAATTTTCGGCAATGTCCTTTGTCGGATAGCTCGCGTTGTCCACGAGAATTTCCTGCGCGGTGATGAAAATACGCACGGCGGCCTTGAAACGCTCGACATCGAATTTGCCGTCCTCGCGTTTGAATTTCATCAGGTTCAGCGACGCGAGATTACACGCGGTGTTGTTGATGAAAACGTATTCGCTGCACGGATTTGTGGAATGAATCGGCTCGGTGCCCTTGCAGGTGTGCCATTTCTGGATCGCGCCGTCGTATTGCAGGCCGGGGTCGCCGCAAATGTGCGTGCCCTCGGCGATTTTTTCGAGCAGCCTGCTGGCGCATTTTTTTTCCAGCGGCTTGTTGGTGGTGATGGTGCGCGTCCACCATTCCTTGCCGGTCATGGCCGCCTGCATGAATTCGTCGCTGACGCGGACGGAAAGATTTTCGTTCTGATACATCACGCTGCCATAGGCGTCGCCGTTGTAGGAACCGTCGTAACCCTGTTCGATGAGCGCCCACGCTTTCTTTTCTTCCTTCTGCTTGCAGTCAATGAATTCCTCGATGTCACCGTGCCAGTCGCGCAACGTGTTCATCTTGGCCGCGCGCCGGGTCTTGCCGCCGGATTTCACGACGTTGGCGACCTGGTCATAAACCTTGAGGAACGACAGCGGGCCGCTGGGCCGTCCGCCGCCGCTCAATTTCTCGCGGCTGGAACGCAGCGGCGTCAAATCCGTGCCGGTGCCGGAGCCGAACTTGAACAGCATCGCCTCGCTCGCGGCCAGACGCATGATGTCCTCCATGTTGTCCTGCACGGACTGGATGAAGCACGCGCTGCCTTGGGGATATTCGTATTGGGTGCTGGCGCGTTCGGCCTCGCCGGTTTTGCGGTTGTAATACCAGTTGCCCTTGGCGGACTTGTTGCCGATGTGATATTCGTGAAAGAGGCCGACGTTGAACCACACCGGCGAATTGAACGCGCCGTATTGGTTCACGCAAAGCCAGGTCAATTCCTCGTAAAAAATCTCGCCGTCCGCCTTGCTGAAATAACCGTCCGCAACGCCCCAGTCCGCAATCGTCCGCGAAATGCGGTGAACAAGCTGGCGCACGGACGTCTCGCGTTCGGGCGTGTTTTGTTCGCCATAGAAATATTTCGAGACGACGACCTTTGTGGCGAGCACCGACCACGACTTCGGCACTTCGACATTTTCCTGTTTGAAAATCACCTTTCCTGCGTCGTCGGTGATTTCCGCAGTGCGTCGTTCCCATTCGATCTGGTCGAACGGTTCCACCTTTGCGTCGCTGAAAACGCGCCCGACGATTAAAAACCTTTTCGCGTCGGCTTTGGCGGGTTTGACATTGCGCGTCGCGGTTACTTTTGCGGCGCGTCGGCGGCCAGCGTGCGGAGCCGGCGACAATACATCTTCACGTGCATCAATCATGATAAATTTGATTTAATTCGATCTCTGGCCGTTTCAAGAGACGCAAAAACCGCCAGATCTCAAAAATTGCTAATTCTCCAAGGAAAACGGGCTTTTCCCCGCCAACCACATTCCCCAATTAGTTGGGGAACGAAATTCATCATGCTACCACCAGTTGTGGATTTCAAGAAAAATTTTCAGAAAAGTTACACAGGCGATATTCCCAAATAAAATCAAGGCAATCGCCGTGTCCGCGTTGAAAAATTGAAACTTATTCGCCGGTGTGAACAAGATTCAGCGCGAATTTTTTCCGCGCGTGCGGGAATATCTTTCGTGCCGCGCCTTTCGATGCGCTTCAATCCTGCTGGTTGATTTATTGTGCGCCGGCTTGAATTTGCGCACCGGCTCAATCGTCTTCGGCCTCGCTTTCGGCACCAGCACCACCGGGCAGCCCTCGTAACCAAACGCCGTGCGCATTTCTCCCGCCAGATATTTTTTGTATTGCTCGGAAAACAACTCGTCACGGTTGACGAACAGCAGAAACGTCGGCGGCGCCTGGCGCACCTGCGTCGCGTAGAAAAATTTCAGCCGGTGACCCAGCGAACTGACCGGCTGGCGGCGCTCGACGGCGTCGTGCAGCGTGCGGTTCAGGATCGAGGTCGGAATTTTCTGCTGCAACTGCGCGGCGACATAACGCACGGCTTCGAGCAGCCGGTCCAGGTGAAAACCGGATTTGGCCGACGTGAAAATCACCGGCGCGTAATCGAGGAAGAATAATTTCCGTTGCACCCACTCGGCAAATTGGGCGAGCGTGGTGAGCGGCTTGGCCTGTCCTTCGGTGCGTTTCTTTTCATTGCGACGTTCAATCTCTTCCTCGCGCGCCTCGCGGACTTCTTCGGTGAACAAATCCCATTTGTTGACGACGAGGATGCACGCGCGGCGCTGCTCGACAATCACGTCGGCGATTTTTTTATCCTGCTCGGTAATGCCCGCCTCGGCGTTAACCACCAGCACCGTGATGTCGCTGCGCGCGATGGATTCCTCGGAACGCTGGACGCTGAAAAATTCAATCGAGTCGTCCACGCGCCGCGATTTCCGCATCCCGGCGGTATCAATCAAAATGTATTTTGACCGCACGCCCTCGGTCTCGACTTCAAACGGCACGTCAATCGCGTCGCGCGTGGTGCCGGGAATCGGCGAGACGATGACGCGCTCGGATTTTGTGAGCGCGTTGATGATGGAAGACTTCCCGACGTTCGGGCGGCCGACGATGGCGAGTTTCAAAGGTGCAGATTGAAGGTTGAAAGTTGAAGGTTCACCGCCGCCGTCCGAATCTTCTGAACCTGCAACTTTCAACTTGGAACTTTCAACTTGTGGTAAAAATGCTGTCGCCGCATCCATCAGATTTTCAATACCCTCGCCGTGAATCGCGCTGACTGGGAAAATTTTCTCGAAACCGAGCCGGGAAAATTCCTCCGCCGCGCCTTCGAGCCGGTGCGTGTCCACCTTGTTGACGGCCACGAGAACGGGCTTGCCGCTCTTGCGGAGACGTTGCGCCACTTCGCGGTCGAGCGGCACGATGCCTTCCTGCACGTTGACGACGAGGATGATCGCGCTTGCGGCTTCGATGGCGATTTCGACCTGTTCGAGCGCGGCCTTGATGATCACGTCGTCGGATTTTTCGCGGCGCAGCAGGCCAATGCCGCCGGTGTCCACGAGCGTGTAAGGCCGGCCGTGCCATTCGGCCTCGACGCTGACTCGGTCGCGCGTAACGCCGGGCTGGTCATGCACAATCGCAATCCGCTTCTTGATGATGCGGTTGAACAGCGCGGACTTGCCGACATTCGGGCGGCCAACGATGGCGATCAGATTTGACACGCGACCAAGATGGCGCAGTTTACGGTGTCGCGGAAGGCAAAAGCACGGCTGTTTGGCGGGTGGCATAATTATTCTTGCTTTTGCCGGTGGTTGTGTCAAAAAGCGGCAATGAATCGAATCCGGTTCATTGCTTCACCAGAACAACCAACCTAAAGCATTCCGATATGAATAATGACACGACAAATGCGGCGGCGGGAACGGCGATGGGACTGGGATTGATGCTGGTCATCGTCCTGTTCGCACTGGCGTTTTATATCTTTTACTGTTTTTGCGCCAAAAAGATTTGTGAAAGATGCGGCGTGACGCCGGGCATACTTATCTGGATTCCCATCGTCAACATTATCCCGCTGCTGCAAGTGGCAAAAATGCCGGTCTGGATGATTATTCTGTTTCTCATCCCGATTGTCAGCCTGATTGTCGCAATCTTCATGTGGGTTAAAATCTGCCAGGCGCGCGGGAAAACTGGATGGCTGACCATCATGCTGTTCATTCCAATTGCCAATCTGATCTTCCTGCCTTACCTGGCGTTTTCGGAATAACCCTAATTGAGTCTGCGCATCAAACCCTTTGCGCGCCGGACCCAGATGCGGTCGCGCTTGCGTTGGAACGCCGGCGCGTGGACGTCGTCGCTCAAAACCATTTTGAGTTCGGCGCGGGCGAGGTCGTGCTGGTTTTTGGCGAGGTAAAGTTCCGCCAGTTGCACCTTGGCACGCGGGTAGGAATGGTTTTGCGTGATGTGCTGCCAGTAGAGTAGGGCGTTGTCGGTTTCGCCGAGTGCGGTGAGCGTTTCAGCCAGCGCCATCATCGTGTGCCCGTAATCGTGTTCCGGTTTTTCGTGCATGACGCCTTCGAGCAGCGGGCGGGCCTCGGCGGGACGATTCAAACGCAGCAGGCATTGGCCAAGGTGCGCGCGGGTGTCAATGTCCTGCGGGTCACGCTCCAGCGCGGCGCGGTAACATTTCTCCGCCTCCACCAGTTTGCCCTGCGAAAAATAAATGTCGCCGAGCTGCGAATGGTGGTGCGCCTTGTCGAGATGATGGATTTGCGCCTGAAGTTCCTTGATGCGCTTGCGCTTGCCCGCGCCGGGCAGCTCGAATCCGCTCATTGCGGACGGCGAGGCGCGATAGACCATGAAATAATAAAACACCGCCGTCAATCCCCAGAAGATGAAAATGAACAGCGCCCAAATCCATTCGCGGTTGCGGATGGCATGGATGAGCATCCAAATTTGGAACACCGCCAGCACCAGCAACAACGGATTGGTGAGGTAGTAACTCCAGTTCGTAAACAGATTGAGGAGCGAGGCGAACATGGCGCGGACAATAAATGAAAAATGAAAAATGAAAAATGAAAAAACGCTGCGTTCCGCGCGCCTTTGCGCTAAAAGCTTCGGGCAATGGTTTCCAAGAGAATCACGAGTGATTTGCGCCGCGCCTACAAATTGATGCGTGCGCGGTTCGGTCATCAACACTGGTGGCCGGGCGAAACGCCGTTTGAAGTCTGCGTTGGCGCGATTCTCACCCAGAATACTGCGTGGACAAATGTCGAACGCGCCATTGCCAATCTCAAGGCCGCGCGGGTGTTGGAACCGGAGAAACTTTTTGCCTTATCGGAGGTAAAACTGGCGGAATTGATCCGCCCCGCCGGCTATTTCAACGTCAAGGCGCGACGGCTTCGCTCATTTCTGCGTGTGCTCGTTGAAAATTTCGGCGGCGACTTGAAAAAACTTTTCGCGGGCGACACCGCGACGGTGCGCGAACGGCTGCTGACAATTCACGGCGTCGGGCCGGAGACGGCGGACTGCCTGCTGCTTTACGCGGGCGGCCATAAGAGTTTCGTGATTGATGCCTACACTAAACGGATTTTTCAACGGCACAGTTGGCGTTCAACCGACGCGAGTTACGATGACCTGAAAATTTTTTGCGAATCGGCCTTGAATCAAAAATCCGGCGTGGCGCGACTCGACTACTGGCAGGATTATCACGCGCAATTGGTGATGACGGGGAAACATTTTTGCCGGACGCTCGCGCCGCGCTGTGAGGATTGCCCGCTCAAGCTGCTGTTGCCCAAAGCGCGAAAATAGCGGGTGACTCAACTGTCCGCTTGTTTTCGGCGCATTTCCCGTTAATTTCTGCGCCGTTGCCAGCATGAATCAGACGCTCATCATCGTGCCGACCTACAATGAGCGGGAAAATCTCCCGCGCATGGCGGAGAAGTTGTTGTCGCTCCCGGTCGCGGTGGACGTGCTGATCGTGGACGACAATTCGCCAGACGGCACCGGCAAAATTGCCGACGCGCTGGCCGCACATTATCCGCAGCTTCACGTCCTGCACCGATCGGAAAAAAACGGGCTGGGCCGCGCCTACATCGCCGGGTTCCAGTGGGCGCTCGAACGCGGCTACGAATTCATCTTCGAGATGGACTGCGATTTTTCGCACGATCCGGACGAGATCCCGAATTTTCTCAAGGCGGCGGAAAAAGCCGACCTTGTCATCGGCTCGCGTTATACCGGCGGCGTGCGTGTCGTGAACTGGCCGCTCAAGCGGCTGCTTTTGAGCCGGTTTGCGGGCATCTACGTCTGGCTCGTCACCGGCCTGCCGATCACCGACCCGACCGGCGGCTATAAATGTTTTCGCCGCCGCGCGCTGCAGGCCATCAACCTGGAGGCCATCCGCTCGAACGGCTACAGCTTTCAAATCGAAATGACCCACCGGCTCTGGCGCGACGGATACAAGGTCGCCGAAGTGCCGATCACCTTCACCGAACGCGTCGAGGGCAGTTCCAAGTTGTCGCGCGGCATCGTGGTCGAGGCGTTTTGGATGGTCTGGTGGTTGTGGCTGCAAAACGGTCTGCGCCGCTGGCCGCGCAAACGCAATTGAACAGTTGCCAAACGCGCGGCGTGAATTAAATTTTCCGCCATGATTACTTTAATCGTCGGCACCAACCGTCCGGGCAGCAACACGCGCAAAGTTGCGGCGCAGATTGAAGGATTTTACGCGGAACTGAAAGTGCCGGTGCACGTTTTGGATTTGGCGAAACTGCCGCCGGAAATTTTCTTGCCGACTTCCTACGCGGAAAAACCGAAATCATTTCTGCCGTTTGCTGACGCAGTTTTGAAATCAGATGGACTTCACGTCGTCACGCCCGAATACAACGGCAGCGTGCCGGGCGTGTTGAAGTATTTCATTGATATGCTCAAATTTCCCGAAAGCTTCGAGCACAAGCCGGTTTGCTTCACCGGCCTTGCGGCGGGAATATGGGGTGCGCTGCGTCCGGTTGAACAGCTTCAGGCCATTTTCGGTTATCGCAACGCGCACATTTTTCCAGTGCGCGTTTTCATGCCGCAAATCAACAGCCTGCTCGACGCTTCGGGTAAAATCAAAGACGTTGAATTGATTGGACGTTTGAAATCGCAGGTTGAAGGTTTCGCAAAATTTACCGAACATCTCAAAACACTGAAAAAGTAGGAGACGACGTAAGGAGTCTCATTTCAGATTAAAAAAGTTTGAGACTCTTCACCTCGTCTCCTACATTATCGCCATGAAAATCAAATTGCTTCTCGCCGCATTGCTCATTTCCGCCACCACACTTTTCGCCCAGATGCCGAAAGCCGGCGACACCGCGCCGCTCGTCACCGGCACGGATCAAAACGGCAAAGACTTCAAGCTCGCCGATCTCGTCGGGAAGAAAATCGTGCTGCTCTATTTTTACCCGAAGGATTTCACCGGCGGCTGCACGAAGGAAGCTTGCAGTTTCCGCGACGGATTTGAGGAATTCGCCACGAACAACGTTGAGATTGTCGGCGTCAGTTTTGATTCCGCCGACAGCCACCAGAAATTCATCGCCAAATACAACTTGAACTTCCGGCTGCTGGCCGACACCGATGGAAAAATCGCCGACCTTTACGGCGTGCGCACCAAGAACAAGCAGGGCAATCCGATGGCCAAGCGCGTGAGCTTTCTCATCGGCCTCGACGGAAAAATCGTCCACGTCACCGACACGGGCAATCCCGACGTTCACCTTGCGGAAATGAAAGCGGCGATTGCCGGTTTGAAAAAGAATTGATGGCGGCTTTGTTTCGCAGCAAATGGGATTTCGGAAAACTTCTTGACCGTTTTAGCGAAGCCCTTAAATTCGCCAGCGGCCATGAACAAGACAACCATTTGCCCATATTGCAAGAAAGAGATTGATATACATGCAAGCGTTTGTCCTCATTGCACGAAAAATGTCGCGGCCCATACTTTGCAGCAGAGAAACCCCGAATCATTTTTAGTAGGATCGGTTTGCGCTTTAATTGCAATGGTAGTTGGTTGCTTTATTCATTGGGATTTGATTGCGTCTTGTTGGGGTGCTGGCTCAAATTGTATATGCTGCACTCCCACTTTGCTTCTGCCGATAGGACTCATGATACTCTATGGCTCTGGAGGGTTTATTTTTGGTTTTTGCATACACAAAATTTGTAAAAAATGAAGGTCAAGATTGATCCAATACTTTAATCGCAAAAAGGTAATCCTTGGAATTGCAGTTTTTGCATGCATTCAAGGCTTCTTGGCTGTTTTTACACCGTTCTGGGGCGGATTTTTGCACAAATACTTCGGCCTATTTTGCCATCAAATGCCCGAACGCTGTTTGGTAATTATGGGTCATCGCTGTGAAGTATGTGCGCGCTGTCTTGGAATATATTTAGGCGTGTCGCTTGGTGCGGTGCTGTTTTATCAAATTTCTAATCATCCCTTCAAATCAAAAGTTTTTTCAATAGCAACAGTGATTGCAGTAATTTCCGTCGTTCTAAAATTATTGAACATAGATTCCAGTAATGGCGTTCGATTCTTTTTCGGGATTTGTTTGGGAATCGCATTATTGAAATTTTTGGACATTTTTCTCGAAAAGGTTTTCTCATTTTTTACGAAGACACTTATTTACCTTGAACGAAAATTGTAATTTGATGCGAGTGGGCGACGTATCAATAAAAAATGAAAAACGATAAAGTGCCGGGATTGTTTTCATATGTGGTCGAACATGATGCGGGATTTGCCCCGCATCCTTTCGGCAGTTATTGCACGCTTGCTCATTGTAAATTTAGTAGAAATGGGAAAGCCCGGAACATTGTTGAGCTTGCCGGAGTGGAAGATTGGATTCTCGGAACTGGAGGTGCGTCAACAAGGAGCGCTGGTCATGGCAAAATTGTTTATGCAATGAAGGTTACTGAAAAAATGACGCTTGCCGAGTATCAAAAGGACAAGCGATTTGTAAAAAGGAGAGACAATTTTCAATGCGATCGAATGACAGAAAGATTTGTGCTCATATCTGAACAGTTTTATTACTTTGGAAAATCCAATGTTGAACTAGGTAAAAAGTTCAGTGAATTGGAAAAACGAGGGCCGAAGTTCAAAAATCGGTTTGATAGCAAATTAATTTTGGATTTTACCGAATGGATTCAGAAAAATTTTAAAACTGGAATACACGGCAAATCATGCGAAGGCACAAAAATCAAATGCAAGTGCAAGACCATTTGCAGTAAATAAAATAGGGTAAGCGAATAAACTTTTCGCGCGCGTTTTATTTTCTAAACTTGCCGCGTGTCTCTCAAAATCGGCGGCGACTTTCTTGAGCTGGATTCCGCATTTGCATTCAGCCCTTGCCGTCGTGGCGGTTCAAAGTTATTATCTGGTCATGCTGGATTGGAGCAAATGTTCCGCCGTTGAACGCATCGCTGGCAAGGTCAGCGGCGCGTGGCTGTTCAAAGGCACGCGCGTGCCGGTGGCGGCGCTGTTCGAGAATCTCGAGGACGGCGCGACGGTGGACAATTTTCTGGAATGGTTTCCCGGCGTGGCGCGCGAACAGGTTGAGGCGGTGCTGGAACACGCGGAACAAAGCCTTGCCGCCGCGTAATCGCGCGCATGAAAATCCTTTTCGACCACGGCACGCCCGCGCCATTGCGCCGCCAACTGGCCGGCCATGAAATTTCCACGGCCTATGAAATGGGCTGGGCAAAATTAAGCAACGGCGATCTGCTAGCCGCAGCGGAAAAATCTTTCGACGCTTTCATCACGACCGACCAGAACCTGCGCTACCAGCAAAATCTCACCGGCAGGCGGCTGGCGATTCTGGTTTTGCCCACGACTAGTTGGCCCGAAATCCAAAAGCACACGCGCGAGATTTCTGATGCCGTGAGCGCGCTCAAGCCGGGAGATTTCATTGAGTTGAGTTTTTTGGATTAAGCTTCGCATTTCCCATTCCGCGCGGCGAATAAACTTTTCGCGCGCATTTTATTTTCTAAACTTTTCGCGTGTCTCTCAAAACCGGCGACAAGCTCACCCTGACCATCCACGACATCGCGTTCGGCGGCGAAGGCGTCGGGCGCATTGATGATTTCGTCGTCTTCGTGCCGTTCGTCATCGTCGGCGAAATCGTCGAAGTCGAAATCACCGAGGTCAAAAAGAATTTTGCGCGGGCGAAATTGTTGCGCGTGGAAAAATCCTCGTCGGAGCGCGTCGAGCCGGAATGCCGTTACTTCGGCGCGTGCGGCGGCTGCCAGTATCAGCACATCGCCTACGCGACGCAGTTGCGGTTGAAGCACAAGCAGATTTCGGATCTGTTCGAGCGCGTCGGACGCATTCCGGCGGACAAAATCGCGCCGGTGATCCCGAGCCCACAGCCTTACGGTTATCGCAACCGCATCATGATCCGCAGCCAGTGGAACGGCCCGGCCAAAAAACTGGTCATCGGCTTCATCCGCGCGGACAACAAATTCGTAGAGGACATCGAGGAATGTAAAATCGCCGAGCCGGCCATCAGCGAGCAGATCAAACAAGTCCGCGCGAATCCGCCGCCGAAGGGCGGAATCAAAATCGTGCTGCGGATTCCGCCGGAAAACTGGGACGTGCCGCCGGATTCGTTTTTCCAGAATAATTTTTTCCTGCTGCCGAAACTCGTCGAGACCGTGCGCGGATTTTTGCGTGACGGCGGCGCGAAGCATCTGGTGGACCTGTATTGCGGCGTGGGATTTTTCGGGATTGAACTGGCGGATTTGGTTGAATCATTTGTCGGCGTGGAATACGACAATCTGGCCATCAAGGCAGCGCGGCAAAATGCGGCGGTGCGCAACATTAAAAATGGCGAATTTATTTCCGCCAAAGTCGAGAAGGTTTTATCGGAGCTGCTGCAAAAATTCTCGCCCGAAAGGACGTCGGTGATTCTCGACCCGCCGCGCAAGGGTTGCTGGCCGGAAACATTGAGTTTGTTGCGCGAAATGCGACCGGCGCAGGTCATTTACGTCTCGTGCCATCCGGCGACGATGGCGCGGGACTTGAACATTTTGTGCGCCGATGGTGTCTTTGAACTGGCGCGCGTGCAGCCGCTGGACATGTTTCCACAAACACAACACATCGAATGCGTGGCGGACCTGCGCGCCAGACAAACTAATCTTGCCAATGAGCAGGACATGGTTTCAACTATTTGAACCCGATGACGAACGAAACCCGGAACGACCCGCGGGGGAATTTCACCCCGCGTTTTCTGCCGTGGCTGCTGGCGGCGGCGGCGCTGGCAGTCTATTGGCTCACCCTGAACCGCTGGGTTTCGCTGCTGAACATCGCGGGCGTGACCAAGATTTCCGGCTGGCAGTGGTCGCCGGAGTATATCAACCCGGTTTTGTTCACGGTCACTTATCCGCTTCGCTGGCTGCCGGAAGCGGCGATTCCGATGGCGTTGAACCTTTTCTCCGCCGTGTGCGCGGCGTTGACGCTGGGGTTGCTGGCGCGGTCGGTGGCCATTTTGCCGCACGACCGCACGGAGGCGCAACGCCAGCGTGAGCAAAGTGATTTTTCGTTTTTGACCACGCGCACGGCGTGGCTGCCGCCGATTCTGGCGGTGGCGGTTTGCGGCCTGCAACTGACGTTCTGGCAGCACGCGACGAATTTCACGGGCGAGATGTTTGATCTGCTGATGTTCGCGTTCATCGTCTGGTCGTTGGTGGAATACCGGCTGGACGAACGTGAGGGACGGCTGTATGCGGCCACTTTCGTTTATGGCGCGGGCCTGGCGGAGAACTGGGCGATGGTTGGATTTTTGCCCGTTTTCGTCACGGCGCTCATCTGGTTGCGCAAATTGAGCTTTTTCAACATCACCTTTTTAGGCCGCACGTTCCTGTGCGGTCTGGCGGGGACTTTGTTTTATTTGCTGCTGCCGTTGCTGACGGTGATGTCCGGTAAATTTCCCATTACTTTTTGGCAGGTGCTACAGCCCAACTTGGCGATTGAGTGGCATGCTTTGGTGACGTTCTTCACACTGCCGGGGGTGCGCCATAATATCGGGCTGATTTCGCTGACTACCTTGCTGCCGGTATTCATGCTGGCGATCCGCTGGAAATCCTCTTTTGGCGACAGCAGCCAGTTGGGAACCGCGCTGGCGGGTTTCATGTTTCATGTGGTTCATGCGGTCATTCTTTGCGCCTGCATCTGGGTGGCGTTCGATCCGCCGTTCAGTCCGCACAATCTCGGCTACGGGTCGTCCTGCCTGACTTTTTCCTACCTGGGCGCGTTGAGCGTCGGCTATTTCAGCGGATATTTTTTGCTCCTGTTTGGCAAAGCGGCCGTCACCCGCTCGCAAAGACCGGAAAGAAAGCTGCTTCAATTTTTGAATCCCTGCGCAGTGGCCGGCGTGTTTGTGCTGGCGGCGCTGGCGATTGCCGGGCTGATTTACAAAAACACGCCGCAAATCCGGTCGCTCAACGACAACACACTTTCGCAATACGCCTCGCTCGTGGAGGAAAACCTGCCCCGCACGGGCGGCATTGTATTGAGCGACAGCGACAACCCGAACCAGGACCAGCCGTGGCGTTTGTTCGCCGTGCAGGCGGCGCTGACACGCGACGGGCGTGCGAATGATTTTTTGTTGCTCGACACCAAGGCGCTCGCTGTGCCGGCTTATCACCGGTATTTGCATCGGAAGTTCCCGCAGAGATGGCCGCAAATCGTCAGCGACACGGACATGAACGAGCTGAATCCGCACGGCCTGTTTGCCGTTTTGAACATATTGTCCAAGACCAATGAAATTTTTTATTTGCATCCAAGTTACGGCTACTACTTTGAGCAGTTTTATCAGGAGCCGCACGGCTTGGTGTATAAATTGAAGCCGCTGCCGGAGGACACGTTTCTGCCGCCGCTGCCCGACAAAAATCTGATCGCCGAAAACGAGGCTTTCTGGTCACGCGCGGAAACCGATGTGTTTCCCAAAATCGAAAAGGAAATCACGCCGCCCGTTGCCGGCAGGCCCAAGACTCTGGTCGCCAAAATGCTGAAGCGGCTGCACATGCAACCCGAGCAAAATCCCAATCCAGCGCTGGTGGGAACTTATTTTTCGCGCGACCTGGATTTCTGGGGCGTCCAACTGCAACGCGCCGGCGAACTCGAACAGGCCGCCGCCCGTTTTGACACCGCGCAAAAACTCAACCCCGACAACGTTGTCGCGCAGATCAATCTTCAATTCAACCAGAACCTGCGCGCCGGCATAAGTGTGCCGGTGGATTTGTCCACAACCAGCAGCGATCGTTTCGGCAAATGGCACAACTGGATGGAAGTGACCGATGCCAACGGGCCGTTCGACGAACCCAGTTTTTGTTTTCAGGACGGACTCATTTTCATCCAGAACACCTTTCTGCGGCAGGCAATGGCGTCCTTCACCCGTGTCAGTGAACTCGCGACGAACTACCTGCCCGCCCGGCTTTTGCTCGCGCAACTTTGCATCGTCAACCACCTGCCCGACCGCGCGCTGGATGCGCTGCACGATCCACTCACGCATCACGGAAATTTTTCGCTTGGGGATACCAATTCCACCGAGGTCAACATCCTTGCCGCCGGCGCCTATCTTCAAAAAAACGACCTCGCGAACGGCAGCCGGTTGATCGAACTCGAAATTTCCCGCCATCCCGACAACAGCGACCTGCTCAATGCCGCCGCCAAGTCTTACATGGTGCATGGCCAGTTCACCAACGCCCTTGCCGTCATGGACCGCCAGCTCCGCCTCACGCCCGACGATCCGACCTGGCTTTACGGCCGGGGTCTCGCCACCATGCAAATCAAGGCCTATGGCGATGCGATTGCCGCCTTCTCCCGCGTGCTCGCAATCCAAACGAACAACTACGACGCCCTTTTTAACCGCGCCGTCGCCCGCCTTCAAAGCGAAAAATTCGATGCCGCCCGCGCCGATTACCTGCAATTGCAACAGGTGTTCACCAATTCGTTCCAGATCGCCTACGGCCTCGGCGAAATCGCCTGGCGCAACCACGACAACGCCGAAGCCATCCGCAACTACGCCATTTATCTCGCCAATGCCAACACCAACACCGCCGAGGCCAAGACCGTCCGCGAACGGCTCGTCCAGCTTCAGGGCAAATAACGCGCCATGCGCGTCACGCATGTCATCACCCGGTTGATCGTCGGCGGCGCGCAGGAAAACACCGTCGCCACCGTCGTCGGCCTGCAAAAAAAATCCGGCGTCGAAGTCAATTTGATTTCCGGTCCGACCATTGGCCTCGAAGGCTCGTTGGAATCCAGCCTTCAGGCTGCGAATACAAATTTCACAATCGTTCCCGAACTCGTCCGCCGGATTCATCCGCTGAAAGATTTTCTCGCGCTGCGGAAACTGGAAAATATTTTCCGCGAACAAAAGCCCGACATCGTTCACACGCATAGCGGCAAGGCGGGGATTGTCGGACGTCTCGCCGCCAGACGCGCCGGCGTTCCAATCATTATTCATACAATTCACGGCCCGTCGTTCGGAAATTTTCAAAACGGCTTGGGAAACTTCATCTTCCGCGCCGCCGAGCGGCGCGCCGCCAGCGTCACCGACCATTTCATTGTCGTCGCCGACGCGATGAAAAACCAGTATCTCGCCGCCGGAATCGGCCAGCCAGAGCAATACACGAAAATTTTCAGCGGCTTCCCGCTCGAACCATTTCTTGCGGTGCGAAATGATTTGGAACTTCGGAAAAAACTTGGAATTGCCACCGATGATTTCGTTGTCGGCAAAATCGCGCGAATCTTCAAGCTCAAAGGCCACGACGACTTGTTCGCCGCCGCACCCGGACTCGTTCGTCAAAATCCGGAAATTAAATTTCTCCTCGTCGGCGACGGCCCGTGGCGCGGGCGGTTTGAACATCTTGCGAAAGCCTCCGGCTTGGAGAAACATTTCGTTTTCACCGGCCTTGTTTCACCCGCTGAAGTTCCGCGTTACGTCGGCATCATGGACGTGCTGGCGCATTTGTCGTTGCGCGAAGGATTGCCGCGCGCGTTGCCGCAGGCGCTCGCCGCCGCCAAACCCGTCGTCGCCTACGATTGCGACGGCGCGCGTGAAATCTGCCTCAACGGCCAGACCGGATTTCTGATCCAGCCCGGCGATTTGAAAAATTTGACCGAAAAAATCGTTCAACTTGCCGGTGATTCCGAGCTGCGGAAAAAACTTGGCGAGTCCGGCCAGAATTTCGTCCGTGAAAATTTCGCCGTCGAAAAAATGGTGGACGCCATTTACAATCTTTGCCTGAAACTGGCCGCCGAGCGCGGCATCCGACCGTGACTTTTCCATTCAATTTTTTTGCCGCCGCCTTTGTGGGCGCGTTCCTGACCACGCTGCTCGCGCTGCCGCTCTGGCGCAAATGGTGTCTGTGCGCCAACCTCGTGGACGACCCCGGCCACCGCAAAATCCACGACGCGCCGGTTCCGCTCGCGGGCGGATTCGCCGTGCTGACGGGAATTCTCCTGCCGCTTGCCGGCGGCGCGATTTTTTTGAAGTTCGGAATTCTGAAAATTTCTTCCGCATCGGCAATCGAGCATGGCTTGGAACAGCGCGGAATTGAACTCGCCGTCCTCGCGCTCGGCGCGGTCGCCATCACGCTCCTCGGCTGGCTCGACGACAAGCACGAGTTGAAGCCGCTGCCGAAATTCATCGGGCAATTTTTGATCGCGCTGCTCGTCGCCACCGCGTGCAAGCGCATCACGTTGTTTGTTCACAGCGAAATTTTCAGCTACGCCATCACGATCCTCTGGCTGCTCACTATCATCAACGCCTTCAATTTCATGGACAACATGAACGGCCTCTGCGCCGGCGTCGGCGCGATTGGCGCGTTTTTGTTCGCCGTCATCGCGGCGGCGAACGGCGAATATCTTGTCGCGCTCGCCGGATTTTTGATGTGCGGCGCGCTGGCCGGCTTCTTGCCGTGGAATTTCCCGGACGCCCGCGCGTTCCTCGGCGACGCCGGCAGCCATCTCGTCGGCTACCTGCTCGCCGTCATGGCCATCCTGCCTCACTTTTACACGAAACAAAATCCGCGCCCGCTGGCCGTGCTCTCGCCGCTGCTGGTGCTCGCGATCCCGTTGATTGATCTCGCCCGGGTTGTTGTTGTGCGAACGTTCCATCGAAAACCATTTTGGATCGGCGACACGAACCATCTTTCGCACCGGCTTGTGCGCGCGGGATTCAGCCGGACGCGCGCGGTGCTGGTGCTTTGGCTCGTCGCTGCAATCATCGGCGCAATCGCGACACTTTGATTTTTGCAGGAGACGACGCAAGGAGTCTCATTTCAAAATCGGAAAGATTTAGAGTCTCGCCACCTCGGCTCATACAAATTCATTTTCTTTCACGCCCTTCGCGGTTAATTTTCCAGCGTGAAACTGCTTTTTATCGGCGACATCGTTGGCCAACCGGGACGCAACGCGGTCAAGGAACTTCTCCCAAAACTCCGCGAACAGCACGCGCTCGATTTCGTCATCGCCAACGGCGAGAACTCCGCCGGCGGCAGCGGCATCACGCCCAAAACCGCCGGGGAAATTTTCTCCGCCGGCGTGGACGCCATCACCAGCGGCGACCACTTGTGGGACCAGAAGGAAGTCATGGAACTGCTCGCCAGCGAAAAAAGATTTTTGCGCCCGCTCAATTATCCGCCCGGCACGCCCGGCCAGGGCAGCGCCATCTTTGAGATTCCCTATTTCATATTCAAGATTCCGGCTCCGGTCAAAATCGCCGTTCTGAATTTGCAGGGCCGCACGTTCATGCCGCCGCTGGAAAATCCGTTTTCACTTGCCGCCGAAGAAGTGAAGCGGCTGCGCGAACAGGCCAAAATCATCTTCGTGGATTTTCACGCCGAGGCGACCTCGGAGAAGATTGCGCTCGCGCGGATGCTGGACGGGCAGGTGAGCGCGGTGGTGGGCACGCACACGCATGTGCAGACGGCGGACGAGCAGATTTTCCCCGGCGGCACGGCGTATCTGACCGACGCCGGCTTCACCGGCCCGCACGAAAGCGTTTTGGGCCGCGAAATCGAGCCGGTCATCAAGCGCTTTCTCACCGCCATGCCGCAACGGTTTGAGGTGGCGCGCAACGACGTGAAGCTGCACGGCGTGGTGATTGAAATTGATGCCGCCACCGGCAAAGCGTTGAAAATCCAGCGCGTGTCGGAAAATATAACTTAGCCACTGTTGAAACACGGATTGAACGCGGAAGAATACATCCATTCTTTTGCGCCATACTTTCGCGGCAAAAACGACGTTGAAGCTGCGGACCATTTTCAAAAACAGATGGTGATGAAAAGTCCGCTCCTTATTATGATGCGGAACACGAGCGGCGGCGCGAGGATTTGAGCAGAAGAAATCCGCCGGCGGTTGAGAGGAGACCGATTGCCAGCAATGCCGCGCCCAGCGGACGGTTCGGACTGACGGGTGATGTCGGTGGTTGGGCAGGGTCAGTAATTAGCACCAATGAAGTCTGGGGAATCAGGAGATTCAATTTCTCGGACTCGATTTTGGCGGCGAGAATTTTGTGGAAATCCATCTTTTTTTGAAGTTCTTGTTTGGCTTGGAAATAAGACGGATAATTTGTTTTCAACACTTCCGCCGCTGGTTCAGGATTTGGGAGATTCAGTTGCTTGCCCAATTGCTCAAGGTTTTCCTGTCTTGTTTTGATGTCCTGATCATCCTGCTGAAACTGCTCCGAAAGCACCTTAATGCCTTCTTGCGTCATTTGATTCCGCCTCTCCAACCGAAAGGTTTGGTAAGCCTCGGCAATGGCGTTGGCAATTCTGGCCGCTTCTTCCGGGTCTTCGCTGGAGAAACTGATTTTGATGAGCTTGGTGTTGCGAACTGGCGTGAGATTCAAATGCCACTTGAGGATGGCAATCGCCTCGTTCGTCGTAAGCGTCGCACCGCCGGCGTATTTTTTGCCCCACTCGACATCCAGGTTCAGTGCGCCGATGACCCTGCTCAAAATCACCTGTGACTGGATGACTTCGAATTCAGTTTGAATGAAGTAAGGGTCATACGACATAACCTGTCCGTTACCACCCATGTCCATCATATCCGGTTCCACCTTGATTCTCACCGTGGCCTGATACTGCGCCGGGCGTGACAGCAGCCAAAGCCCCACGCCGCACAGCGCGAGTCCGGCAAGCAAAAGCGCACGCCCAAGAATTTTTGTCCGGCGGATTTCCATTGGCTGGTCAACATCATTGACCGCGCGGATTCCATCACCGTTCAATGCGTTCGCGACGATCGCACTTGCGCAAAGATTGCGGCTGCGGCATACCGACCGCGTGAAATCGCTCACCGAACAGCTTTGGTTTGAAGTGCCGGGCCGGCGCGGGTTTGTGAACATCACCGACACCGTCGCCGCGCTCGTGCGCAAAAGCGGCGTGCAGGAAGGTCTCTGCCTCGTCAACGCCATGCACATCACCGCCTCCGTCTTCATCAACGACGCCGAGGACGGCCTGCTCCACGATTACGAAGCGTGGCTGGAACGCCTCGCGCCGCACGCGCCCACCAGCCAATACCGCCACAACCTCACCGGCGAGGACAACGCCGACGCGCACATGAAACGGCAGATCATGGGCCGCGAAGTCGTCGTGGCCATCACGAAAGGCCGGCTGGATTTTGGCCCGTGGGAACAGATTTTCTACGGCGAATTCGACGGCAACCGCCGCAAACGCGTCCTTGTGAAAATTATTGGGGAATAAAAATCACGGAAGAATTTCAGAAGCATTTCCGAAAATAGCCCAGCCTTTCAAGGCTGGGTAAAGCGTCACACAAATACAAAATCCCGCGAGGGACGGCAGAAAAATTCTTTCGTCCCTGACGGGACTTGGGCGTTTGGTTAGACGAAGAAGGGTGAGTGTCCGCACTATTATAGCAATTAACAATAACATTGGGACATATTGGCGATAAAAAGGAAGGGGTTGGTGGTGGTGGCGAGGTCTTTGCGCAGGCGGGTCTTGAAGGCCGCCCAGAGATGTTCGATGGGGTTGAG
>Ga0182018_10000773_pt1 | contig 39747 bp, 39 predicted proteins | sample 812P2MmetaG_FD_120490 | JGI IMG/M metagenome (GOLD analysis project Ga0182018, IMG submission 120490) | Permafrost microbial communities from Stordalen Mire, Sweden - 812P2M metaG | ecosystem: Environmental > Terrestrial > Soil > Wetlands > Permafrost | place: Sweden: Stordalen | collected... | reverse complement strand
CTTCTCCACTGTCACCTCGACCTCGTTACTCCCCAGCTATATTCTGCCACTCGAGTCCATTTTCATGAGCTTTCGCGGGCCGCAGGCCCTGCCCAGGCAGACGGAACGTTTCCTGGTTTTTTCCGCCCGAAAACCGGGAAACGTTCCGTCTGTCCCCAGGTTTATTTATGCAGGCCGCGCCCGCCGCGCCCAAACGATCATGAGCCACACACCGATCAGAACGATCGCCGAGGTCAGGCCGACCCAGATGCCGCGCACGCCCCATCCCAACGAGAAGCAGAAGACGTACGTGACCGGCAGGCCGACAACCCAATATCCGGCGAAGTGCGCCAGCATGGGCGAGCGCGTATCGCCCAATCCGCGGAGCGCGCCGGTCGCAACCACCTGGAAGCCGTCGAACAGTTCCAGCAACGCCGCGATGCGAAGCAGTACCATGCACAAGGCCACCACTGCCGGGTCGCGGATGAAGATGTGAGCGATGGCGCCGGGCGCGGCGAACATTGCCACTCCGGCCACGCTCATGAAAATTCCGCTGAACAGCAAGGCAGTCCATCCGGCGGTGACAGCGCCCTCGGGATCCTTGCGGCCGAGCGCCTGGCCCACCCGAACCGCCGCGGCGGAACTGATGCCGAGCGGCACCATGAAGGTGGTGGCGATTACCTGCACCGCGATGCTGTGGGCCGCCAGCGAGACGTCATCGAGTCGCGCGGCCAGTGCCGACACGATTCCGAAGACCGCTCCTTCGAACATAATCTGGCTGGCGGCGGGAAGGCCCAGAGTGACCAGGCGGCGCACGCGCGCCAGGGACGGCCGCCACGAGATGTGGAACAACAGGTAGCCGCTGCGCCGTTCGCGCCAGACGACGGCGCCCAGCAGGAATGCGGCCATATAGGCGCGCGCGATGGAAGTAGCCAGACCCGAGCCTGTGAGCCCCAAAGCAGGCGCGCCCCAGTGGCCAAACATCAGGACCCAATTACCGGCGATATTGACCAGATTGGCGCTCACCAGGGCGAACATCACCGGCTTGGCGAAATCGACGGCCTGCAGGTACCGGCGAAACGCGGCGTACAGCATCAGGCTGGGCATCCCCCACAACAACGCCCGGATGTACGGAGCCACCAGCGTCATGACATGAGGATTGACACCCGCGGCGCGGAGTACGGGGATGAGACCGAGAATCGCCACTGCCGCCACGGGCGCGAGCGCCAATCCGAGCCATACCCCGCTGACCAGGGTGCGGCGGGAGTCCATGTGGTCTCGCGCGCCATGGGATTGCGCCACCAGCGTATCCATACCGAGCAGCATGCCAGTGGCGCAGATGGCCACCGGGTAGACCATCATGTTGCCGAGGCTGCCCGCTCCCAAAGCGGCGGCGCCCAGACGGCCGGCCATGATGGAATCGACCATGCCCATGGCCGTCCAGCCCAATTCGGCCAGCGCCAGCGGCGCCGCCAGGCGCAGCATGGGGACAAGTTCGCCGCGGATGTTTCGGAAGACCATGGCCATCGGGCTATGCCTTGGGGTGGGCCTTGTCGTAAACGGCCATGAGGTCGGTGAGAGAAACCTGGGTGTACTTCTGCGTGGTGGAGAGCCGCGCGTGGCCGAGCAGTTCCTGGATGGACCGCAAGTCGGCGCCATCGGCCAGCAGGTGGGTGGCGTAGGCGTGGCGGAAGCTGTGTGGGTGGACCGAAGGATCGCCGCTCAACATCGTGGCATACAGTTTGACGATGCCGTGGATGCCCCGCGCGGTGAGGCGGTGGTTGCGGTGATTGAGGAATACCGCCTTCTCGTCGCGGACCACTGGCCGTTCCGTCAAGTAGCGTTCCAACGCGTCGGCAGCCTTGCCTGGAACGGGAACCTGGCGCTCTTTACGGCCTTTGCCGCGCACGCGAATCCAGCGTTCCGCGCGGTCGAGATCGCCAAGATTCAAACCGGACAACTCGCTGACGCGGACGCCGCAGCCGTACAGAAGTTCGAAGATGGCGCGGTCGCGGACCGGGAAGGGACGTTCCAGAGGGTTGGACTGCACGCTATCGAGCAGTGTGTTGACCTGCTCGGCGGTCATCACGTCGGGCAGAGTCTGGGGAGCTTTGGGCGTGCGCACCAGGCGCGCGATATTCACAGTAACCACCCCTTCGCGCATGAGGAAGCGAAAGAGCCCGCGCACGGCCGCGAGTTTGCGCCGGATCGTGACGGCCATTAACTGGTCTCGATAGAGCGAGGCCAGCCACTCGCGCAGAATCGGAAGATCGATGGACTGGGGCGCCGGGGGTTCCAGATCGGGTGGCGAGAGGTAGTGCAGAAACTGGCGGAGATCGGCCGCGTAAGCGTCCAGCGTATGGGCGGATGAACCCTCGCGGGTCAGTTCCTGGAGATACCGTTCGATGTGTCCCGCCAGTTCAGACATACATTACAACACTCTCAATTCTGGGAACATTCCTTCTGGCCTGGTTGCAGCTCCGCCTTCCGCGATCTCCAAACTCATCCGCGCACCCAGGCGTCCATGGACTCAATGGCCCGGCGGCACACCTCGGCGTGGCGGGCGGCTTTGTCGCGGCGCAGGCGGTGACGGGTGGGCTCGTCGAGTGGCGGCAACAGGTCGAACGTGATGTTGGCCGGCTGGTAGTTGGCGGCGTCGGCGCCGGAGATGTAGTGACACAGCGAACCCAGTGCGGTTTCGCGGGGCAGTGGTTTCGCCGGGCGGCCCTCGGACACGCTGGCGGCGTGCATACCGGCCATCAAGCCGGTCGCGATGGCCTCGACGTATCCCTCGACGCCGGAGATCTGGCCGGCGAAGAAAACATGGGGATGAGTGCGTAGCGCGAGTGTGGGCGTAACCAGCGATGGCGCGTTGATGTAAGTGTTGCGGTGGATCTGGCCGAAGCGCAGGAACTCGGCGTTCTCCAGTCCGGGAATCAGGCGCAGGATGCGCGCCTGCTCTCCGAATCTCAGATGATTCTGAAACCCCACCAGGTTGAAGCTCTGCGCGCGCAGGTTTTCCTGGCGGAGTTGCACTGCCGCGTACGGCCGCCGGCCGGTACGCGGATCGGTGAGGCCCATGGGCTTCATAGGGCCGAAACGCAGAGTTTCGCGGCCGCGGCGCGCCAGCTCTTCGATGGGCAGGCAGGCCTCGAAGAACGGTGTGGCGTCTTCCCCAATGTGCGCCGGAACACTCTGGCCTTCGAGCAGAGCGTCGACGAAGCGCTCGTACTGTTCGCGGTCGAAAGGGCAGTTCAGGTAGTCGTCGGTGCCATCCGTGGATTTGCCGTATCGTGAGGCCCAGAACGCGATGGAGGTGTCCACGGTTTCGGCGTCGACGATAGGACTGATTGCGTCGTAGAAGTAGAGGCGCTGCTTGCCGGTGAGGTGCGCAATCTCTTCGGCCAGCGCTGGGGACGTCAGAGGGCCGCTGGCGATGATGACGATGGATTCGTCCGGGATGGCGGTGACTTCCTCGCGCCGCAGTTCGATGTGGGGTTCCGAGGCGATGGCGCGCGTGATCTCGTCCGCGAAGATGTCGCGGTCGACGGTGAGAGCGTGTCCGCCGGGGACGCGGGCTTTGGCAGCGGCGCAAAGCAGCAGGGAACCGAGGCGCCGCAGTTCCTCTTTGAGCAGCCACGGCGCGGTGTTCAGCGACTCGCTCTTGAGCGAGTTGCTGCAGACCAATTCGGCGAGCCGGCCGGTCTGGTGCGCGGGTGTGCTCCTCGCCGGGCGCATCTCATGGAGCACCGCACCGACACCGCGCCGCGCCACCTGCCACGCGGCTTCGGTTCCCGCCAGTCCGCCTCCGATGATATGGACGGGTTGCAAATGGCAGCCCTAGACGCGCAGGACGCCGCCCAATTCCGCGACGGGTACGCGCAGACCCACGTAAAACGTACCGAAGAGGGCGTAGACGGCGCTCACTTCGTCGAAGCGCATTTCGTAGATGAGCTTCTTGAACACCAGCGGATCTTCGGCGAAGAGGTCGACGCCCCATTCCCAGTCGTCGAAGCCGATCGAGCCGGTGATGATCTGGCGCACGTCTCCGGCGTAGCGCCGGCCTATTAAACCGTGCTCGTGCATCATGCGCTGCCGGTCGGACATGGTTTCGGTGTACCAGTTTTTCGACTCGCCGCGCCGGCGGTCCATCGGATAGAAGCAGATGTACCTGGCGCCGGGGACCTCGGGCCACAGACGCGGCGCCATGGCTTGCCGCTGGCGGGCGAGAACCTCTTCGATTTCCTTCTTCCACTCGTCGGAATTGGGTTTGATGCCTTTGGCGCGCAGATCGCCGTAGACCTTGGAAGTGGATTCGTACAGGCCCAGCTCAATCATGGAAACATAGGAAGCGGTGGGCTCAAGGTAATCGCTCAAGCGCAGGCGGGCGAGCGCGAGTTGCGCCTGGTTCAGCTCTTCGAAGCTGCGCCGGAAGTGGACAAACAGCAGGTCGGCTTTGTGGCCGAGCATGGAGAACACCGCGCTCTGACGGCCGTCGGCGGGAGTCTCCAGGGAGGCAAGCACAGCGGCGGCTTCTTCGAGCACCCGGGCGCGGTCCGGTTCCGGGAGAGCGCGCCAGGCGCTCCAGCGGATACGCATCATCTGGTGCAAAACGCTGGCGCCTTCGACGGTCAGTGGCGCGGCGGGCAGCGGAGTCTCAAGGATCGCTTCAGGCGTCATTACTTCTCATTATAGGGAGGTCGGCGCGCCAGGTTCAGGATTCGCGCCGAACCCAGCCGGCCAGGAAGGATTCCGAAGCGAGTTCGTCCAACTCGCGGTCGCACGCGGCTTGCCATTCGGACATGCGGCGCTCCTTCAGACGCTCCAGCAGGCGGCATCGGCGGCGCGCTTCCAGCATCACATTCTGCTGCGCCTCCAGGCTCTTCTGCGCTTCGTCCCGCCGTGCGGCGAGATCGCGGCTGCGAACCTGCACATATTGGCGGAAGCCGGCCAACGCGGCCAGGTCGTAGCCCGAAACCGAGGGGTAGGACCGCACCTGCAGTTCGGCCTTGAGACCGGTGGATTGCAACTCCACAGAGGCCTGGTCCAGGTTCGAGACAGTGGCGGCTTGCTGCTTCAACCGGACCTCTTCCAGTTCCAGTTGTTTCTGCCGCCACTCGAGAACTTTTTGAAGGCGGAAATGGAAACAAGTCATTTCTTAGCCTGGAGTGGTTTGGCCGCCGGAGCGGCTGCGACCACGGCGGGCTTGGCCTCCAGACTGCGCGCCAGCACGTCCATGCGCGACAGGGTCTCCTCGATGGGAGCGCTGACGGTGTGGTCCTGACACAAAAACTCGTTCAATTCGGGCCGCATTCGGATGCTGGCGTCAAGCTCGGGGTTCGATCCGGCGACGTACGCTCCCAATTGAATCAGGTCCTCGGCGTCCCGATAGGCGGCCAGCGCCTGGCGTATCTTACGGCCGGCCTCCTTCTGGCGCGGGGTGGCGATGGCGGAAGTCAGACGGCTGACCGAATGGAGAATGTCGATGGCCGGGTAGTGGCCTTGAGCTCCCAGTTGGCGCGAAAGAATGATGTGCCCGTCCAGGATGGCGCGGACGGCGTCGCAGATGGGTTCGTTGAAATCGTCGCCTTCCACCAGGACGGTGAAGAAACCGGTAATGGACCCCTTCTGAAAATTTCCGGCCCGTTCCAATACCTTGGGTAACAAATTGAACACCGAGGGAGTATATCCCTTCTGGCTGGGGGGCTCGCCCGCCGCCAGACCGATTTCACGCTGCGCCATGGCCAGGCGGGTCACCGAATCCATGACCAGCAGCACGCTGGCGCCTTGATCGCGGAAGTATTCGGCGACGGCCAGGGCGACGAAACAGGCGCGAACGCGCAGTGGCGCCGGACGTTCGGAGGTGGCGCAAACCACCACGGACCGTTTGCGGCCTTCCGGGCCCAGCTCGTTTTCGAGGAAGCCGCGCACCTCGCGGTTGCGCTCCCCGATCATGCCGATTACCGTGACGTCGGCGGAGTTGTGGCGCGACATGGAGCCGAGCAGAGTGCTCTTGCCGACTCCGCTGCCGCCGAAAATGCCGAGGCGCTGGCCTTTACCGCAGGGAAGCAAGCTATCGATGGCGCGGATTCCCGTGACCAGAGGCTGCGTAATGTGCTCGCGGGCCAGCGGATTGGTGGCTTCTCCATAGAGGCTGTAGGACGCGGCCGCTTCCAATCGCGGACCGCCGTCGATGGGCTTGCCGAAGCCGTCGATGACTCGCCCCAGCAGGCCGGGACCCACTTCTACCCGCGAATCGTCACTGCGGGCCAGTACGCTATCGCCAAGCTGCAGTCCGTCGATCTCCTCGAGCGGCATGGAGAGCACTCTGCCGTTGCGGAAACCGATGACCTGCGTGCGGATGGGCCGGCCGCCGGAAGCCTGGATTTCACAGAAATCGCCAATGGCGGCGTTGGGACCGCGGGATTCGATCAGCAGCCCGACTACGTCGGTCACTTCGCCGGTCCAGCGAAAAGTTGAGAGCCGCTCGACGTCGGCGAAATAGGGATCCAGGGAAAGGCGGTCGGTCATGAATGTCGGTTGAGGCGGTCGGTGAGGCCGCGCTCGATCTCCTGAAGTTGGCAATCGACCGACGCGTCCAGGTTCCCGCGCGTGGTCTCGAACAGCACCGATCCGGGTTCGCGGGAGGGGTCGCCGACCACCTCCACCTTGGTCGCGGGCGCCACTTGGCGCAGACAGGCGTCCACCGGCGCCACCTGCGACGGATGGACCCGGACCCGATGAATCTCCTGCGATTGCAGCTTTTCGAACGCACCGAGCACCAGCCCGTGCATGGCCTCGGGGTCCACCGACAATTCGCGGCGCAGGATGCGGCGGCCGATGGCCAGCGACAGCCGAATCATGTCTGCCTCTGTTTCGCGGCGCAAACGGGGCCGAAATTGGGCAATCTCTTCAATGGAGCGGCCCAGACGTTCCATTACGGGTTGCAATTCCGCCGCGGCACGGCTGCGTCCCGCGGCTTCCCCTTCCCGATGGCCGGCCGCGCGGGCCTCGGCCACCCGCTGCTCGCACTGTTGCCGCACCTGGACGAGTTCCGCTTCATAGTCGCGCCGAGGCTGGCTGTTTTCGGCGGGCAGGGTGGCGCCGGTGGACAAAGCTTGGCGCCACGCAGGGAGCGAAACCACACGCTGATCGTCGGGCGGCAGCACTCTGGACAACATGCCGCTTCCCTTAGACGACATACTGTTCCCCAACCGTACCCTTGAGACTCACCACGCCTTCGGCTTCGAGCTGGCGCACAACCGCAATGATCTGCTGCTGCGCGGCGTCGACCTCCTTGATCTTGACCGGGCCGAGAGCTTCCATGTCCTCGCGCAACATGTCCGCGCCGCGTTGCGACATGCAGCCGAGTATCTGGTTCTTGAGCTGTTCGCTGGTGCCTTTGAGCGCGACGGTCAGGATCTTGCGGTCGATCTTGGCCAGGACTTCTTTCAGGCCCATCGGATCGATCAGAAGCAGATCCTCGAACACAAACATCATGTGCCGAATCGTTTCGCCCAGGTTGGTATCCTGCTGTTCGATATGGTCGAGGATTTCACGGCTCGATCCGGAATCGAGCCGGTTCAGGATCTCCGCGACGGCGCGAACGCCGCCGTAGGACTCGCGGCTGAATTCGCCTAAGGTTTTGAGTTTCTGTCCGATCACGCCGGCAATCTTGAGGATGATTTCGGGTGAGATCTGGTCGAGGCTGGCCATGCGCAGCGCCACGTCGGCGCGCAGGTTTACGGGTAGCGAAGTCAGCAGCGCCGCGGCCTGCTTCCAGTTCAGGTGCGAGAGCACCAGGGCGATGGTCTGCGGATGCTCGTTGTGAATGAATTTAGCGAGTTGTTGAGGGTCGGCCTTCTGGATAGCGTCGAAAGACGCCGCCTCGCTGCCGAGAGCCTTCGTAAGCCGGTCGAGCAACCGCTTGGCGATGTCCGGATCGAAGGCGCGCATTAGCAGTTTGCGGGCGAAATCCATACCGCCGCGCGCGACGTAGTCACCCGCCGCGGAGATATGATGAAACTCGTTGAGGACAGATTCGGCTTCTTCCGCGGAGATGGCGGTAATCGTGGCGACTTCCCGGCTGACCTTCTGCACGTCGTCTTCGGAAAGCTGCTGCAGAAGCTCCGCGCTCGACTGCTCGCCCAGTACAATCAGCAGCATGGCGGCCTTGTGCAGCCCGGATACCGCGTTGTCGTCGCTCGCCCTGGCGGTGTTCAGGATCATCGCATTTCCTCATCCTCGTGAAGCCACGTTCGCAGCACCTGTGCGGAAACCTCAGGTTCCTTGGCGATCTTCTCGCGAAGGTGTTTGGCCAGGACTTCGGCCGTCTTGGTGATGACAGGCGCGAGTTTCAGCGAACTGAGCACCTGGGCCTCCGCCCTCCTTTGTTGCGCGTCGCGCTCGGCCAGTTTCGCTTCCAGCTCGTTTTCGGCGGTTGGCCCTTCCAATGCGCCGGCAGACGCGTTCGAGCCATCGCCCTGCGCCAACGCGGTGGGAACCGAAGCCGTGGCGCCGCTCCTGCGGCGGCGACGCAGGAACATGCCGCCTATCAATGAGATCATGATGACTCCGGCGGCCGTCCCGCCCGCGACGTACATTGTCTTGCGGTCCCAGGTGATCGCGAACCCTTTCGGGGAGGACGGAAACCCGGTGGCGGGAGCGCCCGGCACGGCCGGAGGTTCCAACATCAAGGTGCTTTCGAACGGCAATGTCTCAATCACCAGTTGATCGCCTCGTTCTTCCGAAAAACCGGTGACGCCGGCGACCAGGTCGCGGATGATCTTGAGCTTTTCGGGCGATGGCGGTTGGAGCACCCGTTGATACGTGTTCTTGTCGCGTTGCCAGGTCAGGTCCTGATCCACCAGCACGGACAGCGACATTTTACGGACCGATCCGGCCGGAACATGTGTCTTCCTCACCGTCCGTGTGGACTGGTACGTGACGTTTTCCGTGACTCGAGAGGTCCGGTTGGAACTGCTGCCCGGCCGTGAAGCCGGTCTCGGCAAGGTGGACGCCGTACCGGGAACTCCGCTGGCGCTGGCCGGGCCGCTGGAATCTTCGGTTCGCTGGGAACTCAACATCACCGAACGAGCTGGATCGAAGACCTCGGAGCTCTCTTCCCCGCCCGTGAAATCGCACTCCACCGACACACCGGCGCGAAACTTCTCCGAACCCAACAGAGGCTCCAGGGTGGAATTTACCTTGGCCAGGAGGTCGGCTTCCACTTTATGCCGGTAGTCGAGGACCGCTTCGGAAGGTTCTCCGGCATCGATACTCCCGGTGGCGCGGGGCCTGCCCAGCAGATTTCCGTTCATGTCCAGAACCGACACGGCATCGGGCGAAAGACCTTCCACCGCGCTGGCGACCAGATTATTGATGGCTTGCACGTTTTGCGGAGCCAGGCGCATGCCCGCGCGGATCTTGACCAGGACGCTGGCCTTGGCGGGTTGCTGGGCGTCCAGGAAAACAGAATCCTTGGCGAAGGTGAGGTGCACGCGCGCCTGTTCCACCTCGGCCAGGGACGTCACGGAGCGCTCCAGTTCGCCCTCCAGAGCGCGGCGGTAATTCACGTGTTCGGTGAATTCGGTGGCTCCCAGGTTGGTTTTGTCGAACAGTTCAAACCCGATGCGGCCGGTTTTCGGTATTCCGGCGGCGGCCATCGCGATCCGCAACTCCGCCAGCCGCGATTCCGGAACCAACACCGACCCGCCGTTTTCGGGCAAACGGTACTCCACTCCGCCTTCTTTGAGTTTTTGAACGATTCCGGCGGCATCCTCCGGCGCCAGCCCCGTGAACAGCGGCTTGAAGCCGGCTTCCTTCTGGTAATGCACCAGGGAGTAGATCCCCCCCGTGATCAGAAGTCCCACGACGGCGATCGTGATCTTCTGCCGGAGTGAAAGATTGGCCAGAATTTTTTTCATATCGTGCCGTGGCGCTGAACGACGGCCCGTATGTTAATCGGCGGAAATGACGACAAACGTGAGGGCCTCAGATTTGCATTTTCATGATTTCCTGATAAGCGCTGACCACCTTGTTGCGGGTCTGGAGAAACATATTGAACGACAGCTCCGCTTGGGTGGTAGCCAGGACGGTAGTGTGCAACTCCTCGCCTTCGCCCGAAAGAAAGCGTTCCACCGAGGCCGACGCGTTCTGGCCGGTGGATTCCACTTTCTGTATTGCGCTGTTGAGCACATCCTGAAATGCGCCGCCGCCTGACGGAATGCCGGCCGGGCGGATGCTCGTCGGAAGTGCGACGCCGGAAATGGGAACAATCGGTCCTGGCAAAAGTTACCTCAATGGAGCAGGTCGATAGACTTCTGGATCATGTCTTTCACCGCCGAAATCGCGGACACATTGGCTTCATAACTGCGCGAGGCGTCCATCAGATCGACCATGTCCTCGGCCGGATTGATGTGGGGAAAAGCCACATATCCATCGGCATCGGCATCCGGATGGCCAGGCATGTAGCGCTGCTCCGGGTCGCTGCTGTCGGTTATGATGTCGGAAACCGCAACGCCCCCGGAGCCCTGCATCTGGGCATCGAAGACAGACGCGAACGGCGAGGACGTATCGGTGCTCTCGAAAACCACGTCTTTCCGGCGGTACGGCCCGCCTTCGGGGGTCCGGGTGGTCTCGGCGTTAGCCAGATTCTCGACCAGTAGTTCGGCCCGCGCACGCTGCGCCGCCATTCCTGAAGCGCCCACCGAAATCGCTGAAAACAAACTCACGAGCCTTGTCCTTCCTTGATCGCCGAGCGGACTAGTTGAATCCGGGACCGTAGCAGGTTCGAGGCAACGTTGAACCGTAGCGCATTCTCAGCCAGCAGGCGCGACTCGCGGTCCAGGCTGACGTTGTTGCCGTCGTTCTTTGGGGCCAGACCGGGTACGTCGAGCGCATGCGGCCATCCGTCCAGGGCGCTCTGGAACTCCGATTGAAAATCAATATCCTGGGTTTGATAGCCCGGGGTATCCGCATTGGCAATGTTCGAGGCTACTAGTTTCTGCCGCGCGCTCAGCAGATCCAGGTACTTCTCCAGTTGTGTGTCCACGCGATCCAACATTGCGTTGGAGCTTAGTGCAGTCCCGTAGCCATAGCGTAACAGCTTTGGAATCAGTGCAGAGCCGGTGCTGCGTGACATTCCTTCGCCTCGTTTCGCCAGATTTTTGCCGCGCACCGGTCCAGGGAGCAGGGGTCGCGTTTTCCCTCATTCGCTTTTTACATTTAACAAACCCCTCTTTGCGGGTAGCGGATTCTAATGGCAATCTTGCTACTATACTTTCGAGGGTAGTACCAGTAGGTATACCTCAAAAGTCGCACAGGGGCCTATCTAGCACAATTATTAAGGCTTAGTCGCAGGGAATGCAGGACTGAAGTGAGGCAGTAATCTCACTAAGTCGACGGGCTGCCGAAATATTGGGGCCGCCACTCCGGCAAGAGCCAAATGTAGGGAGCGCATACGAACCGTGGAGTTTCCGCAAGCATGCCAAGTTGAGCCGGCCACCTATCCCGGTGGAGCCGTGCCCGATCCGTCGTGGCCGGGTCTGGTGGAGCGCATTCGTTCGGGGGATCCTTCGGGTATGGAAGATCTATACCGGGTCTTCTCAAAAGGCATTCGTTTTCATTTATATCGCCGATTCGGTCCGCAGGATCTGGATGACAAAGTGCATGACGCCTTCCTGGTCATTACTCAGGCCATCCGGCGAGGGGATGTGCGGGAACCGGAACGGCTGATGGGATACGTGCGCACGGTGGTCCGCCGCCAGGTGGCGGCACACATTCAGTGCGCGGTCGAAACACGCCGCAACTATACCGAACTGGACCTCGGCCCTCCTCTTCGCGACCTCCGGCCCAATCCGGAGCGCACCGTGATTGAACAACAGAACCTGGAATTGGCACAACGGATCCTGAACGGTATTCCCAAGCGGGATCGGGAAGTGTTGGTCCGGTTCTACTTAAAGGAACAAGCCCCGCACCAGATCTGCGACGATTTGGGACTGACCGAGACCCAATTCCGCCTGATCAAGTCCCGCGCCAAGGCGCGATTTGGGGCGTTGGGCAAGCGGTCTTTGTCCCGCCGCGCCGCAATCGCAACCCAAAAGTAAGGTCATTCGCAACCGAAAACAAGATTATCTAGAGACGTTTCGCCTGTTTTTTCCACTTCCACTTGCATACCTGCATATATGAGAATGGGAAACAGGGGGACGACGGTGCACGATATCGGGAATCGTCACATGAATCCGGAAGAAGTCGAGAGGTACTCGCTAGAGGACTTCTCGGATGAAGAGACCACCTCATTCGACGAGCATCTTCTGCTCTGCGAACGCTGCCGGATGGATGTCGAATCGAGCGACGCCTATTTGTCGGCGATGCGCGGCGCGGCAAGTCAGATCCGCCAAACACCCCCACGGGTCCGCCTGCGCCGGGCGCCGGCTCTCAAAACCACCGCCGCCGGCAATCGCCTTGCCTAAGCCATTGGCATCGAAAGGCCAGCATCCATACTAGAATTGGAGCATGGTGCGCCAGGAGCCGTGCGCAACGGGTTCGGTCGAGCGGTTCTTCCAGTTTTCCCTCTTGGGCCTGGTGGCCAGCGGCTTCCTTGCGGTGGCCGGTTCGGGTTGCCTGGACATGCCGACTCTTGCATGGACCTCCGCCGGGCTCCTTGTGCGCGCGGCGATGCTCGCGGCCGATCGTCACTGGCGTCCCTCCGGACGCACGATTTCGCTGCTGGCTCTGGCCTACGGAGCATTCTTCCTGGCGGATTACCTGGTGATTTCCCGGCAGGCCCTGCCCGCCGTAGTGCACCTGGTATTCTTTCTGACGGTTCTCAAAGTGGTCACGGCAGTCCGCGGCCGCGACTACCTCGCAATGGCGGCCATCTCATTCGCGGGCCTGGTGTCCGCGGCCGTTCTCTCTCTCAGTTTCGGCTTCCTGGCGGCGCTGGTGCTGTACCTGGCGTTCGCGGCGGCGGTTTTGACCAGCGCCGAAATCCGGCGTTCGCTGCGGGACGCCGCTGCGACCGCCACCGCACCAGGAGGAATCCGGGGCCTGCCGGCGCGTCTGGGAGTGCTCGCGGCCAGCATGGCATTGGGCATTCTGGGCCTCACCGCCGGCCTATTCTTCCTCTCGCCCCATGCCGCCGGATCGGCTCTCGGCAACCTGTTGTTCCATCGAATGCTCCTGCCGGGATTTTCACGCCGGATTACCCTGGGAGAGATCGGCGCCATCCAGACCAGTTCCCGTACGGCCATGCACGTCCGCCTGTTTACGCCGGAACCGGTCGGCAGCCTGAAGTGGCGCGGCGGAGCGCTGACCCAGTTCGACGGCCAGCACTGGTTGAATCCGGAGGAGCCGCAAACCCGGTTGTACACGGATGCGGGGCGGCTCGACCTGATCCCCCCGGCATACCGGCGGCCCGGACGCCTCATTAGCTATGACGTCTACCTGGACGCCATCGACAGCGACGCCCTGTTCTTCGTCGGAACGCCGGAACACGTCGACCTGCGAGCCCCTTATGTGATCGGTACCGAGGCCTCCAGTTTTCGAATGGACAGCCGGCCGCCGCAGGGGTTTCAATACGAAGCTTACAGCCGCCTGGAGGATCCTCCCGAAACCTCGCCGCCCGTCGACCCGCCGCCCGAACTGGACGCCACCGAGCGGAACCACTGCCTCCAATTGCCCGGAATGGACCCGCGTATCGCCGACCTGGCGCTGCGCATGACCGCGGGCGCGGCAAGCGGCCTGGAAAAGGCTCGCGCCGTGGAACGGGGCCTGCGCACCGGATTCGGATACACCCTGGATCTGCCCAGCCATACGCCGGCCGATCCCGTGGCCTACTTTCTGTTCACGCGAAAGAAGGGGCATTGCGAGTATTTCGCGTCCGCCATGGCCGTGATGCTGCGCACCCAAGGAATCCCGGCACGGCTTGCCACCGGTTTTGAGAGCGGGATCTATAACGATCTGACCAAGCTGTGGCTGATCCGCGCCAGCGATGCCCACGCGTGGGTGGAGGCCTGGATCCCGGGACATGGATGGACTACGTTCGATCCAACGCCTCCCGACCCCCGCCCGCCGCAATCCACCCTGGCCGCCAGATTGGCGCTCTATGCCGACGCCGCCGAAGGATTGTGGCGGGAATGGGTGGTGAGTTACGACCCCAACCACCAGGGATCGCTGATGGACCGCATGCAACAACGCGCCGCGCGCCTGGGCATCCGGTGGTTCGATTCACTCTCCGACGCGCAAACCTACTGGGATGGGCCCGCCGGGAAATGGGTGCGCCGGTTCGGGCCCTGGATCCTGGCCGCCCTGGGACTGGGAGTTCTGCTATGGTTTGCCATCCCGCCAGCCATTCGCGCGCTCTGGATGCGATGCCGAGTGCGCCGCGTGCGGCGCGGTCAGGCCAATCTGGGAGATGCGGCGCTGCTGTATCGGCGGATGCTGCAGATCCTGAAACGGCGCGGATATCAAAAGCCCCCGTGGTTCACGCCGGTGGAGTTCGCCGCGTCCCTGCCCCGTACCCAAATGGGGATAGTGGTCGGCGAGTTCACCGCCGCCTATAACGCCTGGCGTTTCGGCGGACAGAGGGAGGAAGCTCCGCGCCTCTCGCTGTTGCTGGACCAATTGGAACGGGCGGAATAAAGTTCCCGAACAATTCACAGTGTACGGTTCGGTCGACTGTCAGCCTGCCCTCTAATGGTTTCCCTCTCCGTTGTCGATAAGGTCTTAGGAGCCTGCATGGTTCGGCTGACGCGACTCAATCACGTACCTATGGTGCTCAATTCGGATCTGATCGAGCACATCGATGTTACACCGGACACTGTGATCACGTTGACCACGGGCCAGATTCTTCGCGTTCGGGAGAGTGCCGATGAGGTAGTGCGGCGTATTGTCGATTTTCGCCGGCGCGTCCTGGACCCGGTGTCTCGGGCGTTAGCGGAACCGGCGGACGCAGCCGACAGCGGCGGCACGGAATTGCAGACCGAGTCCGAGAGTCCCGAATAGAGGCCAATGGCAGACTCGACACAAACTCCTCCGTCTGTAAGAGAAGCTCCCAAAGCGGCGGCGAAGCAGTCCCCGAAGGCCAGCTCCTCAAAACTGGATCTGGCCACGCTCGGCGGAATCGCTATTGCTTTACTCGGAATTGTGGGGGGCTTGCTGCTCGAAAAGGGCAGCATCCAGGATATCGCGCAAGGGACCGCGGCCATGATCGTCCTGGGCGGCACGTTCGGCGCGGTTTTGATTACCAATCCTCTCGCGGTGGTAATCCGCGCATTCGCGGGGGCAAAGAATATTCTGATCGAACGGGTGATTTCGGCGGACGCCATTATCGAGTCGCTGATTCAGTACGCCACTAAGGCCCGCAAGAACGGTATCGTCAGCCTGGAGACCGAGGCCGCCTCGATTGCCGATCCGTTCCTGCGCAAGGCCCTGGGCCTGGCGGTCGACGGAACGGACCTCCAGGAAATCAAGAAGATGATGGAGATCGATATCAACCTGACGGAGCAAGCCGCCGAGGCGGAAGCCAAGGTCTGGGAGTCGGCCGGAGGGTATGCGCCCACCATCGGGATCATCGGCGCGGTGTTGGGTCTGATCCAGGTGATGAAGCACCTGGAGGATATCAAGGAAGTAGGACACGGGATCGCGGTAGCTTTCGTGGCGACAGTATACGGAGTGGGGTCGGCCAATATTCTCTTTCTGCCGGCCGCCAACAAATTGCGTGCGCGCCTCCGCGACATTACGGTGATGCGAGACATGACCATGGAAGGCGTCATCGGAATCGTGGAGGGGCTAAACCCGACGCTGATTCGGATGAAACTTCAGTCCTTCAACCAGCATCCCCGGAAGGCCGCCAAGCCCAAACCGGCCCCTAAGCCCGCGCCGCCCGCGGCCGCCAAACCCGGGAAGACACCACAAGCGGCGACTGCCGGGAGCTAGCCCTTGCAACGAAGAAAAGGCCCCACTCACGAAAACCACGAACGTTGGCTGGTGTCCTATGCCGACTTCATTACGCTGCTATTCGCCTTCTTCGTGGTGATGTTCGCTTCCTCGCAGAAGGACAAGAACGCGGCGAAGGACATTTCCGATTCCGTTCGCGATGCCATCGAACACGGACAGCTCAGTTCGGCGGTTTCCACGGCGCTGGGCCGAGGCAAGCATGAAAACAGCAAACCGCCGGCGAATGCCGAGCGCGTCAAGATCTCGGAAAACGTACCGCCCCAGATCGGGAATCCGGCCAATCCCCATCCCGAAGACCTGGCGAAGTCGATGCAGACCCTGCAGAAAGGCTTGGACATCGAACTGAAAAAGGGCAAAGTCCAACTCAGCCTGGAAGCGCGCGGATTAGTGATCAGCCTCCGGGAAGCTACGTTCTTCGCATCCGGCGACGATAGGGTGGAACCCGCCAGTTTCCCGATCCTCGCCAAGATCGCGGACGTGATGCAGGCGCTGCCCAATTCCGTGCGCCTCGAAGGATACACCGATTCGGTACCCATACACAATTCCCGATTCCGGAGTAATTGGGAGCTGTCTACGGCCCGGTCGATCGCCATGCTCGAACTGCTCCGCCAGCGTTATCAAATTCCGGCCGCGCGTCTGTCGGTCGGCGGCTACGCCGAAAACGCCCCGTCCGACACCAACGACACCGAGGAAGGCCGCTCGCACAATCGTCGAGTGGACGTGGTGCTTCTGTCCGCGGAAGGCCAGGCATCCGAACCGCACGGGAAGTGAGCCTTTCAGCCCACAGACCCCGCCGAGGTGCGGTCCATGGGAGTCGGAAACAGGGGAAATGGTCCCCCTTCGCCTCAAATTCCCCGTCCCCCGCCTGCTATCATGGGACTTCATGTCCCATGCCATACCCACGGTGGTCATTGTGGGCAGGCCCAACGTCGGAAAGTCCACCCTCTTTAATCGGATTACCGGACAACGGCGCGCCATTGTCGGCGACGAGCCCGGCATCACGCGCGACCGAATCCATGGGCTTGCCGAACACGACGGCCGGCGCTTCGAATTGATCGACACCGGCGGCATCGTCGTCCATGACCAGGAGTACATCCCGTCGCAGATTCTCCACCAGGCCGAGGTGGCGCTCCGGACCGCCGCGCACATCGTCTTTCTGGTGGATGGCCGCGCCGAAATCACTGGCGCCGACCGCGACTTGGCCCAGATGCTCAAGCGCCTGGGCAAGCCGGTGTCCCTGGCCGTCAACAAGGCCGAAACCACCGTCCAGCGCGATCTCGCCCATGAGTTTTACGAGCTGGGAATCGCCGACATCTTCCCTGTCTCGTCGGAACACGGCACGGGTGTCGATGCTCTGCTCGATCGCGTCACCGAGGGCATCCCCCGCGCGGCCCAAGATGCCGAACCACTCACCGGCGACCAGCCCGCGGCCATCAAGGTAGCCATCATCGGCCGGCCCAACGTCGGCAAATCCACGCTGCTCAACGCCCTCACCGGCCAGGAACGCGCCATCGTCTCTCCCGTTGCCGGAACCACCCGCGACGCCGTGGATGAAACCGTGAGCCGCGACGGCGTGGAGTATATCTTCGTCGATACGGCCGGCATCCGCCGCAAGGGTAAGACCACGGAGATGGCGGAAAAGCTCAGCGTAGTCATGGCTCGCCGCCATATTCGCATGGCCCACGTAGTGCTGCTGGTGGTGGATGCCACCGAAGGCGTGGTGGGCCTGGACGCCACCATCGCCGGGTACGCCCATGAAGGAGGCCGCGCCCTGATTGTCTGCGTCAACAAGTGGGACGATGTGACCGGCCAAAGGGGCCAGAAGAAAAACGAGTTCGAACGCGACTTCCACGACCAGTGCAAGTTCCTCGACTACGCCCCCATGGTCTTCCTTTCGGCCAAAACCGGGGGCGGTGTGGACAAGCTGTTCCCGCTGATCCGCGAGGTATTCGCCTCTGCCTCCCAGCGCGTGTCCACCGGCGAACTGAACCGCTTCGTGGAAAACCTCCACTTCGAGGAGCGGAAAATTTATTACATTACCCAAGCCTCCATCCGTCCCCCCGAATTCGTGGTGTTTACCGGCCGGGGTCCCGACCTGCACTTCTCCCACGAACGCTTCCTGATCAACCAGATCCGCCGCCAGTTCGGCTTTCAGGGGACGCCGATACTGCTCAAAACCCGCGCCAAAGCCTCCCGCCGGCCGGCCGGACGCCACGGGAGTGCGTGAAAGACCACAATGGCCACGCAGCCGTTGCCTTTACCCGCCGCCACCCTATAGACTAGAAAGGCAGTACAATGAACCCTATATCCGACTCAGGAGGGCGGCCATATGTGGAATAAACGCCGGGACGACGAACCCCCAAGGCCATACGTTCCCACGGCTCCGGCCCCGATGGCTCCAAGTCCCGTTGAACCGAAAAAGGAGGCTACACCCATGTCCAGTATGCCTGGTGGCAGATTTGAGCCCGAACCCCGTGGCGGGATGGCCACGATTGGGAAGGCCGTCAAGGTTGTCGGCCAGATCTTCAGTAAAGAAGACCTGTACGTGGACGGCGATCTCGAAGGTTCGGTGGAGGCCTTGGAACATAAGCTGACCATCGGCCCCAACGGCACCGTGCACGCCGGAATCAAGGCTCGCGAGGTTCTGGCGCTCGGAACCATCCACGGGAATGTGGAAGCCGCCGAAAAGATCGAAATTCGCAAGGACGCCAAACTGGTCGGCGACATCCGCACGGCGCGGATCATCATTGAAGACGGCGCCTACTTCAAGGGCAGCATCGATATCGTAAAGACCGAACCCGGAAAGACTCCGCATAAGCCTCCACAGCCAGCCCCGGTCGCGACGGCGGCGGCGGCCACTCCCGCCCCCTCTCCGGCTGCCGCGAACTCCTCTCCGGAAGGGAAGCGCTAAGGCTGCGGTGTCCCGAAGTTGCTGCCTGAGATACTGAAGAGTCTCTTGCGCGGCGCTCGGGGCGCTCCACCGCCGGGTCCGTCTCGTCAATCGGCTCCGGGGCGCCAGGTATCCATGGGCCGTCCTTCCCCCAATCAACCGATTGTCGCCGTCCGGCCCAGCCGCGGTCTGGAGGAGTTTTTCAACTACATTCGCGGCCAGTCGGGACTCCGCATCCTCGATCTTGGGGGCGCCACCCAGCAAAACATCACCTTCATCACCAACCTCGGCCATCGTCTCTACACCGAAGACTTCTTGCGCATCCTGCACGACGTCTTCGGCGCCGAAGATACCGTCGACCAGTCCAATCCCGGCCGCATCGAATACTTTCTCCATCAGGCGTTGGATTACGGCGAGGAGCAGTTCGACGGTGTGCTGGTCTGGGACGTCCTGGAATACCTGGCCCCCGCGCTGCTCGCCGCGGTCGTCGAAAGGCTGCATGCCATCTCCCGCCCCAAGAGCTACCTGCTTTCCTTCTTCCATTCCGACGATAAGCTGGACGCCGTTCCGCAATATACCTTTCGCATTCAGGACGTGAACCAACTGCAGGTGACACAGACGGGAATGCGGCGTCCAGCCCAGCTATTCGCCAACCGCGCCCTGGAAAAACTGTTCGTACGCTTCGAATCCGTGAAGTTTTTCCTCGCCCGCGACCGTCTGCGCGAAGTGATCGTCAAGACGTAATCCGGGGACAGTGCGGCGCCGATCTGATCTATAATATTCGTCAAAGCATATGAACCTCCGATGCAAGACCCCTTTACTGATTGCCGTATCGGTCGCGGTGCTGCTTCCGGGCGGCCTCGCGGCCCAAGGCCGCCATCCGCGCTATCTTCATGCCCGCAGCGACCTGCGGCGGTCCATCCTGTTGATGCGCATTCCCGATGAGCCGAACGTGATGCGGGACATGGAGTCGGCCTCCGGCCTGGTGGATCGCGCCATCCGCGAGCTGGATGCCGCGGCGATGTTCGACCGCAGGGATCTTGACGACAACCCTTCCGTCGACACCCGCATGGGACGCGGCAGCCGCTTCCGCGAAATCCTCCGATTGCTCGGCAGCGCGCGAAACGATATCTCGCAAGAGGAAGACAACCCGCGAGCGGCCGAATGGCGCAATCGGGCGTATCGCTTCATAGACGATGCCATGGCCATGGTGCGGCGCGGCGGCTATGACAAGTTCCGCGACGACGCAGGTTCCATGCCGCCTCCGATGCCGCCTCCTATGCCGCCGCCGGGCGAGGTTCATCCGCACTACCTGAGTGCCATCTCCGATTTGCGCTACGCGCGGGCCCTGCTGTACCGGTCGGATTGGCGCGACGTGATGCGCGACCAGCGGGCCGCGGTGGACGCAATCGACCACGCCATCGCCGAAGCCAGGCGTGCGGCAATCGATGACGGCAGGAACGTCGACGATCATCCCCCGATCGATACCCGCCTCGGTTGGGAAGGCCGGTTCCGCAAGGCGATGGAACTGCTCGACTCCGCGCAGCGCGACCTCTCCTTCGAAGAAGACAATCGCCACGCCGCCGAGTGGCGTGCGACGGCGCGGGCGGACGTTCAGCGCGCCCGCGATTTTGTGGCCAGGGCGATGCGCGATTCCTGGTGGCGGTAGCGGCCGGGATCGAGCGCTTTCGGGTGGCGTCTCCGGATACACCCATCTCCGGCATTTGGAGATCCATCAAGGTGACATCCGGACGCAACCGGCGGTACAGTTTGATCGCTTCGCGTCCAGTAGACGCCTCTGCAACCAGCGCGACATCGGGTTGGCCGTGGAGCACCGAACACTTCACTTCCGGCGTTCACGCATCCCTCTAATGGGGTAGCTCGAAACCCCACGCTTGCGGATTGTTCCTTTCCGCCTGCCCCAGTTAGGCTGAGGCGTGCTACGTTTATTCTCAACATTCCCGGTGGGACGCCCCGGCATCGCCTTACTTCTGCTGCGATTCTCAGTGGCGGCAACGTTCCTCATTACCGGGTCGGTCCACTTATGCAGCGGCCCTTACACTGCTCGGACCAGGCGCGTACTCGTTGGACGCACGCCTATTCGGCCGGCGGGTAATTGTATTCCCTCCAAGCGGAATCTAACAGGCGCCTCATGCCGCACCAGCCACCCTACCGGGCCTCTCGCTCAAACAATCCGCGGCGGCACTGAGCGTCACCGTCCCGGCCGTGAAGTCCGGGCTCTTCCGGGCCCGCGCGGGCATGCGAGGGCTTCTCCGGCCAGTGTGGGCCGGCGCCTGTACACTGGAAACCATGAGGACACCTAATGATGCATCCTGAAATCCGGGAGTTTCCCGTCCAACGATGGAGCGTGACCTCTTCCCGGCCGTTCGATTCAGTGGCAGAGGCGCTGGCGGCGGCCATCGGCCATCCCGATCTGGCGGCCTTTACGAAGGATACTGCCGCCGCAAAAACGTTGGACGAACTGGAGACCGTGATTCAAAAAGTCTTGGGACAGTCCGGATTCATGGAGTTCGCCCGGTTTGATCTGGGCGCGATCCTGAAGAAGGAGTCCGGCCGGGGGCCCCGCATCTATCGCTTCGTAATCGGCAATCCGCTCATCATGAAAGAAATGGTTAAGCACGTTCCGGATGCCGGCTCGTATGCCCCGGTGACGATTCTAATCGATGAGCGTCCCGATGGCGTCCATCTGTCGTATGACAGAATGGCGAGTTTCCTCGGTTCCTACGCAAACCCGGCAGCCCTGCAAGTCGCGCGCGATCTCGACTCTAAAGTGGAAGCGCTCCTCACCGGGGTAGCTCGCTGATCGCGACCGTGCGCCCACAAATGAGGAGCGGCCCAACCGGCAATCCCGAGGGTCTCGACGGCGCCGTCTTCCAGGGAACCAAGCAAGCCATTGTCGCGGACTGGCCCGCCTGTATGCAGCAGTTTTGCCTGAACTGTTACAACTTCGATGTCTTCGGCGGCAAGCTAGTAAGCGATGATGCGCTTCGCGCAAGCTGGAACATCTCCGTCGGAAGCTCCCCGAAAGGTGCGCTCGATTGCGTGAACGCCTGGCAGATCGGCCTCCGCGAGGATCTCAAGCGCATCGACGTGCCGGCCCTCGTGATTCACGGCGACGCCGACCGCATCGCGCTGTTTCCGCGGAGCGGCAAGCGCACGCCCGAGCTGATCAACGGGAGCGGGCTGGTGGTGATCGAAGGTGGTCCGCACTCGATCGCCTGGACCCGCTCCGAAACGGTTAATTAACGCGGAACTGGGCCGCTTTCTCAGTCGGGCACAGCGGGCCTCGCATGTGGCGTGGAAGGAGATCGCCCATGCCCGCCAATCCTAGGTTGACGAGATCTGGCTCGGCAACCTCACGGTGTTCCAGCAGTATGTTGCGCTCGTCGATTGGGCTTGCGAATGCAAAGCCGCGGGAACGCTGCTGCCTCTCGCGGTAGCATTTGAGGCGCACCGCTTCTGTCCCTTTTCGTCTGCCGTGGCCGCGCTTGCGGCCGGCTAGCGCGGCGCGGCCACTCGCGCGTTCCCACCAACTATTTCTCGAAATCTTTTCCCTTCCCATCAATCGCTTACCCCCAATCGATTTCAGACTCCACGCCCTCCCGATGATAAAGCTGAAATCGGAAACACCATGCGACGCACCGAAAAACCTGTCTCTCCGATGGCAAGTCCTCCGCCGCCAGAGCCAGGCCGAACCCCACTATCGCCGATTTCCCAAACGAACCCATTTCGGACCCTAACCCCAACCCGAATCAGCCACTTACCCCAATTCCGAAACGAACACATTTTCCCCCGAAACGCCTCCATCCCCTCCGACCGCATCACCAGCGGTTACTGTCGCCGGAGACGTCCTGTCCGGGACAATCCGCCGGCCGTCGCGACCAGCCGGCCCGCCACCCGCTTTTGCAGTCGCGGTTCCGCGTCGCCAGGCGCCTTGTTACACTGGAATTCTCCCATGCAAATTGAAAAAGTGTACGAGCCGCAGCGGTTCGAGCCGCATTGGGCGCAATGGTGGATCGATTCGGGTCTATTCCGCGCCAACAGCAAGGCCGCGGGCAAGGTGTTCTCGCTGGTGATCCCCCCGCCCAACGTGACCGGCGTGCTGCACATCGGCCACATGCTGGAGCATACCGAAATCGATGTTACCGTCCGCTGGCATCGCATGTGCGGCGACAACACTCTGTGGCTGCCCGGTACCGACCACGCCGGCATCGCCACCCAAATGGTGGTGGAACGCAAACTGGCCGAAGAAGGGCTGAATCGCCGCGACATGGGCCGCGAGGCTTTCGAAGCGCGCGTGTGGGAATGGAAGGCGCAATCGGGCGACACCATCAAGCGCCAGATGATCCGCCTGGGCACAAGTTGCGATTGGTCGCGCGAACGCTTCACGCTCGACCCGGGCCTCAGCCGCGCCGTCCGCGAAGTCTTCGTCCGCCTCTATGAGAAGGGGCTGATCTACCGCGGCGAGTATATGGTCAACTGGTGCCCCCGCTGCCAGACCGCGCTCTCCGACCTCGAAGTCACGCACACCGATGTGCAGGGACATTTGTGGCACATCCGCTACCCCGTCAATGGCATGCCGGACGTGTTCGTTACGGTGGCCACCACGCGGCCCGAAACCATGCTGGGCGACACCGCCGTCGCCGTGAATGCCAAGGATCCGCGCTATCTCGACCTGCACGGAAAAACCGTGCAACTGCCGCTGATGAATCGCGAGATCCCCGTCATTGTCGACGACCTGGCCGATCCGGCCTTCGGCACCGGCGTGGTGAAGGTCACGCCCGCGCACGATCTCAACGATTTCGAAGCCGGCCGCCGCCACAATCTGCCCAAGATCCAAGTGATCGATGAGAACGGCGCGATGACCGCCGCCGCCGGCGATTATGCCGGCTTGGACCGCTTCGAGGCGCGCAAGCGCGTGGTGGCCGCGCTCGAAGCCGGCGGCAACCTGGTGAAGGTGGAAGACTACGCGCTCAGCCTGGGCCGGTGCGACCGCTGCAAAACGCCCGTGGAGCCTCTCATTTCCACGCAATGGTTCGTCAAAACCAAGCCGCTGGCGGAGAAAGCCATCGCCGCCGTGGAAACCGGGCGCATCGAATTCATTCCGCCCAACTGGAGCAAGACCTACTTCGAGTGGATGTACAACATCCGCGATTGGTGCATCTCGCGCCAGTTGTGGTGGGGCCATCGCGTGCCGGCGTGGCACTGCCAGGAATGCCACGAAATCGTGGTGGCGTTGGAGACGCCCACGGCCTGCCCGCGCTGCGCATCGGCCGAGCTGGTGCAGGATTCCGACGTGCTCGACACCTGGTTCAGCTCCGGTTTGTGGCCGTTTTCCACGCTGGGTTGGCCCGTCCAGACCGAAGACCTGGCCACGTACTATCCCACGTCGCTGCTCATCACCGGCTTCGACATCCTGTTTTTCTGGGTGGCGCGCATGGCCATGCTGGGCATCGAGTTCATGGGCGAAGTGCCCTTCCGCCAGGTGTACATCCACGGCTTGGTGCGCGACGCCGACCGCCAGAAGATGTCCAAGACGAAGGGCAATACAATCGATCCGCTGGTGGTGACGGAAAAATACGGCACCGACGCCGTACGCATGGCCCTGTTGCAGGGCGCGGCCCCGGGCACCGACATCGTGCTCACCGAAGAGCGCATGGAGAGTTCGCGCTCGTTCGCCAACAAAATCTGGAACGCCGCGCGATTCCTGTTCCTGAACATGGAACGGTCGGGAGTCGAACCGTGGGTGCCCGAGAGCCTGGAGGCGTTTCATCCGCTTCCGAACCCGGACACCATCGAGCCGCCCATTGAGGACCGCTGGATCTTCAGCCGGCTGAACGGTTGCACGGAGCAGGTGAACCGCTCCATCGAGCAGTACCGCTTCCATGAAGCCGCGCAGGTGCTGTGGCATTTCTTCTGGCACGAATTCTGCGACTGGTACGTGGAACTGAAGAAGCTGACCTTCCGCGAGAACTCCGGCCTCACGCCGGGCTGGCGCAATACCCTGGCGGCATTCGAGACTGCGCTCCGCCTGCTCCATCCAGCCATGCCCTTCCTCACCGAAGAACTCTGGCAGCGGCTGGCTGGCGGAGCCGAGGGCCGTCCCAAATCCATCGCCGTCGCCGGCTATCCGCAATACCGCAAGGAGGCTACCGATTTCGCCGCGGAGCGCGAGATCGGCATTCTGCAGGAGATTGTCACCATGGCGCGCACCTTGCGGGCGGAGGCCAAGCTCGATCCGAAACTGCGCCTGGAAGGCGCGCTGTATTCGCGCAGCGCGGCGTTGGAAGTGGCCCAGCGGCAGGCCGAAGCTATCCAAGCCCTGGGCAACGTGAAACTGGAATTCGTGGCGGGTCCGGCTCCCAAGGCCGCCGTCACGCGCTCCACCACCGAATTCGACCTGGTCCTGAACGTCCCGGAAGGGCAGCAAGAGGCGCGGCGCAAACGTAACGAGAAAGAGCGCGACCAACTCGTCAAGAATATCGCCAACCTGGAACGCCAGTTGAGCGACGAAGCCTTCCTGGACCGCGCGCCCGCTCACGTAGTGGAGGGCATGCGCAAGAAACTCGCCGATTACCGGACAGGGTTGGACAAACTCGACGGCTCCCTAATGATCGATTCGATATGATCGATTCGATCGTACTTCGGGCGCTCGAAGAGGATATTGGAACGGGCGACATAACCAGCCGGCTATGCGTGCCCGAAGACCGGTGTGCGCACGGCAGCTTCCTGGCGCGCGAGCCGCTCGTGGTGGCAGGCCTCCACCTGCTGGACGAGATTTACCGGCAGCGCGGAGGCGTGGACCATCTGGCCGTGCTTCATCGCGATGGCGACCGTTGTGCCGCCGGCGACGTCCTGGCCACGGTTCGCGGACGCGCGCGGACGCTGCTGGAGTGCGAGCGGGTAGCGTTGAATTTCCTGCAGCGCCTCAGCGGGGTCGCCACCGCGGCCCGCGGTTTCGCCGACGCGGTGGAAGGCACTGCATGCCGCGTCCTGGACACGCGCAAGACCACTCCGGGACTGCGCGTACTGGAAAAGCAGGCAGCCGCCGTCGGTGGCGTCGCCAACCACCGCATGGGGCTGTTCGACGCCATTTTGATCAAGAACAATCACATCGCCGCGGCCGGCGGTGTCCGCCAGGCACTCGAAAGCGCGCGCGGCGCGGGTCTGCCAATTGAGATCGAAGTCCGCACCCGGGAGGAATTGCGTGAGGCGCTGCAGGCCGGAGCGCACCACTTGTTGCTGGACAATCTGACGCCTGAAGAGGCGCGCGAGTGGATCCGCGAGATCGCCGGCCGCGCCACAGTGGAGCTGTCGGGCGGCATCAACCTGTCCACCGTTCGCGCCTACGCTGAGGCCGGCGCCGATTTCGTCTCCGCTGGCGCCATCACGCATTCCGCGCGCGCCATGGACATAAGCTTCCGTCTCGAATTGGACATCCCCCGGATCGATATCGAGCGCGTCCGCGGCGAGTTCCCCGGCCGCACCATCATCCATTACCCGCGGATCGATTCCACCATGCAGGCCGCCGAAGGCTTGGAAGTTGGCGCCATTGTACTGGCGGATGAGCAGACCTCGGGACAGGGCCGCCACGGCCATGCCTGGCACTCGGAAGCCGGCGCGGGGATTTACACTTCCATCGTGTTGAAGCCGACGCCGCTGCTCACGCTGGCATTGGGCCTGGCGACGGCTGAAGCCATCACGCAGGCGTCCGGAGTAGTATGCGATCTGCGTTGGCCCAACGATGTCATGTCCGGCACGAAGAAGCTTGCGGGCATCCTGGTGCAGCTTGTGGACGGAGCGGCCGTAGCGGGAATCGGGATCAATGTGAACCAGACGTCGTTCCCCGCGGAACTGGCCGGCCAAGCGGCCTCTCTGCGGATGGTGCGCGGTCGGGAAGTTTCGCCCACCGGCGTTTTCGTCGCGCTGCTGCGCGCGGTAGACACCTTCATCGCCGAACCGCCGGAGGCCATCCTGCGGCTGTTCACGCACGCGTCCAGCTTCGTTACGGGCCGGCGCGTTACGGTGGATATGCCCGATGGCGCCATCACGGGCGCCACCGCCGGTCTGAATTCCGACGGCTTCCTGATTGTGCGCAAAGACGATGGAACCGATACCCTGGTGATTGCGGGAGGCGTACGTGCTGCTGGCTCTTGACGCAGGCAACAGCAATATCACGATCGGCGCGTTTGACGGCCGCAAACTGACATGCCAGTGGCGTCTGCGCACGGTCCCCGATCAGACCTCCGACGAGTGGGGCATCCTGCTGCGCAACCTCTTCGTCCCGGTCGGTCTGGATATCGCCCAAGTGGATGGCATCATCATTTCGAGCGTGGTGCCGCCTATCGATTCCACGCTGGCCGCCATGACCCAGCGGTATTTCCATACCGAAGCCATGTTCGTGGGGGCGAAAACCAACCTGGGCCTGACCATCCGTTATGACAATCCCTACGAAGTGGGCGCCGACCGCCTGGTGAACGGCGTCGCCGGATTCTATAAGTACGGCGGCCCTTGCGTGGTGGTGGATCTGGGCACCACCATCAACTTCGACGTCATTTCCAAGGACGCGGAATATCTGGGCGGCGCCATCGCCGTGGGGATCGGCATCGCCATCGATGCCCTGTTCAGCAAGACTGCCCGTCTGCCTCTTGTGGACTTCCAGCCGCCCAAATCCGTGGTAGGCGCCAACACCGTGGCGAGTATGCAATCGGGACTCTACTTTGGCGCGATCGGCATGATCGACGGCATTCTGGAACGGATCATCGAAACCCTGGGGCCGCAAACCGTGACGGTCGCCACCGGCGGACAGGCGCACATGATCGTCTCCGGCTCGCGATATCTCAAGACCGTCGATGAGCACCTCACGCTGGAAGGCCTGCAAATGATATGGGAACGGAACCATCCGATCTAGTCCACAACTATTTCAACTACTTCACCGAAATCGAGGAGCACTTTCAGCGCGCGCGGGGCACCAGCCTGTTTTTGCTGTCGCCGCTCGATTGGGCGCTGGTGGAAAGCTGGAAGAATTCCGAGGTGCCGCTTGAAGCCGTGCTGCGCGGCATCGACGAGGCGTTCGAGAAGTGGCGGTCGCGCAAGGTAAAGACGCGGATGGTGAATTCGCTGGCCTTCTGCGCGCAAGCCGTGTTGACCGAGGCGCGGATCATGGCCGGGGCCGAGCCGGCGCGGGTGCGGAAGGAGACCGCACCGCCATTTCCGTTGGAGGAATTGCGCGCCTACCTGGAGCGCAACGCCGCGTCACTTCCGGCAGGATTTGAGGACACCGCCGCCGTGCTGCGCCAATTGGCCGCCGACGCCGAACAACATTTCGCCGATCTGGAATCGCTGGAACGCCGGCTGACGGTACTGGAAGAGAAGATGCTCGCCCAAGCCCGAACGCATCAAACCGAGCAGCAGGCGCTCAACGCTCGCCAGGAGCTGGATCGCCAATTACGCCCCTATCGCGGCAAGATGACCGCGGACCAATTGTCGATGCTGGAGAAGCAGTATCTGGAACGAAGTTTGCTGGAGAAGTCGGGACTCCCGAGATTGAGCTTGTTTTATATGAGGTGAACGGAGGTGTGAGGTGCATGCATCATAATAGCTGTTAATATCATATTTCCATGGCTGAAATTCCCGAATCCGCCAGACTATTCATGGCGCGGCTCATTGAGCGAGCCCGCCCACTGAAGAAGACCATCGTGTTCCCCGAGGGCGCCGATCCGCGCGTTTTGGAAGCCGCGGCCCGGCTGGCGCGCGATGGCGTGCTCAAGCCTGTGCTCATCGGGCCCAAGCCGGCCGATGCGCCGGAAGGCGTGACGTTCGTCGATCCCGCCAATTCTCCGCAACTCGCCAAGTACACGGCGCTCTATTATGAGCGGCGGCGCGCCAAAGGCGTCACCCAGGTGGAGGCGGCGGCCGTCGCGCGCCGTCCGCTCTACTTCGCGTCCCTCATGGTGGGCGCTGGCGACGCCGATGGCAGCGTGGGCGGCGCCGCCAACAGCACGGCCGACACCGTTCGCGCCGCTTTGCATTGCGTGGGAGCGCACGCGCGGACACGGCTGGTTTCGAGCGTATTCATCATGGCCCTTCAGGACCGCTCGCTGGGCCACAACGGATTGATGGCGTTCGCGGATTGCGCCGTGGTCATCGACCCGACCTCGGGCGAACTGGCCGATATCGCCGTCGCCACCGCCGAAACCACGCGGGTCCTCATCAACGCGGAACCGGCCGTGGCGCTGCTCAGCTTTTCCACCAAGGGAAGCGGGAAACACGAGCAAGTGGACAAAGTGGTGGAAGCGCATCGCATCCTGCAAGCGCGCGCACCCGATCTCAACGTGGATGGCGAACTGCAAGCCGATGCCGCAGTCTCGGCGGCGGTCGGCAAGGCCAAAGCGCCCGGATCGACGGTGGCCGGACGCGCCAATACCCTGGTATTCCCGAATCTGGCGTCGGCCAACATCGGGTACAAGCTGGTGGAACGGTTGGGCGGCGCAATGGCGATCGGGCCGTTCCTGCAAGGCCTGGCTAAACCGGCCAACGATCTCTCGCGCGGCTGCTCGGCGGAAGACATCTACAATGTGGCCGTGGTGACGGCATTGCAATCGGAGCCGGTGTAATGCAATGCTTCCGCTGCGCCTGGTCTATTCCGAACGGTACGACCTGAACCTGCAGGGCGATCACGTCTTTCCCTCGAAGAAATACAAGTGGCTGCACGACCGCATGCTGCGGACGCGCTTCGCTGCTAAGGAAGATTTCGTCGTCCCCGAACCGGCTACCGACGACGATGTGCTGCTGGTCCATGATGCCGGCTGGGTGGACAAACTCCGCAACGGCACTATCGGCCATCAGGAAATCCTGCAACTGGAGCTTCCCTATTCGCGGCAAATGGTGGAGGCGTGCTGGCTGGCGGCGGGCGGAACCACGCTGGCCGCGCGCCACGCCATGGAAGGACGCGTGGGATTCAACCTGGGAGGCGGATTCCACCATGCGTTTCCGGCGCACGGAGAGGGATTCTGCGCCATCCACGATGTGGCGGTCGCCATTCGCTGCCTGCAGCGCGACGGAGTCGTCCATCGCGCCATGGTGGTGGATTGCGACGTGCACCACGGCAACGGCACGGCTGCCATTTTCGCGGGGGATCCGTCGGTGTTTACGCTCTCCATCCACCAGTTCAACAACTATCCCACCGTAAAGCCTCCGTCCAGCCTGGACATCCACCTGGCCGATGGCGTGGGCGACGCCGAGTATCTGCAGCGCCTGGGAAACGGCTATCGCGCCGCGCTGGCCATGTTCAAACCGGAACTGATGCTGTACCTGGCCGGAGCCGACCCGTACCTGGACGATCAGTTGGGCGGCCTGTCGCTGACCTTCGATGGATTGATGGAGCGCGACCGGCTGGTGATCCGGACGGCGATCGAGGAGCGTATCCCCGTGGCCATCGTACTGGCCGGCGGCTACGCGCAAAACGTCGAAGACACGGTCACCATTCACGCGAACACGGCCGCGGTGGCGAAGGAACTGTCGGGAAGAGAGGAGAGTTGAGGCCAGTCAATTCCACCCGATGCGTTCGTATTCAGCGTTGAACTCGCAGCCGATCAGCGCGATCACGGCCATCATGTACATCCACACCAATAAGGCGATTCCCGCCCCGACCGAACCGTACACCACGTTATAGTTCGCGATGTTTCGTACATACCAGCCGAATCCCGATGTCGCCAGCAACCAGCCGAGGCTGGCCAGGATGGCGCCACGCCACACATCTGCCCATCGCTGCTTGCGGTAAGGACCGAAATAGTACAGCATGGAAGTCACCAGCACCGTGGTGGAGAATGCCAGAACGTACCGCGCGAGCCGGCTGATCCATTGCCAGATCCAGGACAGCGGATGAAACATCGGGGCCAGATTCATGGCGTTGAGCACCACCCGCTCCGCCTGGCCGCCGAACAGGACGAGGAGCGACGCGCAGATCAGCGGTACGGCCACCATGATCACCAGGCCCATGGAGATCAAACCGCCGTGCAGGAAACTTCGATTCCGCGGAACGCGGTACGCCGCCTGAAATCCTTCAATCAGGCTCTTGATCACCCCCGATCCCGCCCAGAGGGAGATTATGCCGGCGACGATCAGCAAGGAAATGGGCCGCGTCCCGCTGACACGGAACTGGTCGAGCACCAGACCTTCGGCGCCTGGCGGGACAATCTCCTTGAGTGTGTTTTCCAGGGTTCGCGATACCAATTCGTTGCGGGTCTGCAGCAGAATGGCGGCGGTGGCGGAGAGAATGGGGAAGAAAGAGAGCAGCGCGGAATAGGCCGCTCCCTTGGCGATGGCGAGACAGTTATCGTCGAACGTCGCCACCACGGTTCGACGGAGCAGCCATACCAAGGTCCTGAATCTCATGGCTACCCGGAAGCGCTATTTCAGAATCACTTTGGCCACCCCGGTATTGTTGGCGCTGTCGGCGACGCGGAGCACCACCAGGTGCTCGCCCGAAGAAAGGTTGGTGAGATCCAGCGCAAACTTTTCGCGTGGCGAATCGATGACGCCGTCGACGGATTCCACGGGGACCCAACTGGCGGCGTCCAAGGAGTACTCGCAGTGGCGCAACGACGAAGCCGCATCCATGGCCTCCCACTCGATGTGGGCCGAGCCGGCGGAGTACCGGACGGCGCCGACCGTTACGATGGGTGGGGTATTGTCGATCATCACCGGCGCGCTGACCAGTTGCGCTTCGCGCGCGCTCGATGGCGGGTTCGACTCACGATCGGAGGCTATCACGCGGAAGAAGTATTTGCCATCGGCCAGCACGTCCGCGTCGAAGGTGACCGAGTTGTCGTGCAGCCCGGCTTTGAGCAATTTCCACTGGGTCTCGTCCTCGCCGCGGAAGTACACGGCGTACACCAGGCGGTCTCCATCCGGATCGTCGGCCTGCCAGGTGAGCGAAATCTGTTGCGACGAAGCGCGCGGCAGCGTCTGGGTGGGCGTGCCGGAAGAGGTAAGCGGGCCGGCATCGCCGTTATCGGTCACAGTGACGCTGTAGGCGGCGCTGGATGCCGGGTTGGCGGAGGTCTTGATTTGCGTGGGCGCCGACTGGGTGATCACGTTGATGCTCCTGACCACAGGGGGCGAGTTTTGCGGCAGGTACGCCAGCGTGACGCTCTGCAGCACGGGCGTGGCCCCGCCGGTTCCGGAGAGCTCCGCCTTCCATTCGATGTAACGCGCATTGGGACTGGCGATGGGCGAACTGGTCGCATTGGTCACAGGCTCCGACCATTCGCTCCAGGTTCGATCGGGCTTAGCCGAGTTGCCGGCGCGCGTACGGAAGCGAATCGAGCAGCCCTGCGGTAGATCGGCGCGCCAACTGAGGCTGCCCCAACGGGAGGCCGTACCCGAATCGTGCACCGGAGCTTCGTAGGAACCGGAGGCGCCGGGCGCATCGCCGAGCCGGTATATGCGGCCCATATTGCTAGTGGCGGCCAAAATGGAGTGGTCCGAAGGCAGCAGCCGGGTGACCTCGCTTTCATTGGTCTGATCGACCAGCGTGACGCGGCGGTCTGGCGCCAGACCGTAGATGCGGCCGCTGACGTCGGTAGAGAAGAGGATCTGCTTTTCGAGAGCCAGCAGGTCGTAGACATTCTCATCTTTGGAAGTCCACAGAGTTTCGACGGTGTTGTCCGGATTGATGCGGTAGACCGCGGACCGGTCGACGCCGGTAAGGTCGACGCCGGGGGTGAACTGGGTGCTCACGCCCGACGCGCCGATGGAAGACTGCACCTGCGGAACCGGCTGGGATGCGACCGGCGGCTTGATCTCGCCGGCCTGCGCCTCTACCGTGATCGTGGTGGTGGACATCGGAACGCCGGCAGCCGCGCCCTGGGCGGCCTGATTGGCTAACTGCGCTTGCCGCGCCACAGCTCCTCCGAGGGCGGCGGCATACACCGTACCGTCAGGCATGGGGACGATGGCGCGAATCTCCGGCAGGTTGGCGTCGTACAGGACGAAAGCCTTGTCCTTGGCGGAAATGCGGTAGAGAATGCCGTTGGGGTCGGTGCCGGCCAGCAATCGTCCTTGCGAATCTATCGCCATGCCAGTGATATGCGACTGACCTGTCTCATAGTAAACGTCGCCCTTGCCAGCGCTCTCCACGCGGAAAATCTTCCCCTGATCGCCGGTGCCAACGAAGAGCGCGCCATCCGGCGCCACGGTAAGGCACCAGATGTAGCGAGCCTTGGGCGCGAAGTACTCGGCCGCCTTGCCGTCCTCGATACGGTAGACTTTGCCATCGGGTGAGGAAGCGGCGTAGACGATGCCCTTCTTGTCCACCACCAGTGCGAAAACCTCCGGCTGATCGGCGGTCCACAGGAGCGAGGATTTGCCGGAGCGATCGATGCGATAGACCCGTCCGCGATGTCCGGTAGCGGCATAAATGGCGCCATCGGGGCCTTCGGCGGTGCTCCAGATTACGGGCTGATCGGAACTGAAGACCGTGTCCATTTTGGGCGCGAGGGAAAGACGGCCCTCGCGGCTGAGGGAGATTCCGGTAAACTGGCCACGCACGAAATCGTTATAGGACGTCATTTCCCAGGTGGCGGTGCCACTGGGGAACAGGGCCGGCGGCAAGGTGACGGCGAGCGAGGCGGCAAGCGCCGCACAGCGGGTGAGAAGACGGGGGACCGGTGTCATTCCTTGATTTCCACCTGTATGGTTTTGACTCCGGAGACGACCATGCCGCCTCCGTCGATCTCCATTTCCCCGATTTTGGAATTTCGCGTCTGCGTGATACCGGCGACGGTGGGCACGGAACCCTCCAGGATCAGCATCGCGGAAGGCGGCGGCGACGGCAGATCGGCGCCATCGAGCTGAAACGCAGGTTCCGCGCGCCAGATTCGCACATAAGCCTTATTGTTGGGGTGAAGACCGTTCACCATACTGAGCAGTTGCCCGACGCTTCGCGGATTGCCCATCAAGGTTTGGCGAAAGTCCGTGATGTTGGCGGTATTGGCGTCCGCCACCGTGAAGAACAGGGGGCCTGGTTCCGCGCCGATGGGGACCTGATATTCGAACTGGCGTGTGGTCTCCGTTCCGTTATCGCCCAGGAACAGGACGCTCAACAGCAGTTTCTCCCCGGCCCGCACTTCATGGCGTGAAGCGGCGACCGTGTCGATGGTCAACTGCTTCTTCTCATCGAAGGCTTCCACGTGAAGTGTCACCTTCTTCAATTCCAGGGAGCGGAATCCGCTCTGCATCACGTATGCCAGGGGTATGGCCGTAGTGAGCGAGACCATCATCGCCGCGCCGTTATCGGCCGAGTAGATGTTATCCAGGCGCACGGGGGCGGGGGCATTCCGGAATTCAATCTCGCCCGAGACGCGAACGCTGGCTGCCCCGACGCTGCGCTCAGTGGAATCGATGGCGGAAAACACCGCCATCTGCAGCAGGAGAGGCGAAAGCAGCGCGTCGTTGACCATTTCACACTGGTACGACTGGATGCGCCGCGCATTGCGGGAGACGTCGATTGAAACCGGAACGGTAGGCGCGCGCTTGCCCAGTTCGCCGGATATGGCGGTATCGCGGTCCTGACCTATGGTTCCCATCCACTCTTTAGATGTGACCAGTTTGAACGACGTATTGATATTCGGAAGCAGGGTGAGGACCTCGGCGCGGGCGAACGGCATGGCGGTGGCGCCGACCGCCATGAAGCGATGACCGAAAGCATAGAGCCGGCTGCCGTCGATGTAGGTGACCGTGCCCGAGGCGCCCATACTCAAGTCTCCGGAAAGCAGTTCCACGCTGATCATGGAGCCGGGCTTGAGGTCGGCCGGGTTACCCATGGCCGCATCGGGATTGCCTCCCGTGGCGATGCCCTGGCGAGGCTCCAGACCGAGCGAGTGCAGTTGCGGCGCGAAGGCGTCTAGAGTAGCCCGGCTGAATCCACTGAACGAAAGCGGCGTGGCGATATCGATCATGCGGGGCTCGCCGGCCGCGGGCGGATCGGGCGGGCGAATCATTCGGGTAAGGCCGTGGTCGAACAGGGCAGCGGCGTAGAGGCGCGCCAGAGAGCCGTCCGGTTTGTTCATTCCATACAGGGCCGCCGCCGGGCGGACCATTTCCTCGATAGGCCGGATGCCGGCGATGGGGTCTTTGGCGAAGGGAAACGCCATGGCGACGGCTCCCACCAGTTTGCCGTCGATGTACACCGGGCTGCCGCTCATCCCCTCCAGGACGCCGGTATGTTCCAAGGGACCTCCCGAGAGCCGGGCCAGGATGAGGGACTCCTTGGGGCCGAAATTGTCGAGCACGCCCAGAATTTCGACCTGAAATTCTTCCACGCGATTTCCGGAGAAAACGGTGCGGCCAGTGCCATGCATGCCCGCGCGCAGGTCCTTCACGGGAAAGAACGAGGGCTGGGCGGACAAGACGCCGCCAAACACCAGAATTGCGGGGAATACCAACCGAGGCACACAACCATTGTACTCGTCCCTCAAAGTAGGTCAGGTTTCCAGCGGGCGAATGCGCGACATTGACCTGGTGAGCTGCCATACGCTAGGATGGGAATGCGGGGTGGAGCAGTCTGGTAGCTCGTTGGGCTCATAACCCAAAGGTCGAAGGTTCAAATCCTTCCCCCGCAACCAATCCTTTCAATCGGTTGCATGGATTCTCGTATTCTCCTCATTTTTGCTGGCAAATTCCTAATACAGGCACAGTTCTCTTCGATTCCGCGACAGCGTTTCAGGAACTTGAAATCCGCATTCGGACCAGATGCCAAATTTGCCGCCGTTAGCGCAGTCGGGGGCAAGGCCGTCGCGGAAATCTTATTGCCGGCATTTACGGGCATACGCTGTTTGACCTCAAGTGCACGATCGGACCAAATAAAGCACAAACGGACACAAAGTGTCGGGCGCGGCTCGCCAAACGGAATTCTAGGCAACATAATGAGGGTGATGGCAAGTGCTGAGCCTATCACACACTTCGCACAGGACTGCGAGGAAGTATCGGTTCGTATTACAACCGATCCGCCGGGCCGCGTGGAGACTCCCGGCATCCCTCGCCCCAGAGTTGCGATCCATCTGGGGAAATCTGTGTACATGGCCTGCGAACGGGCCGGGCTTAAGCATCGCGGATGGGCCGTACATGGCGACATCGACGTGGTTCCTGCGAATACGCCCTGCGTTTGGGAACCGGAGGGTCCGGACACGGCCCTGATCCTCGCGATTCATCCCGACCTGCTGGCGCGGGCCGCAAAGGAACTTGGTTTGGATGTCACGCGGCTGGAAGTCGCGAACCGCTTTCAGGTGCGGGACACGCAGATCGAACACATCTCACGCGCTCTCAAAGCAGAAGTCGAGGCGGGTTATCCGACGGGGAGGATTTTCTTCGAGAGTCTCTCGACGGCCCTCGCAGTAGCTGTTGTCCAGCGGCACAGCTCCCTCGGGGCCGTTCCGTTCCGGTCTCGCGAGCGAATGACCGGCTGGAGATTTAGACGAGCGATTGGTTACATCGAAGATAACCTCAACGGAGATCTTAGGCTGAATAATATCGCGCAGGCGGTCGACATGAGTGTTTCGAACCTGAAGACAACGTTCCGGGAGTCGACTGGAGTTCCGGTACATCAGTACGTGATTCAACGGCGCGTGGTGCAGGCGGCGTCGCTCCTCGAGCAGGGGAAGCTTACGATCGGCGAAGTTGCTCAAGAGACCGGCTTCACACACCCGAGCCATCTCGCGAGGTGCCTTAAGCGTTTTCTGGGATGCTCCCCGAAAGCGCTGCGCGTTCCGTCGCGCACAAAAGATGAAGTAGCCGCAGAAGCTGCCGGCGGTCCCGTGGCGCAAGTTAAGGAGCCGGGAGCGGGCTAACCGCCTAGGTCTGCTTTGAACATGAAGGAGAAAAAGGATGAGCAGGAGTCGCTACTCGCACAAGACGAGGTGCTTCGGAAGCGTGGCGTTCTCATGGCTGCAGTGCGGACGACGGTGACAACGGTCCGCGCTTGGGATGGGAATCCGACTATTACAGGTCACGCAATCGCCTCCTCCAATGTGCCATTGGCCGGTTTTTCCATCATCGAGGCGGCTGACGTGGATGAGGTGGTCAGGCTCGTCGCGGGCACACCGTGTGCGCGAGCGAAAGGCGCGATCGAAATTAGGCAAATTATTGCAATCAATGATGACCACCCGCGATTATAAATAAGGTGATAAGTCTCAAAAACAACCGCTGCGGGACGGCTTAGGCGAGGTTTTACCTTGAGCGGCGCCGTTTGACCAGTTGGCATTTTATCGACGACTTTCGCCCAAGTCGGAAAAATTCCGGCGGCGCAACCAGGAGAGGCATATGTGTCCAGCATGTATCGCAAGCACAGCAGTGATGATCGCAGGAGCCGGATCCACCGGAGGAGTTTTGGCGTTCTATATCGTCAAGTTCAGAAACGCTTTCAGGCTGAATCGCTCAATCTGTTTCGTACGGGAGAAATAAGATGGCAACAAACAAAGAGATAGAGGAAAAGGAAAAAGGCCAGGTCGATATGAACACACCCCCGATCGTGTCGCAGCAGGAGTGGGAAGCCGCGCACCAGCAGCTCCTCGTAAAGGAGAAGGCCTTCACGCACTCCCGTGACGCGCTGGCCGCCGAACGCCGGCGGATGCCGTGGGTGGCCGTCGATAAGGCATACGAATTCGATGGGCCTAAGGGCAGGGTAAGCCTGCTCGATTTGTTCGAGGGCCGCCCCCAATTGGTCGTTTATCGCGCTTTCTTCGAACCTGGCGTATTCGGGTGGCCCGAGCACGCCTGCCGCGGCTGCTCATTAGGCGCCGATCAGGTCGCGCATCTGGCCCATCTGAACGCCCGCGACACTACCCTCGTCTACGCCTCACGCGCGCCGCAGGCGGACATAGTGCGCCTGAAGGCGAGGATGAACTGGGAGATGCCATGGTACACCATAACCGACAGCTTCGACTCCGACTTCGGCATCCATGAATGGCACGGCCATAACGTCTTCTTCCGTCAAGGCGACCGGGCGTTCCGCACATACTTCGTCAACGGCCGCGGCGACGAGGCGATGGGGACTACCTGGAGCTACCTCGACATCACGCCGCTCGGCCGTCAGGAGACTTGGGAGGATTCGCCAGCGGGCTACCCACAGACCCCGCCGTACAAATGGTGGAACTGGCACGACAACTATGGCGCCGAGGCGTCGGTTGACCCGAAGTGGGTCCAGGTGTCCGACGCTGGAGTAGCAGCGTTTCGAAAGCACGACGCAGAAGTAAAAACATAACCAAAGAAAGAACGAGGAAAGACACCATGAAAGATCAACTTGGAGCGCCTCGAATCGCCGATCGCAGCACCTTCCAAGCCGAGATCGACGCATTGCGAGTTCGAGAGAAGGCACATACCCATCAAGGCGATGCCATTGCGGCCGCACGGCGGCGGCTCCCCATGGTCGAGGTGCTTGCGTCCACGCCGCTCGTTGGCGAGCGTGGCCCGGTCACACTATTGGACACGTTTGAGGGACGCAGCTTGCTCATTGCCTATTACTTCATGTGGAACACCAGCAAACCTGCGCCCGAGCAGTGCGAGGGCTGCACCTGGTTTACCTCGCAGGTGCGTGAGCTGTCCTATATTCATGCTCGGGATACCACTTTCGCTGTGTTTGCCCAAGGCCCCTACGACGAGAGCGCCCGATATCGCGAATTCATGGGCTGGGAGATGCCTTGGTATTCTGCCCTGGGATCTCTCGATACGCTCTTGGTTGGACGCCGGGTGGGCATGATGCACCTCGTTTGTTACTTAAGACAAGGATCCAAAGTCTTCGAAACCTACTGGACGACAATCCGGGGCGTGGAGGCGATGGACAATAGCTATCGATTGCTCGATTTAACCGCCTACGGGCGACAGGAGCGGTGGGAGGATTCGCCGGCTGGCTGGCCGCAACAGCCGAAGGGTAAGGACACGATGCGTGCCGATGGGCGTCCCCTTGCCCAGTGGCGTCGCCTGAAGGAAGGATACTCGGACGACCTCGGCATGACCTCCCGCTGACATCGCAGCGGGCTGATGAGGGGGATTCCCGTGCGAGTGCCAGCAGGCGATCAGATTTTGCTGGCTGTTGCATAACGTCTACAGTGTCTCGTATCTGTAAACGTTATGCTACAAGCTAGTCTACGTTGGCCGTGACCATGCTTGGCCTCAACTTCAATCCGCGGGTCGAAAACCGAAAGGTCAAAATCAACTCCCAATCAACTCCCATTACCCGTTTCCAATGGTTCCTGAAGGCTCTTTCGAGTGCCACTCGTGCCTTGTTATGAACTACATAGCCATAAACCGGCACGCTCATAACCCAAAGGTCGAAGGTTCAAATCCTTCCCCCGCAACCAACTTTTTCAATTGGTTACGGTTCCTTCCGGCCCTTCTTCCCTATCAATTGCTAACGGATTGCTAACACTGGCCTCCGCTTTGTGGCGGACCTTCGCATCGGCCATCGACTTTTCGTACCGGGCGCTGGCTTCCTTGCCGCGGCCTGGGAAGAGATGTCCGTAGGTATCGAAGGTAACTTTGATGCTGGAGTGGCCCATCTGGTCGCGAACGTAGGCGGCGGTTTCGCCCTGGGCAATCAACTGGCTGGCGAAGAAGTGTCGCAGGTCATGAAAGCGAGTGCCTGCCATACCGGCCTTTTCAGCGATTGGCTTCCAAACCTCTGCGTCGAATTGATCCGGGTCTATGAAGCCGTTGCAATCGCCGGGGAAGATGAAAGCGCCATCTGGTTTGCCGACCTTCAGATCGGCCAACATCTTCATTACGCTCTCGGTCGCAGCGATGCGGCGTAACGATTTCCGAGACTTCGGCGGCCCAACGTGCCACTCCCATTTGTGCGCGCCATCTGTACCACGGCGTTTCGAGATTGCGTGACGCACATT
>Ga0182018_10000772_pt1 | contig 39894 bp, 29 predicted proteins | sample 812P2MmetaG_FD_120490 | JGI IMG/M metagenome (GOLD analysis project Ga0182018, IMG submission 120490) | Permafrost microbial communities from Stordalen Mire, Sweden - 812P2M metaG | ecosystem: Environmental > Terrestrial > Soil > Wetlands > Permafrost | place: Sweden: Stordalen | collected... | reverse complement strand
GCGCAACGCTTCCGGGAACTCAGACGGGGGCTCGAACAGATCGAGTATTTCTGCAAAGGTACGGTTCTGAAGCGGATGATGAAGTGCGGCAAAGCCCGCTGTGCTTGTGCCTCCGACCCCACTAAGCGTCACGGATCTCGCCGGGCTTGCCTTCGGCGTCGTTCCATGGGATAAATACAATCACTGCGGTGGCGAAGGCCTCTTCCGGATCACCGCTCCAACGTTGTCCGGTTGGCCGCCTTCGCTACCTACTGAATCACAGCTCCATCTGGAAGAAAAGCCTCACCTTAACCCCGCCACCCCTCTACCTTCTGAGATTGGCCGGTAAACAAGTCACAGAAAAGTGCGACCTCTATTTCCTTTATTCTCAATCCCCATCCTGGGTCGGCCCCCGATTCCGGCGAACACCCATGCTATACCTGGAAGCGAAAGGACGTCCGAAACGCATCCTAGATCTCAGGACCGGCACTGCCCAGGCACCCCGGGCAGCCTCAAAAGACAAAAATGCAAAGCGAACCCAATTTTCTCCCCAACCGAAAGAAAACAAGCCAATTCCCTATCTCGCCTCGAACCCAATTTATGCCCGACGAACCCACCGCGCCCCCACTTGACACCGACCGCTTTCCGTGTGATTATTAATTCATCGCGATGAATAAACATTCACACGCCGAGGAGACCCCGATGGCCGGCCTGTTCGACCCCGATCATATTTCCAAAGCCGTCCGCACCGATTTCCTCTGCGACCTGGATTTAACCAACGACGAGCTCTCTTATCTGCTCGACCTGGCCACTGCCGTCAAGCAGTCGCCGCGCGATTACGGGCAATCCATGGCCGGCAAGTCCATCGCCATGCTCTTCGAGAAGCCGTCGCTTCGCACCAAGCTCACCTTCGAACTCGCCATGAGCCAACTGGGCGGCGCTTCCGTCTTTATCGAAGGCCCTATCGGAGTGCGCGAGCCCCTCAAGGACGTGGCCCGCAATCTGGACCGTTGGGTCAACGGAATCGTCGCCCGCGTCTTCTCGCAAACCACCGTGGAAGGGCTGGCCGAGTGGTCGTCGGTGCCGGTCATCAACGCCCTCAGCGACGCCTACCATCCCTGCCAGGCGCTGGCCGACGTGCTCACTGTCCGCGAATGTTTCGGCGCCTTGAAGGGTCTGAAGCTCACTTTTATCGGCGATGGCAACAACGTCGCGCAGTCCCTGATGCTCACCGCCGTCCGTCTGGGCATGGACTTCGCGCTCGGTTGCCCGCCCGGATACACACCCGATCCCGATATCGTGTCGACGGCCGAAGGCCTCGCGGCCGCCTCGGGGGCATCGGTGCTGATCACCCACGATGCCGCCCAGGCGCTCGACGGCGCGCACGCCGTTTATACCGACGTGTGGGCCAGCATGGGGCAGGAACAAGAGGCGGCCGAGCGCAAGAAGGCCTTCCATGCCTACCAGGTCAATCAGGAGCTCTTCGAGCAGGCGCGGCCGGACGCGGTCTTCCTGCATTGCCTCCCCGCCAAGCGCGGCGAAGAGGTCACCGACGCGGTGATCGAGAGCCCGCGGAGCGTCGTGTTTCAAGAGGCGGAAAACCGCTTGCACGCGCAAAAAGCGCTGCTATTGATGATGCTAACTTAGTGTGGGCAGGCAATCTTGCCTGCAACCGCCTTTTAGGCGGCCCGCCTGCCCCACGCAGTACCCTGAATCTAATTTTATGAAGAAAGCCAAACCTACCCTCGCCCCATCCGCCGGGCCGGATATCTTTATCTTATGAAGCTCTGGGGCGGACGATTTGAATCCGGACCGTCGGAAATCTTCGAGCGCTTTTCCGGCTCGCTCGATTTCGACCGGCGCCTCATCGACGCGGATATCCGCGGCTCCCAGGCCTTCGCGCGCGCGTTAGAGCGCACCGGCATCCTGACAGCCCAAGAGCGCGCGCAGATCGTCGATGCCTTCGACGCCATCCGAGCCGACGCCGCCACGCCAGCCTTCTACGAGGGCTCGACCGATGAGGATGTCCACACGCTGGTGATCCGCAAATTGCAGGAGCGGGCCGGCGCCGTGGCCGGCAAAATCCACACCGGCCGCAGCCGCAACGAGCAAGTGTCGCTCGATACGCGTCTGTGGCTGCGCGAAGAGTGCGACCGCGTGCGCACGCTGCTCGCCGGCGTGATGGCCGCGCTTTTGGATCTGGCCGCACGGTATCCCGATGCCGTCGTCCCCGGCTACACTCACATGCGCCGCGCGCAGGCGGTGCTCTGGCCGCATTACCTGCTGGCCTATTTCGAAATGTTCGCGCGCGATGGGGAACGCCTCGGCGAAGCCCGCCGGCGCGCCGACGTACTGCCGTTGGGCTCGGGCGCGCTGGCCGGCAGCGGCTTTCCCTTCGACCGTCAGGCCATGGCGCAGGATCTCGGATTCGCCGCCGTCACCGCCAATAGCATGGATGTCTCCGGCGACCGCGATTTCGCGCTCGATTTCCTCTACGCCGCGAGCGTGATCATGATCCACTTGAGCCGCCTCGCCGAGGACTGGATCCTCTATTCCAGCGAGGAGTTCGGCTGGATGGAATTGGGCGACGGCGTGACCAGCGGCTCGAGCCTCATGCCGCAGAAGAAGAATCCCGATTCGCTGGAACTGATCCGCGGCAAGAGCGGGCGCGTGATGGGCTGTCTCACCTCGCTCATGGTCACCATGAAGGGCCTGCCGATGACGTACAATCGCGACATGCAGGAGGACAAGGTCCCGCTATTCGAGGCCGCCGATCAGGTGAGCGGCTCGCTCGAAATGGCGCGCGCGGTGATCGAGTCCGTCAAACTGCTTCCGGCCAAACCGGCCGCCGCGGCGGAAGAGAGCTGGGTGGTTGCCACGGATCTGGCGGAGGCGCTGGCCCGCGCCGGCACGCCGTTCCACCAGGCGCACCAGATTGTCGGCCGTTTCGTGTTGGAGAGCGTGCGTAGCGGCAAGAAGGCCGCCGACTGGACGCCCGCCCAGATGGCGCAATTCGCGCCCGAATTCACGGGCGATCTGGCGGCCCTGCTCGATCCCCGCAAGGGTATGCAATCCCGCGAGATCGCGGGCGGTACCGGCCCGCAATCCGTGGCGGCGGCCCTGTCCGCCGCGAAAGAGCGGCTGGCTGCAATGAACTGGCAAGGATGAACCGATGACCAAGACTTACCGGCAAGGTCAGATACTGAAGCTGATCCGCAACAAGCGGATCTCCACGCAAGAGGAACTGGCGCAGGAATTGAAAGCGCTGGATATCGCCGCCACCCAAGTGACGCTCTCGCGCGACATTCGCGATCTGCGTCTGGTGAAGACGCGCGACGGCTATCGCGAAATGGCGCCCGAAGAAACCGGCCCGCAGTTCTCCATGCTGGCCGCCGAGTTTCTGAAGGACGTGCTGCGCGCGCAGAACCTGGTGGTGTTGAAAACTTCGCCCGGCCACGCCAATTCGGTGGCCGTGGCGCTCGATAACGAAGAGTGGCCCGAAATCGTCGGCACCATCGCCGGTGACGACACCATCCTGGTAATCACCCCCGATAGTCCAACTGGGGAAGCGGTCCAGGAGAAATTACTGGATCTGGTAGAAAGAGGCTGAGCCGTTTTGGGCCGCCATCTGCACGCCGCGCCTCTGTGCCCTCTGCCACCGGCCCACCTGAGGAAGACCCAACCACCGCTATCCTCCACCGCGCCCACCTTACCTTCCCCTGAGTTCCTCTGTGTATGCCGGACAGTCCGACGGGGGAAGCGGTTCAGGAGAAATTACTGGATCTGGTAGAAAGAGGCTGAGCCGTTTGGGCCAATCGCATGCCGCGCCTCTGTACCCTCCGCCACCTCCGCGGCCCACCTGAGGAAGACGCAACGGCCGCTATCCTCCACCGCGCCCACCTTCCCCTGTGTTCCTCTGCGTACGCCGGACAGTCCGACGGGGGAATCGGTCCAGGAGAGCTCCTGGCTTTGGTGGAGAGAGGCTGAGCCGTTTGGGCCGACCGCACGCCGGGCCTCTGTGCCCTCTGCCACCTCCGCGGCCCAACCCGAGGAAGACGCAACGGCCGCTACCCGCTACGGCGCCCATCTTCCTTTGTCCCTCTGTGTCTCTGTGTCTCTGTGGTGAATCTCTTCTATAACTAGCGAAACGTGACGTCGCTGGCCGCCTCGAAGTGGCGCGAACTGCATGCCGCGCCTCTGTGCCCTCTGCCACCTCCGTGGCCCAACCCGGGGAAGACCGCAACGGCCGCTACCCCCTCCGCCATCTTCCCCTGTCTTCCTCCGTGTCTCTGTGTCTCTGTGGTGAAATTCTTGTCTTCCTCTTCACCGAACTAGTGAAACGTGACGTTGCTTGCCGCCTCGAAGTGACGGTGGTTCTTGTATTCATGTCTCGCCAGTCTCATCTCACCCGTAGAGAGCGCAATCTGAATCTCCGCTGAGACCGGCAGCAGATGGGCAGCGTCTCCGATTTTCACGAAGTCCCAAGATACTTGTTTCTCGGAGGATGATATGGGAAAGGCCTCCGGGAACACTTCTGAGTTTGTCTCCAGGCGGATCACGTTTTCTTCGCCTTCTTCAAGTAAGATCCGTCCCGTTTTGCCTGGATAGAACTGCTGGTAATCCTGCCAGAAGAACTCACATCCATCAGGCGGTGAACTGTAGCGGACGACAGTCTTACCCTCGGGTTCGAATGTCGTTGGACAGGCCGGATCGAAAAGGTAAGTCAATTGGGAGCCGAACGCGTCCGTCCATTTAAAGCCGGGGAGCTCCCTGTAAGTGGAATTCCAAGGCTTGCCGTTTACCGTGATATGCTCCCTCGATACCGCGCTTCCCTTAAAGGTAATTTCAGATTCGATGGTATCGGCCAGCCGCCAATTTGGCGGGTTCGTGGTACTGACGTAACGCTTGGCCACTTCATCGGCCACGAAGTTCGGCATCCCCGATACAAACTTCATGATGTGCGACCGGATCTGCTCAATAGCCGGTGGGAGGCTGGCCGGAAGACCTTCGCCGGGCGCCGATTCCGAGGGACCCACCTTTAAGAGGTTGGGGGACTGGCGCCAGGCCTTGGATGCGAGAGCTTTGGACCGTTCCTCCCTGGATGGCGTCCGAAGGAACCGCAGCTTCTTCAACTCTAGCGATAGACGGCGGCGGACTAGCGGAGAATAGACGCCTCCGAAAGCCACGCAGGTGATCTCTACCCGGTCGCCGACCGTGTACCGCTTGGCCAGGTTTCGTGGAGACAAGTCTCCGCCAGTCGCGGTGTTTCGAGCCTCGATGATCCTGCCATCGGCCAGGCGGATCGCAATCGACACGCCCGTGACCTGTTGGAGTTCGCCGGTGAACGCCAACTTGGGTGGCGCCCCCGTAGCGCTGCCCGTGAGGAGGAGCGATGCGGCCACAACCAAGATTGTCCCGGCGAACGTAGGCTTCATAGCGCGATCCTGGCTGAAGATATAGTATCGTTTTGTGAACCATGGGTGGGGCATGCCTGGACCCGAATCGTCGTTCTGCATGGCGCAGTCTCGTGGCTTGGACAATCGGACAACCCGGCGCAGGTGGATGGGCGCGACGATCCTGGCCGGCGGGGCGCTGGCGGCAACCGTCGGCGGAGTGGAACTGCTAAGATTCCGGCGCACCGCCGCGGATCGGGATCCATTCCAAGGGGGCAAACTTGCCGGCACGCTACTGTTCGAGGGCGAGAGCGCTTCGCCGCTCGACACTCTCTTGGGTGACGAACTGGACGGGCGGCGGTTTACGGATCTGTCGCATCTCGACCGCGATCGTCTGGCCACGCTCACCGATCGATTCTATGTCCGCACCCGCGCTTCGCACCTGCTCGATACCAGCCGGCCGTGGTCGGTCCGGGTGGGCGCCAGGCGAATCGCCATGGATGAGTTGAAAGCTCAAGCCGAGCCGCAAGGACTGCATTTAATGGAGCGTGCGGGCAACACACGGGCAGCACGCTTCGGCATGATTGGCGTGGCATTCTGGGATGGCGTGCCGCTTTCCCGAATGCTCGATCGGATGCGCGGTACGCCGCCAAACCGCTCACCCCGTCCGTGCCGGGGGCCAGTTGGATCCTCTCCCGCCAGGACATGGAGGATTCCCCGCGCGTTTCTGGCTACCGGGATGAACGGCGAGCCGTTGACGCCGGACCACGGCGCCCCGGTCCGCCTGGTGGCGCCGGGATGGTACGGATGCGCCTGCATCAAATGGGTGAACGGGATCGGACCCGTCGATGAGGCGGCCGAACCCACCTCGCAGATGCGGGAGTACGCGGCCCGCACCCACCAACACGGCATGCCGGCGCGCGCCAGCGAGTATCGGCCCGCTACCATAGATCCCGCGGCCATGCCGGTTCGCATCGAGAAATGGCTGGTTGACGGTCGGGTCGAATTCAAAGTGATCGGGATCGTTTGGGGCGGATCGCTGCCGGCGGACAGCCTCCGGATCCGTTTTGGGCCGGACGAACCTTACGTGCCGGTCACCCGCGTACAGCCGGCGGCCCACAGTCCTTGGGGGCTATGGACTCACGTCTGGACGCCCGGGCAACCCGGCGCCTACCGGATCAGGCTCCTGCTGTCGGACCCCTCGATCCGCACCAGGCGGCTTGACGCGGGGTTCTACGTCCGGCAAGTGCGGATCGATCGCGTCTGATCCCGCCCGCCGCCAGTGCCCGATACTCTCACTTTTTCAAATAACTACTCCAAACAGGCTATCGCAGTGCGAGCCAAAGGAGCTATACCATAATCGTAGGCCTGGGAGTAGGATGGATTCTGAGAAGGCCCTGTTCCATAGGGAGGGTGCGATGAATAAAACCGTGAGATTGGCAGCGCTTGTTGTGCTTGCCCTGGCGCTCACTGGCATGTGCCTGGCACGGCCTGGGCTCCCCCACAAGATCTTTCATTCGACTTGCGTTCCACGATGCGCGCAGCATTGTCGCCAGTTAGGCTTGCTCGCGTACCAGACCTGTCGAATCTGTTATTGCTACGCGCGAGTCCCCGTGAACAACGGTTGCGGCGGTGCTGGCTGCGGAGGCGGCGGCTGCTACGGCGGCGGCTGCTATGGCGGTTGCGACGGCGGCGATGGCGGCGATGGCGGCGGCGGCGGCGGGGGCGGAGGCGGTTGCGGGGGTGGCGGCGGCTGCGGGGGCGGCGGCTGTGGAGGCTGTTGAAGCGGTCCCGGCAATCGATCCAACCGGAGGCCGTTGGAGACCGGAATTTATGGTGAGGCTAGCTTCGGCCGGCGCTCCAGGATGAATGGGAACCTGGCGGGCAGACCGATAGGACAACGGTTATGACGAAGCTCGAAACGGTTACTCACGTGTTCCTGATTGGCCTCTGCTGTCTTGCCGGCGGCCTTCTCATCGAACAACGGTTCTTTCCCCCGTCCGAGGCCGGGCCTGTCTTGGCGAGCGACCTGGTGGGCCGCGAGGTGAAGTTACCAGGTGCGGACTGGCAAGCGGCGCCCCTCTCGGTTCTGCTCCAAATCAGCTCCACGTGCCGCTTCTGCAACGAAAGCATGCCGTTCTACAAGCAGTTGATGGCGGCTCGCGAGGCCCATGCGGCGAAGGTGCCGGTAATCGTGGCGTCCCGCGATGCCGTCGCCGTCATCCGGAAACATCTCGAGGATCAACAGGTGATGGTCGACAAAGTCCTGCACTCAGGCATCGACTGGTTTGCTACGGGCACGCCCACAGTTTATATCGTGGATTCCAAGGGCGTGGTGAAACGCGCGTTCATAGGCAAGCTGGATTCCGCGGGTGAGAAGGAACTCCTGTCGATCGTCGAGCGGGGACAGGTATAGGACGGGGTCCCACAAGATGCGCCGCCGCATCGTACTTCTACTGTCATGCTTCGCCATTTGCGCCTGCAACCACGGGAGCGGTGGCGCAAACGCGGGCCACGCCAGGCTCTTTGACGGAATGGGGGCGATCCACCATCGCATCGCCACGGCGAACCAGGACGCGCAGAAGTTCTTCGACCAAGGTCTGGCCCTGGTATACGCATTCAACTTTGGCGAGGCCATCAATTCCTTCCGACGCGCCGCCGAGCTGGACCCGAATGCGGCGATGCCCTACTGGGGGATGGCGCTCGCCTACGGACCGAACTACAACGCCTGGATGGTTGGCCGCGATCACCAGCGGGCCGGTTTCGACGCCATTCAAACCGCCGTCGGACTGGCGCCCAACGCCCCGGAGCCGGAGCGGGCGTACATCGATGCGCTGGCTCGTTGCTTCACGGACCAGCCCAACCCCGACCAGCCTAAGCTTGCCCGCGACTATTCCGATGCGATGCGCGACGTCTACCGCCGCTATCCCGACGACCCGGACGCCGCAGCCCTTTTCGCGGCCAGCCTGATGAACTTGAACCCGTGGCATCTTTGGAAAATCGACGGCCAGCCCAGTCCCGATACCGGGGAAATTGTCGCGGTGCTGGAGGATGCTCTACGCCGCTGGCCGGAGCACACCGGCGTGAACCATTTCTATATCCACACGATGGAAGGGTCGAGCGAGCCGGAGCGCGCGCTCCCCAGCGCGCACCGGCTGGAGACGCTGGCCCCCGCGGCCGGACACCTGGTCCACATGCCATCGCACATTTACCTGCGGGCCGGCGATTATGCGGCGGCCGTCGGGAGCAACCGGCAGGCCATTGCGGCGGACCGGAATTACCGGAGCCGGCAGCCTGCCGCGCCGCCCGGAGCGATGGAGTATTCGAACCACAACCAACGCTTTCTGGCGGTCGCGGCCAGCATGGATGGCGAATTCGAAACGGCTCTCAACGCGGCCCAGGAGAGCCGGCAGTCCATGCATCACGGGGTAATGGCTGTCATGCCGACGCTCGTCCTGATGCGGTTTGCCCGGTGGGACGAGGTGCTTCGCTCGCCCGCGCCGGACCCGGAATTGACCGCGGTTACCTTCTTCTGGCGCCTGGCGCGCGGCTATGCGTACGCGAGCCAGCGCCGGCTGAAGGAGGCCGCGGACGAGCAAGCCGCCATGGAGCAGGCATTCTCCCGCCTGCCGGAGGGCCGCGCCTTCGGAACGTTCTTCAACGATTGGAGCACGCTCCATACTCTCGCCGCGGAGACGCTATCGGCGCGCATCGCCGCGGCCGGCGGCGATGCGAACGCGGCCGTCGGCCACTGGCGTCACGCGGTCGCCATTGAGGACGCGATGAATTTTGACGATGTGCCGGATTGGTACTATCCGATCCGCGAGTCGCTGGGAGCGGCGCTCCTGAAGAACAAACAAGCGCCGGAAGCGGAACAGGTCTTCCGCGAGGACCTCAAACGGAATCCCCGCAATCCCCGCTCGCTATTCGGATTGTCGAAGGCCCTAGAGGCCCAGCAGAAGGCGTATGAGGCGGACCTCGTTCGGCAGTCGTTTGAGGCGGCATGGAAGGGCAAGGAGCGACCGCGAATCGAGGATTTCTAGCGGTGGGGCTGGTTTAGCTTGCCTGGTGGCATGCGGAGCATGCCCAGCAGAAGGGGTACGAGGCGGACCTCGTGCGGCAGTCGTTTGAAGCGGCATGGAAGGGTAAGGAGCGGCCCGGAATCGAGGATTTCTAGCGGTGGGGCAGGGTTTAACTTGCCCAGTGGCATGCGGAGCATGCCCAGCAGAAGCGTACGAGGCGGATCTCGTTCGGCAGTCGTTTGAAGCGGCATGGAAGGGCAAGGAGCGGCGCAGAATCGAGGATTTCTAGCGGTGGGGCAGGGTTTAGCTGGCTTTAGCTTGCCCACTGGCATGCGGAGCATGCCCAGCGGAAGGCGTACGAGGCGGACCTCGTGCGGCAGTCGTTTGAAGCGGCATGGAAGGGTAAGGAGCGGCTCGGAATCGAGGATTTCTAGCGGTGGGGCAGGGTTTAGCTTGCCCAGCGGCATGCGGAGCATGCCCAGCGGAAGGCGTACGAGGCGGATCTCGTTCGGCAGCCGTTTGAAGCGGCATGGAAGGGCAAGGAGCGGCCCGGAATCGAGGATTTCTAGCGGTGGGGCATGCGGAGCATGCCTCTGGAGTTTGGCCATTTGCGAGCGTGGACCAAGATGCGTTGCCATAGGCTGAGCGGCGACGGTGCAGAGCGTCTCCGATCCCAGCGGGGGTTTGGGCATGCGCAGCATGCCTCATAAACCGGGAGACCGGGGAAACAGGAAGGAGCGTAGCGGACGTGGCGTTCAAACTTCGTGGTGATTTGACTCAGTCCGCGGAAGGACCGCTGCCCGGATTGGCCCGCCTGTTGCTGACGCTGTTTATTGCGTTCCACATAGTATCCATCGCGCTTTGGGCACTTCCGATTAACGCTTCCTTAACGCGCCTCGTTCAGAAGCGGCTTGGCCCTTACTTCTCGTTGATAGGCTTACGCCAGGAGTGGTCGCTGTTTGCCCCGGACCCGATCTCCGCCAATTCCTATGTCGACGCGCAGATAGTCCTGCAAAACGGCGATGTGCGAACCTGGACCTTTCCTCGATTGGAGGGGCTCGGGCTTAAGGAGCGCTACGGTAAGGCGAGGTATCGGAAGTTCGTCGGCTGGCTCTATCGTAAGAGATATGCCTACGCCTGGCCCGATGCAGCGCGTTACGTCGCGAGACAACTTAAGAACTCCGCAGTGCCGCCGCGCACCGTAAAGTTAGTAAGACATTGGGCTAGGATCCCTCCGATAGACTCCGACGACGATACCCCGCCGGCATGGCAAAGCAACGTCTTCTTCGTCTACCAGATTCTGCCGGGAGATCTCGAATGATTCGCGCCGCCGCCCGCGCCTGGAACCGGTTCTTCTTCACTCCTCAACGGCCGGATGTACTGGCGCTATACCGGATCGTCTTTGCCGCGCTCGTGCTGTTCGATCTATTTCTCCTGTATCCGGACTGGCTCACCTGGTACGGAGAGAATTCGGTACTAACCCCGCAGTCGCTGCCAGGGAGGGCGGCGCAGTTCAACCTATTCGCAATTTGGCCGCACAACAACACGGCGATTCTGGCGTTGTTCTGGATCATGGTGCTCTTTGCCAGCCTGCTGTTGGCCGGCCTGATGAGCCGCGTCAGTAGCGTGATGGTGTTTATCGCTCTTCTTTCTTTACACAAACGCAATCCGATGATTCTATCGGGAGGCGACGTTCTGCTCCGGCTGGATGCATTCTTTATGATGTTTGCGCCAACCGGAGCTGCCCTTTCCGTGGATCGGCTGATCCACAAATATCGCGGAGGGCGGCGAAGCGAGCCAAGACTGGTGCTTCCATGGGCCCAACGGATGATCCAGATTCAGACTACGTTGGTTTACCTGTCCACGGTCTGTTGGAAACTTCTCGGCCACACTTGGGTAGATGGGACCGCTCTGTATTACGTCTTGCATTTAAACGAATTCAGGCAATTTGCCGTACCCTTCGCGAACAACGCCGCGATGATTAAGCTACTGACGTGGTCGACCTTGGCGATTGAGTTGTCGCTTGGAACGATCGTATGGATCAAGCGGCTTCGGTATTGGGTGCTGCTGGCTGGTATCTGTCTTCACGCGGCGATCGAATACGCGCTGAACATTCCGCTGTTTAGCCTGACGATCGTCGCAACCTATTTGAACTTCGTCGACCCGCGAGACCTTGACGCCTTGCGGGTATGGTGGCGCGCGCGGTGGCGCACCCCCAAGTTTGTCAAGATGACACCCTGAGGAACTTATGACGCCGATTTTGCGGAAGCCACTGGGGACGTTGGTTTGTTTCCTGGCAGCCTTTCCCGTCTCCGCGCAGCAGCAGCGGAGCCTCCGGCACTACGCTTTGGTATTGGAAGACGCGGCGGTCGGCGACCGCTTTACCACCCGCGAGGCCACCCACTCCGTCGCGGCTGAGATTTACCGGGGGCAGATCCGGACCAGCCAGACGAACGTGAAGCGGGAATTGGCGTCGCGCCGGTTTGTGGTAGTCGGAGCAGTGGACACCCTGTCGAACGCGATTTTTGTAGCTACGACGCCGGACCGCGCGGGCGAACTGAAGTCCCTGCCGGGAGTCAAGGGCGTGATCGAAATGCGGCCGGTGAAACCGCGGCTGAACGCCGCCACCACGCTGGCCAACGCATCCGTGGCATGGGCGGCGCTGGGCGGGCAATCCAACGCGGGGAAGGGCATCATGATCGGGGTCATCGGCTCGGGCATCGACCAGACCCATCCGGCGTTTCAGGATCCGTCGCTCTCCATGCCCGCGGGCTTTCCCAAGTGCACCACCAACTTCCCGGCGGACTGCGACTATACCAACAACAAAGTGATTGTGGCGCGCAGTTACGTGCGCGAATTGTCGGTGGGCAGCAGCAACGACCCGACCGCCGTGGCGAACGACTCGGGACCCGACGACTACTCGCCGCGCGACCGGTCCGGCCATGGAACCGCCATCGCTTCGGTGATCGCCGGCAACCAGATTACCGGTCCCGCCGTTCCCTTCTCGGGCATGGCGCCCAAAGCCTGGTTGGGGAACTACCGCGTGGAGAGAGGGGCAAGCACTGTCCCGCGCAACCAAATCGTGTCAACCGTGAAGGGATTACCTCTGCGATGTCCACCTCACGTCAACTTGACGGGAACGCCCGTTGCGTAGATGTCGACCCGCCGCCCATCGCGTGGCAGGTTCCGATAACACCAGATAAGGCCACGCTTCCCGCAGCTTCAACGGTCAGGGACGCCGTTGTTCGGTTCGGCTTTCCTCTCTTCGGTGTTGAGGGGGTTTAGGACCAGCGAGCCGCGGACGAACTTGCGTAACGGCAACTCATCGGAAATGATAAGATCGCCCCCATGGGGTTCGACGTCTCCGACGATGAGGATCCACGGGACATCACCTTCGGACGCGCGCTACGAGGCTCGCTCAAGGCACACTGGGCATGATCGCCAACACACAAGATCAATCGAAGCCTCGCAAGCCGAGGTGGCCGGCCCTGTTCCGTGGAATGCGCCCGTTCAGCCCCGCACGTTGTGTCCGCGATTCCCTGGCCGGAATCGAACTTGCGGCGATGAGCATCCCGCAGGCCCTTGGCTATGCCAGCATCGCCGGCATGCCAACAGTCACTGGATTCTACACGTTGTTCCTGCCGCTTCTGGCGTTCGCGGCATTCGGCTCGTCAAGGTACCTCGTGGTCGCCGCCGATTCGGCGACCGCCGCCATTCTGGCAGGGGGCATCTCCAGCATGGCGCCCGTGGCGAGCGCCCGGTACGTGGCTCTGGCGGGGTTGGTGGCAATGCTCACTGCCGGGTTGTTGCTACTCTCGCGTCTGCTCAGGCTGGGCTTCCTGGCCGACTTCCTTTCGCGGACGGTGCTGGTGGGTTTTCTAACCGGAGTTGGGTTCCAAGTCGGGATCGCCGTGTTGGGTGCAATGCTGGGCCTGGAGGTTCACACGCACAGGACGGTTGGGCAACTGGCTGAGATCTTCCGCGGTCTGCCTCGGATTCACTTGCCTTCAGTGGGACTCTCCGCAGTCGTGATTGGCAGCGTCCTTGCGCTCGACCGGTTTGCGCCAAGAGTACCCGGTTCACTCATCGCGGTGGCCGCCTCGATTGCAGCCAGCGCCACATGGGATTTCGCCAGGCATGGCATCGGCATCGTCGGGCCGGTCGCCGGGGGCCTGCCTCATCCGAGCTTGTCCGGCGTGAGTTGGAAGGACATAGAGCCATTGATCCCGGTGGCAGGATCGTGCTTTGTGATGATCGTTGCGCAAAGCGCGGCTACCGCCCGCATTTACGCCGACCGCCACCATCAACGGCCCGATGAGAACGCCGATCTCGCCGGCCTGTCCGCGGCGAACGCTGCCGCGGCGCTGAGCGGGACATTCGTGGTGAACGGGAGTCCTACGCAAACGGCTATGGTGGAGCGCTCCGGTGGCCAGAGCCAGGTGGCCCAGGTTGCGATGGCGGCGGTGGTTTCGCTGGTACTCCTTTTTCTGACCGGCCCATTCCAGTACCTGCCGCGGTGCGTGCTGGGCGCCATCGTGTTTATGGTGGCCCTGCGCCTCGCGGACGTGCGTGGCCTGGGGCGGATTCGCCAGGAGAGTCCCGGCGAATATGCACTCGCGCTCACTACCGCGTGCGTGGTAGTGCTTGTCGGCGTCGAACAAGGCATCCTACTCGCCGTGGTGCTCTCGCTACTCCGTGTGGTGCGGCATAGCTATCGCCCTCATACGGCGGTGCTGGTTCAGGGCCAAGGGGGCATCTGGCAACTAACCCCGGCGGTTCCGGGAGCGATCACCGAGCCGGGGTTAGTGGTCTACCGGTTCAGTGCCGTGCTTTTCTATGCGAATATCGGAATGTTTTCGGACGAAATTCGAAGTCTTGCCGGGCCGGATCCTTCGCCCCTGCGCTGGCTCGTCGTGGATGCCGGAGCGATTACGCATGTGGACTACACAGCCGCGCACGTTGTGCTGGAGCTTCAGCAGGACTTGGCCCATCGCGGTGTCGAGTTGGCTTTCGCGCACGTACAATCGGACCTGAAGCCGGATCTGGACCGGCACCACCTCACGGAAGCCATCGGTCCGAGCCGCATTTTCGATACCCTGCACGAGGCGCTTCGAGTTTACCGTGACCTGGATTCAGAGCCGCGGCCTCGATCGGACCACTCGGTTCCCGCCTCTCGCCAAATAGCTTCCGATATTGCGCCTTAAACCCGGCCGATGTTCGAGTCTTGAAGGCTACCAGGCGCATCAAGACTGAAAGCATTCGAGAGAGACAGGCGTAGCGGAAGCCGGGTCAATCGGGAGCGACACTGGTACGTTGGGGAGAAATGACGCCTTTTCGGACGGCATACAGAATCAAGTCGGCAAGGCTGTGCAGATTCAGCTTCTGAAAGATGTGCTGGCGATGACAGATCACGGTGGTAGGGCTGAGCCCAAGGGTGTTGGCGATATCCTTATTGGACGCGCCTTCGGCCAGGAGTTGCAGAATTTCGTGTTCGCGATTGGTGAGGAGCTCGTAGGCGTCCGCCACTTTCTCGTGCTCCAGGTAGCGGGTGTAATCGTCCGCTATCATACGACTCATCTTGGGACTGAAGAATGCCTTACCCTGACTTACCGCTCGCACGGCATCCACCACCTCGGACTCAGCCGAGCTTTTTAGCACATATCCCCTCGCGCCCGCCTTGAGGGCGCTCAGCAGATAGGCTTCGTCCGCCTGAACGGTCAGGATCACAACTTGCGCCTCGGGCAGAACCTCGGCGATCTGGCGCGCCGCCTCGATACCATTCAGGTTTGGCATGGAGATATCGAGAATGACGACTTGGGGCCGTTCCCGTCTGGCGATGGCGACTGCCTCCCTGCCATCGCACGCCTCGGCGACTACCTCCAGGCCGGGCTCGTGCTCCAGCAGCGTCCGCAAGCCCCTGCGGATGATGGCATGATCGTCGGCGATCAGAATTCGGATCGGGCCCACGCGAGTGTACTCCCTCACTATCATATTCCAGTCCTCGGGGTCCAAAAAATCCCCCGGATCGGGTATTTTTCAAACCATCGTCGCGGTAGCGGGCTTCGTCCCATCGCTACACCGCTTTTCCTTCAAAAGGCCTGCGAATGGGGTATGGGCCTTCGATTGCTTGTTCCGTAGGATTGAAGTGCTGGAATATGCTGCCATCAAACGGGGACCTCTCACGCGAACAACTTGACAGGTTAAGACAATTCGACACCTGCACTCTGTCCAACGCCATCGAGCGGTTGAACCTTCGCCCGCGAAACGAAGGCTTCGTGCACGACGCGGTGAAATGCCGATTCCCACAACTGGCGCCCGTGATTGGTTACGCCGTCACGGCCCGGATGCGATCGTCCGTGACGCCGGTCAACGGGCGATGTTACTACGAGCACGCGGACTTTTGGAAATACGTTGCAAGTCTTAGCGGTCCGCGAATCCTGGTGATTGCGGACTCCGACGAATCGCCGGGCTTGGGCGCGCTGATCGGAGAGGCCTACGCGCGGATCTCAGGCGCTTTGGGCTGCGTGGCCTGCGTCACCGACGGCGCCGCACGGGACTTGCCGGGCATCGAAAAGCTCGGCTACCAGGTCTTCTCCGGCAGCGTCTCGGTGTCGCACGCTTACGCGCACTTGGTGGATTTCGGTGAGCCCGTCGAGATCGGCGGTTTGTGCATCGCTCCCGGCGACCTGCTGCATGGCGACCTGCATGGAGTCCTCATGATTCCGAAGGAAGCCGCCGGCAGTCTGAGCGTGCTTGCCGAGCATGTGCTGCGCGAAGATCGGGAGTTATTCGACTTGATGGAGAGAAAAGACTTCTCCGTGGCCACTCTATCCGCCAGTTTGGAAGGGATCAACAGGCATCTTTTATGAGAACGAAAATGTTCGGGCTGCTAGCCGCGCTTCTGTGCCTTGGCGCGTGCTCCACATCCCGGCCCGTGCGCGCGGGCAACGGGGACGAGCCCGAAACCGTCACCACCGTCGGGATCGCTTCCGTTACGCGGAAACCCATGTCCAGGACGCTCACGCTTTCCTCGGAGCTGGTGCCTTTTCAGGAAATCGATATCTATGCGAAGGAGTCGGGCTATGTGAAGGAACTGCTGGTGGACTACGGCACGCGCGTGGCCAAGGACCAATTGATGGCCGTGTTGGAGATTCCGGAATTGAAAATCCAGCTCACACAGGACCAGGCCGCCATCGCCAGCGCCACCCAGGGTGTGGAGCAGGCGCAACACGTAGAGGGCCGGCTGGAGGCGCAACATGTACCGCTCCATGCGCAGGCCGAACGTCTGGCCGGCGTGGCGAAAACGCGTCCCGGCCTGGTAGCGCAACAGGAAATCGATGACGCCCAAGGGAAGGATCTGGCGGCGGAAGCCCAGGTGGAAGCCGGAAAGTCGGCTACTCAAACGGCGCAGAGCCAGTTGGATGAGGCGAAAGCGAAACTGGAGCGCGACAAAGCACTGTTCGATTACGCCCGGATCACCGCGCCTTTCGCCGGTGTGGTGACGCAACGATTCGCCAACCAGGGAGCCTTGATGCAGGCCGGTACGAGCTCCAGCACGCAAGCCATGCCTTTGGTCCGGCTCTCCGAAGACGACACGTTCCGCCTGGTCATTCCGGTGCCTGAATCCTACGTGAAGTACATCCACCTTGGCGACCCGGTCCAGGTACGCATCAGCTCCCTGGACAAAGTGGTCCGGGGCACCGTCAAGCGTTTCTCGGAGGACGTCAACGCCGAAACCCGCACCATGCATACGGAAGTGGATGTGCCGAACCCGTCGCACGCCCTGATGCAGGGACTTTACGCCGAGGCGACCCTGACGCTGGACCGCAATCCGAAGGCGCTGGTGCTGCCGCTGCAGGCGGTGAATCAGACCAACGGGCAGGCCACGATTTTGCTGGTCGATCCCGACAATATTCTGCAGGAGCGAAAGATTACGACCGGTTTGCAGACGGCCGAGGACATCGAAATCGTGAGCGGCCTGAACGAAGGCGACCGCGTGGTGGTGAGCGACCGCAGCGGCTTGAAAACCGGCATGCACGTGAAGCCGCAGGTAGTGGAAGTGCAGCAGTACCAAGGCAGTTCCCAGTAAACGCTCCGGCGCAGAACTTTCATGGTGCGATTCTCCACTCGGAATAGGCGGCTTATGCGCCGGCGATCTTCCCTTGCAGCAGGGGGTTTGTCCCTCCTATGTGCAGCCAGCCCCAGCCACTTTCCCAGGCTGGGGCTGGTCCTTTTTCCTCCGGAGTGATTCTCAATGCCACGATTCGCCATTCGAAATCCCTACTTCATCATTGTGATCTGCCTGGCGCTGGCCGTCATCGGCGCCCTTAGTCTTACTCGCATGCCGGTGGATCTGTTCCCGCCCATCAACCTGCCGGAAGTGATCGTGGCGACATTCTATAGCGGCATGCCGCCGGAAGATATCGAAACCGATATCACCAATCCGCTGGAACGCTTCTTCACGCTCGCCTCCGGCGTGGACCATTCGGAGTCGCGGTCCCTGCTGGGCGTCAGCATGATCAAGGTCTACTTTCAGCCGGGAACCAGCGCGGATGCGGATGTCACCGAGCTATCCAATCTGGCTCTGGCGGACCTGAAGCGCTTGCCGCCCGGCACGCTGCCGCCGGTGGTGCTGAAATTCGATGCCTCCAGCCTGCCGGTCTGCCTGGTTACGGTGAAAGGCGAAGGCCTCAACGAAACGCAGCTTCACGACCTGGCCCAATTCCAAATCCGCAACCAGATCGCGGTGGTGAAAGGCGCTGAAATCCCGGGCGTATTCGGCGGCAAGTACCGCCAGGCGATGATCTACGTCGATCCATTCAAGCTGTTATCGCGCCAGTTGAGCGTGATGGATGTGGTGGAGGCGGTGAATAACAGCAACCTCATTCTTCCGGCCGGCGACGTCAAGATAGGACCGAGCGATTACTATATCTACTCGAACAGTCTGGTCAAGAATATCAAGGATCTGAACAACCTGCCGCTGAAAACCGTGGGCACGAAAACGGTAACGGTCGGGGACGTGGGCCACGCCGAAGACTCCAGTCAAATGCAGTACAACATCGTGCGCATCGATGGACAGAAATCGGCCTATATTCCCATCATGAAGCAGGGCGGCGACACTAACACCATTCAGGTGGTGGACGACGTTCGCAATCTCACCAGCCATCTTTTCGATCTCCCCAAGCAATTGAAGACCGCTATCGCCTTCGACCAATCGGTGTTCGTCAAGCAAGCCCTGAGCACCGTGCTCCATGAAGGATTGATCGGCCTGTTTCTCACCAGCGTGATGATCCTGATGTTTCTGGGAAGCCCACGGGCCACCTTAGCGGTGCTGCTGTCCATTCCGATCTCGGCGTTGGCCACCATCGTGGTTCTTTCCTTTCTTGGCAGCACCATCAATACGATGATTCTAGGCGGCCTGGCCCTGGCTTTCTCGCGCGTGATCGATAACTCCGTGATCTCGCTCGAAAACATCTATCGCCATCTGGAATTGGGAGAGGCTCCGGCGGTAGCCGCCGAGCAGGGAGGCGCGGAAGTAAACCTGGCGGTGCTGGCGGCGACTCTGGTGGATGTGGTGGACTTCTTTCCGGTCACACTGTTGATTGGCGTGAGCAGCTTTTTGTTTTCCGCGCTGGCGCTGGCGTTTTGCCTGTCGCTGCTGGCCTCCTTCGTGGTGGCGATGACGGTCATCCCTCTTTTCTGTTCCAAGTTTCTCAAAGCGATCCCGCATGCGCACGCGGAAGGTGCGACGGAACAGACAACCACGGAACGCGGCTTCAACGCCTGGTTCAACCGGAAGTTCACTGTGGTGCTGGATTTCTACGAGCGCTCGGTGCGCCGCGCTCTGCGGCGGCCGGGGCTGACGGTGGCCCTTCTGATGGGCGTGTTCGTGGCGAGCCTGGCGATCTATCCGTTTCTCGGGCGGGCGTTTTTCCCGCAGACCGACGCCGGGCAATTCACGCTCAACGTAAAAGTGCCCACCGGAAGCCGGATTGAGGTGACGGACCAATACGTGGCCAAAATCGAGGACCTCATCCGGCACAACGTTCCCGCCTCGGATTTGAAGATGATCGTTTCGAACATCGGAGTGGTCAACGATTTTTCGTCGCTCTACACCACCAATTCCGGACAGTACACGGCCACCATTCAAGCGGCTCTGAATGAAGGCCACAAAGGGAGCAGCCTGGATTATATGGAGAAGGTCAAGAACGACCTGGCCGCCAAATTTCCCGATGTGCGGGCGTTTTTCCAGAGCGGCTCGATGGTGGATGCCATCCTCAATTCGGGCATGCCCGCGCCGATCGACGTACAAGTCAACACGCGCGATCTGGCCATTACCTACAATACGGCGCAAGATCTTGCCCGCCGCTTCCGGCAACTTCCCGGGGTGGGCCAGATTTACATTCCGCAGGATATGAATTATCCGGCGATTCGACTGAATGTGGATCGTGTGCACGCCGGGGAACTGGGACTAACTCAAAAGGACGTTGTCGACAACGTCATCACCGCGCTCAACTCGAACGCCATGATCGCTCCCAACTATTGGGTGGACTATCAGACCGGCAACGATTACTTCCTCACCGTGCAGTACGAGGAGCATGGGCCGTCGGCCATCCACAACTTAGTAGACCTGAAGCAGATTCCGCTGCGGGCGCCCAACCTGAAGGAGCCCACGACACTCGATACGGTGGTGTCGCTGGAGAATCTGCAGTCGCCGACGGAGATCGATCACTACCAGATCCAGCGGGTGGTGGATATCTATGTAACGCCTTCGGGCGAGGACTTGGGCAAGCTGACCAGCGCGATCCAGCGGACCATCTCAGACGCGAAGCTGCCTCCCAACATCCGCGTGAGTCTGCACGGCATGGTGGATGGCATGAATAAGTCTTTTGCCAGCTTCGGAAAAGGTTTTGTGATCTCGTTCATCCTTTTGATACTGATTCTGATCGCCCAGTTCCGTTCTTTTATCGATCCGATTCTAATCATGCTGGCGATTCCCATGGGCTTTGTGGGCGTACTGATTATTTTGCCGCTGACCCACACCACATTGAACGTGATGTCGCTGATGGGCGTGCTGATGCTGATCGGGATCGCCGATTCCAACAGCATTCTGATCGTGGACTTCGCGCACAAGCTGGAAGACCAGGGCATGCCGGTGCTGGATGCGGTAGTTACGGCCTGCCGGGTGCGCCTGCGGCCGATCCTGATGACCTCGCTGGCGACGATTATCGGCATGATTCCCATGGCGATGAAGCTGGGCGAAGGCGGCGAACAGTATACCCCGATGGCGCGCGCCATCATTGGAGGTTTGACCTCTTCGGTGCTCCTCACGGTGTTCATCGTGCCTGCCGCTTACTTGCTGGTGTACGGCCGGAGACAGACCGCTCGAGTGAATCCGCAAGCCTGACGATTTATGGAGAACTTATGAGACATGTCTCTGTTGCGATCTTACTGGCGGGGAGCGTAGCCGGCTGCCTTCCGGCGCAGCCCGGAGCCCCGGCGAAGCTGAATCTGCAGGATGCCGAAGCGTTGGCGTTGAAAAATCACCCCCAGGTTCTGGCGGCGCAACACGTCGCGGCGGCCATGAACCAACGGATCGACGAAACCCGGTCGGCATATTTTCCGACGCTGGCGGGGGATGTTACCGGTTCGGAGGCCAATCCGAGGGCACGCATCGGCGCCGGCTTTCTCACCGATCCCAGCCTGTTCGACCGCATCGGGCAGGGTATCACGCTCAGCCAGTTGATTACCGATTCCGGACGCACGCCGAACCTGGTGGCCAGTTCCCGTCTGCAGGCCGGCGCCGCCGCGCAAACCGCGCAAGCCACCAAGTACGACGTGCTGGTGCGCGTCAACCAGGCTTACTTTGGGACGTTGCGCGCGCAGGGGCTGGTGAAGGTGGCGCAGGAGACGGTGGCTGCGCGCCAGTTGCTGGTGGACCAGATAACGGCTCTCTATAACAACAAACTGCGTTCGGAATTGGACGTCAGCTTCGTAGCCGTGAATCTGTCGCAGGCGAAATTGCTGCTGCTGCAGTCGCAGGACCAGGTGCAAAGCGCATTCGCCGAATTGTCGCGTGCCATCGGATCTCAGGATGCGGCCACCTATGAACTGGTAGACCAACCGCTGCCGCCCAGTCCTCCCGCCAAGGTGGAAGACCTGGTGCAACAGGCGTTGAGCGGACGGCCGGAACTGGCCAGCCTGCAAATGAACCGTGACGCCGCTTACCGCTTCGAGCGCGCCGAGAAGGACCTCGTCCTCCCCAACGCCAGCCTGGTGGGTGTGGGCGGCTACACGCCGTATATCGCCCAGTTATCGCTGCCGCGAAAGACTCCTCCCGAATACGAAGGCGTAGCGGTGAACATTGAGATTCCGGTTTTCAACGGCGGGCTGTTCAAGGCGCGGCGTGAGGAAGCGCACTACCGGGCGATGGAGGCCGACCAGCGGTTGCGCGACGAGGCGCAGGCCGTGGCGCGCGACGTGCGCACGGCATGGGCCGGCACGTCGGTAGCGTACCAGCGTCTGGACGTCACCGCGGAATTCCTGCGGCAGGCCACGCTGGCGCAGGAATTGGCGCAGGGCCGCTACAATCTGGGACTGTCCACGATTGTCGAGTTGACGCTGGCGCAGTTGAACGTGACCGAGGCGGAGATCGTAAACCTCAGCGCGAAATACGACTATCAGAGCCAGTACGCCACGCTGCAATACACCATGGGAGCCTTGCGGTGAGGGGCGGCCTGGCGCGACGGTATGAGTACCACCGTTTCGAACCCCGTGACCGGCCGCCGGGCGAAGGCGATCTGCGACATCGCGATTGGAATCGCGGGGACGGTCCACGTGGGGATGGTATTGTTCGGGAATCTTTACAGCCCGTTGTTCGGGGCGGTGTGGATTCTTCTGGCCGGCTACCGGCTATTGGAACCTCGTCGCTCCAAGCGTGGGCGGTATGAATTGGGTCCGGAGCGGCACCTCCCTGGAGCGGGGATCGTCCGAGGTTCGAGGTGATTTCCTCACGGGTGGCGAGGCCGCTCCGGCTTACCTTGTTCAGAGTTTATATCGTTGGGCGGCGCATTCCTATACTCCCGGCATAGTAGCGCACGAGGATTTTAAGAGGAGGCATCGCCGCGCGCCGAAGCGATTGAAAAAGACACGCCTTCCACCAGGACGATGCCATCGCCCAGCGCGGGGGGATAACGCCGCGCGTGCGCCATGCACGCTATTTCAAGGGCGAAAAATCCGCCGGGTCGAGAAACACCGAGTCCACCTTCTGCACAAGTTTGCCATCCTTCTCGGATTCGGTGGAGACCTTGATCCATTCGGGGTCTTTGCGGAAATCGTCCCAGTTCTTGTCGGCGGCTGCGCGGCTGGGATGAACGATCAGGTAGACCAGCGTATTCCGGGCGAGTTCCGGGTCTTGCGGAACCCAATAACCGATGCTCTCGATGCCGTGGCGTTTGAAGATTTCGATGGTGTGGTCGCGGAATCTGGCTTTGAGAGCTTCGAGCTTGCCGTCATAGCAGTGGTACGTCCGGAGTTCATAGACGCGTGTCTGCGCCAAGGCGCAGCCGGCGAGGAGCGTGAAGAGGAGAAGAAAGTTTCGGAGCATGAGGATAGTGTAGCGTGAGTACACCATATCGCAAGTACGGCAACGTATTCGGGGATTTCCACCGGCCGCTCCCGAGCACCGGGTCATCGTGCGACCATAAGAAGCGATGATCAAAGGAATCTGCCTGATCCTGTTGGCCGCGGCCCTGACCGGCTGCGGCGCCAAGAACGCGGAGAAGCGCTATCCCATGGAGGGCGACGTCAAGGCCGTCGACCCCGCCGCAAAGACGGCGACCATCGCCGCCGGCAAGATTGGCGACTGGATGGATTCGATGACGATGGAGTATCCGGTGAAGCCGGACGCGGAGTTGGCCAAGCTCCACGCCGGCGACCACATCGAGGCCGCCGTGGTGGTGCAGGGGGATAAATATTACGTCACCGGCGTGAAGGTTGTGCCCAAGCAGTAACGCTTATTTTTCGCCGATCGGTTTGACGTCGCCGCAATCCGAGGAGAGCCACTTGTTGTTCAACGACACCTTGATGTCCATGGTACGGCCGGCCACACCGTTGCCGTCGGTGTTACTGGTCTTCAACACCACGCTGCCCTTTATGTGCTCGGCATCCACTCTTTCGAGAGCCACCTCGCCCGTGCTCCTGGTGTTGCCCGCCGCGCATTCCACATGAATCTGTTGATTCGAGGCCGAGGAGCTGACCAATTTGGTGGTACAGTTCTTCTCGCTGTTATATTGCGCTCTGTTGAGGGACTCGCGCGTGAGGCAATATTTACTGGTGTTGCTGCGCGGACTGCCGGCGCTTCCGCGTCCCTTCATCATGGCCTCCACCGTGGCGCGCTGCGCGGGAGGTATCTTGGCGAGCTGTTCCTCGGTGAGCGCCGGCATGGCGGGCGTGGCGGGTGTCGCCGGCATACCCGAGATCTCGGTGGTCGAGGTGCTCTCCCACAGGCCTAGCTTGGCGTCGAAGGGCTTGATATCCTGAGCCCAGGTGGCCATGGGGCACACCAGTACAATGGTGAACAAAATTTTCTTCACGTCCTCAATACTCCTTAGAGACAATGGTATCTCACTATAGGAACGCCGCAAATCGAAAGACTTTGGATCATTCATGCCGCTAAATCCCCGCGCCGGACAGAGCCCCACGCCGGACGACCTGGTCAACGTCCCGCGTCTGATTACCGCCTACTACAGCCAGCATCCCGATGTCTCCCAACCGTCCCAGAAGGTCAGCTTCGGAACCTCCGGCCATCGCGGATCGGCCTTCGATACCGCGTTTAACGAGGATCACATCCTGGCGATCACCCAGGCGATCTGCCAATACCGCGGCCAGAACGGCGCCGATGGGCCGCTGTTTCTGGCCGCCGACACCCATGCGCTCTCCGATCCGGCCTTTGCCAGCGCGCTCGAAGTGCTGGCCGCGAATGGCGTGGAGGCGATGATCGACCAGGACCGCGGATACACCCCGACGCCCGCGCTCTCGCACGCCATCCTCACCTACAACCGGCCTCCGGGCGGTACCGCCCGCGCTACCGGGCTGGCCGATGGCATCGTCATCACGCCTTCGCATAATCCGCCCGACGATGGCGGATTCAAATACAATCCGCCCCACGGCGGTCCGGCCGACACGGTGGCCACCGAGTGGATCGAGGACCGCGCCAACCAGATACTGCGCGATGGCCTGCGCGAGGTTCAGCGCCACACGTTCGCCGTCGCGCTGGCCGCGTCCACCACCCATCGCCACGACTACATCTCGTCCTACGTGAACGACCTCGGGTCGGTAGTCGATCTCGAAGCCGTGCGCGCGGCCGGCCCCTCGCTGGGCGCCGATCCACTGGGCGGCGCCGGGGTGGCCTATTGGGGCCGGATCGCGGAACGGTACGGGCTCAAAATGGACATCGCGCATGCCAATGTGGACCCCACTTTCCGCTTCATGCGGCTGGATTGGGACGGCAAGATCCGCATGGATTGCTCCTCGCCCTACGCCATGGCCGGCCTGATCGCGCTGAAGGACAAGTTCGACGTGGCCTTCGCCTGCGATACCGATCACGATCGCCATGGCATCGTGACCCGCAGCGCGGGGCTGCTCAATCCCAATCACTATCTGGCGGTGGCCATCTGGTATCTGTACACCCACCGCGAGGGTTGGAGCCGTACGGCCGGGGTGGGGAAAACCATGGTCTCCAGCAGCCTGATCGACCGGGTGGTGGCCAGCCTGGGGCGGCCGCTGGAGGAAGTGCCGGTGGGATTCAAATGGTTTGTGGAGGGGTTGCTCGCCGGGTCGCTGGGATTCGGCGGCGAAGAGAGCGCCGGCGCGTCGTTCTTGCGCCGCGATGGAACCGTTTGGACCACCGACAAGGACGGCATCGTCATGGCGCTGCTGGCCGCCGAGATCCTGGCCCGCACGGGCAAGGATCCCGGGCAGATCTACGCCACGCTGACGGAGCAATTCGGCGCGCCGGTTTACGAGCGCATCGATGCCCCGGCCACGCCCGAACAGAAAGCGCGGTTGGCCACCTTGTCGCCCGATCAAGTGCACGATCAGGATCTGGCCGGCGACCCCATTGAAGCCATGTTGACCAAGGCGCCCGGCAACGGCGCCCCGCTGGGCGGGTTGAAAGTGGTGACGCGCCGCGGCTGGTTTGCCGCCCGGCCATCGGGCACCGAGGACGTGTACAAGATCTACGCCGAGAGTTTCGCCGGCGCCGAACACTTGCGGCAGATCCAGCAGGAGGCGCAGAGCCTGGTGGGAAAGGCGCTGGGAGCGGCGTGAACGCGCGCTATCGGTGGTAGGCTGGACTTCGAGTGAGCGATTCCCTGGGCGAGAAACAGTCGGCCGCACTGAGCTCGCTTCTGGCCGCCGTTGGGCTGACCATTTTAAAACTCGTGGTGGGGGTGTGGACCGGAAGCCTGGGAATCCTGGCCGAGGCGGCGCATTCCGGCCTGGACCTGGTGGCCGCCGGCCTGACCTTTCTCGCCGTGCGTTTCTCCGGACGGCCCGCCGACCGTACGCACCTCTACGGGCACGGCAAGATCGAGAACCTCTCGGCGCTGAGCGAAACCCTGTTGCTGCTGCTCACCTGCGCGTGGATCGTGTGGGAGGCGGTGGGGCGGCTGCGATTCCATCACGCGCAAGTCGAGGTCACGGTGTGGTCGCTGGCCGTGATGCTGACTTCGATTGCCGTCGATATTTCGCGTTCCCGCATGCTCGCGCGAATGGCGAAAAAATATAACAGCCAGGCGTTGGAGGCCGACGCGCTGCACTTCCGGACCGACGTATGGAGTTCGGCGGTGGTGATTGTGGGGCTGCTGTCGGTGAAGACGGGCCTCTGGTGGGGCGACGCGGTAGCGGCTCTGGGGGTCTCGGCTTTGGTGGTGTGGGTGAGCGTGCAACTCGGCCGGCGGACCGTGGACGCGTTGCTCGATACCGCTCCGGCGGGCATGGAAGAGCGCATCGCGGCGGCGGTGTCGGCGGTGGACGGGGTGCGCAATTGCCACCAGGTCCGCGTGCGGTATTCGGGCCCGGTGATGTTTATCGATCTGCACGTGCTGGTGGATGGAGGGCAGACGCTGGCGGAAGCGCACAGCCTGACGGAGACGATCGAGGGAGTGATTCAGCAGATTGCGCCGCAGGCCGATGTGACGGTGCATCCGGAACCGTTTTAGACTCCGGTGGTCCATCAAGCTGGCCGTGTCTCCAGGGGGCCGCGTCGAGACCGGCTTTGAGGGCGCTCCGACTTTGAAGCGCGATCTTCGCTATAACAGAGTGGATGCCGCGCATTTTCGATAATATCGATCAGCAGCTCTTGCCCGCCCTGCGCCAGGCGGTCGACCTTTCCGATCGGGCAGATTTTTGCGTCGGCTATTTCAACCTGCGAGGCTGGAAGCAGATCGCCTGCAACGTGGAGCGGTGGCCCGGTGGCGAAGGAAACTGTTGCCGCCTGCTCATCGGAATGCAGCGCTTGCCCCAAGACGAGCTGCGCGATGCATTGAGCCTGGTTCATCCGTCAAACGGCGTTGACCTCCAGACATGCGCCCGCCTGAAGAAGCGAATGGCCGACGATTTCCGCGACCAGCTCACCTACGGCGCGCCTACCAACGAAGACGAGGCGGGTCTGCGCCGTCTGGCGGCGCAGATCGGAGCCCGGAAGGTTATCGTCAAGCTCTTTCTGCGGCATCCCCTGCACGCCAAGCTCTACCTGTTCTTCCGCCCCGATCCCATTAACCCCGAAGTAGGGTATCTCGGAAGCAGCAACCTCACCTGGGCGGGACTTCAGAAGCAAGGCGAATTGAACGTGGATGTGATGGACCGCGATGCATGCCGCAAACTCGCAGCCTGGTTCGAGGAGCGCTGGAACGACATCTGGTGCTTCGACATCTCCGGCGAACTGGCGGGCGTCATCGATCAAAGCTGGGCGCGTGAGACTCAGATACCGCCGTATCACATCTACGTAAAGATCGCCTACCACCTCTGCCAGGACGCCCGCGAAGGACTTGTTCAATTCCGCATACCGAAGACCTTCGGGGCCAAACTCTTCGCCTTTCAAATAGCCGCTGTGCAGCTCGCCGCGCGGCATGTCACCCGGCGCGGCGGTGTCCTTCTGGGTGACGTTGTCGGCCTTGGCAAAACGCTGATGGCTACCGCGCTGGCCCGCATGCTGGAAGACGAACAGGATCTGGAAACCTTGATTCTTTGCCCCAAGAACCTGGTGTCGATGTGGCAGGACTATCGGGAACGGTACGGGCTGCGGGGCAGGGTGATGTCCTACAGCCGCGTGCTCCAGGAGCTTCCCTCCCTCAAGCGCTATCGCCTGGTCGTTCTCGACGAAAGCCACAACCTGAGGAATCGGGAAGGGCGCCGCTATCATGTGATTTACGATTACATTCAGCAGAACGAATGCCGCTGCGTGCTGCTATCCGCGACCCCGTACAACAAGGCCTTCGCCGACCTCTCGACGCAGCTCCGGCTATTTATCCCGGACGACAAGGATCTCGGCTTCCGCCCCGATGCGCTCATCAAGTCCCTGGGCGGCGAAGCCGGGTTCGTCCGCAACTATCAGGCCTCCGTCCGTTCCCTTGCCGCGTTCGAAAAAAGCACCTTCGCCGACGACTGGCGCGAATTGATGCGCCACTACATGGTCCGCAGAACCCGCGGTTTCATCCGGGATGTGTACGCCGAAGCGGACCCGGATAACGGGCGCAAATTCCTGCGTTTCGAGGATGGCACGCGGTCCTATTTTCCGGATCGAATCCCCAAGACGATCAAATTCAAGATCGATGAGAAAAACCCCAAGGATATCTACGCCAAGCTATACGGTCAACCGATCGTGGATCTGGTGAATCGTCTGAAGCTCCCTCGTTACGGCCTTGGGAACTACGTCGCGCGGGCTCCGGATGCCCCGCCGACCCAGGCGGAAGCGCGCATTTTGCAGGATCTTTCCCGCGCCGGCCGCCGCCTGATGGGTTTCTGCCGCACCAACTTGTTTAAGCGGCTGGAAAGCGGCGGACACTCCTTCCTTCTCTCGGTGGAGCGCCATATTCTGCGAAACTACGTCTTCCTGCACGCGCTCGAAAATGGCCTTCCGGTGCCCATCGGCTCGCAGGACGCGCAGGTGCTTGACACGCGCTTCGCGGACGACGACCGCTCCAATGCAAACGATGAGGTGTTTGCCGGCGAGGCCCCGGACACGGAACTCAGCGCACACCCGCTGCGCACCGAAGAGGACTTCCGTAAACGCGCGGCGCTGGTTTATCGGGAATACTCCACCTCGTTGAAGAAGCGATTCAACTGGCTGGCGTCCACGCTATTCGCCCACGAGCGCCTCGCCGCCGCACTGAGCGCCGATTCGATTGCGCTGCTTCGAATCTTCGCGGTTTGCCCCGGTTGGAATCCGGATCAGGACGCCAAGCTTCAGGCCCTCTATCGCCTAGTGAACGAGATTCACCCGAGCGAAAAGGTGCTGGTCTTCACCCAATTCGCCGATACCGCCTGCTACCTGGCCGCGGAGCTTCGTAAGAAGAACGTCAGGGCCGTTAGCGAGGTGAGCGGTCAGGACGACGATCCCACGGCGCTTGCCTGGCGATTCAGCCCGGTGAGCAACGAAAAACGGGATAAGGTCAAGCCGGCCGACGAGCTGCGTATTCTCATCGCGACGGATGTGCTCAGCGAGGGGCAGAACCTCCAGGATTGCGCCATTGTGGTCAACTTCGACCTGCCCTGGGCGATTATCCGGCTGATTCAGCGCGCCGGCCGCGTCGACCGCATTGGCCAGCAGGCGCAGAACATCCTGTGCTACTCTTTCCTTCCGGCCAAGGGCGTGGAGCGTATCATTCGCCTGAGAAAACGCGTTCTCCTTCGTTTAAGCGAAAACGCCGAGGTGGTCGGATCGGACGAAGCGTTCTTCGAGGGCGACACCAACGAAGCCGCGATGCTCAACCTGTATCACGAACGCTCCGGCATCCTGGATGGCGACGATGACGGAGAGGTCGATCTCGCCTCTTACGCGTATCGGATCTGGAAAGAGGCCATTGACCGCGACCCGTCGTTGCAGAAGACCATTCCGGACTTGCCCGCGGTCGTCTACTCCACCCAGCCGCATGCGCCTTCTCCCGGCCGTCCCGAGGGCGTATTGGTTTATATGCGGTCGCCGACGGACAATGACGCGCTCGTCTGGATGGACCGAAATGGGAACGCCGTAACCGAGTCTCAGTTGACCATTCTGAAGGCGGCGCAATGCGATCCGGACACGGCCGCCCTGCCTCGTCTCGAATCCCACCATGAACTGGTCCAGCGGGCGGTTGAGTTGGCGGCTTCGGAAGAAAAGGCGGGAGCCGGCGCTCTCGGCCGTCCCTCCGGCGCCCGCTACCGCACCTACGAACGCCTTAAGAATTATATTTTTGACGTATATGGTACCCTGTTCGACACCGTCGAGCTTCGCAAGACCATTGACGAGATTTACCGGTTTCCTCTTCAGCAATCGGCGACGGACCAACTGAATCGCCTGATGAAGAATTCAAGCGACCCCCAGCAACTCGGGCAGCTTGCCATGGCGTTGCGCGAAGAAGGCCGTCTCTGCCTGGTTCGGGAAGAAATTGCCGTTCAGGAACCCAGGATCATCTGCTCGCTGGGACTTTCCGGAACGGTGAACGGCGGGAGCGTCGAGTAGCCATGCCCATTCGACCGGCGCGCGTCAAGGAATGCCTGGCCAACTTTCAATTCGGCCGCCTGTTCGTTGAGGAACTGGGGTGGTCGAAGCCGTCGTCAGCCGCGCCGGTGACGTTTACGGTAGCGGAGGCAGAATTCTCGCGCCGCCAGATCGCGCAACTGGGAGGCGTCTCCGTGTCGGAAGTCTCGGCCTCCGCGGGCACAATCCCGGCCGCCAAGGTGCGCGCCGCCGTGCACAAGGAGATTGGGGGACTGCACCAGGAGAATCTCCTCATCTTCATCAACGCGGACCGAAACGAGAGCCTCTGGTATTGGGTTAAACGGGATGACGGCAAGGTCTATCCCCGCGAACACTATTTCGAAATCCATCAGCCGGGCGATCTCTTCCTGAGCAAACTGAACGCCCTGGTCTTCGATGTCGGCGAACTCGATCCCACCGGTGACGCGGCCGTGGTCGAAGTGGCCAAGCGGCTCCGGGAAGCGCTGGATATCGAGCGGGTCACCAGGAAGTTTTACGACGAATTCCAGGCCGAGCACCTCGCCTTCGTCGAACTCATCCGCGGCATCGACAACGAGCGCGACCGGCGCTGGTACGCCTCCGTCCTACTCAATCGTTTAATGTTCATCTACTTCCTGCAAAAGAAAGGATTCATCGACAACAACGACCAGGACTATCTGCAGCACAAGCTCGAAGCAACCCAAGAGCGGGGGCGAAATCTTTTCTACAGCGACTTCCTCACGCTCCTCTTCTTCGAAGGGTTCGCCAAGACCGAAGATCAGCGAAGCGCCGCGGCCCGCAAGATTCTGGGAAAGATCAAATATCTCAATGGCGGTCTTTTCCTGCCGCACAAGATTGAGACCGACAACCCGAATATCGCGATTCCCGACAAGGCGTTCGAAAACATTCTTGCCCTTTTTCGCCGCTACTCGTGGAACCTCAACGACGTGCCCGGCGAGGACGACGACGAGATCAATCCCGACGTGCTGGGGTATATTTTCGAGAAGTACATCAACCAGAAAGCCTTCGGCGCGTACTACACGCCGCCCGAAATCACCGGGTACCTCTGCGAGCGGACGATTCATGAGGTGATCCTCGCCAAGGTTCGGGATACGCCGTTCCCCGGGTCGAAGAACCGCGACTACGAATCCATCAACGATCTGCTGATGGACCTCGACAACGACCTTTGCCGTGTCCTGATCCACGAAATCCTGCCCAACCTCAGCGTTCTCGACCCCGCCTGCGGTTCCGGCGCTTTCCTGGTCGCCGCCATGAAGACGCTCCTCAATATCTACGGTCCCGTAGTTGGCAAGATCAAGTTCGGAACCAGCACCAACTTGAAGTGGTGGCTGCGCGACATGGAAAAGGACCACCCCAGCATCGGCTACTTCATCCGCAAGAGGATCATCACGGACAACCTGTTCGGAGTGGACATCATGGAGGAGGCCACCGAAATCGCCCGGCTCCGTCTGTTCCTCGCACTGGTGGCGTCAGCCGACGATGTCGATCAGCTTGAGCCACTGCCTAATATCGACTTCAACATCCTTCCCGGCAACTCCCTGCTCGGGTTGATGCGAGTGGATGACCAGGAGTTCGACAGCCGGCACAAGCAAGGCAACCTGTTCCAGAAGTCCTACCGCGATTTGCTCGAGGAAAAGAACCGTCTGATCGAGACCTACCGCCATGCGGCCAGCTACTCGGACGACCTGCGGGCTTTGCGCGACGACATCCGGAAAATGCAGCAGGACGCGGAAGCGACCCTCGATGAAATCCTGCTGAAAGAGTTTAGCGGGCTCGGGATCAAGTACGAACAGCCCACCTGGGATCCGAAGAAGGGCGAACTGGGGAAACCTTCCAAGCGGCAGCTCAAGCCCGCCGACATTCGCGCCCTGCGCCCCTTCCATTGGGGCTACGTGTTCGACGGGATTTTGAACGGCCAACGCCGCGGCTTCGACGTGATCGTCACCAACCCGCCGTGGGAAGCTTTCAAGCCGTATGCCAAGGAGTTTTTCGAGCAGCACTCGGATCTGGTCAGCAAGAACAACATGACCATCCATGACTTCGAAACCGAGCAATCCAAGCTTCTGAAGAACCCCGCTATACGTGAAGCGTGGATCGCGTACCTGGCCGTCTATCCCCATCAGGCCGACTATTTCCGCTGGGCTGCGAACTTCAAGAATCAGACGAGCGAGGTCAACGGAAAGAAAGTGGGGTCGGACACCAACCTCTACAAGCTCTTCGTGGAGCAGGCCTATAACCTGCTGCGTAAAGGCGGCCGGTGCGGCATCATCACACCCGGGGGAATCTATGCCGATCTGGGCGCCAAGGGCCTCCGGGAAATGCTGCTGTTCGGGTGTAAAGTGGACAGCCTTTTCGGTCTCACCAATGAGCGGTACATTTTCGATGCGGTCCATCATGCACAGAAATTCTGCATTTTCGCGTTTGAGAAGTCAGGCGTGACCGAATCTTTCCGCGCCGCGTTTCGTATCAACACCCGCGAGGCTGTCTCGCGCGACAAACTGCACGAATTCCTGAACTCCAGAAAGGCGGACCTGCGCCTTTCCACCGACCTCGTTCGCCGTCTGTCTCCGGACTCGCTTTCCATCATGGAGTTCAAGAATGAGATGGATGTCAGCATCGCGGAGAAGATGCTTCGGTTTCCGTTCTTGGGCGAACAAATGCCGGGAAATTGGAATGTCCATCTTACGAACGAGCTTCACATGACTGGTGACAGCGACCTCTATCAGAACAAGCCCGGAAAAGGTCGTTTAACTCTGTTTGAAGGGAAGATGATTAACCAATTTACAGCTTCCTTCGCAAAACCCCGCTATTGGGTAGCGGTCAAAGCCGGAAGGAGTAGAGTCCTCGGCAAGACGAAGGACACTGGGCAAAGACTCGAATCGGATTGCTACCGGCTGTGCTTTCGTGACGTCGCCAGCAACACGAATGAGCGGACAATGCTCTCGGCCATTCTCCCACCCTGCTTTTTTGGGCACACAATTTCCGCCGTCCGGGTGCTCGATGAAGACGGGGCCGAGATTCTGCCAAAACCGGTCCAGGCCTTCCTCTGCGGGGTCTGGAACAGCTTCGCTGTCGATTACATGGTGCGATCCAAAGTGAGCTCGCACCTGAGCTTTTACTACATATACCAACTTCCCATTCCACGGCTCACGGTCAAGGATCCGACCTTCATGGCGATTGCGAACAGATCGGCCCGGCTGATCTGTTCATCTCCCGAGTTCGACAGTGTTGCCCATGAGTTTGGTTTGAGTGGTCCGGACGAAGGAGTCATAGACTCCGCCGGGCGCGCCCGTCTTCGCGCGGAACTCGACGGCATCGTCGCCAATCTGTACGGACTCACCGAGGAGGAGTTCGCTTACATCCTGACGACTTTCCCGGTAGTGCCCGAAGGAACCAAGGACGCCGCCCTGGCCGCCTTCAAGGAATTCGCTCCCAAATCCATCGACCAGCAAGTCGCCGCGCTGATCGCGGCTGGCGAGAGCGCCACCGTCGAATTCAAGTCCTCGGTTCGCTGGGATATGCGCGAGAATCGGCTGAACGAAGCGCTGAAGTTCAGCGTCATCAAGACCGTCGCCGCGTTCCTCAACTTCAACGGGGGCACGCTCCTGATCGGCGTCGACGACGATCGAAAGGCGGTCGGGTTAAAAGGAGATTACAGCCAGTTCAAGAAATCCGATTCCCGCGACGCATTCGAAAACTGGCTGACGACGCAGTTCGTGGAACAGTTCGGAAAACCGGCGTCGCGCCTGTACTCGCTCACGTTCCACCAGGTGGAAGGCCAAGACGTCTGCCGGATCGAAGTCCAGCCCTCTCCAGTCGCTGTTTACGTGGACGAGAAGGGTGGCAAGCCCGTCCAACTCTACATCCGTACGGGGAACGCAAGCCGCGCTCTGGACACCCGGGAGATTATCGAGTACTCACGTCGTCGCTGGCCGAATGGGTAGTCCAGGATGCCAAACCAGGTAGACTCGGCACTTTGCTGGATTATACTTGTGTAAACGCACAACTATGGATGACTCCACCCGCACCATGCACGGCGATTCCCCGGAGTCGAAGGGCGACCCGGTGCCGGAGACCGCCGGCCGCCTCACGTCCTGGGGGCCGTTCGAGTTGCGCGAAAAGGTGGGCCAGGGCGGGTTCGGCGAAGTCTATCGCGCCTGGGATCCCAAATTGCAGCGCGAGGTGGCCCTCAAGCTGCTGCGAGCGGGCCGGGCGTCGGGGCCGCGCGGCTACGAGTCCATGCTGCGCGAGGCGCGGCTCACCGCCAAGGTGCGGCATCCCAACGTGGTTTCGGTCCACGGAGTGGATCTGCATGAAGGGCGGGTCGGCTTTTGGACCGATTTCGTCCGCGGCCAGACGCTCGCCGCGCTGCTGGCCGTGCAGGGCTCTTTCGCGGCGCGCGAGGCGGCGCTGATCGGTATCGAGCTATGCGGCGCTCTGAGCGCGGTGCACGCCGAGGGGCTGCTGCATTGCGATATCAAGCCGAGCAATGTCATGCGCGAAGCCGGCGGCCGGATTCTGCTGATGGATTTCGGCATGACCAGGCAGGGCGCCAGCGGCGAGTTCGGTGGCACCCTGCTCTACATGGCGCCGGAAGTGCTCGCCGGCCAGCCGTCTTCGGTGGCCAGCGACATCTACTCGTTGGGCGCGCTGCTGTTCGAACTGGTCACGGGCAAGGGTCCGGTCGAGCCCGCGCCGGGCCTGAGCGTGCGGGAGGCTTATGCTTCGGGCGTGCGCCGCAGTCTGTTCGAGGAGCGCAGCGCCCTGCCGGCGCCATTCGCCCGCGTGGTGGAGACGGCCATCAACCCGGACCCGGCCAAGCGGTTCCCCAGCGCCGGCAGTTTCTTGACGGCGCTCTCCGACGGCATCGGGATCAGTTCGGCGCAGGTTCCCGTGGCGCCGGCGAAACCCTCCCGGTTTCGCTGGTGGACGCTGGCGGCAGTGCCGGTTCTGCTGCTGGCGGGCTACGCCATTCCCGGTATCCGGGGCAGAATCGAAAATGGCGTCCAAAAGGCCACCGGTGCGCACGCCGATTACTTCAAGGCGCAGGATCTGCTGGAACATTACTACCAGCCGCACAATCTGGAAAACTCGATTCCGCTATTCGAAAAAGAAATCCGGGAGGAGCCGAAGTTCGCGCCGGCTTGGGCGGGACTCGGGCGGGCGTACTACCGGCGCTATGTGGATACGCAGGACACAAAATACATCCCCTTGGCTAGGGATACTTGCGGCAAGGCCCTGGAACTGGGACAGGACCTCACCGCCGTGCATGTCACGTTGGGCATGATCTATACCGACACCGGCCGGAACGACCTGGCGACAGAGGAACTGGATCAGGCGCAGAAGCTGGATGCAACCAACCCGGAAGTGTACGCGGCGCAGGCGGATCTCGACCGGAAGAAAGGCCGGGCCCAAGAGATCGAAGCAGCCTTGCAGAAGGCTATCGACTTAGATCCCAAAGACTGGCGCTGGCCCAACCAATTAGGGATCTACTATACGTATTACAGCGTGCCCGCGCGGCTGAACGACGCCGTATCGCAGTTCCGGAAAGCCATCGCCCTCACGCCGGACAATGCGCGCGCCTACAACAATCTTGGCTTAGCATATACCAACCTGGAGCGCTACGCCGACGCACGGGCGGCGTACCAGAAAGCCATTCAATTGGAGCCGGACTCCACGCATTATTCCAACCTGGGGATGGTCCTCCAACTGGAGGGAGACTATGCCAATGCGGCTGAGATGTTCCGCCGCGCTCTCGATCTGAAACCTTCCAATTATGTCGCCGCCGGCAATCTGGCCTCGGCTCTGCGATGGACGCCGGGCAGGGAGGAAGAGGCACGGAAAGCTTATCGGGACGCCATTCTGCTGGCGGAGAAATTCCGCCAGGACAGGCCCAAAGATGCCCTGGTCCTGGCCAGGCTGGGAAGCTACTACGCATCGGCCGGCGATCCGGTCAAGAGTCTGCCGCTTCTGCGGCAGGCGGTCGCCTTGGGTCCGAACGACGAGCAGGTGCTCTATAAGGCCGCCGAAGGATACGAACTAATGCACCGGCGGGCGGAAGCGCTGCAGTTTCTGGAACGGGCGGTCGAGGCCGGATATCCCCTGGAATACATCCGGCGGGAGCCGGAATTGGCCGATTTGCGCGCCGATCCCCACTTTCCCATCATCGCGGGCAAAAAGTAAGGTATACTACAAAACCGGAATAGAGGGTGACAACTCAAGATGGCCAACACAGACGTTAGAATCACTCAGCAGGGCGATGTGTCCGTGCCGGATGTTTTCACGGTTCCGATCATCGCCGGCGACACGGTCACGTTTCACGGGGACCCGGACAACCAAACCAGTCTCTGCATGACCCCGGCGACTTCGGCAATTCTCTCCCGCCAACCGGATCTTCCCGCCCCCCCACCGGATCTTCCCTCCCCCCAACCGGATCTTCCCTCCCCCCAACCGGACCTTCCCTCTCCCCCACCGAATCAAGGACTGATGAACGCAACGCTCGCACGCCGAATGCATCCGTTGACCGTGACGCTTGCGGCGGGCGGTAACATGGCATTGACCTTTTTGCCGGCGGCGCCGGGGAATTACTGCATAGTCACCCAGCCAGCCGACTGGCCCTATCCCGCCAACATCACCTGCGGCCCCGGCTCCGCCGACAGCGCCACTTTGTCCATAATGGTGGGACAACAACTGGTTTTTTCCGGTCCGGACCCCATTCCACAAACATAAATCCGCAGGCCCGATCGCTTGTCGGGCGCGCTCGCGAGAGAGGTGCGCATGGACCAAGATCTCCTGGTTTTCAACGGCATTGACGGTACCACCGGCGCCTACCTGCAAAGCCCCATGCCGGTGAGCGACGCCTCGCTGCTGGCGCGCGGCGAGTCGCCGGACTCCGCCCACCTGGCCGAACTCAAGGCCCGCCAGGAGAGCGAATCGGAGGGGCACTACGGCGTCGTCGAAGGCGTCGATCCCAAGGACCTCGCGCAGACCGGCTGGGGAGTCATCTTCCCCGCCGGCTACGACCCCGCGGTCCGCGATGCGCTGGCTCCCCTGCTCGACCTGCGCCGCGCGCAGGCGTCCGCCAGAAACGAATCCTATTACCGCGAATACAGCGGGCCCGGCGCCTACCGCCCCGACGAATCGAAGACGGCATTCTTGCGGCGTCACGGAGCCGGCCCCGGACCGGCGGATCCCGCCAAGGTACCCTACTACCTGCTGCTGGTGGGCGATCCGGAGGCCATCCCCTACCGCTTTCAATACCAGATCGACGTGCAGTATGCCGTCGGGCGCATCGCCTTCGACACCCCCGAAGAATACGCGCAGTACGCGCGCAGTGTGGTGCAGGCGGAGACCGGCGGGCTGGCGCTGGCCCGGCGCGCCGCGTTTTTCGGCGTGGCCAACCCGGGAGACGCGGCCACCGGCATGAGCGCGGCCGACCTGGTGGCGCCGCTGGCGGAGTTCGCCGCCGCCGACCAGCCGGGCTGGAAAATCGACGCGATCCCGCCCGAAGAAGCCGTCAAGACGCGCTTGGCGAGCCTAATGGGCGGGACCGATACGCCCGCCCTGCTGTTCACCGCGAGCCACGGCATGGGCTATCCCAACGGCCATGCGCGCCAACTCGCCGCGCAAGGGGCGCTGCTCTGCCAGGATTGGCCCGGCCCTTCCTGGAAGCAGGCGCTGCCGCCCGATTTCTATTTCACCGGAGACGACGTTCCATCCGACGCGCGCATGCTCGGGCTGATCGGGCTGCATTTCGCCTGCTACGGCGCCGGCACCCCGCGGTACGACGACTATGCGCCGATGGGCGCTACCGGGCGCCAGGCCATCGCGCCGCGCGGATTTGTGGCGCGGCTGCCTCAGCGGATGTTGGCGCATCCGCGCGGCGGTGCGCTGGCGGTGATCGGACACGTAGAGCGCGCCTGGGGCTACTCCTTCAACTGGACCGGCGCGGGACGTCAGCTCCAGACGTTCCAAAGCACGCTGAAACGGCTGATGGAAGGCCATCCCGTCGGGTCGGCGCTGGAATACTTCAACAGCCGCTACGCGGAGCTTTCGAGCGACCTGTCGAGCGAGCTCGAAGACATCAAGTTCGGCAAAATTCCCAACGATTATGAGGTGGCTGGTATGTGGACGGCCAACAACGACGCCCGCAGCTATTCGGTGATCGGAGATCCGGCGGTGCGCCTCAATCTAGCGGGCGACGGCGCGGCCGAAGTGCGGCCCGTGGCCGCCGCGCCGATTCACGTGACATCCGCGGCGCCGGCGCCGCCCCGGACGACGCCCGCCGCGCAGGTTCAGGTAGCATCCGCGGCTCCGCCGCCTCTGCCTTCCCATCCGCAACCGGCGCCCACGGCCGCCGCCGCGGAGGTGCAGGTGACATCCGCGACTCCGCCGCCTCTGCCTTCGCCTCCGCAACCGGCGTCCCCGGCAACCGCCGCGCAGACGCAGGGGACATCCGCGGCCCCTCCGCCTCTGCCTCCGCAACCGCCGACCCCGGCAACCGCCGCGGAGGTTCAGTTCGGGCTCCTCGATCCGCTGCGAGACGCGCAATCGAAGCTCTCCTCCACCCTGCAGGACGTAATGCAGCGAATCGGCGAATCGCTTCAGAAGGCCGTGGAAAACCTGACCACCACCGAAGTCCTCACGTATGTCAGCGACGATCTGCCGAACGTGCAATACCAGAACGGGCGCTTCACCGGCGCCAAGCTTTGCGCGCTTTCGCGGCTCAACATCAACGGCAACACCCTGGCCTGCGTGCCCACTTCGACGGATGGCAAGGTGGATGACGCGCTGTGGAAGATCCATTGCGACTCGGTGGATAAGGCGCTGGCCAACCGGACGGAGACGATCAAGCTGGCGTCCTCGGCCGCGGCCAATCTACTCGGGGCTCTGAAGCTGTTATGACGGTAGCGGAGGAACGCCTGGCCGCGATGGATGCGGCTCTGGCGCAGATCCGGGAGATTGGCGAAGCGCGGAGCCTGGAACCTGGCGCTGTTTCGTACGGTCTCTTGCCCTTCGATCTCTCGGGTTACTGGGGCGAAACGCTGGCGCGCTTCCGGGCCTTGGTGGAGCGGCTCTCTCACTTCGCATCGGCCGAAAGCTCCACCGGGAGCGGTGCCCAGGCCCGGAGCGTGATGAGCTGGACGGGAGATCTGTCCACCGTATGGGCTGGGGCGGTTCGACCGGAGCAGCGCCAGGCGCACTTCGCGTTGCTGGAGGCCGATCTTCGCTGCCGGGCCCGGATGATCCTGATAGTGACCGCATCGGTAGAGGCGGCGGCGTCCTTGTGCGCCGCGGCCGCTTCGCCGCTGCTGGCTCCGGCGGCGTTTCGGTCTGTCACGAAGCTGGTGGCGGAGTTGCAAGGTCTTTGGCAGCAGGCGGAACGGGGATAACGCTGCTGTGGATTGGCAGTCGACAAGCGTGGCATGGGGGCCTGCCCAGCCCGCCGGACGACCCCCTTGAGGCCCCTCACCATGATGTTCCTCGCCGGCCCAGGCCGGCATCATCACGCACCAACTACGCCGCCTTTGCATGTAGATTCCTTCGCGGCGCAAGACGCGCCAAACGGCGTGCACGCTAGCGTCGAGTTTTCTCCGCCACGGCCGACCCGTCCCAGTGAGACATGCCGAGCGGCGGTGGCTCCTCCAGCGTGGCCAGCACCCGTTTGCGAAACGCTGGCTCCTAAACCCCGAAACTCCGCTCCTTGACAGTCGCGGCCCGGTGAGTAGCTTCTATAGTTTGCGGCCGATTACGGCGTAGT
>Ga0182018_10000771_pt1 | contig 39916 bp, 33 predicted proteins | sample 812P2MmetaG_FD_120490 | JGI IMG/M metagenome (GOLD analysis project Ga0182018, IMG submission 120490) | Permafrost microbial communities from Stordalen Mire, Sweden - 812P2M metaG | ecosystem: Environmental > Terrestrial > Soil > Wetlands > Permafrost | place: Sweden: Stordalen | collected... | reverse complement strand
GAGTTCTCCCACGCCGCCGTATTCGATCTGGACGGCATGATCCTACGTTTCAACTCCGGTCGAAATTTCGGTAGCGACAAGGTGTTCGTAACGGTGCTTGACGCGGATGGAAAGTTTCATCCGGTGACCAGACTACCCAGAACGGGAAGTTGACGAAATGCAACGACCTCCACCATCCTCGCCGCGGTCGCGAGCGGTTGATTTTCTCAACGGTATCGGTGTCCGTCTATTTATCGCATTTGGTATCGTGTCAGTCACCACGGTGCTGGCCGGTATCGTCGCGTTCATTTCTTTTACGCAACTGGGCGATACGGTCGACGCGCTGACGGCCGGAACATTACCCGCGATGGAAGCATCCCTTGATGTCGTCAAGGCAGGTTCGGACATCTCGGCCGCCGCGCCAGCCATGCTTGCCGCGAGAACCCGTCCGGAAGCTGCCACGGTTTCCAAGGACATAATCACGGAACAACAACAACTCGCCGATGCGATGGCACGCCTGTCCGGCCATGAGAGGGAAGCGGCCAACCTCGCCGGTTACGTCAACGAAATGCGGCGGCAACTTACCGATCTAACCCAGATGGTGGACCAGCGATTCACTCTGCGGGGCGAGCTCGAACGGGCAATTCAAGGCATCACCGCGGCGCAGCGCGACATCGCGGAGAACCTGGCGCCCCAACTCGACAACGCGGCTTTCGACCTGACGATGGAGGTGTCGCCGCCTGACATCAGTAGCAAGATTGACCTGGAAGACAGACTCGCGCACACGCGCGAAATAAAGTTGCCAGAGTTGCAGGATCTGAACGATCTGCGCTCGGAAAGCAATCGTCTCACCGGTTTGCTTACCGCGGCGGTGATCGCGCCAAATCCAGAGATGCTGACCCCATTGCGTGACAGCGCGACTTCCGCGTCACGGCAAATTGCACGGGCGCTCACCGACCTGGGAAACGTGCCCGGATCAGCCAAACCGCCGGGTGGTCTCGCGACATTGCAGGCCTACATGATCGGCGACAAGACCGTATTCGACCTGCGGGGCGCCGAGCTGCGGCTGGTGGCCCAGGCGGAAACGGTGCTGGTGGCGAATCGCGCACTCGCCGGCGAACTTAATGAAGTCGCTCAACGCGTGGTACAGGACGAACATGCCAGGGCACAGGCGGCGGCCGAACGCAGCCACGCCGGGATCAAGTACGCGCGGCGGGTCCTCGCGGGGATCGCCATCTTAAGCTCGGTTCTGGCACTGACGATCGCATGGTACTATGTCGGCCGCCGCGTGGTACGGCGTCTCAATGTTCTTGCCTCAGTGATGTATGGCCTCGCCGACGGCAATACCAATGTTACGATCCCGGATCATGCCAAACGCGACGAGATCGCGGCGATGGGCGACGCACTGAAGATATTCCGGAACAACCTGATCGAGAACCGCCGGTTGACGGCTGAACGGGAACAGCAACAGCGTCAGGCGGAGGAAGGTCAGCGGGCCGCACTCACGGCGATGCACGCGAAGCAGGAAATCGTTCGGCTGCGCGAACTGACCGACAGTACGTTCGAAGGTCTGCTGATCCATCATGACGGCACCGTCATAGATGCCAATGCCGCATTTTGCGACATGGTCGGACTTGGCCTCACGGAGATCAGGGGCCAGCCGCTTGAGCGCTTCGCCTCCACCTCGGCAGACGCGCTGGGAGGCCGGACGGTAGAGAAAGACGGACGGATGCGCGAGATCACGGTGACCACGGGAACTGGTGACGGATTGCCGGTTGAGGCGCGGTCACGCGACATGATTTATGGCGGCGTCGCGGCCCGGATCACTGCCTTCCGCGACCTCCGCGAACAGCATGCGGCCGAGGAGCAGATCCGCTTCCTCGCGCACCACGACTTACTGACCGGCCTGGCCAATCGGTTCAAGCTTCTCCACACCGCCACGCGCGAGCTTGCCGCGTCCCGCCGTCACGGCAAACCGCTCGCCGTCCTGTGCGTCGATCTGGATCGGTTCAAAAGCGTCAACGACACGCTTGGCCACCATGTCGGCGACCTGTTACTGCGTCAGGTCGCCGATCGGATACGGGAGAACGTTCGCGACGTGGACACCGCCGCACGCGTGGGCGGCGATGAGTTCATTATACTGCAGACGGCGATCGATCAGCCGTTAGACGCGGCGCGGCTGGCCCGGCGGCTGATCGATCGGTTGTCGGAGCCATACGACATCGGCGGTCAGCAGGTCAGAATCGGCGCCAGCGTCGGCATCGCACTGCATCCCCAGGACGGCGAGCAGGTGGAGAATCTGATGAAATACGCGGACCTCGCGCTCTATCGCGTGAAGGGGCGCGGACGCGGTGATTTTTGCTTCTACGAATCGGGAATGGACACGGCGCAGCGCGAGCGGCGGGAATTGAAGGAGGATCTGGCGCACGCGATCCGCTCGAATCAATTGGCGGTCGCCTTCCAGCCTATATTTAACGCCGATTTTGGTGATGTCGTTGCCTTTGAGGCGTTGGCGCGTTGGGTACATCCAACTCGGGGTAATATCCCGCCCAGTGATTTCATTCCGTTAGCGGAAGAGACGAAGCTGATCATTCCGCTCGGCGAGTGGGTGCTGGAGACCGCCTGCCAGGCGGCCATGACATGGCATCGCGCATGCCGGGTCGCGGTCAACGTGTCGGTGCATCAGTTCAGCGGCGGCGATATGCCGGCGACGGTCGCGGCGGTGCTCAAGCGCACCGGACTGCCCGCCGACCGATTGGAGTTGGAGGTAACCGAGAGTCTGCTGATCACCGACACAGAGCATGCCTTACGGGCACTCGAGGCACTAAGACGGCTCGGCGTACGTATCGTACTGGGCGATTTTGGCACCGGTTACGCCAGCCTTTCCTATTTGCAGCGCTTTTCTTTCGATAAAATCAAGGTCGATAAGTCCTTCATTGAGGGCCTTACCCGCGACAGTGGCACCCACGCCATCGTCGGGGCCATCCTGGCGATGAGCCATCAATTGAATGTCAAAGTGACGGCCGAGGGCGTGGAAACCAAGGCGCAACTCGCACTGCTGCGGTCGGAACATTGCGACGAAATCCAGGGATTTTTGCTCGGCCGTCCGATGTCGGCTGATCGGGTCGGGGACTACCTCGCCGGCGTCTGCTCAGAGATTGAAGCGGAAGAGACAACCGTGGGTCCAGAGTATTACTCCGGCCCGCACTCGCGGCCGGCCGCGAAATCGCCTGAGCTTAACGGACGCAGAACAGCACTGACAGACGCAGCCGAATAGAGGACGGAGCCACGACAAAGGACGGGCCACGCAAGGTGAGCGGCCGCGTTCTGGCCGGTTCGTCCATGATGCATTTGTCACGCGGCCGGCGTTCCCGCGGCCGGGTCATTCCACGGGTAATGGCGGATGACGTAGCGGTTCCTGCCCAGTACGCGCGGCGGCTTCGCGAGCCTCGTCACCGTCAAGAGTTTCGCGCACCAGCCGCGCAAGGTCATCAAGGCGATAAGGTTTGGTAAGCAGCTGGAACGCACAGGCCGCCAACCGCCGATCGGCTCCCCGCAGGCCGGGAAGTCCTGACGTAAGCACGATCCTCAGCCGCGGTCGTAATCGCGCGGCCTGCTCCGCGAGGTCGAGGCCATCCATCGGTCCTGGCATCACGATATCGGTGAACAACAGATCGACCTGCTCGTCGCGGGTAAGAATTTCCAAAGCCACGGTCGCGTTCTCCGCCCCGAGGGCCTGATACCCCAACCCGGTCAGCTGCCGTTCGACGGCAACCCGCAGTTGCGCGTTATCCTCGACGACCAATATCGTTTCGTCGCCACCGATCGTCTGTTGTTGTTCCTCCAGAACGACTTCACTTGTGGCGCCAATATCGCTCCGCGGCAAATAGAGCCGAAACGTCGTACCCACACCCAGTTCGCTGAAGACCGTCAGATGACCGCCCGATTGCTTCACAAAGCCAAAGGTCATCGATAGCCCAAGGCCGGTTCCCTTGCCTGGTTCCTTCGTGGTGAAAAATGGCTCGAAGATGTGACCTATGACGTCCGGTGCGATGCCGGTCCCGGTATCGCTGATCTCGATGAGGGCAAATTCACCGGTGTTGATTTCGGAAGCCTCCAACGAGCAACCGCCGTCGAGATGCACGGGCCGGGTGACGATGGTCAGCCGCCCTCCTTGCGGCATGGCGTCGCCGGCATTGGCCGCGAGATTGACCAACGCCGCCTCCAGCTGACCTGGATCGGCCAGCACTGGCCACAGCGTGTCGTCGAGGCGCAACGTCATCGTGATGCGCTCACCCAGAGTGCGGCCTATCAATTTGGCGATATTATCGATCAGACCATTCACGTCGGTCTGTCGCGGGCGCAGCGGCTGTCGCCGCGCGAAGGCCAACAGCCGGCGAATCAGGTCGGCGCAGCGAAGCGCTCCCTCGCGTGCTTCAGTGCATAATTCCGCGGCCGGTGGATTGGTCTTGATCAAACGTTCCAATAAATCGAGATTGCCGATGACGATGCCAAGCCCATTGTTGAAGTCGTGTGCGATGCCTCCGGTGAGAATTCCGATCGCTTCCATCTTCTGCGACTGCGCGAGTTGCTGTTCGATCAGCCTGCGTTCGGTGATGTCGGTAAAGGTTCGCATCGCACCGCCGGTCGCCAGCAGCTTAGTCCGGACTTCCAACTGCCGTCCGTCCGGCCGTGTGCGTTCGTAGCGGGAGTTTTGGAAGTCGAACCGGCCAGGCTCCGCGCGGACGAGAAGCCGCTTTTCGCGCTCAGGTTCCGTAGCATACTCTCCGGAGTCCAACTGCCATTTGACCAGCTCCGCGAACGACGGCTTCCGGGCCAAAAGTTCGGGCGGGAGGTCAAGCAGCTCGATGGTCCGGCTGCTCAGCAATAGCAACTGACCTTTCTCGTCGATCATCATCAGGCCCTGGCTGATGTTCTCCACCGCGGCGGACAGCACCTCTCGCGACCTCCGCAGGCGACGGTTCTGACGGCCTAGCTGAAAGCCGACGACCAAGATCAGAATTGTGAGCCACGCGCCGGCGACGGTGTAAACAAGCCGCTCACGATAATACGATGCGAAGACCTCCTGGGCATTCAACCCCACGGAGACGACCAGTGGGTAACCAGGCAGGCGCCGGAAGCTGATGAATCGGTCCTCCCCGTCCAGCCGGCTAAGCAACCGGAAACTGCCATGCTCCGTGGCCAATGCGGTTTCGTTCGGATGCTGATTCGCCAACCCGACGTTCTGACCCAATCCGTCGCCGGAGACGGGCGCGACCGCGCGCACGATGCCGTCGGTGCCGACCACCATGAGCCTGCCATGGCCAATGTCGAGCGTGTCGTACAGCCGGGTCAGCCAGGCCGGGTCCAGCGACAGCACCACGGTTCCATCGAAAGACCCATCGGCGGCGGTGAGCTCGCGGCTGAATTGCACAGACCACTTGCCGGTGGATCGCAGCAGTATTGGCTCGCTGACGAACAACACGTCCGCCGAGGGATTGTTCTTTTGGGCGAGAAAATGCGAGCGATCCGAAAGATCGATTGGCGCCTGGATCGCGTTATGCTGATTCGGCTGCAGCATGCCGTTCCGGTCTATTATCGCGATCATGAAATCTCCCCGTGGGAAATTGGCACCATCCATCCATTTGTCGATATTGAAATGCTCCGGGTCCAGGGAACGGGCAGTACGGATGAACAGGAGCGTTTGGTCGATGCCGGCGACCATGCCGTCAATGCTCTGCTCGGCCGCATAGGCAAGATTGCTGGCCTCCTTGATCGCGTCTGTGGTCGTCTTATCGTGCACTTCCAGGAGATGCGCGCCGATACTCAGCCACATAACGACTACAATCGCGACGATCACACAGACCTGTGCCCAGACAGCGTGGAGAACTGAGCGGGATTCCGATATCGCTGAGCGCACGGTTGTTGTTTCGCTCAGAGCCACAAACTCGGCTGCCATATTTGAATTCGCGGGCGAAGGTCGCGATGCGACGGCGAATGCGTTCGGATCATGGCCTTGAATGGACTCCGAGGTTTCCGGTATCATCAATCGCTGCGATGTAGAGCGGTTCCAGCCCAGAATATTTGTCGCGAAATTTTCGCCGGCGACGTAAAACCACGGTCTGATCAAGCGAGATCCGGCTGAAAGGCCTTTGAGGAAACCGCACCTGGGTAGGATGACCGGCCGATTGACACGCTATAGTCACGGTGAAACCGGTCGAGACAGGGTCGGAATCTACTCAGAGTCGATAACGCGTGTCCCAGACCGCTACGGTGCGATCTGGCGTTTACTGGGTGCCGGCAGTTACGCGGTCGTCATTGGAATGGCCGAACGCAAGGCGAAATCAGAGCATACCTCGTTGCCAGTCCCGTTCGACCAACCCGTTGCCGTCAGCTCACAATGTTACACCAGATTGTAAATCAGGAGGCTGACCGATACCGGCGAGCCTGTCGAGGTCGCGCCCGCGTAGACTACGTCATGCAAGCATCGGCGTTGGGCACAGCAGGGGTCGTCGCGGCCATCTTATTCCGAATATGCGGTATTGTGTAGCAATGGCCACCGGAGAGGTCGGGGTCGACGTCCCGATCCCGTCGGCTTTGCAGTACGTTGTCGACAAGCACGACCCGCTCGACTTCGGCCGGTTGAGCCACTTTGATAGCGTCCATGACCGCCCGAAGTTAAGCGAGCATCATGGTCTTCGAAAGCGTACCAGCAGCGTGGGTGGTTGCTCTCAGGGTCTCCTTGGAAAACTTAGGTCTGCTCTCCGCCCATGAGCGCCGGACGGGCCGCTTAGGTTTATGTCTGCTTTCGAGAAATGAACCACTTCGCGGGAGCGACCGGCCTTGGCGCGAAGAAGACCAACAATCCAAAGAAGGTAGAGCGGCAGAGTGCCGACGATCAGGAACGTTTCAATGGTGGGTTGGAGGTCGGAGGGGACGGTAACGCAAGCCGTCGTAACTGAACCGGACCTCCCGCCGCGCCGCTAAAGGCCGAACCACAACTTCACGCATGGTGATATTCCTTGGTTGGTCCCCGGGATCAGGCCTGGTATGCGCCCGCGACATCGCGGAAGCCCTGACGGCTGGCCAGACGCTCGGCAAGCCGAAGTTCGACGCTTCGCTGGCGAGGGTGCGGAACGGGCTGACGCGGCTGTCCTGACCTCTCCGCCGCCGGATCAGCCGAAGCCCAAACAGTCCGGACAGAAGTAGAGCGATGGAGGAGTCGCGTCAGGATTCCCCCGACCTTGAGGGTCGATGCCGGGGGTGGTACGATAACGGCTGTTGGCAATAATCAATAATTGTGTGTACCGCATGACCTCATCTGATGTTCCAGGCTCCCAGGAGCGTGAGTATCTTCGTACTCGCGCCCGGGAATATCGCGCGATGGCTGAGACCGCGAGCAATCATAAGACCGCTGAGGGCCTGTTACGTCTCGCGGATCGGTACGAGGCGCTGGCGGCCCGAATGGAACAAAGTGGCTCCTGTTAGGACCAGAATCAGCTTGATCCTTGGTTCAACAGAGCCATTACTTATTTGCATGGCAAAGGACTGGTCTATTGCAATCATGCATATTATTTGACCGCCACCACCAGCGGAATGTAGCCTGCCAATGTCGAATGAGTTTCAAGGTAAGGATGAGCGCAGCCAATTGGCCGAGCACCTGGAGGCGCTCCAGGCGATCCTCGGGGCCACGACAGACGTGGCTCACCGCACCGCTCTGGAAAAGTCAATCATCTATCTCGGAAACCGCTTAGCGGATATCGTGGAGGGGGATGCAACGTAAGTGGCCGTGACACGCCGGCCCTCGCGCCATTGGCACTACGAGTTCTGATCCCGCCTGACCGGGTGTGGTCTACCGTTAATGACAAGAATCTCTTGTGCCGAATATTCCCGCCTCAGATTTTGTTCCGGGATTGAATCTAGTGGCGCCAGAACGGACAAATTCCGGAGAGGGCCGCTTTCGTCGGCGATAACGGGACAATTGCAATCCTAAGCGCCGTGGGCAGGCGCACCGGATGGTGGGCTGGCCACAGAAGGAGCCTCCTCGCCGACCGTGAATGGCTATCGGCCGGCAATCCGGTCGGTGACGGAGGGTTGCTACTCTTTCGGCGGCAACTGCGCAGTGCCAGCAAAGAGGCGCCGGCCGTTACCATCAGACAACGGTACGGCTCAGTCGACTCGTCTCCCGCTCTTCTGCTGGCGGCAGGTCTCTTTTGGCCGGCACGTATATGACCGCTTCCGCAGGTTCGGGTTTCGGCCACGTCGCGCGGTCGGTACCGTGAACCACTATAACTTTCATCCTGGCCGGAACGATTTGCCGTTCGAGACGCATCAGTCGGGTTGCGATGGCCCTGTTCACTTCGGCCCTCCTGTCACGTCGTGGGGGCGCCTCCGTTCGACCCAACCCAGGTGACCAGGATGATCGCAACGTCCGGTGATATGCCGGACGCGGCGAGCGCGGTGGGAGAAGTATGCTCCTCCTCCCACGCGATCCAGTTCTTCGTCCCTGTAAAATTGGCAAACGCGGCTCATTGACGCGGGATGTCTAACGCTGCACGTATTTTCATGATCCCGAGCTTCGCGACGAAGGCGCCGCGCTGACCTTTGCCGGCGGTTTGCCTCGGGGCATGGCGCGCGATCTCGCCACGGCGGCTCGGCGCAAACTCGCCGCACTCGACTCGGCCGAGCACCTGGAGGACCTGCGTCTCCCACCGGCCAACCGACTGGAAGCGCATGGCGGCCGAACGGGGCGGCACTCGATCCGGATCAATGGCCAGTGGCGCCTCGTCTTCATATCGCGAGAGGACCGCGCTCATGCGGTCGAAATCGTGGACGATCATTAGCCGGGCCCGCGAATGCGCGACGGGCCTGGCACATTGAGGGAGCAGAAGATGACATCGCGGCGACTCATTTCCAGGGAAGACCTCGACTCTGGGCGGGTCGATTTCTCCGGCCTGGACACTGGCGAGCGGTTGCCTCCGGTGCATCCGGGGGAGGTATTGCGACATGACTTCCTCGAGCCACTGGGCATCACGGCCCATGCGCTTGCGCTGGCATTGCGGGTGCCCGCCAACCGCATCACCACGATCCTTGCCGGGGAGCGGGCGGTGACAGCCGAGACGGCCCCGCGCCTCGCGCGGCATTTCGGCACCAGCGCGGGATTCTGGCTCAACCTGCAAAAGGCCTATGAGTTGGAACGCACGGAACGTGCGGCCGGCGCCCGGATCCGCGCGGAGGTCGCACCGCGCGAAGCGGCCTGACACAGGCCCATCCCTCTCACGCGACACGCTTCTCGAAACATGTGCGATATTCAGCGATCAACGCGGCTTCGACGGAGCGGTGCACAGGAACCGCGAGGCCTGACGCTCATCCTCTCCGCCAACCCTCTTTTGTTTAATGATTTCGACACCCGACCGCTTCTTGCCGAATGAAACAGCCATCGGATGGCAATCACCAGGAACAACGACCCCAATTCGTGAGCGTTGGCGATGAGTGGGCTTGTGGCCGGCGCGCATCATCCACACCTGTGACGCTTCCCCATTCGTCATCCTCGGTCCTGACGCAGCCTCGGTGGCAGGCATCGGACGGCTTTGCACGACGCTGAAAGGATCGATAATGACCCCGGAATTTCTTCGTCATGAGGCCGCACGATTTCGAGGTATGGCCGAAGACGCCGATCGCGAAGCGACAAAGGTGAGGCTGCTCGCGATGGCGGTCGATTATGAGGCCCGCGCCGGGATCGCCAATGAAATGACCGGTGAAATAACTGACCCCGATCCAGACGAGGCGAACGGCGAGGTGGTCGAGCCAACGCGGGACGAGGCACCAAAGATCACTCTGGGCAGACAGATCGCCACGGGATTGACAGAGACCGTGTTGGTTCAGCGCCGTCCGGTCGGGCGCCCGAGGCGAGAATGACGTCGGAAGCCCTTATTCAGGAATACGCGAAAACCTGGCTGGCCGCCCGGCCTGAAATTTCGCCTGAGCTACAATATCTTGTGCCAGAAGCTCTGCTGCCGGTTGTCGCCACCGGTTTACGAAGCCATACCGTGCCGGGGGCGGTCCTGGCGGCCAGAGCCTGAGACCCCACCAGCCCATGCCAGCGAAACTTACTCCCGCCAAGGTTCAGAAGTTCGAAGCTCACATCAAGAAAAGCTATGAAGGTGTCGTATTTGAACTGATGGTCGCGCACATTCTTCCTTTGGGAAGGGTCGTGGAGCTAATCTGGATCATCGTACAACACCGAAAACGAGGCATAGGCACGGCTATCATGCGAGAGCTTTGCCAGTTCGCGGATCGCCATGCGGCGGAGATCAGGCTGAAACCAGCTTCCAAGGTCGATTACGCCGCGACAACCTCTCGTGCCAGGTTGGTTCGCTTCTACAAGCGATTTGGATTCATAAGAGACCGGGGCCATCCCTTCGAGTTCACGGCCATTCCGGTTCTGACCCGGAAGCCGATCGTTTGAATTCCAGGTCACACAAGATCATCTCTCGTTGGTTGCGACATCCATTGATGGATTGAGCTTCACGCCCGGCGGGAAGAGCGACTCGGTGGCGACGCTTCCTTCAACGTCATCCGCCGGCTTGTCCGGGGGACCTGCCGCCGCACTGTGCTTGTGACAGGTGGCCCGGACGAAGCCCCTGCGAAGGCGGGGGCCGGGCCATGACGTTTCAGGCGAAGTCCGTCAGTCGGATTCGCTTATGATCAGGCGTCGCCCGCACTGGACGGAAACGGTTTGCCTCAAATCCGCTATCGGGTCGTCGTCGATTGGGTGCTGGTCTGGGTCGTACCAGGGCGTCCGGGCGTGGAAGTCTCCGTGCCAACGGTGTCCTTCTCGATCATTACGCCATTCCGGTTGGCGGTACGGTTCGTGGTTGATGTAATGTCATCTTGCTGCGTCGGAGCCACCCCTGGTGTCGTCACGGTCGTACTGGACGAAGATGAAGATTGTGCGAAGCCCACCCCCGACATCAACGTGAGAGCGGCGGTCGCCGCCAACAAAACTCTTAACATTTTGTATTCTCCATGGAATCTTTGGCGAGCAAAGTCGCTCGCACGATGGAGTCCACTCCGACGCCGGAGCGGGGTCAACGCTCGGAAAACACCTATGCCACGCCCGCGGATTTTCCCGGAACCACGATTCAGCCGGCCCATCCGGCGCTCGTCAGCGCGGTGGGCGACGATTGCCGGCCCCGCCCGGTCCCGTCACTTTGTGACCCTGACCCTCGGCACTCGACCCGCCTCGTGCGGCCGGCCCGATCATCTGCTAAAGTGCGGGCCGGCCAGCGATGCCACCGCTTGCGTCACGAACGAGAAGCAACCAACCGGAGAACGCCGTCCAGGAGAATAGTGCCATGTCCATCGTGCTCGATCACACAGTCGTCCCGTCGCATGACAATGAGGCATCCGCCAGGTTTTTCGCGCGCATCTTCGGATTGGATGTCGAACCCGTAGTCTCGCACTTCGCACCGGTCCGGGTGAACGAAACGCTGGTCATGGATTTCGACACGCGCCCGGCGTTCGAACCGCATCACTATGCCTTTAAAGTGGGCGACTCGGAGTTCGACGCGATCTTTCAGCGCATCGAGCAAGCGGGCATTGCCTATGGAAGCGGCCCGCGATCGCCCGATGACATGGCGATCAACCATCGACGTGGCGGACGCGGGGTCTACTTCAGGGATCCGAACGGACATCTGCTCGAGGTGCTGACCGTTTAGAGACCGGAACTGTTGCCGGGCGAGGCGGGTCCGATGGCCAGCCTCGCAACGAAAAATCGCCGCCGGTCTTAAACGGCGCCTTGATTTTTCCTCAACGATTCGCAACGAGACGGTTGAAATCGTCGATTCCTCCCACGATAGTTAAATATCCAACGCCACCCCGCGCGTGGTCTTGCGGCGCGGCGTTGGAACAAGATACCTGAACGTCGATGAAAACGGTCCGGAGCAGGGAGAAACTCCCGCTGAGCAATCAATCACGATCGCGGGCGGTGTCACGTCACCAGCCTGGGCGCGAATCGATATCGAATCCGACCGGTCAACCTGTTCTGTCGAGCAGCTCCGTCTCGCTGTCCGCGATTCGGACATCGGGACAGTTCGCGCACCGCGATCCAAAAGTGAGAACATTATGTCAGAAATGTCCGAATGGCCGAACATACAGACGAATGCCGCGAGGCCGAGCGGAGCACCACTCGCCCTGCAAGGAATCCGGGTAGCTGACTTTAGTCATTTCATAGCCGGTCCGCTCTGCGCCATGATCCTCGGCGATCTGGGCGCCGAAGTGATTAAAATCGAAAAGACCGAAGGCGGCGATGATTTCCGGCGCCTCGGTCCGCCGGTGACCGAGCAAGAGGGCGCGCCTTTTTTGTGGTGTAACCGCAACAAAAAAAGCATCGCGCTCAATTTGAAACATCCTGGGGGGCAGGACATCGCGCGAGACATCATCGCCAGGTCCGACGTCGTGGTGGAGAATTTCTCAACCGGAGTGATGGCGAGGTTCGGCCTGGACTACCAAACCGTTTCCGCCAGCAACCCAAGGTTGATTTATGCATCGGTCTCAGCTTATGGCCGAGACGGCCCGCTGAAAAATCGTGTCGGCTTTGACCCGATCGTCCAGGCCGAAACGGGGTTCATCTCGATGAATGGCGATCCGAACGCGTCTCCGGTACGGGCCTTGCCATCGATCGTTGACATCAACACCGCGACGATGACCGCCAGCGCCGTGCTGGCCGCGTTATTCTCGCGGGAGCGGACCGGCGACGGTCAATATATCGAGTCGGCGCTGTACGATACCGCCGTGATCCAGCTCGGATTTCAGGCGATGAGCTTTCTGTACAGTGGTCGCGAACCGGTCCGCTCCGGCAATAACAGTCCCGATCCGGTGCCATGCGCCGCGTTCGATACGATGGATGGAGCGATCTACGTCGATTGCACCACCGACCGGACCTGGAACAAAATGGCGACGACGGTGCTCAAGCGGCCCGATCTCGCCACGCATCCCGATTACGAAAACACCTTCGCGCGGGTGCGTAACCGGGATGCGCTGATGGTGATCCTTCAGGACATCCTCAAAACGAAGTCGCGGAAGCACTGGCTGCCTTTGATGTGGAGCGCCGGGGTGCCCGCCGGCGCGATCAATTCGCTGACGCAGGCATTTGGTTCGGATGAGATGGCGTCCCGGAAAATCGTGCAAACCGTTCCGCATCCGGCGGTCGGGCCAGTCCCGAACATTCGCCTTCCGTTCCAGATGTCCGGGACACCGCTGGTTGATCCAGTGGCGGCGCCATGCCTGAGCCAGCACGCGGTCGAAATCCTGCGCGATGTGCTCGGCCATGATCCCGCGCGAATTAAAGCGCTGGCCGCGTCAGGCGCTGTCGCGCTCCCAATCGGCTGACCAGAGCGATCTCCGATCAGATATGGTCAATTTGGCTCGTCATGGCCCGGCTTGTCCGGGCCACCTCTCGCCGCACGACGCTGGTTCAGGTGGCCCGGACAAGCCGGGCCATGACGGTGTTAATTTCAACCCGATCGGAAACCGCTCAGCTCGTGGACCGTGCCGGGGAACTGGCGCTCAGGCCTCGTGGCAGCCGTGACGCCAGCGCCAGAGTGGCGAGGCCCATCACCGCGGTCATCACGAAAACTCCACGAAACGCCCGCGACGCGGCCGCCGTCATATCAGCCAGATCCACGCCGGAAAGTCCCATGGATCGATGTTCGAGCAAGCCGCCCAGAGCACCGGCAACCTCGGGCGCGGCGAACTGAAAGCCGAATGAGAGAATGACGCCACCGATGGCCGCACCAAGCGCCTGACCGAGAAATCGCATGAACATGATCGCCGACGTCGCCGAGCCGCGCTGTTCGAAAGACACCTGGGTTTGCACCGACACGATCCACGTCGTGTTGCAAAAGCCCAGTCCGAAGGCGAGGACCGAAACGCTGGCCACCACCTGACCGATCGGCGAGCCTGACGTGAGAGTCAGCAGCAAGCTCGCTCCAAGCATGATCATGACCGCTCCGGCGCAGCCCGTCGTGCGATAGGAAAGATAAACCATCGTCCGGCCACCGACGATGCTGCCCAGCATCCAGACCACCATCAACACACCCAGAACCATGCCCGCGACGCTCGCTGTGCGGCCCATCGCGGCCTGCAGGAATGGCGGGATGAACGCTGTGACGCTCATGATGGCAACGCCCACGGTTAACGCGCCCAGACCGCCGACAATGATGATTCGGCTGTGCCACAACGAGGCGGGCAACATCGGTTCTTGTGTGCGCCGTTCATGAAAAACCAGCGCGATGAGTGAGACCGCGCCGATGGCGAATGCAAGCAGGACATTGCTCCAACCGATTTGCCGCCACCGGTCGGCGGCGATGATCACCGCGCCGATCCCGGTGATCAGCAGGATCGCCCCGCCGAAGTCGATTCGGTGACGGTGAGATGGTGCGTCGGCGCGCAAGAAAATCGATACCATCGCCATCGCGGCGACGACGATCGGCATATTGATCCAGAAAACGAATCGCCAGCTTCCGGCATGCACCAGGATCGACCCCATCAACGGGCCTGAGATGGCGGCGACTCCAAATACAGCCGAGAGCATGCCTTGGATTCGGGCGCGCTCGACCGGGGTGTAGATATCGCCGACGATCGTATAGGCGATCGGTTGCACCGCGCCGGCCCCGCATCCCTGCACCGCGCGGAACACGATCAGGGTTGTGATGTCGTTGGCGAGGCCGCACAGCGCCGAACCAATCAGGAACAGGCCAGAGCCAACCAGGAAGATGCGTTTGCGCCCGTACAGATCGGCGAGCCGGCCGTAAATTGGAATGGTCACGGCCTGAGTCAAAAGAAAGGCTGAAAACACCCAGGAATACAGCTCGGCGCCGTTTAACTCGGCGACAATGGTCGGCATGGCGGTCGCGACGATGGTGCCTTCGACGGCGGCGGTGAACGTCGCCATCATGCACGCGGCCAATACAAAGCGTCGGCGCGGGTGAACCGCCGGCATTTTGCCTCCCCTGTTCTTTCCTTGCCGCCGATTCGGCACTCGTTATGGACTGATCGGCGAGGCGGACTGTATCATGCGCGGGACGTTCGGGGCATCGGGAGACATAATCATTTATCCTCGCTTCTTACCGGTTGGGGACAGCGCGCTTTCGGTGGAGCTTGGCGATGTCATCGATGCCGGCATCAACGCGCTGGTAAGAGCATTGGATCGGGCCATCGCCGCGGCGAATATTCCAGGCATCATCGAGACCGTTCCGAGTTTTCGTGCCCTGATGGTCATCTATGAACCGGAAGAAATCGACCCTGACACATTGATCGCCGATCTGAAGCGGCTGATCGCCGGGGGACTGAACGCGCATGCCGCCAATGCCCGATCCTGGACCGTCCCGGTGGCGTACGGAGTCCCGGTTGACGATGACCTGCGTGAAGTCGCCGCGGCGACCGGCCTGTCGTGCGATGAAGTTGTCGCGATGCACAGCGGCGCCGACTATCAGGTTTACGTCATCGGTTTTGTCCCGGGCCTGCCGGTTCTGGGTGGTCTGCCCGCGCCTTTGCACCTGTCGCGACGCCCGGAGCATCGGCAAGGTATTCCCGCCGGCAGCGTGATGATCGGCGGCATGCAAGGATTGATCGTACCGATGACGATGCCGAGTGGTTGGTACACGCTGGGCCAAACGCCGCTGCGTCCGTTCAATCCTGGTGAGAACAATCCGTTCCTGTTCCGATTGGGCGATCGCATTCGATTCCGGCCGATCACAGCGCGGGAACTGGACGCGCTCGCGGGCGTGTCCAGCGACGTTTATCTCGACAACGGCACCTGACCATGGCGGACGCGCTGTTCCGCGCCATTGCTCCAACACCCTTCGTCACCGTGCAGGATGCCGGCCGGCGAGGGTGGCGCCGATTCGGCCTCGCGGGGGCGGGCGCGATGGACAAGATGTCGCTGGTAATCGCCAACGCATTGGTCGGCAATCGCCCGACCGAGGCGGTGCTGGAATTCGCTTATGCCGGCGGTGAATGGACCGTCGAAGCCGCGAGTTGCCGGATCGCGGTCGCCGGCGGCGCATTCGCCGTGACCGTCGATGGCACGCCGGTGCCGTCGCTTGCCTCAACGGTTTTGCGGCGCGGTCAGACGCTGCGCATTGGCGGCGCGACCCGGCGAGTCTGGGGTTATCTGGCGGTGGCGGGCGGATTCGATCTGCCGTTGGCGTTCGGCAGCCGCGCAACCCATGCGCGAACCGGTATCGGTGGCTTCGAAGGCCGCGCCATTCGCGCGGGCGACACTCTTCCGCTCCGAGGCAACGAGGCTCCCAACGAACCGGAACGCTTTCTGGGCGACGATCCCGAAGAGGATGGTCCCTGCCGCGTGGTGCCTGGCCCACAGGACGACTACTTCGATCGGGAGTCGCTGTCGCTGCTGTTGAGCGGCGCTTATCAGGCCACCTGGCAGCAAGACCGCATGGCGTATCGGCTTGACGGACCGAGGCTGACGCACGTCAAAGGGTACAACATCATCACCGACGGCATCGTGCCTGGCTGCATTCAAATCCCCGGCACCGGGCAGCCGATCGTGCTGATGCGAGACGCCGGGACCGTGGGAGGATATCCAAAAGTAGCAACGGTCGTTGAAGCCGATCTCGGCCGCCTGGCGCAGACGCGTCCCGGAGGCGCGGTGCATTTCAAGGCGATCAGCATGATGGAGGCACGCGCGGTGCGTCAGCGGTTCCTGGCACGTTTGCAGTTGATCGCCGAGGAAGTGAACAGTCCGCTGCCGCGCGCCGCTGTTTGATCGGCCACTAGGTGAGGCTGTGGTCCGAAGTTTTCACCGCCTCGCTCCGCTGTGATGGAACGAGGGGCGCAGACTGTGGCTGCACGCGCGCGGGCGCGGTTTCGGCGTCGCCGTAGATCGCCACGCGAAAACGCCGCAGCAACGCGGTTGCTTCGCATCGCCTGAGTAAGCCCAGGGTACTCGACACCAGATCGGCATGCGTCGCGATCAATGGTTGAAAATCAAATAGCAAATCGGCGATGGCCTCGCGTCCATCAGAGAGTCGCCCCGCGTCCGCGTGCGCCGAGATTTGCCGCAATTTTTCTCGTACCAAGGCCAGGCCGGCCTTATCGCGCTGAGGACGGACGTCCGTTCCCTGATTTCGAGGTGTAGCGCGACCTTCCGCTTCTGACGTGAAAGGTGCCTGAAACTGGGCTTCCGGCATCGGTGCGTCCTGATCCGTTCGGCCGCGTGTCTGCTCGTTGAGCGGTTACCCGATCGTTACACCTCCTTCATTAATCGCGAATGAAACCTCGCGGAAATCCGTTGCACCCTAACGGTCTATCTCGCGCCTTTGATTGCCATTTCCCGTTTTCGTGGATGCCATTCGATGATAGCCAGAAAAGCGGCACTTCGGGCTACAGAACGATGGCGGTCAGCCGGGACCTTCCTGCTTGATGGTCTGCGTCTGCTGAACGCCGCCGCTTCATCCGCCGTTCGCAAAGTACCGCGGCCAGGTCCTGTCACTGGCCGGTTCCGGCCGTTGTTGCCGGAATTTCTCGCCATCATCGGGCTGCTGGTACTGATCTGGCTGAGCACGGGTGAAATCATCCGTCGCGAGCATGTGCACGAACTCGGTGCCGCGCGTGGCACAACCGAGGCGGTTTCCAAAGCCTTTTCCGAGACGACCGCGCGCATCATCTCCGAGATCGACCAGACTCTGCTCAACGTTCGCTCCTCGTACACCGAACAGGGGCACGACTTCGACATTCAGCGTTGGGCGAAAAGCCAGGTTCGCCGCGACCAGATGCGGGTTCAGATCACGATGGTCGATGACAAGGGCATGTCGGTGACGTCCACCCTGGCCCAGACCAACGCCGGCATCAGCATCGCGGATCGTCCGCATTTTCGGTACCACCTCGACCCCACACATGACGAATTGTTCATCAGCGATCCCGTGGTCGGCCGCGGCAGCGGCGAAAAGACCATCCAGTTCTCGCGCAAACTGCTGGACCAGGACGGTAACTTCAACGGTGTCGTGGTGTTGTCGTTGAGCTGCGACGAGTTGTCGAAGTTCTATAACACAGCCGGAACCTACGAGGGTTCGGTGACGCTGATCAGCGAACGCGGCATGATCATGGCAAGCGGAGCGGAGCGTGCCGACCTGATTGGCACGAAAGTGACGGGTTTGCCGTCCTTCGCCGCAATGCCCGCCGATGCCCGTGATTCGATCGGCACCAGCATTTCGGCGGATACCGCGAACGGCATCGTCAATTATCAACGGCTGCAACGCTATCCACTGACCGTCATGGTCGAGAAGACCAACACGCAGATCTATCAGCGCTATTGGGTCACGGCCCGCCACTTCGTCATGATCGGCGTGGTCGCCAGCTTCATGGTCATCCTTCTTGGCGCATTCTGGATCTGGCAGCGGCGCCAGGCGGTGACAACATCGCATGCGTTGTCGGTGACCCTCGCCGGTGTAACCCAGGGGATCATGATGATCGATTCTCGCGGGTCGCTTTCGGTCTCCAATCAACGCGCCATGAACCTGCTGCATCTGCCGGAGCAAACCTGGTCGGCTTCCGCGGCATTGGAATCGGTCAATCGCGTCATCGACCGAGGCCGCCCGATCAGCGCGGGTCTGTCAAATCCTTCAGCCTCCGATTGCCAGATTCTGGAGTCGATGATGGACGACGGTCAGGTCATCGAAGTCCGCACGACTCCGTTGGCGGATGGCGAAAAAATCCACACGCTGACCGACATCACGGAACAACACCGGGCACAAACTCACATTCGCTATATGGCGCATCACGACGCGCTGACCGGATTGCCCAATCGCGCGCTGCTGGAGGAGAAAATCTCCGCCGCCCTGACTCAGGCGGCTTCTACCGGCCGCCAGGTGCTGGTGATGTTCATCGATCTGGACAGCTTCAAGGGCGTCAATGATACACTCGGTCATCTGATCGGCGATCTGCTGCTGAAGCATGTCGCCGAGGTCATCGGCTCCGCCATCGGCCCGCATGATTTCGTCGCCCGACTCGGCGGAGACGAATTCATCGTCGTGCGTTCGGAAGTGGAAGATGCCGGAACCGCCGCCGAACTCGCGAACCTGCTGATCGATTGCATTTCGGATTCAGTGATCATCGAGGATCACGAACTGCGTGTCAGCACCAGCATAGGAATCTCGGTGTTCCCGCGCGACGGCGTCGATCATCACGTCCTGTTCAAGAAGGCCGACATCGCGCTGTATCGCGCGAAAGCCGAGGGGCGCGCCACCTACCGGATCTTTGAATCGGGCATGGACGAACGGTTGCATCGCAGGTTGATGCTGGAGGAGGATCTGCGGCACGCACTTGAGACCGAAACGCTGCAGGTCCATTTCCAACCGCAGTTCGAGAGCAGCACGTTGCGTCTCGCCGGCTTTGAGGCACTCGCGCGGTGGAATCACCCAAAACATGGCTGGGTGTCCCCCGAGGTGTTCATCGCGGTCGCCGAGGAAGCCGGCCTCATCGTGCGGCTTGGCGCGTTCGTGCTCGAGCGGTCGTGTGAACAGGCCATGCGATGGCCATCCGACTGCTTCATCGCGGTCAACGTCTCAGCGATCCAGTTGCTCGACGCGGGGTTCCTTGGCCAGCTCAAGGACATTCTCGCGCGGACGGGTTTACCCGCGCACAGGTTGGAACTTGAACTGACGGAAAGCGTCATGACCGATAGCGGCCGGCAGACAGTGTCCACACTGAACGCGGTTCGCGAACTTGGGATTGGTCTGGCGCTCGATGATTTCGGAACCGGCTACTCCAGTTTGAGCAATCTGCTGCGCTTCCGCTTTGATAAAGTCAAAATCGACCGGTCGTTCATCCAGGAACAGCATCGGGATTCCGAAGCGCGGGCCATCCTGGAGGCCATTCTGGCGATGAGCCGGCATATCGGCCTGAAAGTCACCGCCGAGGGAGTCGAGACCGAAGCGCAATTGGCGATGCTCAAGAGGCAGGGCTGCACGTTGATTCAGGGATACCTGCTGGGGCGGGCAGCGCCCGGCCGCGAGACGCTCGGATTGTTCGCCGGCCGTCCTGGATTTTCCGTGGAGCGTCCAAAGCCGATCCCAAAGCTGTTGGTCGCGACGGATACCGTTTCGATATGACCGGGTGCCGATTCTGTCGTTGCGAGGAGCGGAGCGACCCTCCGGTCAAGCCGGAGGGCATGCGCGGCAAGCTCTCTCCTCCTCTGATGGAGATTGCTCCTGCCTTCGCCGAAGCGTCTTCGCGCAGGCAGGTCGCTTCGCTCGCAATGACACGGACGCGACTGCACTGAAGCGCGACACACCACATCGTCATGGGCCGGCCTGACCGGCCCATCGGCATCAACACGATGGAGAGAGTGATGGCCCGGTTAATCCCCCGGCCAGGTCGGGGGAGGGCCATGACGATGTTGCGATCAGGCGACTCGCGCTGCACTGATAGTAGGTACTAGACCGTTTCGATCTCCATTGGGAACAACGCGTCGGGGTCATCCACTTGCAACAGATGATACACGTTGAACCGGTAAGCGGGCCCCAGTGACACCTCGGGCGGGGTGAAGGGAAATGCCAGATTGCCGGCCGTGGAGAGTCGGCCCTGATAGCCGAAGTGCAAGAGGTATTGCTTGCAGGTGCGCACGACTTCCGCGGCTCGCTCGCGCGTCGGCGCGATGCATTCGCCCATGATGAACACTTCGCCCGGAGGAGCCTCGTTCGCCGGCACAACCATGCGCACACCGTCAACGCCATAGACACGCCAGCGCAACGTATAATCCTGAGGCTGATCCTCGCAGACCAGGTCGCGCACGAGATCGGACAGTTTCGGCAGAATCTCCTTGCTCCGCGCGATGAACCGCGGATCGGCGGCGCCGGCGAGCAGCACCGCCCGCTCGCCGATCAATCGCGCGCCTTCCAGCTTGATCGTTGGGCTGTTCGTCTCGCGCCACACCGCGCCCGACACCCGCGTCCGCCGATCGTCTACCGCTTCGTACCGCGCGTTGGTCAGATCCAACGTGCCCTCCGGTTCGTTGACCGTGAATGGATCGGCCTGCTCGTACAGGCTATGCGCGGCGACCGAGGTCGGGGTGGCGCGGCGCTCCGGATTGGTACTCTCCAGCACAAATCCCTCGTCATCGAGTTCGGCGATGATCGGGTCGCGCCCGCCGGGAACGCAACACAGCGAGGCACACTCGATGATTTTCGCCATGTGCATCGCGAGGCCGGCGTCGAAACCCAACAGCATGGGCAACGCCGCGAAGATGCCGGTGTCGCAGGCGCGTCCGGCGATGACGACGTCAACGTCCGCCTCCAGGGCGCGGCGAAAAACGCCGGTGCCCATTTGTCCCACGATGTGCGCGGCTTCGGTGATGTCCTCCTCGGTCAACGCCGGCATGTCGTCGAAACTGACGATCCGGCCATTTCGAAATGCCTCCAGCAGCATCGGCCGCGCGACGTCGGCGCGGATCACGGCCATGCGGAAGCGCTGCCCGTCGGCGCGTGCGATGTCACGAATAATCGCCAGCGTCGCGTCCAGGTGTGGCGCGGCACCCGCCGATCCAGCCGAGCCGATGACCAGCGGCACGTCCAAATCGCGCGCCGCCAGCAACACTTTCCGCAGATCGCGGCGGGTCGCTTCCGGCGCCGTCGCCATCTCGCCCTTGCCCAAATAGGTCGGGCCAATATCGATCGAGCCCATGTCGCAGCCGATCAGATCCGGCTTCCGCGCCAGGCCCGTGTTGAAGCCTGGAGTCGGGATGCCATAGCCAAGCTGGCCCGAGGCACCCAGAAGGCGCAACGGACGGCGCGAGCGGCGGAGCTGAGCCAGGATGCGGCCGGAGGCGCTCATAGCTCGATCCCCAACAACGGCGCGTGTTGTTGTGCGCCATAAACATCGACGTCCCCTGGATCGCCGGCCATGATGCGACGCGCCAGCACGATCTTGATGGCGCGGCCGGCGGGATAAGGGATGACGGTCACCGCCTCGGCCGGAACGCCGTACAACCGCCCGACCGCCTCCGCCCCCAGAGCGGGGGACTGCGCGACGCGCTGATAATCGGCGTCGGTGGCGAACATCACATCCAGAGTCAGCCTTCTCGGCCCAGCGTTTTTGCTCCGAATGACCTGGGCGAGATCGGCGAGTTTCATGGCGGGCCCCTGGTTGATCCCGCCGCGGGAACGATGCCAGATGCGGGTTCCGTCATGGACGCATGGTTTGGCTGTGGTTCGCAAGAGCGGCAGACCGGGAGAAAAAGCCAATGTTCAACCGTCAGGCCCTGATCGGACTGATCGGCGCCAACATCATGAAGTCGCTGGCGCCGGCGTTGCACATCGACGCCTTCGCGGCGGCCGGCATCACCGGGCACTACCAGTTGATGGACGTCGATCAACTGCCCGGCCGGACGCTGGAGAGTCTTCTTAATGCCGTGAAGACCGCGGGCTTCCTTGGCGTCAACATCACATTTCCATTCAAGCAGGCGGTCATGCCACTGCTGGATGAGCTGTCACCGGAAGCGCGGCAGACCGGCGCGGTCAACACGGTCACCATCTCGCGCGACGGTCTGACCACCGGATACAACACCGATCGCAGTGGCTTCCGGTTGAATTTTGAAGACGGGCTCGGCCACGCCAGTGCCGAAGGCAAGACCGCCGTGCTGGTTGGTGCCGGAGGAGCGGGAAGCGCGGTGGCGTTCGCGCTGATGGATCTCGGACTGCGGACACTGGTGGTGCATGACACCGATCCGGCGCGGGCCGCGTCGCTGGCTGAAGATGTTCGCCGGCACTTTGGCGCGGAACGGTGCCGCGTATCGGAACGGTTGAGCGATGAAATCGTGGCCGCCGACGGAGTCGCCAACGCGACCCCGATCGGAATGACCGGCTTCCCGGGCAACCCGGTGCCGGTCGACGCGTTACGAATCGAGCATTGGGTCGCTGACGTGATCTACACGCCGATCGAAACCGAATTGATCCGAACGGCGGCGGGCAAAGGCGCGCAGGTGCTGACCGGCGGTGGCATGTGCGTCTATCAGGGCGTGGACGCGTTCCGGTTGTTCACCGGCATCACGCCTGATGTCGCGCGCATGCACCGCACTTTCGCCGCCGCACTTGCCGCGCGGGACGCGGCGCTTCTCCCTCCCCGTCATGGCCCGGCTCGTCCGGGCCACCTGCAACAGCACGGTGCCGGTGCGGGTGGCCCGGACAAGCCGGGCCATGACGGAGCAGGTGCGACATGAAAACCGCGATCGCGACGGTTTGTCTCAGCGGCGGATTGGACGAGAAGCTTCTGGCAATCGCAAACGCCGGCTTCAAGGGCGTCGAGATTTTCGAAAACGATCTGCTGTCGTTCAACGGCACGCCCAAAGACGTCAAACGCGTGGTGAGCGATCTCGGTCTGGAGATCGTGACATTCCAACCCTTCCGCGATTTCGAAGGCATGCCGCCGGAGAAACGCGAACGCAACTTCGCCCGCGCCGAACGCAAGTTCGATCTGATGAACGAGCTTGGCTGCGACCTGCTGATGGTTTGTTCCAACGTCTCGCCGGAAAGCATCGGCGGTATCGATCGCGCCGCCGAGGATTTTTTCGAGATTGGCGAACGCGCCGCGAAACGTGGGATGCGGGTTGGCTTTGAGGCACTCGCCTGGGGCCGCCACATCAACGACTACCGCGACGCGTGGGAAGTTGTTCGGCGCGCCGGTCACCCATCAGTTGGGCTGGTGTTGGACTCGTTCCACATTCTGTCGCGCAAGACTGACCTTAAAGCCATGACCGCCGTGCCGCGCGACCGAATTTTCCTGGTGCAACTGGCCGACGCGCCCGTGTTGGAAATGGATTACCTGTCCTGGAGCCGTCATTACCGTAATTTTCCCGGGCAGGGCGAATTCCCCGTGCTCGACTTCATGCGCGCGCTTCACCAGACCGGATACGACGGCTTATTGTCGCTGGAGATTTTCAACGACCAGTTCCGCGCCGGCTCCGCGCGAAGCGTCGCCATCGATGGGCACCGGTCGCTGATCTTTTTGTTGGATCAGTTGCGCGAACACACCGGCGGAACGCCGACGTTGCCGCCTCGTGCGCGTTGCCTGGGCACGGAATTCATCGAGTTCGCCATGGACGAAGCCAGCGAGCCAGATTTCAACACTGTGCTGCGTGGCCTGGGGTTCACGCGCAGCGGCACGCACCGGACGAAGTCGGTGACCCGCTGGTCGCAGGGCGGCATCAATCTCGTTGTGAATACCGAGAAAGAGGGGTTCGCCCATTCGTTTTATCTCACCCATGGCACGGCGGTTTGCGCGCTCGGCCTGCGGGTCGATGATGCCGCGGCGACGTTGCGGCGCGCGCGAGGCCTGCTCGATCAACCGTTCCAGCAGGCGGTTGGCCCAGGAGAACTGGAGATTCCGGCGGTGCGCGGCGTGGGGGGAAGCCTGATTTATTTTACCGATACCGCGAGCGCGCTTGGCGAAGTCTGGGATATCGAATTCGACCCGACCGGCGAGATGGTGGCCGACGCGGGCCTCACGGTGGTCGATCACATTTCGCAATCGATGCATTACGAGGAGATGCTGACCTGGCTGCTGTTTTATTCCTCGCTGCTCAATCTGGACAAAGTACCGGTGCAGGATGTGCTCGATCCCGGCGGGCTGGTGAAGAGTCAGGTCATCCAATCGCCCGACGGCGCGATGCGGATCATTCTGAACGCGTCGCAATCCAGCCGCACTCAGTCATCGCGGTTCCTGACCGAACTGTTCGGTTCCGGCGTGCAACATATCGCTTTGCAGACCAGCGATATTTTCTCGACTGTTGAACGGATGCAGGCAAACGGGGTCCCGTTGCTCAGCATCCCCGAGAATTATTATGATGATCTGGAAGCCCGGACCGGGCTTGACGGAGACGAACTTGACCGATTGAAAGCGTTGAACATTCTGTATGACCGCGATGGGACATCGGAATATTTCCAGGTTTATACTCATACATTCGAAGACAGGTTTTTCTTTGAGATCGTGCAGCGTCGCGATTATGCCGGATTCGGCGCGGCGAACGCACCCATCCGGCTCGCCGCGCAAACGCGCCTCGTGCAACATGCCGACTGAAACGGACCCATGCCCATGAACGACACAATCAATCCCCGCGACTGGTCGAGCCAGCCGGCCTATATCGCGCCCGACTACCGGTCCACGCCGCTGCGCGGTCCAACGAAACAGTTGATCCCCTTGCCACAGTCATTGTCGGAGGCGACCGGTCCGGTCTACGGCCACGAAAGCGTGGGTGAACATGACGCCGACCTGACCCGTAATGGCCGCCGCAATGGTGAACCGTTGGGTGAGCGTATCGTTGTCGCCGGCCGTGTGCTTGACGAGGAATCCCGGCCGCTGCCCAACACGCTGCTGGAAATCTGGCAGGCCAACGCGGCCGGCCGCTACATCCACAACACCGATCAACACGACGCACCGATCGACCCGAACTTCTTCGGCGGCGGCCGTTGCGTGACTGATGCTGACGGCAAATACCGGTTCATGTCGGTGAAGCCCGGCGCCTATCCCTGGCCGAACCATCACAATGCCTGGCGGCCGAACCACATCCATTTCTCGCTGTTCGGACCGAGCTTTGTCACCCGCCTGGTGACCCAGATGTATTTTCCCGGCGATCCGCTGCTCGATTTGGATCCGATCTTTCTGGCCACGCCGGCGGCGACGCGGGACCTGCTGATCGCCAAATTCACCCTGGATCTGACCGAGCCCAATTACGCTCTGGGCTACGAATTCGACATCGTGTTGCGCGGCCGCTCCGCCACGCCGATGGAGGCCTGAGCGATGGCGAAACTGAGACAAACGCCGTCACAAACGGTCGGTCCGTATTTCGCCTACGGACTGTCCCCGGAACAATACGGTTACCAACAGAATCTGACCAGCATCGCCGGCAGCCAGATGGTGGAAGGCGAGATCGAGGGCCAGCGCATCCGCGTCGAGGGATGCGTGTTCGATGGTGCCGGGAATCCGATCTCCGACGCGCTGATCGAAATCTGGCAGGCGGACGGACTGGGCCGTTACGCGCATCCGTCCGATCCACGCGGCAGCAACAGCACGTTCAAAGGGTTCGGCCGTTGCGGCACCGGAACCGATCCACAAAATCGCTTTTGGTTTGATACGATCAAGCCGGGCAAGGTCGATAGTGAACAGGCGCCGCATCTGAATGTGATCGTCAGCATGCGCGGAATGTTGCTGCATGCGTTTACCCGCATCTACTTCTCGGACGAGCCGTCGAATGCCGCGGACAAGGTGTTGCGCATGGTACCGGCGGAGCGGCGGAACACGCTGATCGCGACGCATCAGAGCGGCAACGTTTACCGTTTCGACATCCACATGCAAGGCGACGAGGAGACGGTGTTCTTCGACGCGTGATGCCGAAGCGGGGCTCGTCCGTTCCCCCACCCCGTCATGGCCTGGCTTGTCCGGGCCACCCACTTCAGCACCATGTGGCGACAGGTGGCCCGGACAAGCCGGGCCATGACGGAGGTGGGGGAAGCCACAGCCCTCACACCCGCCGCACGTTGGTGAACTGCGCGACGCCACCTTTCAGAATTCCGGTCAGGTCCTTTCGGTAAGCGCTGGCGAAAAAGAACGACCCAAGCGGGATATACGGCACATCCTGAAACGCCTGTAGCTGGATCTCGCGGCATATCCGCTTCTGCTCCTCGGGATCGGTCGAGTCGATCCAGGCGCTACGCAATTCCTCGATCTTCGGCATGGTTGGCCAGCCGAACAACGCCTGCTTCCCGATGCCGCGCATGAAACTGTGCGCCGCCGGACTCATCGCCGAGAACCCCGGCGCATAGTTCGCATTCAGGCTCCAGCCGCCTTTGTCCAATGGCTCCTGCGACAACAACCGTTGCGCGACGGTAGCCCAGTCGAGGGCCTGGTAATCCATGTTCATGTCGAGTTTGTGGAAGACGTCGGCGGCGACTTCGCTCTCGGCGTTGATGGCCGGCAGGTCGGTCGGCACCAGGAATACGAATTTTTCCCCGTTATAGCCGGCTGCCGCCAGTTCTCGTTTCACCCGGGTGAGGTCTCGCGGTGAATTCATCACATCCATCCCCGCGTCGGTGGCGAACGCCGAGGCCGGATTGTAAAAGCCGACGCCCGCCTTCGACATTGCCGGGTCCTCGCCGGCGACCGCCTGCATCATGTCGGTCTGGCTGAAGGCGCCAAGTAACGCGCGGCGGACGCCAGGATTGTCGAACGGCGGGTATAGATGGTTGAAACGTAGCACGCCCATGTAGCCGAGGGTGTCGATGATTTCGACGGTCAGGTCGGGGTGTTTGCGCAACAGCGGCAGCAGGTCCGATTGCGGCTGCTCCCACCAGTCCACCTCGCCGGCTTGCAACGCGGCGGCGGCGGTCGCGGGATCGGGGATGGTATGCCACTCGACTCGATCGAAATTGGCGATTTTCGGACCAGCGGTGCCGACCGGCGGACCGTCCGTGCGCGGAACATAATCAGCGTTGCGCTCATACACCGCGAGCGAGCCTGGCACCCGTTCCTTCATCACGAATTTGTATGGACCACTGCCGATCAGTTCCGTGACCTGCTGGCCGGGGGCCGCCACCGCGAGGCGTTCCGGCATGATGGCGGATGAATATGGCGTCGGCTTTCCCAGCAAATCGGCCAACAGCCGGAACGGCCGTTTCAGCCGGAACTGCAACACCGTGTCCGACACCGCCGACAACTCGTCCACCTGGCTGAACACCGAAATCGCATAAACATCGCGTTTCGCCCAACGCTTCAGCGAGGCGACCGCGTCGCGCGCCAGCACAGGCTGTCCGTCGTGGAACCGCAATCCTTCGCGCAGCGTGATCTTCCATGTTTTGCCGTCATCCTCGACGACATGGCCGGCCGCCATCTGTGGTCGAGGCCGCGCCGCGTCGTCCACGCCATAAAGTTGATCGAACACCATGTTGGCGTGGTTGCGGGTGACCAGCGCGGATGAAAAATGCGGATCGAGCAGCGCGATGTCCGCCTGCGGCACGAATTTCAACAGCTTCGGGTTACCCGAGGCCCACACGGACGGCGCGGCGAGGCTGAGACCGGCAGAACCGGCCAGAAAGGAACGGCGTTTCATCACGGGAACTCCTCGGCCCCAGGTTACAGACTGTTGGAGTTCCGCCCCACCAGCGCGCGGACATTCGCTTCCACCGCCGCCAGATCATTTGGCAATACCACGAATCTTTCCGGTCGCGCCATCAGGTCCGCCAACCTCGACGGCAATTCCGGCCGGACGCCGATCGCCTGCTCGATCGCGTCGGGGAATTTGGCGGGATGCGCGGTGGCCATCGCGACTGTCGGCACGCCGTGCGCCGGAGGGTGCGCGCGCGCGGCGGCGATCCCGATCGCGGTGTGCGGATCGGCGAGATAACCGCTCGCTTCGCGCAGACGCCGAATTTCCGCGAGCGTGCCCGCATCATCCAAACGAAAGCCGTGGAACACGCCGCGCATCCGTTTCCACACCGTATTGGATACCGTCATGCGGCCGCTCTCGCGGAAGTCAAGCATCGCCGCCGCGGTCGCCGGCGCATCGCGATCCAGTAACTCGAACAGCAATCGTTCAAAGTTCGAGCTGATCTGGATATCCATCGACGGCGACAGCGACGGTTCAACCGGCACCATCGACATGTCGTTGTTTTCCAGGAACCGCGCCAGGATGTCGTTACGGTTCGAGCCGGCGATCAGGCGGGCGATCGGCAGACCCATCCGGCGCGCCGCCCAACCGGACAGGATATTGCCGAAGTTGCCGGTGGGAACCGAGAACGCGACTTCCCGATCGGGCGCGCCCAGGGCCAGGGCCGATGCGACGTAGTACGGAATTTGCGCGGCGATGCGAGCCCAGTTGATGGAGTTGACGGCGGAAAGGTGCATCTCCGTGCGAAACGGGACATCGGCGAACAGTGCTTTCACCATGTCCTGACAATCGTCGAACGTTCCCTCGATCGCGACGTTGCCGACATTCGGCGCCAGCACGGTGGTCATCTGGCGGCGCTGCACCAGGCTGGTGCGTTCGTGCGGATGCAGGATGACGATGTCGATCCGCTCGCGGCCGGCGCAGGCCTCGATGGCGGCGGAGCCGGTGTCGCCGGACGTGGCGCCGACGATCGTCACGCGCTCGTTCCGTTCGCTCAGAACGTGTTCGAACAGATGACCCAGCACCTGCAAAGCCATGTCCTTGAAAGCGAGCGTCGGCCCGTGAAACAGTTCCTGCGCGAACAGATGGGTTTCCAGTTGGGCCAGTGGCACGACCGCCGGATGGTCGAAGCCAGCGTAAGCGTCATGGCAAATCTTCGTCAGCGTTTCATAAGCGATGGATCCGTCGACAAACGGGGCCATCACGCGCGCCGCCAGGTCGGGATACGTCAGGCCACGCATCGCTCGCCAGTCGGTGGGGGAGAACACTGGCCAGGTCTCAGGCATGAACAGCCCGCCGTCCTCGGCGAGGCCGGCCAGCAGCACGCCGGCGAAATCGCGCGCGGGCGCCTGCCCGCGGGTGGAAATGTAGCGCATGGGAATCGTTTACCGCATCAGAAACCCCAAACGCCAGCGGGCCTGGTAGAGTTCCACGCGGCGGCCTGTATGCTCATCGGCAACGAAAGGGTCAGTCCCATGATCAGAAGTGCTCTCGTCACCGGCGCCGGCGGCGGACTAGGCCGTGCGGTCGCTCTGGCCCTGGCCGCACGGGAGTGCACCGTGGTGGCGCTGGACATCAACGGGCCGGCCGCCGAGGAAACCGCGGCTGAAGCGGCGTCAGGACTGATCACACCGCTCGTGCTGGATCTGACCGCCCCTGGAGCGGCGGAACTCGCGGTGGCGGAAAGTCTGGAAGCCCTCGGCGGCCTGGACATCGTGGTCAACAACGCCGGCTGGGGCATCGGCGAGGCGTTCCTGGCGATGACTGAAGCGAGCTGGGACCGCACCCTGGCATTGAACCTGAAAGCGGTGGCGCTGATTTGCGCGGCGGCGGGACGGCACATGAAAGCACGCGGTTCGGGCCGGATCGTCAACGTGACCTCCCCCGCGTCGCGGATGGCGTTGCCGAATTACCTTGCCTACGCGGCGAGCAAGGCTGGTGTCGATGCGGTGACACGGGCGGCGGCACTGGCGTTGGCGCCGTTTGGCGTGCGGGTGAACAGTGTCGCTCCTGGAATGATGGATACCGCCATGCAGGTCGTGACCGAGCGGCAACTGGCGGCGATCGAAGGCCGCGAGGACGTGGACGCGTTTCTGGCGGAACGAACCGGCCGCATTCCGATCGGGCGGCGGACCGATGTGGAGACGGTGGCCGGAATGATCGTCTGGCTCGCGCTGGATGCGCCGGAATACATCACCGCCGAGCGGCTGAACGTCAGCGGCGGTTTGGATCGAGATTGAAACTATCCCCTGTCATTGCGAGCGGAGCGAAGCAATCTCCCCGTGCGGGGGGGCCGGGAGATCGCCACGCATGCCCTCCGGCTTGACCGGAGGGTCGCCACGCTCCTCGCGATGACATCGGGCGGGGTCACGCGAACGCGCGGCGGATCCTTCCCCAGTCCTCGATCGCATGCTCTTGCCCGGGCAGGATCGAGAACACGATCTGATTGAACCCAGCTGCTTCAATCGCGGCTATGCGTTCGACCAGTTCCGGCGCGGTCGCCGTCCATGTCGCGTGCCGGATCAGTTCAGCGTTGAGAAACGGCCGTTCGTCGGGCCGAACGAACATCAGATGACCGCGGTGATTCGACAAATAATACGCGCCTTGGGGGCCGTAGCCGCGCACCATCTCCACATACTTCGCCGCCGCGTCCTGGAACCGTGGCGGCAGTGGCGCGGTATTCAGCAACCCGCTCAGTGCCTGGTCCGCCGCGCGATGCAACATCACCGCGGCGCGCGGGCCCGCCTGAGCGATGACGCGCGGACTGTCCTCTGGCTCGCCCGGTTCCAGCACCGCGCCGCCGGCCCAGGCGACGGCGTTCAATTTCGCTTCATCGCGGCCGGCATTGGTCCAGGCGGTGCGCATCAACGCCAGATTCGCCGAGGCGTGCGCGACCGAGGCGGCGCCGTCGATCCAACCCGAGTCCAACTTCGCGGTCAGCGCGCGCGCCTTTGGTCCGGAGGCGGCGATATACAGCGGCATCGGATCGTCAAGATTGATCAAACCCAGATCAGGATTGAGGAAACGAATCAGGCGATGTTTGCCTTCGACCTCGGCCTCGACCGTTTCACGGCGCCACAGGGCCCGCACGACGCGAATATACTCTTCCATGTCGGACAGCTTCACAGAGCCCAGACCCATGGTGCGGCGGCCGGTGAAACCGGTGGAGATGCCGAAGTCGATGCGACCGGGCGCCAGCTTGTTCAACGACGCGAAGGCGTTGGCCGTAACGGGGGCGATCCGGTTGGACGGGATCAGAACCCCGGTGCCCAACCTGATGCGCGTGGTTTTCATCGCGCAGGCGGCCATGGCGACGAAACAATCCGCGCTCAGCAACTGGGTGTCGTAAAACCAGGCGTGATGAAAACCCAGTTCCTCGGCTCGCCGGACGAGACGCCAGGAGTCGGAATCGGTCGGAATGGCGATGCCGAATTTCATGTCCGCGTTCTCCAGATTTGTCTTTTGGCAGGCGTGATTTTGAATCACATAGCATGTGAGCCGGGCCTTGCCAGGTCGGTCGCGGTACGCATAACTGTCATGCAACCCGGTTAAACCGGGGGAAATACAGGGGATGCGGCGATGGGAAGACGCGGGTTCGGCCAGGTTTTAGCGGCGTTGGTTTTGGCGGTTGCGTTCATGGCACCCGCCGTGGCGCAAGACAAAACCATCAAGATCGGGGTCGTCTATGACCTGACCGGCCCGTTCGCGGGCGGCGGGTCGGATCTGCATTACCTCGGCGCCAAGATCATCATCGACTACGTCAACGCGCACGGCGGGGTTGAAGGTTACAAGATCGACCCGATCTATGCCGACGCGCAGAGCAAGCCCGACGTCGCGATCAATGAAGCCGTCCGCCTGATCGAGCAGGAAAAGGTGGACATGCTGCTTGGTTTCTACGCCTCGGCCGAGTGCGTGCCGACCGCGGCGCGCGTCGAGCAGTTCAAGAAATTCATGTGGATCACCACCTGCATCGCGGCGCCGGTGCTGAAAGACCGGCATTTGAAATATGTCTTCCGCCCGCAGCCTTTCGGCACGCAATGGGGCCTGGCTTCGACCGAGATGCTGACGTACTACTCCAAGCAGATGTTTGGTAAGGACCCGAAAGATCTCAAGGTCGCGATCATTCATGAAGACGGCGCTTACGGCACCGACGTTGCCCATGGCAATGTCGAGGGCGCCGCGAAAGGCGGCCTGCAGGTCGTATTGAACGAAGGCTATTCCGTCACGTCGCCGGATCTGTCTTCGCTGATAACGAAACTGAAGCGCGCCGCGCCGGATGTCATTCTCCACACCGGCTACAACCCCGACATCAGCCTGTTCCTGCGTCAGGCCCGTGAAGGCGGATTACGGTTCAAGGCATTGATCGGCCATGGCGCGGGTTACACCGACTATAACAAACTGAAGGCGTCGTCTGGTACGGACGTCAATTACTTCATGGATGTCGATCCGATTTCGATCTGGGAGGTCAAGCCCGAGGCGATCGAGCCGGACCTGCGACCGATCGTGCAAATGGTTGGTGACGCCTATATGAAAGCGCGGCCGGACACGGTGCTGAAGTCCGCTCATGTCGGCATGGCGGCGTCCAACACCTGGTTGTTCTTCACCAAAGTTCTGCCGCGCGCGATCAAGGTTTACGGCGGGATCGACGCCGAGGCTCTGCGCAAAGCCGCCCTCGACGTCGACGTTCCCGACGGCGGCACCATGCTGGGCTTTGGCGTGAAGTTCGAGCCGGAGAGCGGAGATATGGCCGGCCAGAACACCCGGGCTTATCCGGTGATCGTGCAATACATCGACGACAAAAGCTACGTCGTCTGGCCCAAAGCGTTGCAGCAGCGCGAGCCGGTGCTGAAGCTGCCTGATTCGTCGCCTTACGCCGCGAAGTGATCGTTCGTCCGTGCTGGAAGTCCTGGGGCTGATCAAGCGATTCGGCGGGTTCACCGCTGTGTCGAACGTTACCTTCAAAGTCGATCAGGGCGAGATTCTTGGCCTGATCGGCCCGAACGGTTCCGGCAAAAGCACGATCTTCAATTTGCTGTCCGGCACGCTGGCGCCGACCGGCGGGTCGATCCAATTTCTTGGGCATGAAATCGGCGGGCTGCCTCCGTATCGGATTATCAACCAGGGGATCGGCCGGACGTTCCAGATCCCTCGCCCGTTCAAACGTCTCAGCCTGTTCGAGAACGTCGCGTTGGCGGGCTATTACGGTCAGGGACAACCATCGCGCGCGAAAGCGTTCGACGCGGCGGAACGCGCGTTGGCGATGGTCGGTTTGCCGATCGACCGGCACGCCGGAATCGGAGGGCTTGGCGCCGCGGGACTGAAGAAACTGGAACTGGCCAAAGCACTCGCCACGCAACCGAAACTCTTGCTGGCCGACGAAAGTCTGGGCGGTCTGGATGAGACCGAAATGGATCAGGCGGCCGACATGCTGCGCCGCATCCGCGCCGAACTGGGGATCACCATCATCTGGGTCGAGCACATCATGGGCGTGCTGATGCGCGTGGTCGATCGCGTCATGGTGCTGGACCATGGCGAGGTCATCGCCGAAGGATCGCCGGCCGAAGTCTCCGCCGATCCGCGCGTCATCGAAGTCTATCTCGGCACCGACGCGGACGCGGTGCAGGCCGCCGCGGTCCGTACGTGATGTTGACGTTGCGCGACATCGATGCCGGATACGGAACGTTCCAGGCGCTGTTCGGCGTATCGCTGGAGGTCAACGCCGGCGAAGCGATTGGCGTCATCGGCCCCAACGGCGCCGGCAAGACCACGCTGATGCGCGTGATCTCCGGCCTGATCCGCCCAACCGCGGGACAAATCGGCATGGAGGGCGCCAACCTGCTGACCACGCCACCGCATCGGATCCTGGAACTTGGCATCGCGCACGTGCCGGAGAACCGCCGCCTGTTCGCGCGCATGACCGTCGAGGATAATTTGCGGATGGGTGCCTACATTCCCGCCGCGCGCGTAAAATTCCGCCAGCGGCTGGAGTTCGTCTACGACCTGTTTCCGCGCCTGAAAGAACGCCGCGCACAGTTCGCCGGAACGATGTCGGGAGGCGAGCAGCAGATGTGTGCGATCGGGCGGGCGCTGATGTCGGAGCCTCGGTTATTGCTGTTGGACGAACCGTCGGCGGGCCTGGCGCCCGTGGTGGTGCAACAGGTGTTCGGTCTGGTGGCGCGCATTCGCGCCAGCGGCCTGACCGTGCTGATCGTGGAACAAAATGTTCGCCAGGTGCTGCGCGTGGTCGATCGGGCTTATCTGCTGGAGGCCGGAACGATCCGCGCCACCGGCACGTCGGCGGAATTGCTGGAAAGCGACATGATCAAGGAGGCGTATCTTGGCGTTTAGGTCGGTGCATCATCATAATGATCCTCATGGCCGTGGCCGCCCACTCTGTCATGGCCCGGCTCGTCCGGGCCATGACGTTGAAGGGTGGCCAGCACCACATGTTTGACATCTACCTTCTTGAAGCCGCGATCAACGGTATTCTCCTGGGCGGCGTTCTCGCGCTGCTGGCACTGGGACTGAACCTGATCTTCGGCGTCATCGACGTCGTCTGGATCTGCTACGCCGAGCTCATCATGATGGGCATGTACGGCATGTACTACATGGTCTCGGTCTACCACTTTCCGTTCGTCATCGCCGCCGTGCTCGCCATCGCACTGGTGGCGCTCATGGGAGTCCTGTTGCATCTGATCGTGATCGCGCCACTGTTGAACGCCGCGCCGATCAACCAGTTGCTCGCCACCGGCGGCGTCCTGGCGTTTCTACAGGCGCTGGCGACCGTGCTGTTCGGCATCGACTTTCGCAATCTCGGCATCCGGCTGCCGGTCATCGAAATCGCCGGCATGTATATCAGCTACGCGAGGCTGCTGGCGTTTGGTACCGCGCTGGCCGGCATGGTGGCGGTGTATTTGTTCCTCTCGCGCACCTATACCGGCACCGCCATCCGCGCCATCGCGCAGGACCGGCAAATCATGCCGTTGATGGGCGTCGATACCAGGCGAATTTACATTGTGACCTCGGCGATCGGCGGAGGCCTCGCCGGCCTGGCATCCTGCCTGCTGGTGCTGCAATACGACGTGCACCCTTTCATCGGCCTCACCTTCGGCCCCATCACCTTCATGATCTGCGTCCTCGGCGGACTGGGCAATATGATCGGAGGCTTCGTCGCCGCCTTCGTGTTCGCCGAAATCATTTCGATCGCCGGCCTGTACATGGACCTTGAGTGGGGCTACGTTTTCGCTTTCGTCTTCTTCATCGTCATGATGTTCATCCGGCCGCGCGGCCTGCTGGCCCGGCGCTCATGACAGACGCGCTCTCCGCACGCATGAACCACGCTCTGCCCTGGATCACCGGTGCGGTGCTGATCGCGCTGCCCTTCGTGTACAACGCACCTTACCCGATGCACCTGATGGTCGTGGTGCTGATCTGGTCGTTCGCCTACACGTCGTGGTCGGTCATGGGCCGGTTCGGTCTGGTATCGCTTGGCCACGGCGGCTTCTTCGGAGTCGGTGCTTACAGTACCGCCCTGTTGTGGAATTACTTCCATTTATCTCCATTTCTGGGCATTATCGTCGGCATGGTGCTTACCGTGGCGCTGGCGCTGCTGGTCGCCTATCCGTGCTCGCGGTTCCGCATCACGGGGCACTATTTCGCTTTGGTTACGCTGGCCCTCAGCGCCATTGTCCTGCAGGTCGCGACCGCCAGCCGGGACATCACCGGCGGCTCGCTCGGCTATACGCCGGAGCGGGTGCAAGGTGGCGGTCACTTTCTGGCGTTTCAGTTCACTGATAAGATTACCTGGTATTTCATCGCCCTGGCCGTTTGGGCCGTCGGCCTGCTGATCCGTTGGAAGGTCGATCATTCAATGATCGCCTACGCGCTGGAAGCGATCGCCGAAGATGAGGACGCGGCCGGAGCGGCAGGCGTCAACGTGACCGCGGAAAAACTCAAGATCACGGCGTTGAGCGCGGCGATGACGGCCTTCGCCGGGGGGATGTACTGCCAGTACCAAATGTTCATCTCGCCGGATACGGTCAGCGGCATCAGCGTTTCGTTGCAGATGGTTTTCGCCGCGGTGGTCGGTGGGATCTATGTGCTGCCCGGTCCGACGGTCGGCGCGATTATCACCATACTGCTGGCCGAGGGTCTCCGCATTTTCTTCGGCACCGGCGCCCTGGGCTGGGACAATCTTGTCTACGGCACGCTGCTGGTGCTGTTCATCATCTTCCTGCCGCAAGGGTTGGCCGGCGCGGCATGGAACAAACTGACCGGTGCGCGCACCGCTTAACCCTTCGGCAGCCGCACGATGAACCGCGCTCCAAGCACCTTCCCTTCCGCGTCACGCACGTTCTCAACCGAGATCTGTCCATGCAGAGCCTCGACAATTTGGCGGCTGATCGACAGGCCAAGACCGGAATGCTGGCCGAATTTTTCGCCACGTGGCCGTTCCGAATAAAACCGGTCGAAGATGTGTTCCAGGTTGGCTTCCGGAATGCCCGGCCCCTGATCCTCAACGCTGATTTCCACCAGCGGGTCGGCATCCTTCACCCGCACCAGGATGCGTCCCTTACGCGGGCTGAATGACTGCGCGTTACCGATCAGATTGCGCAGCACCTGCACCAGCCGATCCTCGACCGCCAGCACGTTCATTCCCGCCGGCGGTGCGATGATTTCAAGCCCAGGATCGTTGTCTGGATCACGGGCGGCGTCGTCGAGCTCTTTGAGCATGCGCACGATCGGCACGACATCGAGCGGCCGCGCGGTGACCCGCGACATTTCCGCGTCGACCCGGGACGCGTCGCTGACGTCGCTGATCAACCGGTCCAACCGCATAACGTCCTGACCGATGATCGTCGCCAGTTGCTTGCGTCGCGCCGAATCTTCAATGCGCATCAATGTTTCGATCGCGCTGCGGATCGAGGACAGCGGGTTTTTCAGTTCATGCGCCACGTCAGCGGCGAATTGCTCGGTCGCGTCCATGCGCGCCCACAACGCACTGGCGGAATCGGAAACGGCATTGGCCAGTTCCCCCACCTCATCGCGCCGTGCCAGCAACGGAAGCGGCACGCTGCCTGTCCTGCCCTTGCCTTCGCGCATGCCGCTCGCGGCCTCCGCCAGCCGCAGGATCGGCCGCGCGATGGTCAACGACAAATACCACGACAGCAAAACGGTCAGCGCCAGCGCGAGGCCGAACAACGCGATGATCGACAGGCGAATGGATTGCAGACTTTCCTCGACCTCGCGCGCCTCACGCGTCAGCAGGACGATACCGACCGTGCGCTTGTCGCGCTCGACGGGTTCGGCGACGGTGACCCATAGCCGGTTATCGACGGTGCGGCGGATATAGGGCGGCATCTCCCGGCTGTTGGGCGCGCTTTGGATCCGCAACTCCTCCTTCACATCGGGTTGCCAGTCTGGTCCCCGAGCGCCCGGCGTGATATCGACCGCGGTGACCGGGTTTTTATGCGGCAACAGCGACAACACGAAGTCGTAGACCTGGCCGACGACGGAAAGGAACGGCCCGCGATCGACCGGAGGCAGCGGCGGGCGGTTCGGCGCCGCACCCTGGACGTCGCGCGACTGCGAGTCGGCGACCAGCGTGCCGTCCGGCGCGTAAATCTTCGCCCGCGCGTCGGGCGTGGGATCGGTAAGCCGGCGCAACAATGGCCGGGCGATCTCCGGCACCAGATGCGGATTGTCCGGATCGGTCGCCAGCACCGCGCTTTCGCTGATCGCCCCGGCGTAAATCTTCGCCTGTTCCCGCAGTGCCTCGACCTGCGATTCCAACAGACCGTTCTGGTACTGATCCAGATACAGCAGCGCGACGACCAGCAACGCCAGAGGCAAAGCGTTGACCATCAGAATCCGCCGCAACAAAGGCGAGACCCAGCGTGGCCGGAAGCGCCTTACCGCGCGCCGTTGAGCCGGCGATATTTCCGATATCGTCCCGCCATCGGGCACTTAGTGCTCCTTGTACCGGTAACCGATGCCGTAGAGTGTTTCGATCTGATTGAAGTTGTCGTCCACGGTGCGGAACTTCTTGCGCACACGCTTGACGTGACTATCGATCGTGCGGTCATCGACATAGATGTTTTCGCCATATGCCGCGTCGATCAACTGGTCGCGGCTTTTCACCATCCCGGGCCGCGCCGCCAAGGCCTTGACCAGCAGGAACTCGGTGACCGTTAGCTGAATGTCCTGTTGCTTCCAAAGACATTGATGCTTGGTTTCATCCAGCACCAGGTCGCCGCGGGTCATCACGCCGCCAGGTGCCGCGCCGGATCCCTCGGCCCGGCTGGCTTCGTTCCGGCGCAGCAACGCCCGGATGCGTTCCAGCAGCAGGCGCTGGCTGAACGGTTTGGTGATGTAATCGTCGGCGCCAAGGCGCAGACCCATCAGTTCGTCGACTTCCTCGTCCTTCGAGGTGAGGAAAATCACCGGCATCGAACTACGCTGGCGCAGGCGTTGCAGCAGTTCCATCCCATCCATGCGCGGCATTTTCACGTCCAGCACCGCGAGGTCGGCGGGCTTCGCGGTCAGGCCCTGCAACGCGCTCTCGCCGTCGGTGTAGGTGCGGACCTGAAAGCCTTCCTGCTCCAGCGTCATCGACACGCTGGTGAGGATATTGCGGTCGTCATCGACCAGAGCGATCGTCTGCTTCATGGGGTATTCATCCTTTGCAGGCATGCTTCCGGCGGATGACCGGATAAGGCAACCTGCCACCCAATTGTGGCGCATCCAGGACGTGAGGTGAACAAAAAATGGCAGATGACCCGGCAGGCACGGGTTTCGAGGCCCGCAAACTGCTTCGCGCGGCCCGGTCGGGGACGCTGGCGACGACCGCCGATGGGGGGCAGCCGTTCGCTTCCCTGGTGACTCCGGCCTGCGCGCCCGATCTGTCGCTGTTGTTGCTGCTGTCGAATTTGTCCGAGCATACACGGCATTTGCGTGCCGAGCCGCGTTGTTCGCTGCTGGTGTGCGGCGGCGCGGAGGGGACGAATCCGCAGACCGCGCCGAGGGTGACGGTGACCGGGATCGCGGAAGTGGCGGACGATCCGGCGTTGAAGGCACGATATCTGGCGGTGCATCCTTACGCGTCGCTGTACGCCGATTTCGGCGATTTTCACCTGTGGCGAATCCGGCCGATGGCGGCGCTGTTTGTCGGCGGGTTCGCTCGCGCGGTGCGGTTAAGGCGGACGGACCTGGCGCCCGATCCCGCCGCCGTCGTGGCGATCGCCGAGGCCGAAGCCGGGATCATCAACCATTGCAACAACGATCATCGCGACGCGCTCGCCGCCATCGCGGGCGAGCCGGGCGAGTGGCGCATGGTCAGTGCCGATACCGATGGGACGGACCTGGCGTTTGGCGAACGGGTCGAACGATTTCACTGGTCCGCGCCCGTAACGAACGCGGGCGGCGTGCGCGCCGAACTGGTGCGAATGGCGCGGGAGGCACGCGCGACTTCTCGTCATGGCCGGGCCTGATCCGACCAACTTTCGCGGCACCCGCGGAACGAGATGGCCGGATCGAGCCCGGCCCTGACAGCGTTGAAGGGTGGTCAGGCGACACTCAACAACACACGCGCATCCCCCGGCTTGTCCGGGGGACCTCTCCTGGCACCGCGCCTGAACAGGTGGCCCGGATAAACCGGGCCATGACGTTTCAGGCGAAGCCCGTCAGTGACTCGCCTGGTCTTGAGCGGCCGCGCTCAGTTCCGGTGCTCGTGGTACCACGAATTCCGGATCACCCGGCCCG
>Ga0182018_10000768_pt1 | contig 39975 bp, 28 predicted proteins | sample 812P2MmetaG_FD_120490 | JGI IMG/M metagenome (GOLD analysis project Ga0182018, IMG submission 120490) | Permafrost microbial communities from Stordalen Mire, Sweden - 812P2M metaG | ecosystem: Environmental > Terrestrial > Soil > Wetlands > Permafrost | place: Sweden: Stordalen | collected... | reverse complement strand
TATCATGTGTGCTCCTTGTTCTCCCGTGTCTCCACGGATGTAAGTCAGGCGACGGTTGCCCCCCAACGTGACATGGCGACCGACTGAGCACACGCGCCCACAGGGTGGCTTCGGTAGCAGATTCCCCCCCTACGCAACACGCCCGTACAGCCGACCCGCAACACCTCACTTCGACAAGGTGCACCTTGGTGAAGTTCGAATCCCCCGGTGCGAAATGCCTTCAGTTCGGTACTGAGCACCCTAACGGGGACCGGTGGTCAATTCAAGGTTAAATCAAGGTACTCGGAGCCGTTCCCCGAACTCCTGACCATTCGTCACATTTTGCGGACTACCGGCTCAGCCCGTCACCTGGCCGCTCTCGAGCAAGACGTCGAATGCCTCCGCGCCGACAATTGCAACTCCGAGTTGCTCCGCCTTGGTGACCTTGGAGGCTCCCGGCGACTCCCCCACCACCAGGGCAAACGTCTTCTTCGAGACGGAGGCTGGTGACTTGCCGCCGCGGGCCAGGATGGCCTCCTCGGCCTCCTCCCGGGTGTAGTGCTCGAGGGTGCCGCTCACCACCACCGACTTTCCCGCCAGGGTCTGGACCACACCGACCTCCTCCCCGGCGGTGTCCCCACCCGGCTCGACCAGGGTGACGCCGGCCGATCGGAGCCGCTCGACCACCGACCGGTTGATCTCCGAGGCGAACCACCGGACCACGCTGGCGGCGATCACCGGGCCGACCCCGTCGACCACCGCCAGGCTGTCCTCATCGGCCGACATAATCGCGTCCACCGTCCCCAACCCACCGGCCAGGGCGATGGAGCCGACCTGGCCGAGGTGACGGATGCCCAGCCCGATCAGCACGCGGTGCAGGGGTCGACTGCGGGACTGGTCGATGGCGCCGAGCAGATTGGCCACCGACAACTCGGCGAAGCCCTCCAAACCGGCGAACGTGTCGACGGTGAACGAGTACAGGTCGGCCACGTCGTTGAGCAACCCGTGGTCGACCAGCGACTGCACCCGCAACTCCCCGAGCCCTTCGATGTCCATGGCCGAGCGGGAGGCGAAGTGGGCGATGCGCTGTACCCTCTGCTGGGGACAGTCGAGATTGGTGCAGAAGGTGTCGCTCTCGCCGGGCAGGCGCACCAGCGGCGCACCACAGCTCGGGCACACCGTCGGGAACTTCCACCGCGGCCGACGCCGTTGCTTGGTCGGACTGAGCACCGGACCCACCACTTCGGGGATCACGTCGCCGGCTTTGCGCACCACCACCGTGTCGCCGGGGCGCACGTCCTTGGCCCGGACCTGGTCCTCGTTGTGGAGCGTGGCCAGCGACACGGTGGAGCCCCCTACGAACACCGGCTCCAGCACGGCGAACGGCGTGGCCTTGCCGGTGCGGCCGATGGAGACCGCGATTCGCTGCAACCTGGTGGTTCGCTCCTCGGGGGGGAACTTGTAGGCGATGGCCCAGCGCGGGGCGCGCGAGGTAGCCCCCAGCTGGCGCTGCAGGGCCAGGTCGTCGACCTTGACGACCACCCCGTCGATCTCATAGTCGAGATCGTGGCGGTGGTCTTCCCAGTGCCGACAGAAGTCGAGGACCTCCTCGAGGCCGCGCACCAGCTTCCGTTCCGGATTGACCGGAAAGCCGGCTCGCCCCAGCCAGGCCAGGGTGCCGGAATGGGTCGGGGACAGATCGGCAGGAGCGCCGTCGGATGCGGTAGCGCCGGCACTCCTTGCCGTGGCCGTTGCCGGTGCCTTCTCCAACTCGCCGACCTGGTAGGCCCAAAAGGAGAGGGCTCGTGACGCGGTGATCGACGAGTCCTTCTGGCGCAGGGATCCGGCCGCCGAGTTCCGGGGATTGACGAAGAGGCGATCCCCGGCATCGGCCTGGCGCCGGTTGAGCTCGGCGAAGGCCGACACCGGCATGTAGACCTCGCCGCGGACCTCGATGACCACCGGCGGGTCCCCGACCCTTCGTCGCAACCGGTCGGGGATGTCGGCGATGGTGGCCACGTTGGCGGTCACGTCCTCACCGGTGCGCCCGTCACCCCGGGTGGCGGCCTGTACGAACTGGCCGTGGCGATAGGTGAGGGAGATGGCCAGGCCGTCGATCTTGAGCTCGCACACGAAGGCGGTGTCCGGTGGCACCTGCTTGGCCAGGCGATCGGCCCACGCCTTCAGCTCCTCGGGGTTGAAGGCATTGTCGAGGCTCATCATCGGGACCCGGTGGTCCACCGCCGCGAACAACGTCGACGGGGCGGCGCCGACACGTGACGTGGGCGAGTCCGGCACCACCAGGTCGGGATGGGCGGCCTCGATGGAGCGGAGCTCGCCCACCAGCTCGTCGAAGTCGCCGTCGCTGATTTCGGGGTCGTCCAGGCGGTGGTAGCGGTCGTTGTGATGGGCGATGAGGGCGCGCAGCTCCTCGGCGCGGGCCACCGGGTCGGGCCCGGATGGCGTCACCGGCGGTCCCCCGCCCGACGATCCAAACCCCATCGGTGGTGGATCACGCGGCGATTCCCGAGCCGACGACCGCCTCGGGGTGGTCACGGTCGTAGAGGGCGACGGTCTGTCCGGGGGCGATACGCCGCTGGGGCGTGGCGAAGGTGACCAGCAGCCCGTCCCCGCCGCGGTGCACGGTGCTCGGCACCGGCCGGCCATGGGCGCTGCACTGGGCCACGACCGCCAGCGCGCCCGGGCCACCGGCGTCACCGAGGCCGGTGGGCTGGCCGTCGACCCAGGTCACCGTGTGGAGCGCCACCGTGTCGGTGTGGGCGGCCTCGGGAGGACCGAGCGAGACCCGCCGCCCCGGCACGTCCACCGCGGTCACAAAGCGTCGGCGCCCGTCGCTGCCATGGCCCATCCCCCGCCGCTGCCCCACCGTCACCAGTTCCACCGCGTCCACCGAACCGAGGTCGTCGCCGGTGCGGTGATCGACCAGCCGCCCCGGGTGGAGGGCGAACCTGTCGCCGAGGAAACCCTGGCGGCCGACATCGGACCGGATGAAGCAGACATCCTGGCTGTCGGGCTTGCCGGCGGTACGAAGGCCGAGCCGCCGGGCCTCGGCACGCACCTCGAGCTTGGTCATCTCGCCCACCGGGAACAGAGTGCGGGCCAGCTGGGCCTGGCCCAGCATGGCCACCACGTAGGACTGGTCCTTGTGCGGATCCGCCCCCCGGCACAGTCGGAACCGGCCCTGCGGGGTCGGCTGGCACCGGGCGTGGTGCCCGGTGGCCACCGCGTCGAAGCCGAGGGAGTCGGCCCGCTCGAGCAGCCGATCGAACTTGACGTGCCGGTTGCACTCGATGCACGGGTTGGGCGTGCGTCCCTCGGCATGGCCCCGGACATAGGGGTCGACCACCTGTTCCTCGAACTCGGCGGTGAAGTTGAAGACGTGATGGACCAGGCCCAGTTGGTCGGCCACACGACGGGCGTCCTCGACGTCGGCCACCGAGCAGCACCCCGAATCCGACGAGCCGCCCCACAGCTTGAGGGTGGCCCCCACCACCCGGTCGGGGCCGAGTCGTTGGGCGAGAAGGGCGGCGGCCACCGACGAGTCGACACCGCCGGACATGGCCACCAGCACGCGCATGACGCTCAGTCTCTCAGCCGGGCGACCGCACCGGGCACGACGGCCAGGGCGTGATCGACGTCTTCGTCGGTGGTGGTCGCTCCCAGGGAGAACCGGATTCCGCTGGCCGCCTCGTCGTGCCCGAGGCCCATCGACACCAGCACGTGGCTGACCTCGACGGCCCCACTGGAGCAGGCTGCCCCGGCCGACACGGCCAGGCCGGCCTCGTCGAGCAGGACCACCAGCGCCTCGCTGGCCACGCCGGCGAACCGCAGGTGGAGATGGCCGGCCACCTTGTCCTGGCGGCGGCCGGTCTCGCTACAACCGTCGACGGTGGCGAGAAGGCCGTCCCCCAACCGGTCGCGCTGCGCAGCCGCCCGCGCCACCACCCCGGTCCGCTCGGCATCGGTGGCGCGCAGGGCGGCGGCCATGGCCACGATGCCGGCCACGTTGTGGGTGCCGCTCCGGCGCTCCCGCTCCTGGCCACCCCCGTGGATCACCGGCTGCAGCCGGCTGCCGTAGCGGACCACCAGGACGCCCACACCCTTTGGTCCACCGAACTTGTGGGCGCTGACCGCCACCAGGTCGGCTGCCGCGGTCACGGTGGCGACATCGAGCCACGGGACGGCCTGGACGGCGTCGGTATGGAAGGCCGCGGCCGGCGACCCGGCCCTGACCATCGACGCCACCGCCTCGAGGGGCTGGACGGTCCCGATCTCGTTGTTCACCGCCATCACCGACACCAGGCCCACCTCGGGGGTGCAGGCCTCGGCCAACTCGTCGAGATCGATGATCCCGTCCTTGTCGGGCCGAACTTCGCGGAGCTCGACACCGCATCGCTGCGCCAGCGCCCGGCAGGTGTGTAACACCGCATGGTGCTCCATGGCCGAGCACACCAGCGCCCGCGGCGGCGCCGGGCCCGACGACAGCGCCTCCCAGGTGCCGGTGACCGCCAGGTTGTCGGCCTCGGTCCCCCCGGCGGTGAACACCACCTCGCCGAGGTCGGCGCCGAGGCAGGCAGCCACCTGCTCGCGCGCCTCGTCGACGGCCGACCGGGCCCGCCGTGACTCGTGGTGGCCGCCCGAGGGGTTGCCGAAGTGACCGCCCAGATAGGGGAGCATGGCCTCGACCGCGTCGGGGCGCATCGGGGTGGTGGCCGCGTGGTCGAGATAGGCCCTCCGGGCGGCGTCGTGGCCGGCCATCAGGCGATCCACACCGACTTCACGTTGCAGAACTCGTGCAGCCCCTGGGACGAGAGTTCACGTCCGATCCCCGAGCTCTTGATGCCGCCGAAAGGCAGCTCGGACATGGAGACCACCATGCCGTTGACGAAGACCTGCCCGGCCTGGAGCTCGTTGACGAACCGCTGCTGCTCGTCCGGTTCGGTGGTCCACACACTCGACCCCAGTCCGAACTCGGTGTCGTTGGCCACGGCCAGCGCCTCGTCGGCGTCGTCGACGACAGAGAGCAGGGCCACCGGTCCGAACACCTCCTCGGTGGCCACTCGCATGCCCGGGGCGATGTCGGTGATCACCGTGGGCCGATAGAAGAAGCCCGGCCGCTCGGGGCCCTCGGGGCCGACCACCGTCTGGCCGCCGCACAGGATGGTGGCGCCCAGGGCGCGGGCGTCCTCCACCTGGGCGACGATGATGTCCCGGGCCGCTTCGGTGACCAAGGGCCCCACCTCGGTGGCCGGATCGAAGGGATCGCCCACCGACAGCGCCTCCATTCCGGCCACGAACCCCTGGGTGAACTGATCGGCCACGGCGCGATGGACGATGAAGCGCTTGGCGGCGATGCACGACTGGCCGGCGTTCTGCACCCGAGCCTGCACTCCCACCTCGATGGCCCGGTCGAGGTCGGCCGACGGCAACACGATGTACGGATCGCTGCCACCCAGCTCGAGCACGATCTTCTTGCCCACCGCTCCCGCCTGGGCGGCCACCGCCCGGCCGGCGCCGACGCTCCCGGTCAGGGTCACCGCCGCCACCCGGCGGTCGGCGATGATGGCGGGAACCTGATCGGTGCCGACCAGGAGGGTCTGGAAGACGCCGTCGGGGGCACCGGCGCGACGGAAGAGGTCCTCCAACAGCAGCGCAGTGCGGGGAACACTGGGCGCGTGCTTGAGCAGTCCGATGTTGCCTGCCATCAGTGCGGGGGCGATGAACCGGACCACCTGCCACAGGGGGAAGTTCCACGGCATGATGGCCAGCACGGCACCGAGGGGCTGGTAGGTGACCAGGGCGAGCGAGGCGTCGACGGCCACCTCCTGGTCGGTGAGCATCGCCTCGGCGTGCTCGGCGAACCATCGGAAGCCACCGGCGCACTTGGCCACCTCGCCCCGGGCCTGGGCGAAGGGCTTGCCCATCTCGGTGGTGACCACGTGGGCGATGTCGGGGAGCTCCCCCTCCAACAGCTCGGCCACGGTGACCAGCAGGCGCGAGCGGTCGGCGAACGACGACCTCGCCCACATCGGTGCGGCCGCCGCGGCAACGGCCAGACGGGCCTCGACACCGGAGGCGTCGTAGGGCTCGAACAGCTGGAGGAGCTCGCCGTTGACCGGATTCACGGTGGCGATGGGGGGACCGGCGTCGACAGGACTCATGGGTCCAGTATCCCCCACCCCGCTGGCGGCGAAGTGGCCGACCGCGGCCTCCACCGCCGATCAGGTGGGCCCGACCAACCCGGCGATGAGGTTCCGCTGCACCTTTCCGGTGGCGGTCCGGGGTAGGGCGTCGAGCACCACGTACTGCTTGGGACGCTTGTAGCCGGCCAGGCGGGCGCTGGCCTGTCCTCGGAGGGCGTCGACCAACCGCGATGCCGTCGCCGGGTCGGTGGTGGCCACCGGGACCACGGCGGCACAGACCCGCTGGCCCCAGTGGTCGTCGGGGAGCCCGAAGACGGCGAGCTCGGCGATGCCGGCCACTTCCCCGAGGACCATCTCCACCTCGACCGGATAGACGTTGACACCGCCGCTGATGATGAGGTCGTCACGCCGGCCGTCGAGGAAGAGGTAGCCGTCGTCGTCCAATCGCCCGAGGTCGCCGACGGTGAAGGACCCGTCCTTCCAGGCGGCCGCCGTCTTCTCCTCGTCCCCCCAGTAGGTGAAGTGGGCGTGGGCGGGTGGCCGGCACCAGATGGTTCCGGCGTCGTCGACCGACAGCGAGCGACCGGGCCGGGCCCGGCCGACCGTGCCCGGGCGCGCCAGCCACTCGTCTGGCGAACACACGGTGAACTGCCCCTCGGTGGAGCCGTAGAACTCCCACAAGACATCCGGCCCCAGACGGGCGAGCGCCTGGCGCTTCACCGAGTCGGGGCAGGGGGACCCGGCGTGGACCAGCAGGCGTAGCGAGTCGAGACGGGGCCCGCCATCCTCGACGTCCAGCAGCCGGCTCAGCGCGGTGGGGGCCATGAAGGCGGTGGTGGGGCGCGGGCCGTACTCACCGCGGAGCACGCCGGCAGCCACCCCGGCGTCGAATCGGCTGAGCACGACACACGTCCCCCCGCGGAGCAAGGTCCCGGCGGCAAAGCGCACCGACACCGAGTGGTACATGGGCGAGCAGACCAGGTGGACGTCACCGGGGCCGAAGGACCACAGCTCCGCCTCGTCGGTGAAGGCGGCCTCGGCGGTGGCGTCGTCCCAGAGCCCCGACCAGACGCCCTTGGCCCGACCGGTGGTCCCTGAGGTGTAGTGCATGGGACGGGCCAGGGGCCAAGGGGCCAACGCCATCGGCGACCCCCGGTCCAGGGCAGCCAACTGTCCGGCGTCGGTGATAACCACCCGAGGTTGGGCGTCGGCGATCAGCTGGTCCCGTTCGGCGTCCAGCAGCGTGGCATTCAACAGCACCGGCACCACCCCGGTACGAAGGGATCCGAGGACGGCACACAGGAGTTGCGCCGAGGAAGGAAGACAGAAGGCCACCCGGTCCCCGGCGGCGAGGCCGGCGGCGGCCAACGCACCGGCCGACCGCTGCTGGGCGCGCTCCGCCGCCTCGGCGGTCAGCACCTCCACCGCCACCGGGACGGTCACCGGACGGCACCCATCGGATCGATCAGGGGACCTCGATGGTCGGCACAACCGTCGACGCACCCGTTGGCGCCGGGTCCCCCAGCGCCGCGAACACGCCGGCACGCACCAGGGCGATGCCCCCGATCACGCCGAACAGGAGCACGGCTCCGGTCACCGTCACCGTGCGGACCCCGACGTGGTTGGCCACCGACCCCTGCAGGACGGCCCCGATCGGGTACACGATGCCGAGTCCCATCATGTAGATGCTCAGCACCCGGCCGCGGGCGTAAACCGGTGCCCGCAGCTGGACCACCGTATTGAGACCGGACAGCACGGCGATATACCCGGCTCCCACACCCACCAGGGCCATCGCCGACACCCACAGGGTCGGGGCCAGTCCGTAGGCCACCAGCAGGAACGGGAGGACGAACAGGGCGGTCCGCAACATGGTCGTTCGCCCCACCCGTTCGGCCAGGGAGGGAAGGGCCAGCGCCCCCACCACCGCGCCGATCCCCTGCGCGGTGACCAGCAGCGCCGTGGCCACCGGCACGCCCACCCCTTGGCGGTGCACCACGCCGGACATCGCCGGCACCAGGGCGATGAACGGGGAGGCCAGCAGGGCTACCACGGCGATGAGCCCGATGGCAGCGCGGCACCCCGGCTCGGCCATCGCCGCCCGTGCCCCTGCCGCGATGCGCGAAGCCATGCCCAGCGTGACCGGGGAGGCCGATGGCGGTGGCAGCCGGACCAGGGTCAGGGCCACCACCACGGCGCCGAACGACGCCGCGTTGATGCCGAACACCAACCCGTAGTCGTGCGACAACAGGGCCAACCCGGCCAGCGCCGGGCCGATCACTCGGCCCAGGTTGAACTGTGCCGACGACAACGACACCGCGCCCAGCAGGTCGCCGGAGGGGACCAGGTCGGGGACCATGGCCTGGTAGGCGGGGAAGCCGATGGCGCCGGAGGCGCCGCCGAGGAAGGACAGGAGCACCAGAACACCAGGCGGATCCTGTCCGAGGGCGGCGAGCACGGCCAGAATGGTGGCGAAGGTCATCTCGGCCAGCGTGGTGACGATGAGCCACCGTCGGCGATCGAGCCGGTCGGCCAAGGCCCCACCGAGCGGGGCGAGCAGGCCGATGGGGAGAAAGCCGGCCGCGGCCACCAGTCCGGTCCACGCCGGCTGATCGGTGCGGGCGAACACCAATATCCCCAGAGCCACCGTCTGCATCCAGGTGCCCACGTTGGATACCAGTGCCGCCGACCAGATGAGAGCGAAATTCCGCGACCGGAGGGGGCGCAGGGATGCCAGGGCCACGGAGCGAGGCTACCGGGCCAACCATCGTGCCCGGCGTGGACGAGGCTCAGCCGCGGGCACCGGCCGGGCCTTCGGCAGCCGGACTACTTGTCGAGCTTGTGCTTGCGCCGCGGCCTCAGGGCGAACCACCAGATGCTGGCCATGGTGGCGAGCACTCCGAGGGCGGCCGCCGGCTTGGCGATCTTGCGAGAACGATCTGACATCCCGGTGAGGTTACCCGGCCCAGCCGTGGGCCACGAGCAGCGGTCCGACCGAGGCGGTGTCCGTCGATCAGGGTTCCGTGGGGCCCACGGTTACCTCGCCGATGAAATAGGCATCGCGGCGGGTCGGGGTCACATCGATGCGGTTGGCGCCGCGATGGAGTTCGACGTCTGCCGTGATGGTGGTACCGGTGTTCGTACTGGGTATCGGCGTGCCGGTCGCCTCGGACAGGGCATAGGGCGTTGACTTGACCCCTAGCGCCCCTTGAAGAAATTTAAGCTGGACCTTTTGTGCGGACTGGGTGAACAAGAAGACCGATCCTGTGTCCGTGATGACCGGACGGGGACTCGATCCCAACTCGAGGAACCATCCGCCGCCCGGAAGCACACGGACACCACGCACCGTGCTGCTGAATCCGGCGACACCGACACGGACGGTCGTCGCCGTGCTGGGGTCGAGGGAGAGCGCCAGGTCGCCTTCCATCACGTTGACCGTGCCGTTGTCCCGAGCGCGATAGGAGGACGTCTGCTGGGTGATAGAGGCGCACGGTGTGTAGGTGGGTTCGAGCTTGCGGCTGACGTTGTTGACATCGAAGTCGTTGAGCACCCCTTGATAGTGCTGGTGTTGAAGACCCACCCACAACGGGTATTCGATTTCAACCCAATTCCCCAGTGCTGCATGCGTGCATGTCGACTGGGCCAGCATGGTGGTGATGGTCTGGTAGGCGGACGCGGGCGGATTGCCGTATGCCGTCTGGTTGAGGGGGAAATAGGGGGCCAGGTAGGACGGGAAGAAACTCTTCGGAGGCACCAGTGGCTGATCGGCGTTGTCCAACAACTGCGGGAGACAGGCGATGACCAACCCCACCAACACCAGGCGAACCAGCCAACGGGGCCACGTCCCCATGGCGACGGCAATGACCGCGGACCAGGCCACAAGCAACGGCATTCCGTACCGGACCCCGAAGGGACTCCATTTGGCCAGTCCCGAGAAGAGCAGATAGCCACAACTCAATCCGATGGCCAGAACCAGGGCCAGTCGCAATCGCTTCGAGCCTCGAAGCACCGCAACGATCAGAACCACCAGGGCAACCATGGCCAGCAGCACCTGCCACGGATTGGCCCCAAAGTCCCCGAGGCGTTCGTAGATGGTGAAGTCCGCCACCACCAAGGGGTTGAAATTCTCGACATAGGCAAAGCGTGGGTCGTTCTGCTGGACGTCGAAGATCGAGTACACCGGCCGCAGCGCTCCGAGGGCGAGCATGCTGACATAGGTGTCGATGCCGGCGACACCGTCGCCGATATCGAAGTTGCTTGCCGTGCTCCGGACGATGTTGGCTCCGAAGGCATTCGGGGTGATCGGCGCGATGATCGTGCCCTGCGATGAGGGCCCGAGGGCGGAACCGAACAGTGCCGACGTTTGGGCGGCGAAGGGACCGACGACGGCGAGGAGGCCGACCACGGTGACCGCGCACCAGGTCAGGATTCGATGAAGCATCACCGGTTGGGCGATGTCACGGTTCCGGCGGTAGACGGCGACAGCCAAGAACGCCAGGGCGGCCGGTCCCAGCATGGGCGGCATGGTGCCCTTCGCCATGTAGGCCAATCCGGCGGCCATGCCCAATGCCACGGCTCGGTACGCCCACCCTCTGCCGAATGAGAAGGTGACGACGATGACGAGCAGTCCGACGCCGGTGGCGGCCGCGAAATAATCGTTCTCGGTGCTGGTGGCCAACAGGATCCCCGACGGAATGGTGGCGCAGATGACCGACGCGGTGATCTGCAGCGAGCGAGATGCTCCGAGCAGTCGAGCCAGTTCCGACACCCCGACGACGCACACGGCAGCCGCGGTCAGCTGCATGCTCCAGTCGAATCGGTCGGTACCCGAGAGCAGGTGCAGGTGCGCAAGGTTGTATTCGGCCAGAGGTGAGAGGTCGATCTGGGGGAGATAGTGGGTAGCAAACGGGGCGATGGTGCGATTCTGGATCCAGTGTTCGACCCGAGCGAGGTGGTACACCATGGAGTCGCCGTTGGACGGTGGGTACAGTGACCCGAGCGCCACCAGGACACCGAAGATCACCACCACGACGCCCAGCCAGACCCGATCCTCGGTGCTCAGACGCTTCCATCGGGTGCGCAGTCCGAACGGCGATCCGCGGTGTGATCGGGCGCGGGCCACTGTCGTGCGGATATCGGATCGGGCCACGAAAAGCAGTACGACGATGACCACAAGCCAGGCCAGCGCCACCCGGCCGGCGGTGAAATTGTGGCCGATACTGGTGATCTCGGTGATACCCAACAACAGCGCCTGGAACGCCAGGTAGGCCAGTACCAGGGCGCCGCGGATCGAGATCCTGTCGAATCCGATGCGCTGGCGGTGCCGGGCGATGAGCATCCACAGCAGGCCGAAGGGGACGACCAACAACAAGAGCACTACGGAGCCTCGCTCCACTGGCTGTCCACCCGCAGGTCCGCTACCGACCTGACCGTCTCAGGCACAGGAGCGAATCGCCTGATCTGAACTCCGCGCATCTGTGTCCTCACCCCTCAGGCAGGGGGAACCGAGGCCCCGCCCCCCCTCGGTCCGTCCCCCGGTAGGCGATCAAGAGACGCACGGTAACAGATCGGGGATCGCGGAAGTCGTAGGGGTGGCGTGGACGTCATGGTGGTGCGAGCGTGGTCACTCGCCGCGGTTCCTCAGCCCCGTGGTTGGGCGCAGCCGGCGCAGTCGGCCGGGTCATCTGTCGGTGGACACGAAGACGTTCTTGACGTCGGTGTAGGAGTCCAACGCCTCCAGCCCGAGCTCGCGCCCGAATCCCGATTGCTTCATGCCCCCGAAGCTGGTCTGCACGCGAACCGAACTGTTGGAGTTGACCGACAGGTTGCCGGCCTGCACCGAACGGGCCATCCGCAGCGCCCGGGACCCGTCCCGAGTCCAGATGGAACCGGACAGACCGTACGGCGTGTCGTTGGCCAGCCGGACGGCATCCTCCTCGTCCTCGAAGGGAATGACCACCACCACCGGGCCGAAGATCTCCTCGCGGGCCACCGGCCACTCCGCACCGGCCGGTGCCACCACCGTGGGGGGGAACCAGAACCCGGGCCCGTCGGGAACCGTGCCGACGGTATGGGCGGGGACCGGACCGTCGTCGGGCCCGCCCATACCCGGGGCCAGGAAGCTCTGCACACGGCCTCGATGGGCGGCGCTCACCAACGGTCCCATCTGGGTAGCCGGGTCGGTGGGGTCACCGACCTTCCACGACGCCACTGCATCGTCGAGGAGCGCCAGGTAACGGTCGAGCACCGCGCCCTGGACGAGGACGCGGCTGCGGGCACAGCAGTCCTGTCCGGCGTTGGCGAACACACCGCCCGGTGTGGCTGCGGCAGCCTTCTCCAGATCGGCATCGTCGAAGATGATCGAGGCCGACTTTCCCCCAAGCTCGAGGGTGACCCGTTTGATGGTGCCCGAGGCACGCGCCATCACCTCTCGACCCACCTCGGTCGAACCGGTGAAGGCCACCTTGTCCACTCCCGGATGTTCGACCAGTCGGGATCCAAGCACGGACCCCTTCCCCACCACCACCTGGAGCACCCCTTCGGGGATGCCGGCATCGAGGGCCAGCTCGGCGAGGCGGAGGGCGGTCATCGGGGTGATCTCGGCCGGTTTGACCACGATGGTGTTGCCGGTGGCCAACGCCGGACCGATCTTCCACGAGGCAATGGCCGCGGGGAAGTTCCACGGAATGATGGCAGCGACCACCCCCAATGGCTCATGAAACGTCATGTCGACGCCACCGGCGACGGGCACGGTGGAACCCCGGTGCTTGTCCACCGCTCCGGCGTAGAAGTGCATGACTTCGGCAACCATGGCCACGTCGCCGCGGCTCTCGGAGATCGGCTTGCCCACGTTGCGGGTCTCGAGTTGGGCCAACTCTTCGCCGTTGTCCTCGACCTGGGCGGCAAAACGCCGCAACAGGCGGGAACGGTCGGCCGGTCCCACCGATCTCCACTCCGGTCCGGCCTCGAGTGAACGGGCCACGGCGAGGTCGGCTTCTTCCGCACCCTGTACGGGGATCTCCGCCACGGTCGCGCCGGTGGCCGGATCCACGATGGTGGTCACATCGCCCATCACTGTTCCGCCATTCCCGATGGCATGGGGAAACGTAGCGGTGCGATCCGGTCGCCGGCGGCGGCGACCAGCGCGTCGAACAGGCTGCGGTCACCGCTCTCCTCGGGGTGCCACTGCACGCCGACGACGAATCGGAAGCCGGACAGCTCGGCCGCCTCGATGACCCCGTCCTCGCTTCTGGCGGTGACCACCAGGCCGCGGCCGGGCCTGCCGATGGCCTGGTGGTGGGAGCACAACACCGTGGCCCGATCGCCGAGCAGGCGACGAACCGTGCTCCCTTCCTCGGTCACCACCGAGACCGAGCCGAATACACCCGGCCGTGGCTGGTGATCCGTCGACCCGGTCCGGTCGGGAAGGTACTGGACGAGATCGCCCCCGAGCAAGACGTTGAGCACCTGCAGCCCCCTACAGACAGCGAGGATCGGCAGGTCGAGATCGAGGGCGGCGCGCAGCAGGCCGAGCTCGAGGTCGTCGCGACGGTCGTTGCTGCCGCTATTGCGTGGGTCGTCGGCCTGACCGTACCGGTCGGCGTCGATATCCCCCCCGCCGATGAGCAACAGCCCGTCCAGCGCGGCAACCAACCGGTCGAATCCCGCACGTCGCCCGATCCCTTCTCCTTGGTCAGTCGCTCCTGCCGGGCGGTCACCAGGTGGCGGGATGAGCACCGGCTGTCCTCCGGCCGCCTCCACCAGGTCGAGATAGGCGCCGGGCACCAGGGCGGCGTCGCGTTCCCATGACCACCACGACGTGGTCTGGCGGTAGGTGGTGACCCCGATGAGCGGACGAGGTCGGGCCGACGACATGGTCGTCAGTATCCCATCGACCGCACCGGGTCCCGATAAGGTGCGATTTCGGGGTCACGGCGAAGCGGCAGGTCCTCGCTGACCCGGCCCGACCCCACAGGGCCGAATCAGATCGAAGGAGGCATCGATGCCACGACTCGACGGCAAGGTCGCTGTCATCACCGGAGCCGGGGGCGGCATCGGCCGGGTGGCCGCCCTGCTGTTTGCGGCCGAAGGAGCCCGGGTGGTGGTGGCTGACGTGGTCGGGGAACAGGCGGACGCATCGGTCGCTGCGATCGTGGCCGGCGGCGGATCGGCCACGCCCGTGGTCGTCGACGTCTCCGACGAGGGTCAAGTCCAGGCCATGATCGACACCGCTGTCGCCACCTACGGCGGACTCCACGTGCTCTTCAACAATGCCGGCATCTTCCCCGAAGACGACGGGGGCGTCCTCGATACCCCACCCGAAACCTGGCAGAGGGTGATGGAGGTGAACCTGAAGGGCGTATGGCTCGGATGCCGGGCCGCTGTCCCGGCCATGCTCGAGTCCGGTGGCGGCTCCATCGTGAACGTGGCCTCGTTCGTCGCCCTCATGGGCGCGGCCACTGCCCAGATCGCCTACACCGCGTCCAAGGGCGGAGTGCTGGCGATGACCCGCGAGCTGGCCGTCGAGTACGCCCGCCGGGGAATCCGGGCGAACTCGATCTGTCCCGGCCCCATCGAGACGCCGTTGCTGGCTGAACTGCTGGCCGACCCCGACCGGCGCCAGCGGCGCCTGGTGCACATTCCCATCGGGAGATTCGGACGTCCCGAGGAGATCGCCAAGGCGGCACTGTTTCTGGCCTCGGACGACGCTTCGTTCGTCACCGGATCGGCGCTGGTGGTCGACGGGGGGATCACCGCCGCCTACGTGACGCCCGAATAGGGCTGGACGGCTCATCGTCGCTGGGTCAGAGTGCTGGGATGCTGACCCTCGATACCCTCCCCCATCAGATCCAGTCGGGCGAAGTCGACACGGTGGTCGTGGCCTTCCCCGATCTCCAGGGCCGTCCGGTCGGCAAGCGGGTGACCGGAGCGTTCTTCCTCGAGCATGTGCTGCACCGCGGGATCGAGGTATGTGACTACCTGCTGGCTTGTGATGTCGACATGGTGCCCCTGCCCGGCTACACGTTCGCCAACTGGGACACTGGATACGGCGACCTCAACGCGGTGATCGACCCTCAGACGGTCCGACTCCTGCCATGGCTACCGGGGAGCGTGCTCGTACTCTGCGACCTGTTGACCATGGACGGCGCACCGGTCGAAGTGTCGCCGCGGCGCATCCTCCGTCGTCAGCTCGAGCGGGCCGCGGGCCGTGGGCTCGAGATCAAGTGCGCAACCGAGCTCGAGTTCTACCTGTTCCGCGACTCGGTCGCCGAAGCGGCGGCCAAGCGCTGGCGGCAGCTGGTCAACCACTCAGACTCCATTGAGGACTACCAGCTGCTGCAGACGTCGCGTGAGGAATATGTCATCGGGCCCATCCGCAATCACATGCTGGAGGCGGGGATCCCGGTGGAGTTCTCCAAAGGGGAGGCGGGGTTCGGCCAGCACGAGATCAACATCACCTACGGTGGCGCCCTCGAGACCGCCGACCGTCACCTGGTGTTCAAGAACGGCGTGAAGGAGATCGCCTCGGGACTCGGGCGGGCCGTCTCCTTCATGGCCAAGTGGTCGATGGACACTGCCGGCTCTTCGTGCCATATCCATACCAGCCTGTGGGACCCAGCGACCGGTGAGCCGTTGATGGCTCCGGCGACCGGTGACAACCCGCCCTCGGGCCTTTCCACCATCGGAGGACAGTTCCTGGCCGGCCAACTCCATGCGGCCCGCCAGCTGGCCTGGTGCTTCGCCCCGTACGTCAACTCCTACCGCCGCTACGTCCCCGATTCGTGGGCCCCCACCGCGGTGGCGTGGGGCGAGGACAACCGCACCTGTGGTTTCCGCACGGTCGGGTCCGGCTCCAGCCGGCGGGTGGAGAGCCGCATCCCCGGTGCCGATGTCAATCCCTACCTGGCCCTGGCCGCGGCCATCGCCGGCGGACTGTGGGGGATCGAGCACGAGCTCGAGCTCGAGCCGGCCTTCACCGGCAACGCCTACCAGGCAACCGAGCTACCCCGTATCCCCTCGACCCTGGCGGAAGCCATCGACGGCCTGGCCGGGAGCGAGGTGGCCGCCGAAGCGTTCGGTCCGGAGGTCCACCACCACCTTCTCAACACCGCCCGCCAGGAGTGGGCTGCGGCCAACCGGGTGGTCACCGACTGGGAGCTGGCTCGCAACTTCGAGCGCATCTGAACCCAGCCAACACCCGGCGTGGTGTCGCAGCCGTGCTTGACATCACTCGAGGCCACCGCCAATGATCTCGTGATGGTCGAGCCAGGGGGCGCCGCTTCTGCGCTCGGACGCGCGCCGTGCCTCGTGCCAACTCGCCCGGAGGTCTGATCCGATGTGCGGGATCGCCGGACTGTTCGATCCGAGACGGGAGACCGGCGCCGAGGTACTGGGCGGCCATGTGGTTGCCATGACCGAGGCGTTGACGCATCGAGGACCCGACGACTTCGGGTTCTGGTCCGACCCTGAGCAGGGTGTGGCCTTCGGGCATCGACGCCTGTCGGTGGTCGAGTTGGGCCCCGAGGGTGCCCAACCCATGCATTCGCCCGACCGGAGATGGGTGATCAGTTACAACGGTGAGCTCTACAACCACCGTGGGCTCCGCCGGCGGCTCATCGATGAGGGTCTTTCGTTCCGGGGCGGCTCGGACACCGAGGTGCTGCTGGCTGCCGTTCAGCAGTGGGGGCTGGAACCTGCGCTCGAGGCCTTCGAAGGGATGTTCGCCCTGGCCCTGTGGGATCGGCACCGTCGCCAGCTGCACCTGGTGCGGGATCGCTTCGGCGAGAAGCCGCTCTTCTACGGCTGGGTGGGAGATCGCCTGGCCTATGCCTCGGAGCTCAAGGCCCTGTGTCGGCTCCCCGACTTCCGTGCCGAGATCGACCGCGACGCAGTAGCCCTGTTCCTCCGGCACAACTGCGTGCCCGCCCCTCACACCATCTATCGAGGTGTGGCCAAGCTCCTCCCGGGTCAGATGGCCACCGTAGGAACCGACGCCCGAACCGGCCGTCCTCTGGCCACCCATGCCTACTGGTCACCGCGCCAGGCTGTCGAGGACGCACGACGGCGACCCTTGGAAGGACCAGCCAACGTCATGGCCGATCAGTTGGAGTCGGTCCTCTCCGACTCGGTGGCAGCTCGCATGGTGGCCGACGTGCCGGTCGGTGCCTTTCTCTCCGGCGGGGTGGACTCCAGCGTGGTGGTGGCGTTGATGCAGCAGCACAGTGAACGACCAGTGCGGACCTTCACGGTCGGCTTTGCCAACCGCGCCTTCGACGAGTCGGCTGAGGCCGCCGCCGTCGCCGCTCACCTGGGGACCGATCACACCCCGCTGGCGGTGAGTGACAGCGATGCCGCCGACATCATCCCGTTGCTGCCGGACATCTGGGATGAGCCCTTTGGCGACATCTCGCAGATCCCCATGCACCTGGTCAGCAAGCTGGCCCGGACCCAGGTCACGGTGGCCCTGTCGGGGGACGGAGGCGACGAGCTGTTCGCCGGGTACAACCGGCACGCCTGGCTCGAGCGACTGTGGACACGATCGTCGGCGGTACCCGGTCCCGTACGGGTGATGGCTGGTTCGGCCCTCGGCCGTCTTCCCCCTTCGCTCATCGATGGTGCGGCACGCGCCACCACCTTCCTGCCGGACCGCATGCAGATACGGACGCCATCAACCAAGGTGGCCAAGCTGGCCAAGGTGCTAGCTGCGTCCGGACCCGAGGACGCCTATCTCTCCCTGGTGTCCCATTGGGACGACGCCGAGTCGATGGTGCATGGGGCCGGGCCGACTGCCTCGATGGCGTCTCGACCTTCGGAGTGGCCGGCGCTCGACGGCATCACCGAACAGATGCTGTGGCTGGATCTGGTCGGCTATCTACCGGACGACATCCTCACCAAACTCGACCGGGCGGCCATGGCCACGTCGCTCGAGACGCGGGTGCCCTTCCTCGATCGAACCGTCTTCGACCTGGCCTGGCGGCTTCCCATGGGGATGAAGTTGCATGACGGGGCCACCAAATGGCTGCTGCGCCAGGTGCTCTACCGCCACGTACCGCCGGAGCTGGTGGAGCGGCCGAAGATGGGATTCGGCTTCCCGATAGGACCGATGCTCCGGGGCCCGCTACGGCCGTGGGCGGAAGACCTGCTCGATGAGCGATCCCTTCGTCACCAGGGACTACTCGATCCCGAGCCGATCCGGCGGGCGTGGCAACAACACCTCGGAGGCCGCCGTGACCTCGCCCTCGAGCTCTGGGATGTACTGATGCTGCAGGCCTGGTTGCGACGCTGGATGCCCAGCTTGGAGCGCTGAACGACCCCTGAGCCGGCAATGGCCCGATGGGCGGCCGGTCGACCGCTCGCCCATCGGCCAGTCGGCAACGAACAGAGGGTGTGACACCAGCACCAGCGATACGAGGCCGTCGGCGACCCGCTCCGGATCGGGAGCAACAGCGGCGCCTCCGGCAGGCCGCCGACCTGGTGATGGTGGGCCTGGCTCGTGTGCTGGTCCACGTCTTCTTCCGCCGGGTGCAGGTGGAGCACGCCGAGCGCCTCGAGGGTGGCCGGCCAACGGTCCTGGTGGTCAACCATGGCAACGGGCTGGTCGACGGAGTGTTGCTCATCGCCGCCCTCGGGCGCTACCCGAGGTTCCTGGGCAAGTCCACCCTGTTCCACCTCCCCTTCCTGTGGCCGTTCCTCAAACTCGGCGGGGTGGTGCCGGTCTACCGCGCCCACGATGGTGTCCCCACCTCACGCAATGCCGGTACGTTCGCCGTGGCCCGGCGGCTGTTGGCCCACGGGGGGATGGTGGCCATCTTCCCGGAGGGGATCAGCCACGATGAGCCGGCGCTGCAGCCACTGCGGACGGGAGCAGCCCGCATCGCCCTCGGCGCGGCCGACGACGGCGTGGCGGGGGTGGAGACGGTGGCGGTGGCGTTGGTCTACGACGACAAGCAGCGGTTCCGCTCCCGGGCACTGGTGCGGGTGGGCGTGCCCGAACCCGTCGACGGATGGATGGACGACTACGCCGACGACGACCACCGGGCGGTACGCCACCTCACCGCCCACCTCGCCGACCGCTTGCGTGATGTCGGACCCGGCTACGCCTCATGGGCTGACGCCGAGCGGGTGGCGGCCATGGCCGAGATCGTCACCCGGGCCCAGACCGTTCTCCCCGGCGAGGTGGGACTGGCCGACCGCCAGCGGGTGGCCGTGGCCTTGACCGAGGCCGGTGACCACCCCGGTCCGGCCGTGGACCGGCTGGGCGCGGCCTACGACACCTACCGCCGCGATCTCACCATGATCGGGCTCGACGACGCCCAGGTGGCGGCGAGCTACGGGTCGGGACGGCTCCGGTGGTCCTTCGTCGGGGCGATGGCCAAGGTGCTCGGCGCGCTCCCGCTGGCGATGGCGGGGATGGCCATCCACCTGGTGCCGTACCAACTGATCAAGGTGGTGGGCCGGATCCCCGCCAACCAGGGGATGCGGGCCACCGTCAAGCTCCTGGGTTGCTTCTTCACGTTCACCGCTGTCTACGTGGTCCTCGGGGTGTCGATCGGGGAGGCGTTCGGCGCTCCGTTCGGCGCGCTGGCCGCCGTCGGTGCCCCGGTGTGCGGGTACCTGGCGGTCAGGATGATCGAACGGCTGGGTCGGATGGGCGGCGCCATCGAGGGATTCCGATGGGCTGGTCGCCAGGGACCGGTACTGGCATCGGTACAGCGCCACCGGGGGGCGGTGGTCGATGCCGCCCACCAGGTCCTGACCACGACCGGTCCGGCCCCCGGGGCGGGCGGGCGCGGGACCACCGACCGGCACGGTCCTTGACGAACGACGGACCGCCTGCCACCATGGAACTTGAGATGTACACGCGCACGACCCCGGAACTCCTCCTTACCTGACGGCGAGCGCCACATCGCGTTCGTCCGCAACCTCCTGAGCCGAAACGGCCAGGGGGTTTTTTGTTGGCCGGCGTCGGTAACCGCCGACCAGAACCCAGATCAGACCAGCACCACCACCCACCGAGGGAGTATCACCGATGAGCACCGAAGCGAACCCCGAATCGAACAAGAGCACCGGCGCCGACCCGGCCGGTGGCCGACTGGCCATGCCCTGTGACGTCTCCCCCATGCCCTTCCAGCGCTACCGGCCGTATCGCCCGCTCACCCTCCCCGACCGGACCTGGCCCGACCGCGAGTTCACCGTGGCACCCCGGTGGGCCAGCGTGGACCTTCGGGACGGCAATCAGGCACTGGTCGATCCGATGGATCCCGAGCGCAAGCTGCGGCTGTTCAACACCCTGGTCGACATCGGGTTCAAGGAGATCGAGGTGGGGTTTCCCTCCGCCTCCCAGACCGACTTCGACTTTCAACGCCAGATCATCGACGAGGGCATCATCCCCGACGACGTGACCATCCAGGTGTTGGTCCAGTGCCGCGAGGAGCTGATCGAACGCACCTTCGAGTCGCTGGTCGGCGTCCCCCGCTCCATCGTTCATTTCTACAACTCCACCTCCGAGCTGCAGCGCCGAGTGGTGTTCGGCCTCGACCGTGCCGGAATCATCGACATCGCCGTCAACGCGGCCACGCTGTGCAAGAAGTTCGAGACGTCGGTGCCCGGCACCGAGGTCCGCTACGAGTACTCCCCGGAGAGCTTCACCGGCACCGAGCCCGACTTCGCGGTGGAGATCTGCCAGGCGGTGATGGAGGTGATCGAACCCACCCCCGAACGACCGATCATCATCAATCTGCCCAACACCGTCGAGATGTACGGCCCCAACGTCTATGCCGACGTCATCGAGTGGTTCGGTCGGACCATCGCCAATCGTGACTCGATCATCCTCAGTCTCCATCCCCACAACGACCGGGGCACGGCAGTGGCTGCGGCCGAGCTGGCTGTGCTGGCCGGCGCTGACCGGGTGGAGGGGACACTGTTCGGCAACGGGGAGCGCACCGGCAATGTCGACGTGGTGACCCTGGCCATGAACCTGTTCTCCCAGGGGATCGACCCCGCCCTCGACTTCAGCGATATCGACCGGGTGCGGCGGGTGGCCGAATTCGCCACCCGAATGCCCGTCCACCCTCGCCACCCCTACGCCGGCGACCTGGTCTACACCGCCTTCTCCGGCTCCCACCAGGACGCCATCAAGAAGGGCTTCGCCGCCATCGGCGACGACTACGAGCACTGGGAGGTGCCTTACCTTCCCATCGACCCGAGCCACACCGGGCGCACCTATGAGGCGATCATCCAGGTGAACAGCCAGTCCGGCAAGGGTGGCGTGGCCTATGTGATGGACACCGAGCACGGACTCGACCTCCCCCGTCGACTCCAGGTGGAGTTCTCCAAGGCGGTCCAGGCGGTCACCGAGGACAGCGGCACGGTGATCCGGCCCGGTGAGATGTGGGACGTGTTCTCCCGCACCTACCTCGCCGACGAGGCCGGCGTGCGGCTGATCGGCAGCGAGATGACCACCGGGGCCCGGCGCACCACCGTCACCGCCCAGTTGCTGGTCGACGGCGAGCCCCGCACTGTGATGGGCGAGGGCAATGGACCGATCGACGCACTGGTCGGGGCGTTGCGGACCGAGCTGGGTGTGGACTTCGAGGTGAAGGACTACAGCGAGCACGCCCTCACTGCGGGAAGTGGCGCCTCGGCGGTGGCCTACGTGGAGGCCGAGGGCCCCGACGGGTCGACCTGGTGGGGGGTGGGCATGGACTCGAGCATCCTCGATGCGTCCCTCCATGCGGTGGTCAGCGCGGCCAACCGGGCCCGAAGTGGGACAACAATGCCGACCTAGGCTGAGACCGTGCGCTAGGGGCACCAGCAGCGATCGCCCTGCTCATCGTCATGGTCGCCGCCCGATGGCGCGGCCTTCCCGCCCCTGGCATGCTGGCCACAGGCCATGTTCGGCGAACCGGTGGTTCGAGCCGGTGGGAAGTGGGGACGGACAGCCATGAAGACGAGAGCAAGCGCGTTTTCGCATCGGGTGGTTCAGGCCGTGCTCGGGTCGGCCGCAGCCCTGGTCCTGGCCATGCTGTCGGTCAGTGCCGGAGCGGCGCCGCCGGCATTCGGAGCGGTCCATCCGGTGGCCGCGCCTCCTGCCGGGTGGGACGTTCAAGCCACCTACCCGCCACCGCCACAACTCTCGGGCGTCTCCTGCCCCAGCTCCGCTCTGTGCGTGGCCGTAGGAACCGGCACCATTGTCGCCACCACCGACGGCGGCATGACCTGGACCAGCCAAACGGTCCCCAGCGGTGCCGTCGACCTCGCCGCAGTGTCGTGCGGATCCACCTCGGACTGCGTGGCGGTCGGCACCAGTCCGATCATCGTCACCACCGATAGCGGAACCACGTGGTCGACGGTGAGCCTTCCGGCCGGAGTTGCGTCGCTCGGAGCGATCTCGTGCCCATCGGCGTCGGCGTGCGTGGCCGTGGGCCACGAGAGCTCGGGCGGTGCCGTGTCCATCTCCACCACCGACGGCGGTATCACCTGGAGCACCCCGACGCTCCCGAGCGGCGTCACCTCCCTGGGTGGTGTCTCGTGCGGGTCGTCCTCGGACTGCGTGGCCACCGGCTCGACCAATGGAAGCGGCGGTAGTGGTATCAGCGGCGCGCTTGCCATCACCACCGCCGATGCCGGCGCCTCCTGGACGAGCCCGACCGTCTTCAGCGGAGGCGGCGGGCTGAGTACCATTTCATGCGATACGACCTCGAACTGCGTGGCGGTGGGCAATCGATTGGCCGTCTCCACCACCGACGGTGGCACCAGCTGGAAGACCGGAAGGCTCCCGGCCGGCATCTTCTACCTGGAAGGTATCTCGTGTGGCTCGACTCGGGACTGCGTAGCGGTGGGTTCCTACAACGTCAGCCCGGCTGGAATCGGGATCACCACGACGAACGCCGGCGCCACCTGGAAGAACCGGACTCTTCCCAGCGGACTGATCCCTGACGGGATCTCCTGCGCGTCACCCTCGGACTGCGTAGCCGTCGGGTCGGCGTCCGCGGCGATCACCGTCGATGGTGGTGATGCCTGGGCGACCGAGACCGTCCCGGGCAACGTCGCCGCCCTCGCCGGAATCTCGTGCGCGTCAACCTCGGACTGCGTGGCCGTGGGCAGCGACAACTCGGACTCCGCGGTCGCCCTACGCACCACCGACGGCGGTGCCGTCTGGAGCTACCGGACGCTCAAGAGTTCTGTCAATGCCGTATCGGCGGTCTCGTGCGGGTCGACCACCGACTGCATGGCGGTGGGCTCGGGGACGATCATCACCACCACCAATGGCGGCACGTCGTGGAAGAGCCGGACCCTCCCCGGCGGCCCGCCCTTCCTCACCGGGATCTCCTGTCCGTCGACGTCGGACTGCGTGGCCGTGGGCTACACCGTGAACATGGTCTACGGGTACAGCTCGGGTGTGGTCATCACCACCACCGACGGGGGCAAGGTCTGGTCGACCCAGACCGTGCCCGGGGCGAGCACCGATCTGGCCGCCGTCTCGTGCGCCACGACAATGGACTGCGTGGCGGTGGGTGGCGATGAGACCGGTCCCGGTGCCAGTACCGGCGTCGCCGTCGCCACCACCGATGGCGGTGTGGCCTGGGCGGCCCAGATGGTGCCCGCCGGGATCTTCACGCTGGACGGGGTCTCGTGCGCATCGACCTCGGACTGTGTGGCGGTTGGCGACGACAGCTCCGAGCGCGACGGTGCGATCGTTGCCACCACCGATGCCGGCACCACCTGGACCAGCCAAACCACGCCGAGCGGTGTGGCCAACCTCAATGGCGCCTCATGCGGGTCGACCTCGGTGTGTGAGGCGGTGGGGCTGAATCAGAGCGATCCGGCGGGCGGAACGATCATCGGCTCCACCGTCGTGTTCGCTCCACGGACATGACCGACGACAGATCGGCTCGCCGGGCTCAGAACCGGTTGAGCCGCTTGAAGATACCTTTGGTCTGCTTGTAGAGGGCGACGAACTCGCGGAATAGCATCTCGTACTCCGGGGCATTGGCCGGCTCGGGCGTGAACGTCCGCCGGATCTCGACCCGAGCGGGGATCTGGTCGACGGTGAGGCGGCCCAGCGCCACCAGGGTGATGAGGGCGGCCCCACGCACGTTGGCCAGCACCGGTTCGGCCACCTGGCGGATCTCCCGACCCAGCACGTCGGCGTGGATCTGGGCCCACTGGTCGGAGTTGGCCCCGCCGCCGATGAACGCCAATGAGTCGAACCGGCGGTCGGCGAACTTCTCCACCGCCTCGAGGAGCCATCTCGAGTTGAAGGCCACGCCCTCGAAGACGGCGCGGACCATCTGGGCCCGGGTGGTGGACAGCGACAGGTTGTGGAATCCGCCCCGTATGGTGTGGTCGTCGACCGGGGAACGCTCGCCGTTGAGCCAGGGGGTGAACAGGACACGGCCACTGCCCGGCTCGACCTCGTCCACCATGGCGTTCATGACATCGAAGTCGGCAGCGAAGCCGAGGTTGTCGCGCACGAAGGTGAGGCACGCCCCCGCCGTCTCGTGCTCGTCGGCGATGATGTACCTGCCGGCCAGGGCGGCGGGGATGGAGGCCACGTTGCTGGTGGGCGCGGTCTTCTTGAAGGGAACGTGGGCGGAGATCCACGACGAGGTCCCGATGTAGAGGTGGGCCTCGTAGTCGGCCACCGCCCCCGAGCCGAACACCGCGGAGTGGACGTCCCCCGAACCGGTGCTCACCGGAAGGCCGGCAGGAACCCCGAGGTCCGACGCCGCCTCGGCGGTGAGCGGGCCCACGATGCTCCCGGGCGCCACCAGGTCGGGGAGCTTGGCCCGGTCCAGTCCAGTGACCTCGAGGAGCCGCTTGTCGTAGACGACCCGGTCGATGGCCCGGTTGTCGGTCACCCAGTGGGCGGCGATGGAGTCGAACGAGGCGCAGGTCCGACCGGTGAGTCGGAGGTTGAGGTAGTCGACCGGCTCGAGGAAGGTGGCGGTCTGGGCGTAGACGTCAGGGAACTCGTCTCGGATGAACAGGATGTGGGACACCGGGTCCTTACCCGACAGCCCGGGCGCCCCCCCGGTCACCTGCACCCATCGCAGGATCTTGCGGGGGTCGTAGCCGAGCACGTTGACCGATCCGCCGGCCACCTTGCGGATGGCCCGGTTGCCGCGGGAGTCCATCCAGATGATCGCCCGCATCAGCGGCGAGCCATCGGCCCCTACGGCCACCGTGCCCGACCACTGGGCGGTGCAGCCCACCCCGATCAGGTCCTCGGCAGGCACGGCGGCCTCGGCCAGGGCCCGATGGGATGCGGCACAGATCGCCGACCACCACTCGTGGGGGTCCTGTTCGGCACCGCCCCCCTCGAGGAGGTGCAGGGCCACCGGCTCAGTGGCGTGGGCCACGATCCTGCCGGTGGCCGTCACCACCGCCACCTTCGGGCCACCAGTGCCCAGGTCTACGGCGAGGACGTACTCCTGGTCCGGCTCCTTCCCGGGGTCGGCGCTGCTGCCGGCACCGTGCGGCGTCCGGCTCACGCCTTGACCACCCAAGCCGTGGCCGACCACACCGTCTGCCCGTCGTCGAGCTCGAACGTCGTGCCGGGTCCGGCTCCGTCGGGAGGCGTGGCGGCGATGGTCCGGGCCAATACCTCGCGGCCGATGATGTCGAACAGGGAGGCGAGACCGTCGAGTCCGACCAGGTGGAGATGGATCCAGTCGGACACCTCGAGGCCGGCAGTCTTGCGCATCTCCTGTACGTGGCGGATGACGTCGCGGGCCAGGCCGCGGCGACGGAGCTGGTCGTCGATGGTCAGGTCGAGGGCGACCACCTCGGCTCCGTCCCGTGACACGGCGAACCCGGGCTGGGCCCGGACACGCAGCTCGACCTCATCGCTGGAGAGCTCGACGGCACCGTCGGGCAGATCGACCACCACCGGCCGGCCGGCGGCCAGGGCGGCGGCGGCAGCGACCCCGTCGACCGAGCCCATCGCCGCCCGCAGCTGTTGGACCCTGGCCCCGATCCGGGGGCCGAGCAGCTTGAAGTTGGGCACCAGCTCGTAGGCCAGCACGTCGCCGAGGTCGGCGGTCACCTCCACCACGTCCACGTTGAGCTCGTCCTCGACCACCCCCGCCGGAGGGGTCGGGCTGCCCGGCGGAAGGTAGACGAGCGCCCGGGCCAACGGCTGGCGCACCTTGATGCCGGCCTCGGCGCGGGCCGCCCGACCCAAGGAGGAGAGGCGACGGGCCAGGGCCATGCTCTCGTCGAGGGCCGGGTCGAGGGCATCGGGTCGGGGCGCCGGCCAGTCGGACAGGTGGACGGAGTCGGCGTCGGCGGCATCGGTGAGATCACGCCACATCCGGTCGGCCAGGAACGGGCACATCGGGGCCAGCAGTCCGGCCACCGTCACCAGCACCTCGTGCAAGGTGGCCTGGGCACCGAGGGAGTCGGCCGGGTCGGCCCCGGGGTCGGTACGCCAGAACCGACGGCGGCTGCGCCGCACGAACCAGTTGGAGACGTCGTCGACGAGCTCGGCGATGGCGGCGGCGGCCGGAAACGGCTCGTAGCCGTCCAGGGCCGCGCTGGTCGAGGCCACCGCGGCATAGAGGCGCGAGCGCATCCATCGGTCGAGCACCGACCGATCCGGCGGTGCCGGGATGGCCGGGTCGGCGGGGTCGAACTCGTTCAGCGATGCGTACGTGGTGAAGAACGACCAGGTGTTCCACAGGGTGAGCATGGTGTCCCGCATGGCCGAGTCGATGACCTCGAAGCTGACCCGGGTGGGTGTCCACGGCGATCCCTGCGAGAACATCCACCACCGAAGGGGATCCGCGCCCCGGGTGGAGAGGATCTCCCAGGGATCGATGACGTTGCCCACGCTCTTGGACATCTTGCGGCCGTCCGCATCCACGATGTGCCCGAGGCAGAGCACGTTGCGGTACGGGGTCGCCCCGCGCACCAGGGTGTTGACGGCCAGCAGCGAGTAGAACCAGCCCCGGGTCTGGTCGATGGCCTCGCAGATGAAGTCGGCCGGGAAGACGAACTGCTCGGCCGAGCCCTCGGCCACCGGGTAGCCCCACTGGGCCGACGGCATCGAGCCCGAGTCGAACCAGGCATCGATCACCGGTTCCACCCGGCGCATCAACCCGCCCACCGGGCCGGCGGCGTCTCCGGCACGATCGCCGGTCTTGTCGCCGGCTGCGCACTCTGCACAGGCGAAGGTGACGGCGTCGATGTCCGGGCGGTGGGGATCGACATCGGAGACGTCCCGCCCGGCCAGTTCGGAGAGCTCGGCCAGCGAGCCCACGCACCGCAGGTGCCCGTCGGCGCAGCGCCAGATGGGGAGCGGCGTACCCCAGTACCGATCGCGGGAAAGGGCCCAGTCCACGTTGTTCGACAGCCACTCCCCCATCCTCCCGTCCCGGATGTGCTCCGGGTGCCATCCGATGGTCTGGTTCTGGGCCACCAGGTCGGCCTTGCGGGACGACGTGCGGATGTACCAGCTGGGCTTCCCCCAGTAGATGAGGGGCGTGTCGCACCGCCAACAGTGCGGGTAGGGATGGGGGTGGGCAAGGCGCCGAACCAGGCGCCCGGCCGCCTCGAGACGGTCGTTGACCACGGCGTTGGTGTCCCGCACGCTCTGGCCGGCGAGCCACGGCACCGCGGTGGTGAACCGTCCGTCGGGACCGACCGGGTTGAGTGTGGGGAGGTCGTTGTCGCGGCCCACCTGCCGGTCGATCTCCCCGAAGGCCGGTGCCAGGTGGACCACGCCCGTACCCTCGTCGGCCTCGACGAAGTCCCCGGGCACCACCCGCCAACCGGCGCCGGAGGCCGGCGGGGGCTCCACATCGGTGAAGGGCCGCTCGTAGTGCAGCCCGACCAGCTCTGATCCGGTCACCAGCCGGTCGGGCACGGCGCCTTCCCCGAACACCTGGGTCACCTGGTCGGCGGCGACGATGGCGTCGCCCACCACCGCATAGGAGAGGTCGGGGCCCACGGCGGCACCGGTGTTGGACAACAGGGTCCACGGGGTGGTCGTCCACACCACCAGGGACAATCCGGCCAACGTGCTCCGTTCGAGCGTGGTCCGAAGACGGTCGGCGGCGTCCCCCTCGTCGAGCAGTGGGAAGCGCACGAAGGCGGACTCGTCGACCACCTGGCGGTAGACGTCGGGCTGGCCCAGCTCGTGACTGCTCAGGGCGGTGCCGCATCGGGGACAGTAGGGGACCACCTTGATGTCCTCGTAGAGGAGGCCCTGGTCCCAGAGGTTCTTGAGGTTCCACCACACCGACTGGACGTAGGCGGGAGAGAAGGTCCAATAGGCGCTGTCACTGTCGATCCAGTAGCCGATCCTCTCGGTCAGGCCCTGCCACTCGTCGACGTAGTTGCGCACCGACTCGCGGCACAGCCGGGTGAACTCGGCGATGCCCACCTCGTCCTCGATCTGGTTCTTGGCGGTGATCCCCAGCTGCTTCTCGACCTCGACCTCGACCGGCAGGCCGTGGGTGTCCCACCCGGCCTTGCGGGGTACCGAATAGCCCCGCATGGTCCGATAACGACAGAACAGGTCCTTGTAGACCCGGGCCCACACGTGATGCAGCCCGGGCCGTCCGTTGGCGGTGGGGGGACCCTCGTAGAAGACCCAGGGCTCGGCCCCGGCACGGAGCTCGACGGAGCGCTCGAAGACGCGATGCTTGGCCCAGCGAGCCAGCTCGTCGGCCTCGAGGGCGGTGAAATCGGCTTCGGCGGGGACCGGGCGGAACAACGGGGGGACTTCCTCTCGGATTGGGGCGGGTCGGACGGAGTGCCGGCAGGGTCCCGATGCGGCGCAGTTCCGCAGGGCCGGACCGATACCGCCGGACGATTTCGACCCTGGTGCAGGTGCGGAACTGATACTACGGGCGCCGGGGGTCCACAATTGACCTATGCCCGAACTCCCCGAGGTCGAAGCCCTGACGGTCGAACTCTCCCGCCGGATGGCGGGACTGCGGATCGACCGGTGCCAGCTCAACTCCTTCTCCGCCCTCAAGACGGTCCAACCGGCGCTCGACGAGGTGGTCGGACAGCGGGTGGCCGGCGTCGAGCGGCGGGGCAAGTTCGTGTGCTTCCACTGCGGTGACCTCTGGTTGGTCTGCCACCTGGCCCGGGGCGGCTGGGTCAGGTGGCACGACGTGGTGGCCGCCACCGCCCTCCGCCCGGGCCGTAGCCCCATCGCCCTACGGGTTGGACTGGAGGACGGTAGCGGGTTCGACATCACCGAGATGGGCACCGAAAAGCGCCTCGCCCTCTGGGTGGTCCATGCCCCCGAAGAGGTCGGTCCCCTCGCCGAACTGGGCGTCGACCCGCTCTCGACCGACTTCACCGTCGAGCGGTTCGGTGCCATCCTGCGCGGCACGTCGGCCACCCTCAAGACGGCGCTCACCAGTCAGTCGTTGATTGCCGGGGTGGGCAACGCCTACTCGGACGAGGCCCTCCACCGCGCCCGCCTCTCGCCCTACAAGAAGACGGCCGCCCTCGATGCAGCCGAGGTGGCTCGTCTGCACGCCGCCGTGGTGGACGTGCTCACCGAAGGGGTCGACCGCTCCTCGACCCTCGGCCTCACCGAGCTCAAAGGGGACAAGAAGCAGGCCATGCAGGTCCACGGTCGCACCGGCGAGCCGTGCCCGGTCTGCGGGGACACCATCCGCCAGGTCTCCTTCGCCACCAAGTCGCTGCAGTACTGCCCGACCTGTCAGACCGGGGGCAAACCGCTGGCCGACCGCCGACTGTCCCGCCTGCTCAAGTAGTCCGGCGCCGGGCGCCGGCGGCGCCATCGGGGAGAATGGGTCCATGCTCGAGCCCTTCTCGCTCCACGGCCGATTCGTCGAGCTCCGGCCCCTCGGGACTGAACACATCGACGAACTGCTGGAAGCCGCCAGCGATCGGTCGACCTTCGCCTTCACCCCGGTCCCCTGGGACCGCGACGGCATGACCGCCTACGTGGAGCGGGCCCTGGCCGCACGACAGCGTGATGACCAGTACCCGTTCGTGACCTACCGCGTCGACCAGCAGCGCATCGTGGGGACCACGCGGTTCTACGACCTGACCCCCTGGGACTGGTCGTCACTGTTCCCCGGCTCTGAAGTCCACCAACGACGTCGACCGGATGTGGCCAGCATCGGCTACACCTGGCTGCACCCCTCGGCGCAACGGACCCCGATCAACACCGAAGCCAAGCTACTGATGATGACCCACGCCTTCGGGGCATGGCAGGTCCGGGCGGTGCGCTTCCTGACCGACGCCCTCAACGCCCGATCCCGGGCCGCCATCGAACGGCTGGGGTGCGAGCTCGACGGGGTGCTGCGTGCCGACCGGCCGGCCGCCGACGGCACCGTGCGGGACAGCGCCGTGTTCTCCATGCTGGCCGAGGAGTGGCCGCCCCATCGGCAACGGCTGACCGAGCGACTGGCCGGCTGACGGACTGACCGGAGCGGCCCCAATACTGTCCCAGGGACGGGGCGAAAAGGGCCTGGTCAGAGGAGATCCACCGGTCGGTAAATCCCGTGCCTGGGCGACGAGAAAGACCCTGGTCGGGGAGGCTACGGACGCCGAACACAACGGAATCGTTGGTGGTATATTGAGGAGATACCCATTCCCTAGTTTATTGCTAGATATATAGGAAACATCGTCAAACCATCAGACCCGGGGCACCCCGACACCCGATTGGGCCGGCGCAGAGCGGTCGGATCGGACCGCACACCGCACCGATGCCCCGCCCATCCAAGGAGCACCATGAACATCCCGTCCCCGCGCCGCACTCGGACCCTTCGCACGACGGTGGTCGCTGCACTGATCGGGATCGCCGTGGTCGCGTCTGCGTGTAGCTCGAGCCCGAGCAGTTCGACGACGACCACCGGAGCCAGCGGGGCCACGACCACGTCCGGCGCCCCGGTGACACTGCGCCTGGGCTACCTGACCAACCTCACCCATGCGTCGGCCCTCATCGGTGTCCAGGACGGGTACTTCACCAAGAGCCTTCCGAGCAACGTCACCCTGCAGACCTCGACCTACAACGCCGGACCGGCCGAGGTCACCGCCATGCTGGCCGGATCACTGGATGCCGCCTACATGGGGCCGAACTCGGCCATCACCGCCTACTCGCAGGGCAAGGGATCGATCCGGATCATTTCGGGAGCGACCTCGGGTGGTGCCGCGCTGGTGGTCTCCTCGTCGATCACCGCGCCCAGCCAACTCAAGGGCAAGACGCTGGCCACTCCCCAACTCGGCAACACCCAGGACGTGGCGCTGCGCACCTGGCTACGCAAGCAGGGCCTGACCTTTCCCGGACCCAACGGCGGAAGTGGCGAGGTCAACATCCTCCCCCAGGCCAACGCCACCAGCCTCACCTCTTTCGAGGCCGGGACCATCGCCGGCGCCTGGGTCCCCGAGCCGTGGGTCACCGAGATGGTCGCTGACGGCCACGGGCATGTGCTGGTGAACGAGAAGACCCAGTGGCCCAAGGGTCTCTTCTCCACCACCGTCCTGGTCGTCGCCAAGAGCTTTCTGGACGCCAACCCGGCGGTGGTGAGCGGATTGTTGAAGGGCCAGATCGCCGCCAACACCTTCATCAACAGCTCGCCGTCCAAGGCCCAGACCGACGCCAACACGGCGCTGACCGCACTCACCGGAAAGCCGCTCAAGGCCAGCGAACTGGCCACCGCCTGGTCGGACATGACCTTCACCAACGATCCCATCGCCTCGTCGATCGCCACCGACCTGGTGCACGCCAAGGCGGCCGGCTTCCCCACCTCCAACATCAGCGGCATCTACGACCTGGGACCGATCAACTCCCTCCTCGCCGCTCAAGGGAAGCCGGCGCTGACGTCGTGACCACCGTGGCGCCGACGCCGGCCACCCGGGTCAACGCCCGGGCTCCCTCGGTGACGTTGTCCGGGGTGTCAAAGCGCCACGGCACCGGCGACACCGGTGTGGTCGCCCTGCAGGACATCTCGCTCAATGTCGCCCCCGGCCGGTTCGTCTGCCTGGTGGGCGCCTCGGGATGTGGCAAGACCACGCTCCTCAACCTGGTAGCCGGACTCGACCAGCCCACGGTGGGATCGGTGTCGGTCATCTCGGGAGGCGCCGGCAACGGAACCTCGGAGGGGCAGCCCGCGGTCCGCCAGGCGGGCGGCACGGCCACCGCCATGCTGTTCCAGGACTCGGCCCTGTTCCCCTGGCTCACCGTGGCCGCCAACGTCGAGCTTCCCATGCGCCTTCGGGGCGTGGGCAAGGCCGAGCGCCGGGCGGTGGCCGACGACCTCCTCGAACGGGTCCACCTCGGAGGATTCGGGCCCAAGCGACCCCACGAGCTCTCCGGTGGGATGCGCCAGCGTGCCGCCCTGGCCCGGGCCCTGGCCCAGGACGCAGGGCTGCTGTTGATGGACGAGCCCTTCGGGGCCCTCGATGCCATCACCCGCGACCTGCTCCACGACGAACTGGAGTCGCTGTGGCTCGATCGCGGCTTCACCGTCCTGTTCGTCACCCACAACGTCCGGGAGGCAGCCCGCCTGGGCGACACCATCATCCTCCTCACCAGCCGGCCCGGACGGGTGGCCGCCACCTATCCGGTCGACCTCCCCCGGCCCCGGCGTATCGACTCGGCCGAGATCGCCGGCTTGGCCGCCACGGTGACCGATCAACTCCGAGCGGAGGTGGGTCGCCATGGCCATTGACGACCCGTTGACCACGCCGAGCAACGGACTTGCCCCCACCAGCCCGTCGGGAACAACCAGCGCCCGCTCGTCCGGCGCGCCAACGCTGGATCAGGCTCTCGCCGGGCTCGACGCCCTGAACGCCGACCGTTCGACCAAGGGGAGCCTCCCCCACCGCATCTGGCGGGCCACCTGGCCCAAGCTCATCGCCTTCGGCATCATCCTCTTGGTCTGGCAGGTCGCGGTCTGGGTCCACTGGAAGCCCTTCATCCTGCAGTCGCCGGCCACCGCCTTTCGTCAACTCTGGGACCTCCTCGGCACCTCGCTGTTCTGGCAGTCCTGTTGGGTGACCGCCCAGCAGGCGATCATCGGGTACGTGCTGGTGATCATCATCGGCGGGATCGTCGGCACCGCGGTGGCCCGGATTCCCGTGGTGCGGGCCGGCATCGCCGCGCTGATCACCGGCATGCAGACCATGCCGTCAGTGCTGTGGTACCCCCTGGCCATCATGGTCTTCGGCGTCACTTCGAAGGCGATCATCTTGATGATGGTGCTCGGGGCGGCACCGGCCGTGGCCAACGGGTTCATCAGTGGCATCGACCAGGTCCCCCCGGGCCTCCTCCGGGCCGGTCGGACCATGGGCGCCCACGGCCTGGCCCTCGAGCGGTTCGTGGTCCTGCCAGCGGCCTTTCCGAGCATCCTCGGTGGGCTCAAGCAGGGCTGGGCGTTCGCCTGGCACGCGCTGATGGCCGGTGAGTTCCTCATCCTGATCAACCCACTGAGCCTCGGTGGGCGGACGGTCAACGCCGACACCCAGGCCGACTATGGGATCGTGGTGGCCCTGATGATCGTCATCGTGTTCATCGGGATCATGGTGGATGTGGCCTTCACCCGGGTCGACACCTCGGTTCGCCGCCGCTACGGCCTGCTCGACGCCTCCACCCGCTGAGGGCGCCGTTCGGCGCTCGGAAGTGGCCCGGATCTCCCTCGGACCGGTGGCCCCATGGAGCTGGCAACCTCTGACAGAATCATCCCCGTGTACATCTCTGCCAAGGTCGATTATGCGGTGCGGGCCTTGTGCACCCTGGCCGATGCCGACGACCGGCCGGTCACGGCGGAGTCCCTGGCCAAATCCCAGGGGCTGCCGGCCAAATTCCTCGAGAGCATCCTCAACGACATGCGCCGCGCCGGGCTGCTGCTCAGCCAGCGGGGGGCCGAGGGGGGCTACCGGCTGTCACGGCCGGCCTCCGCCATCAGCGTGGCCGACGTGATCCGCCCGCTCGACGGCCCGCTGGCCGAGGTGCGCGGCCTGAGGCCGGAGGCGGCCAACTACGAGGGGTCGGCAGAGCACCTGCAGTCGGTGTGGGTGGCGGTGCGGGCCAGCCTTCGATCGGTCCTCGAGCAGGTGACCATCGCCGACATCGTGTCGGGCGAGCTGCCGCGATCAGTCCGCAAGATGACCAACGACCCCGACGCCTGGCAGTCCCACTGACGTCGATGCCGGCGGTGGCCTGAACCGCCGGTGGCCACGGTCCTTTACGATGCCGAAGATGGATCTCGGACCCGACGACGGCGCGTCGCCGGCGATCACCGGGCACCACACCGACTACCGGGCCGAAGTCGCCGGGGGCGACGCCACCGCCACGGATCTGGCCACTTCGACGAAGGCACACCTCGACCGGGCGGACTCGATCATCCTGGCCATCGTCTGCCTGGCCCAGTTCATGGTGGTGCTCGACATCTCGATCGTCAACGTGGCCCTGCCCTCCATACAGAAGAGCCTCGGTTTCACCGCCGCCAACCTCCAGTGGGTGGTGACCGCCTACTCGCTCACCTTCGGGGGCCTGTTGCTGCTCGGCGGGAGACTGGCCGACCTGTTCGGCCGGCGGCGCATCCTCCTCATCGGGCTGATCCTGTTCACCGGGGCAAGCCTGGTCGGTGGCTTCGCCCAGAACCAGGGGACGCTCATCGCGGCGCGCTCCCTGCAGGGGATCGGTGCCGCGGTGCTCTCGCCTGCCACCCTGACCATCCTGACGGTGACGTTCACCGAGCAACGGGCGCGGGCCAGGGCCCTCGGGGTGTGGAGCGCGGTGGCTGCCGGCGGCGGAGCCGCCGGTGCGCTGTTCGGGGGGTTCCTCACCCAGTACCTGTCGTGGCGCTGGATCCTCTTCGTCAACGTGCCCATCGGCATCGTCCTGTTCCTGTTCGCCCGGTTCTACCTCGTCGAGTCGAGGGCCGATGGCCCCCGCCAGCGGCTGGACCTGGCCGGGTCCATCGCCGTCACCGGTGGCCTGTTGGCACTGGTGTACACCATCGTGCACACCGACCAGGTGTCCTGGACCTCCCACTCGACCCTTCTCACCGGGGCCATCGCCGTCGTCCTGTTGGCCGCCTTCGTGGTCATCGAGGCCGGGCTGGCCTCCCATCCGCTGGTGCCCCTCCGGATGTTCCGGTCGCGGGCCCTCACGGTGGCCAACCTGGTGATGTTCTGCTTCGGGGTGGCCATGTTCGCCATGTGGTTCTTCCTCTCCCTCTACCTGCAGCAGGTCCTCGGCTACGACCCGGTGGTCACCGGCCTGACCTTCATCCCGCAGACAGCCGCCATCGCCATCGGGGCCACCATCGCCGGTCGCCTGGCCCCCAAGGTGGGGCCCCGCAACGTCCTGGTGGTGGGGTCGTTCTTCGCCGCCGCCGGCCTGTACTGGCTGTCGTTCATCCAAGCCGGCGACAGCTACTGGACGGTCGCCTGCGGTGGCGGGATCATGGCCACCTTCGGCATGGGGTTGGCCTTCACCCCCATCGCCCTGTCGGCCACCGGCGGGGTGCGGCGCGAGGAGGCGGGCCTGGCCTCAGGCCTGGTCAACAGCAGCAGGCAGATCGGGGCATCGCTGGGGCTGGCCGTCCTGTCGACGGTGGCCGCCACCCACATCGCCGCCCTTCTGGCCGGGCACCCGGTCACTCCCGAGGCGGAGCGCGTGGCTATGACCGCCGGGTACGCCCGCGGGTTCCTCATCGCCTCCATCGTCGCCCTGGCCGCGGGCCTGATGGCGCTGATCATCCCCCGACAGGTCTCCCTGGCCGCGCCGCTGGCGGCCCAAGCGGCGGCCAGCACGGAAACGCCGGCCGTTCCCCTGGTCGAACCCTGACCTTTCCGTCCGGCACGCTCGGGCCATGTCGGACATGACGGTTGTTGGCGGTCGACGCCGGTGAAAAGCTGAGAGCGGCGCTCGCTCGCCACCACCCTGTCGATGATGGGAACCCTCAGCGAATCGGCGACGACGACGCTGACGTTGCAGTCTCGCTCGCCACCACCCTGTCGATGATGGGAACCCTCAGCGAATCGGCGACGACGACGCTGACGTTGCAGTGCGGCAGCTTCCTCGATTCGGCCGCCTTCGCCCAGAGCGGCACGTCGCTCGAAGCCATCCCGGTGACCACGATCGGCTGAGTCAGCCCGGCGCTCGGGCCACGGCCAGCAGGTGCCCGCTCAGCCCGAGGACCGATGGCTCGCTCTCGACGGCCCGCGCCGAGTAGAGGATGGTCTCCCTCCCCTCGGGCGTCTCCCACCGGTCGGCGAGGTTCCCGAGCCATCCGGCCAGCCCCTCGATCCCGACCAGGTCGAGGATGGCCAGGCCGCTCTCTTCGATCTCCGCCCGGAGGTCGTGCGGGTCGTGCAAGAAGGCGGTGGTGAACCAGTGTTCCCGCTGATCGGGATTGCGGTGCTGTCCCTCGGCCAGATCGACCTCGACGATGGGACGGAAGTCGGGGTCGAAGAGGAATCCCCGAGCGAGCCCGTCGAACAGCGAGGCGAACTTGCTGATGGCGGCAACCCCGACCAGTCCCCCGGGTCGCACCACCCGCCCCGCCTCCCGCAGGGCCAGGGCCCGGTCGGAATGCTCGATGAGGTGGTAGAGCGGACCGAGGAGGAGGACCACGTCGTAGCTGTCATCGTCCGCACCCAGGTGGCGGGCGTCACCGACGTCGGCGGTCACGCCGAGCGGGCCCAGATCGGATCGGACCCGCTCGACGTGACGCGGGGCAAGGTCGATCACGTGGACTCGATGGCCGTCCTCTACCAGCCAGGCAGCATGGACGCCGGTCGCACCACCCACGTCCAGCACCTCGGCCGGCGCCGGGGGAAGGTGGCGACGCAGCACTTCCTGGGTTCGCAGCAGCTCCAACCGGCCCAGCCCGGCGGCGATGCGGTTCTCCTCGAGGGAGGACTCGTAGTGCCCGATCACGGTGTCGACGTCATCCATGGCAACAACGATACGAGAGGCGGTCACCGGGGCGGCCACGCCACGGCAACCGGGTCCGGTTACGGGGCTCGGTAGAGCACCGACAGCTCGCCGCCGATCCGGGCGAGACACTGACGGGCCTGCTCGGGAGCGATCACCTCGACCCCCACACCGAAGCCGGCCAGCTGGTTGGCGATGAGCTCCGAGCGCTGGCCACTGATGGACACCGGTAGACGTCCGTCGGGGCCCGGCGGCCCGACGGCCACCTGGCGCTCGAACATCCAGCGCAACACCTCGACGACCTCGGGTGTGGCGATCGCCTCCACTCGCTCCGGCGACCGCAGCTCGTCGATGGTGGCGGCGATCTCCTCCCAGGCACGCTGCAGGTCGAAGTCGACCGGTCGCTCCGCCGGCTGGTCGCTCAGCTCCACACTGGTCACCCGGTCGACTCGGAAGGTGCGCTGGCCGGCATCGGTGCCGGCGATGAGATACCAGATCCGCGCCTTGGTGACCAGGCCCAGCGGATGGACCCTGCGAATGGAGGGGGCGCCGTCACGGGCGGTGTAGCCGAGCCGGACCTGTCGGCCCCGAATGGTCGCCTCCTGGAGGGATTCGAGATGCAGGGGATGATGGGCACGAGCGGTGGCACCCCACCGGTCGGGATCGACGACGATCGAGGATGCCGCCGACTCGGCCTCGGCCCGAAACGGCTCGGGCAGGGCCTGCACCAGCTTGCGCAGCGCGCCCTTGAGCTCCGGCGTGGCCGGCGCCGCGGGCCCGGCCACGAGGAACAGGGTACGAGCCTCGGCAGCCGACAGGCCGGAAAGGTCGGTGCGAGCGCCGCCGATCAGCTTCCACCCGCCGCCCCGACCCGCCTGCGAGTACACCGGGATGCCTGCGGCCGAAAGCGCCTCCAGGTCACGCCGGGCCGTCCGCTCGGACACCTCGAGCTCGATGGCCACCTCGGCGGCGGTGATCTGCCGACGGCTCTGGAGCAACAGAAGAACAGCCACCAATCGGTCCGCACGCATGGATCCCAGTATTGCTCACAAAGTGGCCACAAGATGTCCTATTTAGGGGAGCAGGATACAGGTGTACAACAACCCCGATTTACTCGATCAAGGAGAACACCATGCCCGGAGTCTTCAGCCCCGTCGCCGACGAACGCCTGGGACTGCTTACTGCCCTGGCCCAGCAGCGTTACGTCCTGGGCCTCACCGCCTTCGGGCTCTCCGACGACCAGGCTCGAGCCACGCCCTCGGTGAGCGAGCTCAGCGTGGGCGGGCTGATCCGGCACCTCGACCGGGTCGAGCGCCACTGGATGGACATCGTGCTGCAGCGCCAGGCTCCGTTCGACCCGACCACCGACTGGAGCGAGAACTTCCGGTTCGGACCCGGCGACTCGTTGAAGGCGGTTCTCGACCAGTACGAGGAGACATGCGCCGCCACCGACGCCGTCATCGACGGCATCGCCGACCTCGATCAGGCGGTGCCGGTGCCCCGGGACAGCCCATGGTTCCCGAAGGACGTGGACGCCTGGTCGGTCCGGTGGGTGCTCCTCCACCTCATCACCGAGACAGCCCGTCATGCCGGACACGCCGACATCATCCGCGAGTCGATCGACGGGGCCACTGGGTTCTCGATCATGGCGGCGGCGGAAGACTGGCCGGCGTCGCCGTGGATCACGCCGTGGACGCTGGCCGACTAGAGCTGAACCCAAGTCCCCTTACGGGTTCCTGGCGCGACGAGGGCTGGCCACCCCCGCGTGGTGATGGCCAGCCCTCCTTCTGCCATGTAGCGAACTAGTTACTTCTTCTTCACTGAGATGGGCGTCAGCGGTCCGGACGGTGCCGGGTTGGGCTGGACCGTCTTGAAGCTGCACTGGCCGGTGGCATGCTGGGCCACCTTGTTCGGAACCCCCATCGTCGCGTCCCCGAACTGGACGGCGGGGCTGTTGCGGAGACACTGTATGTCCTGGAGCACAACGTTGGAGTTGACTTCCGAGCCATCGGGATCCCCCAACGTGTTGCGGCTGTAGGTCAGGTTCTGGTGCACCTTGTTCCGTAGTGCCCCGAACCAGCAGGAGTGAAGGCCGACGACCCGGAGGCTGCCGGTGATGTTGTTGTCCTCGTAGTCGCTGAAGACGGGGGACTGGAGCAGGGAGAAGATCCCGGTGGTTGGCGGGGCACAGCTCAACCCGCCGCCACCAGAGATCTGGCGAACGCTTCCCTTGATCGTGCTGGCGTGCACGATCACCCCCAGGGCACTTCGGGCCAGCAGACTCCCATCGACGGTATTGGTGCCTCGCAATGTCCCACCGGTCCCGGCATTGGGATCGTCAGTACACGGGGAGAAGTTCGGTTCGCAGCCCATGGCCAGCGTTGCCCCGCTGTCCACCTTGAGGTCACCTTTCACCAGCAGGCTGGACGTGCCCGAACCGGCCACATCGTTGAGGGCGAAGGTGGCGTTGAGCGCCGCCCCGGGGGCCAGGGTCAGGTCACCGGTGATCAGTGCTCTCCCGCCATCCACCACGCAGTAGCCGGTGATGGTGACATCGCCCTTGTAGGTGCCGGCCAGCACCCCGGGGACGGCCAGGGACCCGGTGCAGGTATTGGGTGGCGGTGGTGGACCGACACTGGTAACGGTTTCTACTTCAGAGGTGCACGGGCTCTTCGAAGGCTGGTTGGTGGAGTCGCCGGAGTAGGACGCCTGCCAGTAGAAAGTGCCAGGGCTGGCCAGGGTGACCGCGCTCGAGGCTGGAACTACGCCGTCGGCCACGGTGACCGTGCCCCCCGAGCCCGCCGAGGTGCCACAGGTGTTGTCGGAGAAGACCGTGTAGGTCACCGTTCCTCCTGCCGTTGCGGCGTTGGTGCCGGTCAGGACGGCGGCGTCGGTCACCCCGGTGCTGGTCGGTACCGAAATAGATGTCCCTGACTGTCCCCCTCCGGC
>Ga0182018_10000767_pt1 | contig 39980 bp, 36 predicted proteins | sample 812P2MmetaG_FD_120490 | JGI IMG/M metagenome (GOLD analysis project Ga0182018, IMG submission 120490) | Permafrost microbial communities from Stordalen Mire, Sweden - 812P2M metaG | ecosystem: Environmental > Terrestrial > Soil > Wetlands > Permafrost | place: Sweden: Stordalen | collected... | reverse complement strand
TGTTTAGTCGATTGGCGTCCATCGTCCTTTGCCGAGCGAGAACAAAAGGTAGTCAGTCGCTGCGTCAGCTAGGTTCTGAAATTCCTTGATGGAGTCGTATTTCGCATCCCGCGTGAACCACCCGACTCTAAACGACCCGTCTCCGTTCTCGGAAATGAAAGTCGAAGGAGTGTATCGCTTATCGTAAGATTCGCCGAGCAGAGCCTTAGCCGTACCGGGATGTTCGCGGAAATACTCGGCAATCTCCGCACCGGGAAAGCCGGAGATGGCCACGGCGCTCGTCACTCCGATTCGCTGGACTTTGAAGCCCGGCGGGAATCCTTCTTTGCCTGGTTTTCGTTTCCAAATCCACACGACACGGGCGATCGTATCATTTCGCGCATTGCCTGCCGCAAAGTGGATTTTAGTACGAACTTTTCCGGTAACCCGACGCAATATAAAGGGCGCCCCTTTTGGAGTAGGTTTTGAGTGTTCGGCTCAACCCGTCCAGAAAGGAACGCCCTGTTATGAATAGCACCAAATATATCGGCATGGACGTGCACAACGAAAGCATTTCGATTGCGGTCAGGAATGATGCTGGGAAGATCGTGATGGAATGTGTCATCGAGACCAAAGCGAGCATGATTCTGCAGTTTATCGATGGGCTGCGCGGAGACTTGCAGGTCACCTTTGAAGAAGGAACCTCGGCCGCCTGGTTGTACGACTTGCTGAAACCGCACGTAACGAAATTGGTGGTGTGCGATCCGCGAAAGAATGCCTCCGTGAGAGAAGGCCACCAGAGTGACAAGATCGAAATGCACCGCGTCATCGTGTCGAGTGGCTCGGGAAGGCTGGCTGTGCCGCACTCGGCCACAGTGACACTCGCTCGATGATACTCATCGTCCGTGGACATATCAACAGCAGGATTGACCAATAGCATGTATCGTGACGCCCGCTGATGTACGAGTTCGGTTTGGCAGGACGGTCCGAGGGAGACGCCATAAGCTCGGTGTGTCACAAGAAGAATTTGCAGATATGTGTGGTTTAGACAGAACCTACATGGGTGGAATCGAACGTGGCGAACGCAACCTGTCGCTAATAAATATCGAGAAAATCGCCCTCGGGTTTCGAATCACTCTAGCTGAACTATTTCGCGACGTTTGAACGCGCCTATCGCTCCTGCCCTTCACTTTGTATGGATTCGCATAGGTACTGATTCCGCTAATGCCCGCGGGCCTGCAGGCACCGAAGGAAAATTCGTCAAAATTCCGTTCTGAATGAAGGCGTGAAACGAAGCGGGGGTGACAGCATCCTTATTGGAGACGCACCGGGCGTGGATAATAGCTTCTGTGGTCACTTTACCGCCGCGAAGGGAGCGGCCCTTGGCGATCTTCCCGCACCGCCGCGCAACAGCTGCGGCCTGTCGTAGTGGTGCGTCCGGTGGCGTGTTTCCGTGGTTCTTCTCCATGTCCCTGGACACGAGCTCGAGAGAGTTCGTAAAGCCCACCGCCCACCATGTAGTCCGAGTAGTCCGTTTAACGACCTCGGCCACTATTGAGACCTAGTCGCCTTAGCGGATTCGCGCCGCAACTTCGCCATCGTTGATCGGCAGACCGATGCGTTGCTTCAGGCCGGCATATCTGGCGTCGGTACGAAGGGGCATCAGAGGCAAGGAGCCATTGAGGAGAATCAAGCCACCATCGCGATTTTGAACGGCCTTGTCCAGCCAAGCAAACGCTTGATCCTTTTCTCCAAGACTGGCGAAGATGAAGGCGACCTCGAGCGCGCAATCGCTGAGGTTGCGGCAACCTTGGAGGGTCTCGTCCAGGAGTCTTTCGGCCTCGGCGCGTTGGCCCATGCGTGCGTAGGCTCGAGCGATCCCCGTGCGAGCCCACGAACTACCGTTGTCCCTTGCGAGCATCTCTTGATACTCGGCGATTGCTTGGGCATCCATTTGCTGCCCGGCGTACGCTTCCGCCAGGGCGTAGTGTGCCAACGCAAAGTTGGGATCGAGTTCCAGAGCTCGCTTGGCCGCCTGGGCGGCCTCTCCGTAGCGGCCGGCACAGGTCAACAAATCGGACGTGTCGCTCTTGATGATGATGGAAAGCGGGTCGGCTTTCTCGGCCAAGCTCAACTCCGCGAGAGCTTGCTCGGGTGTGCCTTGAGCAATCAACCAAAACGCATACCACTGGTGAGCGGTCGCGTAATTGGGGTTAAGCTCCAACGCGCGTTTGAACTCGCGTTCGGAGCTCGGCCAATCCCACTCGTAGTGCATTTCCTCAAACGCCAGCGAGGTGTGAGCCTCGGCGAGAGAGTCATCGAGGCGGAGTGCGGCGAGCGCCGCAGCCTTGGCTTTGGGCATCGCTTCGCGGCGCGCCATCTCGGCATCCGATGAAGAACCGAGCAGCGCGTAGGCATCCGCCAGGCCCGTGTAGGCTTGCGCATACTTCGGGTCGCGCGCGATGGCTGCATTGAAGTACTCGACGGCCTTTACATACGATGCGGAGGTCCGCTTATTCCAGAAATAGCGGCCCTTGAGGTAGTTTTCATAGGCATCCGGATCGACTGGAGACGCCGCGGCCAAGCGGGCATTCCTTTCGGGAGACAACTTCAGACTAATTTCGCGGGCAATGGCGCTGGCGACTTCGCTCTGCAACGCGAGAATGTCGCTCACACCGCGGTCATAGTCCTTGGCCCAGAGATTGGTGCCGTCTTCGGCGCGAATGAGGCGCGCGCTGATGCGCACGCGATCCGCGTCTCGACGGACGCTGCCGGTCAGGACGTAGTCAGCGCCTAGTTCGCGGCCGACCTCGCGCGGGTCTTTCGCAGTGCCTTGATAGTGCATGGCCGAGGTGCGAGCAATCACGGCTAGGCGGTTGGGCTCCAGGCCTCCCAGTTGGGTGATCATTTCCTCGCTGAATCCATCCGCAAAAAACTGCTGGGCTGGTTCGCCGCTAAGATTCTCGAAAGGTAGGACGGCAAGGGTGGTTCGACTGGCGGAGATGCCGCTGAGGCGCGGGGGGCGCAGCCACACAAGGTAAGCGCTCGGCAGCAGGATAGCGAGCAGCGCTGCGGCCAACAGCCAAAGTCGCGGCTGGGATGGCCAGGACTCACCGCGGGTCGCTACTTGATCGTGGATTGTGTTTGCAGCCGGGCCAGCGGACTCTTCGCAGAGTATCTGATGGACGGGCGCTACAAAGGAGTAGCCCCGGCGGGGAACCGTCTCGATGTAGGTTTGGCCTTCAGGGTCGCCTAGAGCCTTGCGTAGCGTGGAGACGTTGCGTGCGAGTGTGCCTTCCTCCACAAAGGTATCGGGCCATATGCGTTTGAGGAGATCGTCCTTTTCCAGAACATGGCCGGCGCTCTCGATGAGGACCAGCAGAGTCTCAAAAGCCTTGGGAGTCAGGGGAACCCTGGCTCCCGCGTTCAGCAGAACGTGTTCGACGGGGTCGAGGCGGAAGGCCCCGAAATCGTAGAACCACTTTGGTTTCTGCTGCATGAATGCTTTCCAAACTTTTTCCGAAATATTTCTGCGCTTCCGCAAGACATGAAAACAGGCTTCTGCTAGGTTCTGGCGCCGTCGCTCTAGGTCGCGGGACGCCGCTGATTATATGCGAAAAGCTGAGTACCAGGTAGGCGAGAGCGGCCTGTGCGCGGTTGCCACGGTGCGCGCAATGGGCGGAATGATAACTGGTCTTCGAGGAGGAATTCATGGCAGCGCAGAACCCGATTCTGCATGGAACCGTCTCTGGACAGATGGCTGTCCCGCACAGGAGCTGGCTAGGAAGAAATTGGAAATGGTTGCTGTTGGTTGCTTTTTTGGCGGTAATTGCTTTTGTGGCGGGTCTTTTCACACTGATCATGGGCGGAATAAGAAGTTCCGACGTGGCCAAGGAGGCTGTGGCAAGAGCACAGGCCAGCCCGTTCGTAACACAACGGCTGGGAGCGGCGATTGACGAGGGCTGGATGATGAGCGGCTCGATCAACGTAGCCGCCGGGGGGACCGGCGACGCCGATCTCGCGGTGCCGATTACCGGCCCCAAGGGGAAAGGCACAGTCTATGTCACGGCCCGCAAAATCGCGGGGATCTGGAATTACACCCAGATGGTGGCAGCGATCGAAGGAGGTGGGGAGAAAATTGATCTGCTCGCGGGTTCCGCGTCGACGCAGCCGGATGCCGAGCCTGCCACGGAGACCGCGGCCCCTAGAGCCACTCCCGCGGCGGAAACTGGCGCAGAGACGTCCGCACCCGCTGTAGCGGCCACGCCGCAAGCTAAATCTTCGAACGAGGGCCTCGGCTCTGGTGACGGCGACCAGACCGGCACAAGGGCAGTCATCACCGATCTCAAGCGAGGCGGAAGTACGGTTACCTTGAAGTTTACAATCTATAACGACTCGAATGATGTTCTGAACACCGGTAGCAGATTCGATGGGTCCGGCTACAAATCAAATGGCTATCGTAGTTTTTCTGGGCTGCACTTGATTGATAGTGTCTCCAAGAAGAAATACTTCGTTGCAGCGGACAGCGAAAACAACTGCCTGTGCAGCGAGCATGTGGATGACATCAAAGCAAAAACACAAGTGTCTTTGTGGGCAAAGTTCCCCGCACCCCCGGATAACGTCCAGAAGATTACGGTGGAGATCCCTCACTTTATTCCCATAGAGGATGTTCCGATCCGGTAACGCAAAACTGCGCGAGAACAACTTGAAAAATCCTTGGAAGCTATTCATCGAGTTCTTGATCGTTTTGCTGGCGATTGCAGCGACGGGACACGCGCAAGAACCGGGCCCCGCTGCCAACGTTAAGATCCTCGACCTCGTTTACCACGTCGAAGATCTGGGTTTTCACGTAGAGGACATGGGCGGGAAGGTCGAGAACCTCGAAATGAAGGAGACGCCCACCGAGGTGCGTATCGAGCTGGCGGCCGACGTACTCTTCGATTTCGATAAGGCCGTCCTGTTACCTAAAGCCCAGCAAACTCTCTCGCAGGCCGGAGAGATCATCCGCGACAAAGCTAAAGGCAAGGTGCGCATCGATGGGTATACGGACGCCATAGGATCGGATGCACACAACCAGGCTTTGTCCGAACGCCGCGCTGCGGCGGTGGAGATGTGGTTCAAGACCAAGGGAAATCTGAAAGATGTTTCGTTTATGACGCAGGGATTCGGGGCCAAGAACCCGGTGGCGCCGAACAAGAAACCCGATGGGTCGGACGACCCAGCCGGGCGACAAAAGAACCGCAGAGTGGAGATCGTTATTCAAAAGTAGCGGGTAATTGCGGCGCAAGCGGCGGGGCCGTCAGGCTGTTGTGGTTTGCCGTGGTTGTGTTGTTGTCCCGAGTTGGCTTGGGAGGTTGAGGCGTGACTTCGGCGCTGGTCGCGATCGCGAAATTCAGCGAGACGATGCTGTGGGTGGTTGGAGCTGTTTTCGTTGCGGATATCGCCGCCATGATTGTCGTCGTCTTGCGAAGCGGCACCGCGAATAAAGAGGAAGGGCGTGTTGTGAGTGGGCGACGGCCACTCTTCGGGAATAGTTTGAACGCAATGGGAGGCGACTTTGTCGGCGCGAGGTACGTGTCGAAAGAAAAAGTTCTGGTGAGCCGGTCGTTGTTCATTAGTGACGAGTCGCTGCTTGACGGAAGTGCGACGGAAAGCCAGCGGCTGATCGTCCGTGGCATCAGAGTCCTTTTCGTTCTGTTCTGGCTGTTACTCGTTTTCAGCGGCCTCAGTCTGCTGCCGGAGGAACCGGCCCTGGCGGTTATCTTCGTCGTTGTTCCGAGCGTCTTCTTTTCCAGGGCTGCGGCCATGATGCGGAGGGGCCGACGAGAGGCGCTGCGCAAACTCGACAAGAAAACGGCAACGCGGTGACGGCAACGACGATGAAGGTACCCGCTGGACTATCCATCTGAAGGAGCTCCGCGGCGGAGCGACGGCGATGAAAAAAAGTCTGGACGCTTTCCCATCACAAATGGTCTGGACGACGGGCGCGGTGATGGTGGCTATTTCGGCGATACCAGCGATTGTAGGTCTGGTGCTGAAGATTCTGGGCCTAATGCACGGTGCTTCGCTGCATACGTGGCTGCTCGACGTCGGCCAAAATCTGGGAGCTTCCGGAGCAATGGGAGCGGCCGGAGCGGCGGCAGCGGGAAAAGCCGGCCACAAAGGCTCAGGCAAGGGCGAAAAAGGAGGCGGGAAGGGTGGGTCTGGGAAAGGCCCCGTAGATCCTAGGGGGCCGGACTACAACAACAGCAACGATCCCAATCCCGGAAACTACACACCCGCAAGGGGAACTAATCCGCTGGATGATCCGGCGTTTAAGCAAGCGCAGCAACAATTTTTGAACCACAACCCGCAGTCGATTACGAGCCCTACGCCGACGCCCAATCCAGTGAACACGGCCTATCGCGCCTTGCAGAACTACCTCTCACAAGGGCAACTTGGGGGTAAGTAAAAGAGGTTGGCCAGCAGTCTACGAGTACAGGAAAGAGACGCTTGTGGTTCCGCAGTGGGGCGGCGACCGGGTTAAAACAAATATTCATGCGTATTCATGCGGCGAAAGGGCTTGATCATGCCGGAAGCTGTTGAAGCCGCACCTGCAATAGGCGAGCGCAACGTGGTGATAGGCAGTCGCCGGATTTCCGTACGTGCGCTGCTGTTCTTCGCGGGCGTGACATTCTGGATCGGCAACATGATCCTGCACACAGGTTTATCCGGAATACTGGAGCTCCGGGCATCTCTTTGTTTCGTTATCGAGATGATAGTCATCACCAGTGCCACGCGAACGGTTACCCTCGATAGCGTGGCGGTGTTCTACTGTTGGGGCGGAACGGTGATGGGCGTGATGTGGCTGATCTCCGCCGTGTTCACCAGCTTCGTGCCGAGCCCAGACGCCGTCAGCCGGCAATTCTTTGTGCCGTTCATGGAGGAATCGCTGAAGCTCGCGCCCGTGCTGTACCTGTTGTGGCGAGGACGCAAGTCCCGCGCGTGGAGCATGGGAGCGAGTGACCTTATGTTGCTGGGAGCCGCGAGTGGCTCAGGCTTTGGGTTGGTCGAAGAGGCCTACTTTCACCATAAATACGGTCCGACTCCTGCCGTCGCCTTGCTCCCGCTTACGCGCATCAACGGAGTCACCCTGACGTTCGGGCACGGAACCTGGACGGCTTTTGCAGGCGCTACGTTGGGCCTTGCGCTTCTCTGGCGGCTGCCCAAGCCGCACAAATATATCCTCGCGAGCAGTGGACTTCTCTGGTCCATCATCGATCACAGTCACCACAACTATGCGATCGATCGATCCGGAATCAGTGTCGACTTCTTAAATTTCGTCACTGGGCATGGCTGGTTGACGTTGTATTTCTTCGTGATCGCGCTAATTTTGGCCTTAGCGTCGGACCTGAATATCGTTTACAGGGTTTTGCCGCCATTGCCGGAGCTTAAGACGCCGCTTGCGGGTTTCTTATCTTCCCGTAAGGGCGCTGTAGAGACTTGGGAATTCCTCTTGACGAAACGCGCACTCGCGTATGTGGCGTTCCACTATCGGCAAGGCCCGGCGTCGCTCAGGGACCAACTGGACCCTGTCATGCGCCAGCTAATGGACACGCTCGCCGGATTCCATCTCGACGAAACCGACTCCAAGGATCAAACACAAGAGGCCGGGGCAAGTTCTGCAGCGGCCGCGCGGCTTACACAGGAGTGATGCGCGCGGAGCGGGAAATCCGCCAAGCCGTCCAACCGCTCGCCCACAGTCCAAAGGGGACTGTTCTCGGTCCTTTCTCGCGTGGCTCCGGTATCGAGCAGCATAAGCAATTCCGGTCATCCCACTCCGTTATAGCGTCGGCCTGTCACGCGGGTAGTCGCGAATGCATTGACACACAAGCCTAACCTTCTGGTTGTCACGGATCGCGAATCTTCCGAATCAACAACCGCGCTATCGCAGCACCTCCCAAAGACGGCCCTGCGCAAATCAACAGGAGAATTCCTTAAAAGCTATCGAAATATTTACTGGCTTGTGGTGGACAAACGAAATAAAACGATATAAATAGTAACAGTTCGATAGTGTGGCCGAGATCGAATCGAACGAACAAGTGGAGAGAATTCCGATGCAGCGTAGAGATTTTATAAAAAGTACTGTTGCCGTCGCCGTAGCTGCAGAAGTTGGAATGGGTAAAGCGCACGCGAAGGTTACCTCCCACAACTGGGGAAACTACGACTTCGGCTCTGGTCCCCAGGTGACCGATCGCCTCAATCAGGGTCCTTTCCCTCAATACCCACCGGATGCCGTCATTCCCACGGACGACGTGGTGATGACCACTACTTCTTCGGAAGACGTCGTGCCGAACTATGGCAAGGGACTAGTCACCTATATCACGGCAGACAGCGGCACAGAGGAAATCAAGTCCGACAATATTCCGCAGGCGATCGAAGACCTGGTTCGATTTCCCTTGGGGCAGCAGCTTTATGTACGTCCGACTTGGAGGGAAGTACAACCGCGGCCTGGACGCCTAGAGATGCCCGACTATCTGAAGCTCGTCTTTGAATTGGCGAAGAAGAACAACAAGCGGGTCGGATTGCGAGTTCAGATGTGCGCTCCGGATTATACGCACGAAGCGGCACTCCCGGATTTTGTCCTCGACAAAGTGCCGAAAGTTGATCTGGTGCTTAGCGATCAGGAAGAAAAGGCTTCTGCGCAAAGATACTTGCAGAACCCGCATTCGCGATATCAGCCACGGTACGACCATCCTTTTTTTCAGCAGGCATTCAAGGAACTGGTTGGCCTGTTAGCCGCCGAATTCGACGGCAGTCCGCTCATCGAGTATATCGACACCTTCATGTATGGATTTTGGGGTGAAGGGCACACCTGGCCATTTGGCAACAATCCTTTCCCTGATTACCAGACAGCAGAGCGCACCTGGACCAATATGCTCGAAGTCCAACTCGAGCACTTTTCTAAGACTCCTCTACTGACCAACACCCAACCGGACTTCAGCCGCGTAGGCAATTCCGAACTGCTCGACCGCACGGTCCGCAGCAACAATTGGATTCGCAGCGATACGATATTTATCGAGAACGAGCAGATTGAAGCGCTCAGCAATCGCCCGCCCTGGGTCGCGGCATTGCTCGAGCAGGGCCTTCCGGGTAAGCCGCCCGATCCACGCGTCGAGTATGAAGGGATATCCCCAGCGGAGAACATGATCGCACATGTGATGGATGTCGGGGCGAATTACTGGTCGCTTTGGAACTTTCGCCAGATCAGCGCAAAGAATCTGATGACCTACTACCAGACTTATCCGGCAGCGTTCGACCGGATCAATCGCCGAATTGGCTATCGGGTGAGGCCGTCTTTCATCTGGAGCTATAAGGACGGTGGTTACCTGGGGCTGATTGTCGGGTTCGCAAATGACGGCATCGCGGGCGTGCCGGGCGTATTGAGGGTGACCGTGGAGGACCAGGACGGAAAGGTCCTCAAGAGCGGTTGTCTGGACGCCGGTTACCCATTGCCAGGCAAGATTCGGCAAGCACAGTTCGTGCTTCCGAACCTCGCAGATTGGAAAGGGTTGAAACTTAGAGCTGAAATTGAGGTAAGGGGAATGTGTTATCCCGTGCGGTGGGCTTGTCACCAGAAGCTGAACGATGACGGCTCGCTCACTCTGCGTCCCAACCTCCGTCAGCAGATCTAGGCGTGGCAGTTGTGGTAAGGCGCGGGACGACGCTGCGTCTAGCGCCGCGATGCGCGTCGCGCGGGGCCGTAGGGATGGCTTGTCCAAAAACGACGTGTCCGACGGCGCCCCGGGTCGGTTCGGTCTGAATAGATTCACGGCGAGGTCCTGACGCCGTAAGCCGCGGCTTATAGTGCAACGCCCCTTGAAGCAAGGCCGCGATAGTGTCGTTAGAACTCCACCTTTGTTCTGAATCCAAAAACGGCGGCGCGTTCGGCGCCTCCTCCCACGTTCGCGTAGTACTGAACTACGGGCTGCAGAAGCACCATGGGTAAAACATCCAGCAGAGCGTTGAACTCCACGCCCTGCTCGGTTCTCCACGCCGGCATGCCGACCGGGAGAAACTGTGAGCTCAGGTTGTTTCGCACGTAGCCCAGCGACATCGTGTTGTGAATGCGCAGTGGTTGTAGCGCAATCCCGCCGTGAGCATCGTGTAGTTGCGATTGAGGCTCGGAGGGCTCCAGTCGTAAGCGAATGTCGCGTCCAAACCCTTCCCTTCTTGGGGGTCCACCCGCCAGAGGGCCTGGCTTGCCATCCAGTACAAGAGATAGTTGCCCGACCGTGGTATGGCGCTCGTTGGCGAGGTGAACTTTCCGAGATTGTAGGAGGCGCCGAACTGATACAGGCCGGAGTATCCCTTGCGGCCCTCGACGTCGTCAAAGGCTCGCACGGACGACGCGTTCTTGCCCGGAGTGAATCCAATCTCCGAAACACTCACGGGAGTACCGTTGAACTGCGGAACCAGGCCGGTTGGGTTCTGTGAAAAAGGCGCGCGGACCGCAGCCGCCACCATCGATTTCACATAGAAGTTGTGAATCGGGACAACGCGGATTTCCATCGCTGGCGTTGAGGGGGGATCGAAGGACTCGAGGGTCGTAAATAAATTGCCCAACGCATAGCCCATCGGCTCAAAGATGAAGGATGCCGCATAGTGCTGGTCTCCATAGAAATCTTGACCCGCGAACTGACCCACGCGCGCGGTGATACGTTCGTCCAGCCATCGTTTTTCGATCCACGACGAATCGAGACGACAGGTATTTTCGCTCGACATCCCACTGGGGCTGGTTAGAAGACCGAGATATGCGCCCAGATTGCCGCCGCCTTGCCAAAGGGCGGTCGCGTGGAAATACCATCCCAGCTGACCGATCAGTTCGCCAAGATCGATGTCCACCGTTCCGCGGAATCGATTCCAACTAGCAAAGCGTTCCTTCTGCTCGCTCTCGATGTTCCAGAGCGAATCGCTGGCATATTGAAAATCGAATTTCACACCGCGTTCCTGCAGGCGGCTCCGCTCACCGCCCCAGTCCCCGAAAAGGTGGCCGTTGCGGACCCTGACCCGTTTCGTGGCTGTCCGGGCCAGGGAGAGGCTCCTCCTGCGTAGTGTGGGAAAGACCCGGAACGGCAGATAGGCAAAAACCGCAGCACAGCAAGAACAGAAGGCGCAATCGGCGGCCGCACAAAATTGGAGGCCGTGGGTCCAATCGCGAGCGGTCCGACGGTGATTTCCGAGTAAGCGTTGCGCCGAAGTCTAAAGGAAGTGCCGGCATGTTTCATCTGCCCTCACGACCTGGTCTTCATCCACCTGACGCTAATGCGATCAATGACCATCTTGGGAACGATGAGTCCGAAACTCATCGCTAAAATGACAGCGATGGCGGTCATGCCGTCGGAGAATGTCGCGCTGATGAGCGCCAACGTTGTGTGCGAGCCGTCGGCAAGCTGAGCAAGACCACTCGCCATCCGGAACAGAAAGACGCCCGGAATCATCGAAACTACCGAGGCGAAGCCGATGGCCGCGAATGGCATGTGCCAACGAAGCGCAACGGGAGTAAGAATCAGCCCGACGATGAGACAAGCGATCATCGCGGCGATCGGGGCGCTACAGCCAAGCGCGGTAAGCGACCACCACCGCAGAGCATGGGCGAGCATGCCGACGATCACGGGCCAAGGAAACATGTGCAACGGCATGAAGAAGAAGACGCTGTAGGCGGCAACAGCAACGCCAGCGGCGATCACGTCGAGCCACAGGGGCACGGCCAAATTGGCCTGGCCTACGGGTAAAGAAACGCCCAGCAGAGCAAGTCCAAGCAGCAGTCCCGTCGAGATCGCCACAATCACGAGTCCCGCATAGATCAGGCGGGCTGCGCCGAGATGGATCCGTCCCTTGATGAGATCGAACGCGCCATTGAGCACGGGTGGGCCTGGCACTAGAACCATGCACGGGCAAACGGCGACGAGGCGGAGCGACGAACTCAACTGGAATCGAACCGCCAGCGCGCCGATAATCCCCGCGACCAGAGCCGCGCAGAATGGTTGCAGGAAGACGTTGGCGCTGTAGTGCGACAAGCCGCGGCGAAGAATGGCGCCAGCCGCTGCGCTCACGAATATGAGCGCGGCCGCGGGCAGATGCTGGACACCGAAGATCACCGCCAGCGCCGCGGCACCCGCTGCCGCCGCGATTGTGAACAGCCATGTCGGTGCGGGCGACGCTTGCGAGATCGCACTAATCGCTTCCTTGGCGGCGGCCGGCGCAAGCCGCCTGGCACCTAGGTCTTCTACTACGCGCATAGCGGAAGACACGCGATTCATGGCCACGCCGGTGGGGTCGGCCGCGACAAGGGACGTAAGTGTCGTGTCGCCGTCTTGAGCCTGAAGTTGCAGCTCTCCCCAGCGCGGCATGATCTTGATCCGCAGTCCCAGAGTTTGGCCAAGCCGCTCGGCCGCGGCCAAGGTCTGATCGGTGGACTGCCCGTTGACGAATAGAACTCGGCCAACGGCGAGGACAAGGTTGGAACGCTCCTCCAAGGTCATCGCATTGGTCACGTCCAGATTTTCTCCACAACGAAAATCCACATTGCCATGGTGAGAACACCCGCGATGTTGCTCAGAACTACAGCCGAAGTAGTGAGCTGCTCATCGATCCGGTAAGTAGAAGCCAACATGGCGCTCGCGGTGGCAAAAGGACAAGCGGCGGCGAGAACAACGCCCTTCGAAAGAACTCCTGAAAAGTGGAATGCGAGGGCTAACGCGGGCTGAACAATGTTTTTCAGTAACACGACACTGATGGCCATTTTATCCAGGCGCGGGGTCAAACCACTCAGCATGACCCCCAGCGCGGTGCCGCCAGCGGTCGATCCGATCAGCTTGACCGATGCCTCTGCGAGCGGCGGCGATTTCACACCAAACAGCACCGGGATCGCGCCCAGCACCGGCGCCCAAACCAAGGTCTTCGTCACGGTTGATTTCAGATTGTCCACGAGCGACTCGTGCTTTGTTCCGTCAATCGCTCCAAGGAGGAGAATCGCAATTGGCACCATCAGTACGCTGACGACGAGATTGCCGACGATGACCGAAAGTAAGCCTTGCGAGCCGATGACGGCCGCGAGCACAGGCAGGCCAAAATACGCCAAGTCTGGAAAGCTGGAATTCAGAGCGAGCATGCCTGCGGACGGCGTAGTGCAGTGAAACAGAACGCGGGCAAGACCAAACCCCACCGCCCACGTCCCCATCAGCGCGACAGCTAAGGTCAGAAGGTAGCGGCCATTCTCGAGTTGGCTTGGCGAGAAGCTGAATACGCCCACAAACAAAGCGGCCGGAAGAGCAACGGTGACGATAAATGTAGTGATGGAACGTATGCGTTGAGGGTCAAGCACTCCCAGCCGGCCAACGAGCCAACCCAGTCCAGCGACGAAAACCACGGGGACCAAAGCTTGAAGGATCGTCTGGAACATCCTGGTCCTCCCCGTTAAAGGCTCGCTAGTACGCCCAAGCGGCCAATCCGACGCAGATCGAACGTTGTAGAATCTTAAGAGCTACTATTGTGGAGCGGCTGCCTGCCGGCCGCCGCGGCGACATACGGCTTGACCATCTTGGCCGGATCGACCACACGATCGAATTCTTCCTCAGTGACGAAGCCGAGCTTCAGTGCTGCGGTCTTCAGCGTTAAGTCGTTGTCCATGGCGTAATGCGCAATTTTGGACGCTTTGTCGTAGCCGATGACCGGCGAGAGCGCGGTGACCAGCATTAACGAACGATCCACGTATTCCTTGATCTTCTTCAGGTTTGGTTTTGTGCCTTCGACCAGGAATTTGCGGAAGTTGGTGCAGCCGTCGGTCATGATCGTGATCGAGTGGGTGATGTTGAAGACGATCAACGGCTTGTAAACGTTCATTTCCAAATAGCCGCCAGCGCCACCGAATCCTGCTGCCACGTCATTGGCCATTACCTGCACCGCGATCATCGCAAGAGCTTCGGCCTGTGTCGGGTTTACTTTGCCGGGCATAATCGAAGAACCGGGCTCATTTTCCGGGATCAACAGTTCGGCGAAGCCTGCGCGCGGGCCGCAGGACATGAGCCGAATGTCGTTCGCCGTCTTATAGAGCGACACCGCCAGGGTACGCAGAGAGCCCGAAAGCTGCACCAGCGCATCGTGGGCGCCCTGCACCGTAAACTTGTTCGGCGCGGTCACGAAAGGCAGACCCGTGAGCTTGGCGATTTCGGCGGCAACCGCTTCGGCGAAACCCGGAGCGGAATTGATCCCGGTGCCGACAGCGGTGCCGCCCAACGCCAGGCGGTATACGCCTTTCAGCGCATCGCCAAGACGCTCGAGGTTATCTGTAAGCATGCCCGCGTAACCCGACCACTCCTGGCCGAGAGTCAGCGGCGTCGCGTCCTGCATATGCGTGCGGCCGATCTTGACAACGTCCTTCCACTCCTCGGCCTTCGCGCCGATCGCGTCGCGCAAGTGCTGCACCGCGGGAATCAGCCGCTGCTTGACGTTGACGGCCACGGCGATGTTCATGGCCGAGGGGAACGAGTCGTTGGAGGACTGCGACATGTTCACATGGTCGTTGGGATGAACCGGTGTCTTGCTGCCGAGCGGTGTGCCCGCAAGCTGGCAGCAACGGTTTGAGATCACCTCGTTAACATTCATGTTGAACTGCGTGCCGCTGCCGGTCATCCACACATGCAACGGAAACATATCCTGATGCTGCCCGGCGAGAATCTCGTCGCACACGCGAACGATCAACGCGTGGCGCTGGTCGTCGAGTCGTCCGCCGGCGTGGTTCGCGTTGGCCGCTCCTTTTTTCAGGATGGCGTATGCGGCGATCATCTCCCGCGGGATTAGGTCCGTTCCGATGCTGAAGTGCTCAAGCGAGCGTTGCGTCTGTGCTCCCCAGAGTTTGCTGGCGGGGACCGCAACTTCGCCCAAGGAATCTTTCTCGATCCGAATGTCTGCATCGCCCATGGCCGTTTCCTCCTTATGCGTTGTGCCGGATTTGGTTTATGCCTTTGAGTGTGCAATGCGTCCATCGGCTACAGAAAATTTGTCCGTTAGACGCCCTGTCGAAAGGTTTGCTGTTTACGTTCGTACTGTACGTACACTGGTTCCCAGATATTCGCTTGAAGTTCGCGGTTCAGAGCCTGCTCATCGGCAACCTGCGCCTGGCCATCCTTGATCGCTTGTTTCCCCACGGCCTGCCCGATCATGCGGCCGAGTTCACGCGCTTCCGAAATTTCCGGAAGCAGGCTGGCGTTCTTATCCTTCTGCGTAGGTAAGTGCCGCACCAGTTCCTGAGCGGCGGCCTTGACCATCGTATCGGTGACGCGTTTGGCTTTCGACGCCACGATTCCGAGAGCGAGCCCGGGAAATATGTACGAGTTGTTGGTCTGCGCGATGTGGATCTTCTTGCCGCCAAAATTCACCGGTTCGAACGGACTGCCGGTGCCGATCAAAGCCCGCCCCTCTGTCCAATTGAGCAGATCCTGTGGAGTCGCTTCGCTTCGCGAGGTGGGATTCGAAAGCGGAAAGATTACCGGCCGGGTCGTATGCTTGGCCATTTCGCGCACGGCTTGCTCGGTGAAGGCCCCAGCTTGCCCCGATACTCCGATGAGTACCGTGGGCTTCGCATTGCGTACCACGTCCGGCAACGTGATCTCTCCGTTCGGTGATCGCCAACTCTGTACTTCCCGCTCTTTACGCGCGTAGCCTCGCTGCTCGGGCCGCAGATCCTTACTATTTTCCGTAATAAGGCCATAACGGTCGATCGCGTAAAACTGACTACGGGCTTGTTCTTCTGAGAGGCCCGCGTCTTGCATGAACCGCGCCAACAGATTGGTAATGCCGATACCGGCGCTACCGAAACCAACGACGGCGATCTTCTGCTGCTCCAGAGGAACGCCCGTTACGTTGATCGCAGAGATTAATGTGGCGGTCGCTACCGCCGCGGTGCCTTGAATGTCATCGTTGAAGGTACATAGTTGGTCCCTGTAACGGGCCAGGAATCGAGCGGCATTCGAACCAGCGAAGTCCTCCCATTGCAACAGAACGTGTGGCCAACGCTTCTTGACGCTCTGTACGAAAACATCCACGAAATTGTCGTAATCTTCGCCGCGGACTCGCTCATGTCTCCATCCGATGTAAAGCGGATTCTTTAGCCTGTCCTCGTTATTCGTTCCAACATCCAGCAGAATTGGAAGGCAATGTTCCGGATGAATGCCGCCCAGCGCGGTGTATAGCGCCATCTTCCCGATGGGGATACCCATGCCACCTGCGCCTTGATCGCCGAGTCCGAGAATTCTTTCACCGTCGCTGAACACGATGCATTTCACACCGTCGTAACGAGGATGACCGAGGATCTGGGCGATACGGTCTTTGTTCGGATAGCTAAGAAACAGACCTCGTGGCTTTCTCCATATCTCGCTGAAACGCTGACAGCCCTCGCCCACGGTTGGCGTGTAAACCAGCGGCAGCATCTGCTCAACATTGCGAACCAGGAGTGCATAGAACAATGTCTCGTTGGTGTCCTGCAAATCCCGCAGAAAGGCATATTTGTTGAAGGGAGTCGGCTGTCCCGCCAGTGCCTGCATCCGGCGGTCAACCTGTTGGTCAAGATTCCCGACATGCGGTGGGAGCAAACCGTGCAGATCGAATACGTCGCGTTCGTGATCGGAGAAAGCTGTTCCCTTGTTGAGACGCGGGGAATTGATTAGATCGTATCCAGAAAGAGAAACCTGAAGGGTCATTTCGCCGGGGGCAGGTTTTAATTGCTCGTTCATTTTTTTCCTCCGAAATTCGAATGTTGCGTTTCAGCCCATAATGTTGACCGTGGGTCCAGTTCAAGTCCGATCGATCTACGAATCTGATGCCGAGAGGCCTGACGATGGATAAAGAATTCTCGTTGACGGCGTCTCGCCGCCGGTTTGCCCGGCGCCGGCGGGCGTAACGCGTTCTGCTCCCATCAAGGAGCCGGAATTTGCTGTTCCAAATTCAGGCGCAGGCCGCCCAGAATTCCGGACGGCAGGGCCTGCAGATTCGTCATGTCTTGAGGCGCAAAGCGCTCGCCATATCTCTGATTCAGCAACCGGTACGAAGGAGGCGTCCGGCCAGCCAGCGAGTTGATGGCCGTGTTACCCACAATGATGCGCAGGCTGTTTTCCCCCGCGGTAAGAAACCGGGTCACATCGATGGCATACGGCGGACGCCAGACGAAGCCTGCGCGCTGGCCATTCACATACACCTCGGCCGCCTCGCGGACGGGCCCTTCAAAATAGGCCCTCATGCTGTGTTGCGGCAGCGGAGTGGGCTCCTCGACCGGCACTCCCTCTCCGAAATCGAGCACGCCGTTCATTCCGGAGCTCAGCTCCTGGGCCGAAAGCTGGAACGCCCTCAGGTAACTAACCTGGCCGGAATAGAACTTGAACCCTGGGTCTTCGTTCCAGGGATGAAGCTTGGCCACGGGAATAGTTTGGTTCGTCGCACCGAATGTCGCTGTCCAATCCGTTGAGAGGTCGATTGTTTTTGAAACAGAGCGCACCGTCGTGCGTGTATTCGCATGCTCGATCGCGGAATCCGTGAGGAGGATCAAGCGTGACTCGTAAGGATGGAAATCGACTTTCGCTGAGCCGGGATCTTCCAGGGCGGATACTTCGCCGCTGAATGGGTCCCACCATTCGGCATGCTTCCCAGGGTGGCGGAAGCTGACCTGAACGCGATGCGACTGATTGCTGGTGTTCGCAAGAAAATACAAATCTCCAATCGCCAGCTTTCGATGGATGAACCCGATTCGCGGACTCTTGGGAAAAAAAACGACGTCTGGAGCGAGATGGGTTGCGAGCGAGGTACCAAGTCGCGTCCCATCCAAAACAAAGGTTCCCGCCGCGCCGGTTGCGCGGAAGAGACGTTGGGAGATTTCGCGAATCCGCCGACCGTCAGCTTCGGCCTCAAGTACACCTGGGGCCGTAGAGGGCAACCTACCGGCGGCGATGACCACGCCGCCGTGCCGCGCGTATTCTTCAATTTTCTGGTAGGTCGCAAGTGGAAGCCGGTCAACACCGGGCAGAATCAACGCCGCGTACGGAATGCCGACGGTATCGATCGCGTCTGCGTCGATAAAATCCACATTGAAGCCAGAGTCGAGAACCTGCTGAATCGCAGCATTTATCAGCGGAGTACTCATCGATTCATCGATGCTGAAATTCGAGCCCGCGGTATTGAAGCCGACTTGGGTCATGACGGGACTCGTTAAATTGCTTTTTGCGGAAAACGTGGACCAAACATCGTCATTCGGTAAGAGCAAAGCAACATCGTTGGCGGGCTTTCCCTGCCGTAGTGCGAAGCTGACGCGTTGAAAATAGCGAGCCAGGTCCGGCATCACAAACGACCACGGGTTGTGCGCATTGAGAGCGGCTGCGGCGTACATCCGCCATCCTGGCTCCCCAGCCCCTTCCGGCGAATACGGCCAACCGTGCCCGACCAACTGGTTGATGCCTTGCAAGAAGTGCAGATCGGCTTCTGCCTTCAGATCCAAAGGCGTGGCGCGAAACGCCGGCGAATGCAGCCATGTCCAGGTTTCCGACGAGGTAACCGGACGGCCAAAAAGGTGCCCCGCCGACGCTGCCCAGCGCGTGTCGGAGAATTCTCGCCACATCAGCAAGGACGCCTTGCCTTCGCCCTCTGGAAGATCCTCGTAACGGTTGCTCGAGAGGGTAACCGGTGGAAAGCCGTAGGTCTGCGAGCGAAGCAAAGTGTGGTGCTGTTGAGCCCAGGCCTGCAGCGAGGTAAGGTAACGCTCATTCGCCAACTCGGTCAGGGTCCTGCCCCAATCGTGCCGAACGGAAGCTGTCAGCGGGCCGATATCGCCAACCAGTGCCGGCAAGTAGGGAGTAAGGTCGTATCCTCGTCGCGCGCGGAACTGCTTGATCAGATCACCAGTCCAATTGGAGGCGTAGTCCTCCAAGCTATCGCTGAAGACTGCGTAAGGAGGGTTGGTGCCAAAAGCTTCCAACAGCGGGTCACCCACGGCGTGAAGATGGGTCTCGATAGCGTTTCGATCGTAGTGGTCGAGCACGAATCCCTCGCCGCCGAGCGCAGGGCGTTTCACCATCATCCCAGTGCGACTGGATATAAACAAAATCACGCAGGTCGGGTCTCTTGAGGCGGGAGACACCCGCAAACGGCCGTTTACAATCGGCGACACTTGTTGCGCTTCCTGCAATGAAACATGGCCCGCTCGCAAGGGAGCTAGAAAGACGGCGACCACCTGCTCGCCAGTGGAAATGTCGGGCGCGGCGATCGAATCTGCTCCCGGCGGGATTGGGATCGTTTCCACACGCAACTGTCCGGCCGCTTGAACGACCGGTATATGCGGGCCACCAAATGGCCAGCCGCTTCCCAAGGTGATGTCAACGCGCAAGCCAAGATTCCTGGCCGTAGCGGCGGCGAAGCGAAGCGCGTCGAGGTGTTCGGCCGAGAGAAACGTCGAATTGTGGAATCCGGTACGCGGGTCATCGAGAGCAAGGGGATATAGCGTGGCGATCTCGACCCCACCAATGCCTTCCGCCTTCATTTGCTCCAGCTCTCGCTGCAACTCGGGTTTCGTGACCGCGGGGCCAAACCACCACCACCGCATCATGATTCGGCAATCATCTGGAGGATTCGCGAAAGATTTCTCCAGAACTGCCAGTTCTTGCTCTTGCTGCGCACCGCCTCTGGAAAGTTGCAGGAGTCCAGCAAACAGAAGAATGAATATCGCTCGCTTGTAGATGAGGCCGCGATTGGGCATAGCCAGTTTGAGATCTCGTCTCGAACCGGATTCTACTCCGGCTTGCGCAGTCGGGGTACGCGAAAGCTCGAATCAACCGGCGGGCGATCGCTTGAAAAAGTTGCGGTGGGATCGCAGTCCTCTATTGACCGAGAACACCTTGTGCGTAAGTTAGACGGCGAAGTAGGCGCATTCGACGGCGAAGTCGAGCCGTCGGGCTCCGGGGGTTCGCCGCATTGCCCGGTGGCCGGCGTTCGCTTCGATGACCGAGGAAGCGCTACGCTGCGCCGAGCTTAGCCGGCGCGGTGTCTCGCCCGGGCACCACGTCGAGCTGCAACGCCGGATCGGCGGCCGGCACGTAAGTCACCGGCAGCCCCAATTCGCGTCGCACGATGTTGCAGCCTTGCGCTATCGCACTCGCCTTGTAGAAGGCGATGTCGCGGTTGCAGCCCTGGCGACCAAAGCCACAATCGCTCGACACGATCAGGCGCTCAGGCGGGATGTACTTCAATGCCTTGCGGATTTCGGCGGCAACGTCCTCCGGCCGATCTGCCTGGAGCGTGCGATGGCTAACGGCGCCGATGCAGATTTTCTTCTTTAGATCGTCTCTGAAAGGTTCGAACAACTCGAGATCCTTCTGGTTGCGATCCTTCATCTCCAGCGTCCACACGTCACCCCGGCACCGCTCCAGATATATCTCGATCGATTTGGCGTAGCTGGTATCCTCCATCACGCGCTGCATATTGGGGTTGCCCCAACAGGTGTGGATCCACAACTCCACATCGTCTAGCCCCTGGACCTCGCGGTTGAACGCCTCGATCATAAATTTCACTTCCTCGTGATCTTTGCCGTACGTGTTGGCCATGAAGTGAAACGTCGGCTCCTCGACCTGAATGCAGCGGCACCCGGCGTCGCGCAGCGCCAGCAGTTCCTTGTTCATCGCGTCCGCCATATCCCAGATCACTTGGCGCTTGTCTTTGTACTTGGGTGTGTGGATGTCCAGGAAGAGCGCCATCACCTGCGAGCAGCAGGTGCCGAACTTGACCGGCTTGCGGGTCCTTCCCTGCGACATACGCCACAACTTCGGATAATCAAGTGGCCGATGCTCGATCTTGTCGACGACGTGCGGCCAGCGCCAGCCAGTATAGATTTCGTTTAACAGCGTACCGGGCGGATAGTGAAGCCAAGGCGCGGTCGTCTCCTCCGGCTGCAAATAGTCGCCTTCGAAACCGGCCCAGCGCTGTAGAGGATAGTGGTGCCACGCGCGGCCCGCGAGGTCCTCATCGAGGTGAAAATCACCGTGGGTAAGGATGTCCAGGCCGGCACGCTCCTGATCACTCACCACCACCGCCAGGGCGTCTTGAAACTTCTCGCGAAAGCGGACATCCAGCATGCAGGTGTCGAGAGGGCGACCCCACATGCTCACATCGAACCAGCGCGGCCGCGGAAACGAGCCCGTGACCGTGCTGGGAAGAGTCAGATCGGCGGTGACGGTGAACATGGGTTCCTCCGGCCGGCATTGTACTTCCACTCGCGTTCGGCTTGGGAGTCATTGCTCCCGCAAGGGGTGGGTTAGAGCGGCTTCGATTAGGTCCGAGTAGTCGACCCAACCGGCAGGGATCTCATGGAAATCTCGAATGGGGGCGCGATCCGCGGTGCCCCGGAGACCGATCCATCGTTTCCGACCAACCAGCCTGAGAACGACGCTCCGTCATAAGACCACCTGCCTTGATTCCCTTCGAGCTCCGCCCGAACGATGGTTCCGCATGAATCGTATTCTCGTCATTGGAGGGACCGGCACCGTCGGCCGCCACGTTCTCCCTCGATTGGCGACCACGGGCGCGCAAGTCCGCGCGCTGGCGCGCAACCCCGGCGCGGCTCGTTTCCCACCGCAGGTCGAGGTGGTTCGCGGAGATCCCACTCTGCCCGAGAGTCTCGATGGATGCCTTAATGGCGTCGACGCGGTGTTCCTGGTGTGGACCGCCCCGCCGGCTGCTATTGCTGCCGCTGTGGAACGGATCGCAAAGCACGCACGGCGCATCGTATTCCTCTCCGCTCCGCTCAAAACGGCACACCCGTTCTTCCAACAGCCCAATCCGCTTCGAGCGATGTTCGAGCAAATCGAGCGGTTGATCGAGACCTCAGGAATGCCGTGGACGTTTCTGCGGCCCGGAATGTTCGCCGCAAACGCTCTGCGCTGGTGGGCGCCGCAGATTCGCGCCGGCGATGTTGTGCGCCGGCCTCATCTCGCCGCTCCAACGGCGCCGATAGACGAGCGCGACATCGCCGCAGTCGCGGTCCGCGCGTTGTGTGAGGATGGACACGCCGGGAAGGACTATGTCCTGACCGGACCTCAATCGCTGAGCCAATTCGAGCAAGTGTCCGCAATCGGCCAGGTGATCGCCCGCTCGCTGCGCATCGAGCAGATCTCGCCAGACGAGGCGCGGCGTGAATTGCTCACGATCGCATCCGCCGTCGGCGTGAATATGCTGCTCGACGCGTGGGCCGCCACAATCGGCCAACCCGCGCATGTTACGTCCACGGTCGCGGAGATCACAGGAGCACCCCCAAGGATGTTCCTCGACTGGCTAATCGACAACGCCGCCGAGTTTCAAGCGTGATCGCGAATTCCGAATGCCTAGTGTCCGCCGCTAGGACTAACCGAACCGAATTTCCGCGTAAAGAAAACTAAAGGCGCCCCGATCAAGCAGGCGCAACCCAGCAGCCAGAAACAATCGAGAAACCCAAGAAATGCTGCTTGCTGGTAGATGATTCGCGCCAACTGCGCCTTCGCGTGCACAGCCGCGTCTGCAGTCGTAAAACCGCGAGTCACAAGATAACGAGACAACCCGTCAAGCGTTTCCTGATAGCGCTGGTGCAATGGGTTGGCCTGAGCGACCAAGATCGACTGGTGATACTGCGTTCGCCGCGCAAGAACGGTTGTCACGAACGCGATGCCAACCGAACCTCCCTGATTCCGCGCCAGATTGGTGAGACTCGACGCTTTGTTGTTCTTATTTTTTGGCAGGAACGAATAGAACAGCTGGCTCACGGGCACAAAAAGCGGTGCAATTCCAAGCCCCTGGATGGCACGGGCGAGAGCTATATGTTTGTAGTCCGTGCCAAGATCAATGCTCGCGAAACGCCACATGGCAAACGCAAAAACGATATATCCGGTGAAAATGAGCGGCTTGATTCCAACTTTCGGCAAGATTTTCACGATCAGCGGAGCCAGCGCCACGATCACGAATGCGCCAGGTCCAAGAACGAGCCCTGCATCCGTAGCCGTGTAGCCATACAGGCTCTGGAGCATCTGGGGAATCAGCACCGTAGACCCGAACAGCGCAAAACCGAAGAGAAAATAATAGACGTTCGCGATGGCGAAGTTGCGGTCTGCGAGCAGACGAATCTCGACGACAGGGTCGTGATGGCGCCGCTCCCAGAACGCGGCAGCAGCCAGCGCCACCAGAGCGATCGAAAAGAACGAAACAATGAAGCGGCTCTCGAACCAATCCTCGGTCTGGCCGCGATCGAGGACAACCTCCAGGCACGCGAAACCCAGTGCCACCAGAAAAATTCCGAGACCGTCCATTCGAAGCTTGCCGCCTCGACGGGCAGATTGGACTTCGCGCGCGAACTCCGGAGGGTCGGAAACCAGCCGGTTGGTCAGGATCAGGGACACAATTCCGATCGGAATATTGATGAAGAAGATCCATCGCCAGCTCCAGTTGTCGGTGATCCATCCGCCCAGCGGGGGCCCGATGACCGGAGCAGTCACAATGGCCATGCTGTAGAGAGCAAAGGCCGCGGGCCGCCTCTTCGGCGGGAACGTGTCCACGAGAATGGCCTGCTCGACCGGAGCGAGGCCACCGCCGCCGACGCCCTGCAAGACGCGAAAGAAGATGAGCAAGGCCAGCGACGGCGCGAGGCCACACAGCAGAGAGCTCAACGTGAAGAGAACTACACAAAGCATGTAGTAGCGTTTCCGCCCGAAGACGCGGCTGAGCCAGGCAGAAAGCGGAAGCACCACCGCATTCGATACCAGGTAGCTTGTCGGCACCCAGGTACTCTCGTCGTAGCTAACCGCGAGCCCGCCGGCGATATGAGGCAGAGCGACATTGGCTATGGCCGTATCGAGCAGTTCCATGAAGGTTGCCAGGGTGACGGTGACCGCGATGATCCAGGGATTGATCGCCGGGCGCTCGGCCAGGACATACGGGACGGGAATGGAGGCAGTCGTCGTGCTCGTGTCTATGCCACCTCCGTTCGATGCAATAAGAGACCGATTGGTCCCATCTGAGTTCTGCTATGATGCATTAAGCGACCAATCGGTCGCACGACAGAATGGGGGCTATGGCCATGAGGAAAGGCCAAAAGACGCGATTGGAAATCATCCGCAAGGCCGCGCCAATCTTCAATCAGCGGGGATATGACGGAGCTGCCCTATCCGCCTTGATGAAAGCTACCGGCTTGGAAAAGGGCGGAATCTACCGCCATTTTGATAGCAAACAGCAACTCGCCGCCGAGGCCTTCGATTACGCCTGGCAGGAAACCTTGGGGGCACGGATCCGTGATTTGGATGCCATCCCGAACGCTCTCGACCGGCTCAAACAGTTTGTCGCCAATTTTGCGGACCGCCGCGGGGCTATTCCCGGCGGTTGTCCATTGCTCAACACGGCGATCGATACCGACGACGGGAATTTTGTTCTTCGAGAGCGCGCCCGGAACGCTTTGCATGAGTGGCGCAACTACCTTATTTCAATGATCGTTGGCGGAATCGAAGCGCGGGATATTCGCCCAGGAGTCGGCGCCAGGAAGCTGGCGACGCTCATCATTTCTTCCCTCGAGGGTGCCCTTATGGTTTGCCGCCTTGAACGAAGTGGGGACCCGCTCCGCGCCGTGCAAGCCCATCTCACCAGCTATCTCGAAACAGAAGTGCGACGTCCCGCCTGATCGCCTAGGGCGAGCGAGCGTGTCCGAACCGCGCGCCCACCTTATTACCGCTGCCAACGCGAATATCATCGTTCCGCGCCACGAAGGATCCGTGCCCTCCCCAGAGCGATATTGGTACCGGCGCCAATCAAGCCCTGGCTGTCATCGCAACAGCCGATGACCCGCGCAGCCACGCCAACGACGGAGTAACGCCCTAACACTTACGCCAACGAAACATGCAAATCACACTAGAGAAATGTGACCGTAATCCGGCACGTCCCAAACTGGGCCATGCTCACGACCGCGGTTTTGGTTCAGGATTGCGACGGCCCGATCACATCTAGTCCCTTGTTTCATGTCTCGCTGGCGCAAACCATGACCGATCTGACCGAATGCCAGCGCTTGCGTTACCTCGTATTCAACCGCGAAATGGGGGAAGGCCTAGCCACCTCGGAGCGCAGCGGCCTCGACCGCGACCACTTCGACTGGGTCTGCGATCACATAATGGTTCGCGATATCTCCTCGGGCCGTTTGGTAGGCACCTACCGGATGCAGACCGGCTATCGCGCCAAGGGCAATCTTGGCTATTACAGCGAACAGCTTTTCGACCTCAGCCCGTTCGAGCCGATTCGCGGCGAAACTCTTGAGTTGGGCCGCGCTTGCGTCCACCGCGACTACCGCAACACGACCGCGCTTTCCATGCTTTGGAAAGGTATTGCGTCCTACGCCGCCCTCTGCCACGCGCGCTATCTGGTCGGATGCAGTTCGATCACTTCACAGGACGAGAACGAAGGCATGGCCCTTTACGACGCGCTCAAACAGAAATACCTGGTCGAGCCCTCGCTGCGCACGCAACCCAAACCGGCTTTTCGCTGCAAAGACAACGGCGTAACCGTCCAGGCCCCGCGCCCGCCGCGCCTTTTCCGCGCCTACCTCGATAATTCCGCGCGCCTGTGTGGACCGCCGGCCATCGACCGGGAATTCAAGACGATCGACTTTCTGACCCTGGTGGATTTGCAGGAATTGCCCGACCGCGTGCGCGCCCGGTTCTTCTAAGCTACGCCGGCGATTCCGCCCAGCGGGCACCGTCCGTCCGACGACCGCCTCTATACAACCACAGGACGCCGCTTGCCGACATTTGTGGATTGCTCGAACGCATAGCCCAACTGCAGGACGCCCCAATCATCGTGGTGCCGGCCCACGATCTGTATTCCGATCGGCAACCCACTGGCCGAGAACCCACACGGCACGGACATCGCCGGATTTCCCGCCGCCGAGATGTAATACGCGGATTTCATCCACGCCAGATAGTTTTCCATCTTCACCCCAGCGATCTCCGTGGGGTAATGCGTATTCACGGCAAACGGCAGCACTTGGTTAACGGGCAAAACAAAAAACTCATATTCGCCTTTGAACCCGCACAAGCGCTGGTACAGCGCGGTCCGTTTAGCCTCCACGCGCGAGAGATAAGGACCGGTAAGCTTGCGGCCCTCCTCGACGTGCCAGTGAACGTATTCGTTGAGCTGGTCGCCGTCCGTGGCGATCACGTCCCCAAAGGCCAACTCGGTAGACCAGTGGCGCCATGCCAAGAAGCACTCATTCGCGTCGCTGAAGTCTGGCTCCGCCTCTTCCACGATACGGCCCAAGGACTCAAACACCTTCCGCTGCGACTGCACCGCCGCCTTCACCTCGGGGTGCCACGGCAGCCCCATATCCTTGAACATGGCCACCCGTACTCCCTTGAAGCTCCGACCAAGGGGCTGGGCAAATTGGCCGCCGGACTGATCAATCGATATCGGCGAGTGGTGATCGTAGCCCGCCAGAACGCTCAGGAAAAAGGCGCAATCGGTGACGTTGCGAGCGACGGGTCCTGGGACCGACAGCGTAAACCAACCTAAATGGGTGGGTACGTTGGAAACGCGTCCCGGCGAGGGCCGGACGCCAACCACATTGCAGAAGTTGGGAGGATTGCGCAGCGAGCCCCCCATGTCGCTGCCCTCGGCAAGCGGCACCGTGCCGCAAGCGAGCGCCACCGCGCCGCCACCCGTACTTCTACCGCACGTCTTGGTTACATCGTAAGGATTGTGCGTGGGTCCAAAAACCGGATTGAACGTCTGCGAGCCAAGACCGAATTCGGGGACATTGGTCTTTCCAACAATGATCGCGCCCGCGTCCTTCTCGCGCTGAACCACGCGGCAATCGAAATCCGGAACGAAGTCGCGATGCAGCGGCGAACCGTAGGTCGTTCGGATTCCGGACGTTTCGTGCAGATCTTTGACGCCCACCGGCAGCCCGTGAAGCGGCCCCAACCACTCTCCCTTTGCCAGCACTTCGTCGGCGGCCAGCGCCTGCGCCATCAACTGATCTTCAGGAACGAACGTGACGATCGCATTCACTTTCGGATTGACGCGCTCAATCTGCTTAAGATGAGCCGCCATCACTTCGCGCGCCGACAATTTCTTCTGGCGGATCAACTCCACCTGTCCACGGCTCGCAGGAAACAGATGTCGCTTGGCGGGGCGGCCACGGCTCTCGAAGCAGCGCTGGCCGACTGGTTTGGCGTTTCGGCAACAACCAGCGAGCGCGTGAGTTCCCCTGGCAAGAGGGGCGTCACTGCCACCGAAACGGCGGCATTCGTCCCGAGCTTCAGCGCGTCCCTGCGCGTGATTCTGTCTGTCATGCAGCTCCGATCGAGTTAGGTTTTAGCCCGATGGCTATCGAGCGCTTGCCGAAAGGAGTTCCCGTCCAAGTGCGAGCGCCTTCCCTGCTTTAGCCGCTTCGCTGAGCCGCCCGCGGGCGAAGTCCCGCGTGCCCCCGCCCTTGCCACCGAGTTGCTGAAGGACCTGCTTCAGCAGAGCATTCATGTCCTGTCCCGCCGAAGGATGCTGCGCGAAAAATAAGTGGCCGCATGGAGTTCGCGAAAGCAAGGCGATCGTTTTGTCGGACTTGGCAAGCTGGCTAGCAAAGTGACCCAGATATTCCGCTTGAGCATCTTCCTGAAACGCGCGCGCGATCACGCGCAAGCCGTCCGGACCGACAGGTGTCGCCTGCAGCGCCAGAGTGGCTTCCGCTTCCGCAAGCCGCTGCAACGCTCCGCGATACTCTTTGAAACGCGCATCCCGCTCAGAAACGGCGCGACCCGCCGCTTCGGGAACTTCGTCGGTCGCGCAACCTAACTGTTCGGCCGCGCGCCGCAGCAGCAGAAAATCGTTGCGTGCGATGCGCTCGGCGCGACCTCCACACACAAATTCTATGCGCCAGTCCTGCCGCATCTTGGTGCAACGGCGCACCAGCATCATTCCGATCTGCGCGGTGTGCTTCACGTGCGTCCCGCCGCACGGCTGCAAATCCGCTCCTTCGATTTCGATGGCGCGCAGAATTCCCTGCCGGTCGACTTCCTTGCGCACGCCCATTTCCGCGAACTGTTCCGCCGTGCCGTACCGCACTGTGACCGGACGGTCGTCGAAGATTACCTGATTCGCGGCGCGCTCCGCGCCCTCAAGAATCGCCTCCGAAGGTTCGTCGCCGCGCAAATCGATCGTGCTCATCTCGTTACCGAGATGGAAAGAAACTGTCGGCCGCCCGAAACGTTCCTGAAACATCGCCGAAAGCAGATGCTGTCCGGTGTGCTGCTGCATGTGATCGAAGCGCCTGGCCCAATCGACACATCCATGCACCGCTCCCAGGTCGACCTGCCGGTCAACAATGTGCACGATCTCGTCTCCCTCATCGCGCACCTCCAGCACATTGGCTTCGCCAAGCTTGCCAAGGTCATAAGGCTGGCCGCCGGAGGTCGGGTAGAGCGCCGTTGCATCGAGGAGGACTTCCCACGCCGTGGTGGCTTGATGCACGACAGGTTCGCAGCTCAACACTTGCGCGCTGAAGTCGCGCGCGAAGGAATTATCGTAGTAGAGGCGTCGCGTCGCCATCGGTTCTCAACCTTGCAGCGCGCGTTGCCACGCTTCGGCGTACTTGTAGCCGGTTCCAGTATTGAACAGCACAACCGTTTCTTCCGGCTTGATCCAGCCCGAAGACGCCAGTTTGCGGGCGGCGCTCACCGTCGCCGCGCCTTCTGGCGCCGCGAAAATCCCCTCCTGCGACGCCAGTTCCTTCCCTGCCTCCAGCATTTCGTCGTCGGTCACGGTCAAAGCTGTTCCCTTGGTCTGCTTCAGCATACGCAGAATTAACAGATCGCCCAACGGCCCAGGAACGCGCAACCCTGACGCAATCGTCGCCGCACTAGGGAAGAAATCCGCCGTGTCGCGATGTGCCTCCCACGCCTTCGCGATCGGCGCGCATCCCTCCGCTTGTACCGCTACCATGCGCGGCCGCTCGCCGCCGATCCAACCCATCTCCTGCATCTCGTCGAACGCCTTGCACATGCCGATCAATCCCACACCGCCGCCGGTAGGGTACAAAATCACGTCGGGCAATTTCCCGCCAAATTGCTCCCACATTTCGTAACCCATCGTCTTCTTGCCTTCAACGCGATACGGTTCTTTCAACGTGGACACGTCGTACCAGCCGGCCGGCCCCTTGTTCTCTGCGACGTATTTGCCGCAATCGGAAATCAGCCCGTCAATCTTGATGACTTTCGCCCCAAACGCCCGGCACTCCATCACATTAGCCACTGGTGTGTCCGACGGCATCACGATCACGGCTCCGAGACCCGCTGCGGCCGCGTACGCCGCCAAAGCGCCGCCCGCATTCCCAGCCGTTGGCGCCGCCAACGTTTTGGCGCCGAGTTGCTTGGCTCGCGTCACCGCCGCCGTCATCCCTCGCGCCTTGAACGAGCCGGTGGGGTTCAGACCCTCATCTTTGACGTAGAGATGCTGCAGTCCCATCGATGCACCGAGCCGCGGAGCGGCAAGCAGGGGCGTCATGCCCTCGCCCAAGGTGACCGGTTCCCCTTCCGGCAGAACCTCCGCATAACGCCACAACGTCCGCGAACGATTCGCCAAATTATTGAGACTGAGCGTAACGGCCGCTTTCTTTAGGTCATACTTGGCGAACAGTGGTTTGCCACAAAGACACACGTGCTGTTCGACGCCCGCATCAAATTTCTTGCCGCAATTGGTGCACTCCAGTTCCAGAACATTGGTCGCTATGGTCATAAGCAGTCGAGTTTATCACACGCAATTTTGGCTATTCCGGGAACGCCATCCTCCACAATGGCATCCGTAGTCCCGCCAATCGGCACATTGGCGTTCCCGGTTGTCGCCTTCGCAACGGTGGCCGCTAACCCCAAAACATACGGTGTTTCACGTTACAATAGAGCTTATGGCTGTGCGCCTGATCGCCCTCGATATCGACGGCACGCTGCTCGACAGCCGGTGGAAATTGCCGGAGGCGAATCGCGTGGCCATCGCCGAGGCGACCCGCCGAGGCATTGAGGTCGCCCTGGTGACCGGCCGGCGCTACGACTTCGCTATGCCGATCGCCCGCGAAGTCGACTCCCCGCTTACCATGATCGTCAGCAATGGAGCGCTGGTCCGCACCTTCGACGGCGAAACACACTTGCGCCACCTGCTGCCCGTGGCCACCGCGGGACGGGTCCTCGATCTCACAAAACCGTGGCGCGAAGGCGCGGGCGTAGTCTTCGATCGGCCTCGCGAAAATCAAGTCATGCTCGAGTTTCTGGAAACGGACGATCCGATTCGCCAGGCCTACTACGCCCGCAACAAGGAGTTTCTGGGCTGTGCCCGGCCCCTGGAAAGCTGCCTCACCGAGGATCCCCTCCAGGTAATGCTCTCCGGCAAGGTACAACCGATGCGCGAAGCGGAAGCATCTCTCCGGTTGGCACCGTTTGCGGCGGAGTTTGGGCTTGCGATCACCGTCTACGAGAACCGCGATTTTTCGATGATCGACGTGATCCATCCAGATTGCTCGAAAGGCTCCGCGCTGGCGGAATGGGCGGCGTTGCGCGGATTTGCACGCAAAGACGTCATGGCCATCGGCGACAATCACAACGATCTTGAGATGTTGTCGTTCGCGGGAATTCCTGTGGTGATGGGCAACGGAGTTCCCGAGCTGAAGAATTTCGGCTGGCACGAAACCGGAACGAATGATGAAAATGGCGTGGCTGTAGCCATCGAGCAATTCGCCCTGCGCGAGGCCGCTTCGTGCGCGTGAGACTCCCGATTCTGCTGCTTGCGGCGGCGCTGGCGGCAGCCGCCGCCCCAGTTCGCGCGGAATACTTTGTGCTGCGCGGCGGCCAACGGCTTCACATTACGGGTTACCAGCTCCTCGGCGACAAATACCGGCTGCAGATGGAAGGTGGCTTTGTCGAAGTACCCGCCGAGAACGTCACCGCCATCGAGCCTGAGGATGTTTTCACCTCGGCGCCGCCGGTGGAAACCGCGAAGGCTCCCTTTCGGGATCTCATTGAAGGCGCGGCCGCGCATTACGGCGTGGACGCCGATCTCATCACCAGCGTCATCGCCGCCGAGTCCAATTTCAATCCCAAGGCCACTTCGCGGCGCAACGCCCGCGGACTCATGCAGCTCCTTCCTGAGACGGCGGCGCGCTTGGGCGTGCAAAACATCTTCGATCCTCAGGAAAACATCAACGCCGGCACGCACTATTTGCGCGATTTGCTGCTGCTCTACAAGAACGATCTGGCCTTGACCTTGGCGGCCTACAATGCGGGCCCACAACGCGTGCAGCAGTACGGACGGATCCCCCCGTTTGCAGAAACCCAGTCGTACGTGCGACGCGTTCGCACCGCTTATGCCAAGCGCAAATCGGGCGTCCCTGAAGGCAAGGCCGCGACTGCGGCGCCCGCTAGCTCGACAACCACGGCGAGTGTTGCTCCCGCGGGTTTGTAATCCCCAATCATCAAGTTTGAGGTCGGGCTGGCGTTCAGATCCTTCTCCTAAGCTCCGGATGGCCGTTTAGGTGGATTGCCAGCGTGTACAAGGCGGCTGCGTGACGCGATTGTACACGACAGAGGATGGCTCCCTCTTCGTCTAGCGTCAGTCAAGGGGTTTTGAAAGGCGCCAATCGGGAGATTGGCGTTCTTGCGATTGTCAGCGGCGCGCAAGGACTACTGCTGCGGGGGGCTATTCGGCGCGAGCGGCGGCATTTCCGGCGTTGGGTTGTTCGGGTTGGGATTGGGTTGCGAGCCGGCGGGATTCTGGCCTGGTTGCATGCCAGGCGGATTCTGCGCCGGTTGTCCGATGGCCTGGCCGAACCCTTGCCCAAAGCCCTGACCTGACGGCACCGGCGTGCCGACTTGACCTCCCGCAGCGCCGCCAATGCCCATCACGTCCTTCGATGGATCCCAGATAAATTCGAACAGATGGTAGTTAGTTGCTTTTTCGTAGACGATCACCGACTTGCGATCGATCTTGCTTCCGATCCCGATAATATTGCCGCCGATGATGGTCGAAGGCTCGGTGTCGGACGGCGTCAACGAGGTAGGATTCGACATCGTGTCGCTGCTGCCAATTCCGGAAGCGCCATTCTGCGCGGTGCCGGGCTGCGATCCGAACGCACTGCCCCCACTCTGCGGTCCGAAGGCGCTGCCTCCGTTTTGCGAGCCGAAAGAACTTCCTCCACTTTGCGGCCCAAATGCGCTGCCACCACCCTGCGATCCGAACGCACTTTGCGAGGTGTTTGTGCCTTGCGTCCCGCCCTGGCTGGCAAGTGCCCCGGCTGGCGTGCCGATCTGCCCCGGGCCGCCCTGCGACGTCTGCGGAGGCTTCAGGCTGCCGATGAGCTGGCCTGCAGGCCCAACGTAGATCAACCGCCAGGAGCCGTCTTCCTTGTTCATCGGATCCTTGTAGGCTTGGCGAAGGAAACGCAGGGAACCGGTTTTGGGCTTGGTCAAATCGTCGAGCGAAGTGGGAAACTTGCCGTTCTTGCGGTAATACAGCTTGATGGCGCGGATGTATTGCTTGCCGCGCCAGATCATTTCTTCTTCCTGCTCGCGTTTGCGCTCGGTGCGAACCGAGGGCGCAGCCACGATCGTGGCCAGAAGCATCAGCGTCGTCAGGAACACGACCAGCAACAGCGCGTATCCTCGCTCCGCGCGATTTCGGCCCGATGTCCGGGATCGTTTTCTCATGAGGCGGGCGCCGTGACAGGCTCTTCGGTCAGCGCCGTGGAACCGCGGCGGCCGCTGACAATTTCTTCAAAGTCCAGATTGGCGTTTCCGATCTTCACGACACGATATTTCCCGAGCAGGGTATCGCCCTCGGCCACGATGTAAATCTGGTCGCCATCGCTCAAAAACGCGCGCTTTGCGGTTCCATTGGGCACCGTGCCATAGCCGAAAAATTTCACGTTGCCAGGAAGCGACGGCGGGGGCGGTGGAGGCAGCGGCATAGGACCTTGTGCCGTACGACGTGCCTCCTTTTGGATCACTACGGGAGGCGGCGGAGCCAGCTCGCTGAATAGATCGCGGCCGGCGCTCTTGTATTCCGTTTTGCGACTGGCAGCCTGTTTCTCACGTTGCAGCGCCGGGTTTTCCACTGCCAGTGGCTTGTAAGCCAGCTCGCCAACTTGTAAGGAGGACGACGTCGATGCCGAACTCTCTCGCCGCTCGAGATACCATACCAACGCGGCGACAGCGATCAACGCAACGAGCAGGATTCCTTTCGTCTGTTCCTTCATCACGTGGTCCGGAAATACGTCTTGATGTGCACGGAAACCCGCACTTCGCCTCGGCCAGCCTGTTGCCCTTCGTCAGCTTTCCCCTGAAGCGACTCCACGGCGTAGACGTTGCTTGCACGCTGCAGACCGTTCAGGAAATGCACGACGCCGGAATAACTTCCGGTGACCACGGCCTCGATATCCACCTGTTCCAGGTCGCGACCCTTGACCTCGCTGTGCTGGAAACTGCCGCTCTCCAACTGCAGGCCGGCTTTGTTTGCGATGGAACCAAGCTCGGCGCTCACCGCCGAATAACCGGTGCTCGCGGGATACAGAGACGCTTCAAACTGGTCGCAATCCTTCTGGATCACGGGGATCTTCTGGCGGATGTCCTGCGCTCTGGCGATGTCGGCACGCAACAGATCGCGGTTCCGCGTCAGGATGACCAGATCCTCTTGGGGCCGCCGCGCCGACGATACGTTCCAACCGTAAACCACAAGCGCGATATCCGCGGCTACCAGGGCCACCACTCCGAACAAGATGGCGCGTCTCTCCAGTTTGAAATCGTGTCGCATCAAGTCCTCGAATAAACCGCTGTAAGCTCGAAATCCACGCGATCTGTATTTCCAGCAGAAGGAGTAGAAATTTTCTCATTGACCAACACTACGTGAGTGAACGACGAAGACTTTTCCAAGGCGTTCATAAATTTAAGCTTCGCCTCGTCGTTCGTCGCACCGAGCACCAGCTTCACTTCGACGAGACCTTTCTCGTGTTTCGGCTGGATGCTTACCACCCGCACGCCGGCGGGCAGGATCTTCTCGAGATCCATGAACATCTGCGTCCAGTTCAGACTCTGCTCGTCAATCAAAGTGTTCAGAAACGCGGAGCGTTCGTGGAGCTCGGCGTTGGCCGGCTGGTTAAAGAATTGCTCCAGGTCCCCTCGCTGCTGTTCGAGCGTAACCATCTCCAGCCGGATCTTGTCCACTTGCTCCCGCAGCGCCGCGTCTGCTCTTCGGACGGAGTAAACGTGCCAGCCGAGTCCCAGGAAGAACAGCCCGGCAACCACGCCGATGGCGCCCGCGGCGGCCAGGAATCTGCGGTGCGTTTCGAGGGGCTTCGTTGATAGGTTTAGCCTGGCTTTCATTTTCCTGCGCCTTGATTCCCTTCTACTTTCGGTTCCAGCTAGCTGCGGTGCAACATCCAACCTACCAGTCCGTCCGCTTCGCGATCCGCCAACGCCTGGGCGTCGTCAGGTATACGTCCTTCGGAAACCGCCGAATGCAGCAATGAGCGGACCTCACACTTGAATTCGTCTTCAAGAGGGCCCACAAAATCAGGCAGCCGATGGCCGAGGCCTGCAACGCGCACTGACTGGATGCCTTCGCGCCAGGTGTCCTGATAATACGCTGCCACGGGAAAAATCTCTTCGAGCAGCATCTGGGGCGTAAGGTCCACGTTTTGCGCCGGTAATTCCGTGCAGCGATAGCCGCACAGAACACCTTCCCTCACGATCGCAGTGGTGAGGGCAAGGCCCGAAACGCGCGCCAGCAACGTGGGATGCCGGTCATCCAACAAGGTAACCGCGGCGAGCGACGAGCTCATCACGACTCCGGGGTACAAACCAACACCCTCCACAAGAGCTTCGTACTCGCGCACAATCCGCAGCCGCGCAAGCGCGGTCACGACGTCCACGCCGTCTTCGCGCGGGGCCTGCCGCATGTAGGAGATCACCGTTTCGTCGGCCTCGAATGGCACGCTCTTTTTCAGTTTCCAGCGCAACATCGGCTCTGCTTCCTGCGGCGAACGTGGAAACTGCTCGAAATGCTGCACAAAAACGCGAATGACCGGATCGGGCACCAGTAGGGCTATATCTTCGTCCTTGGCGCGCAACTTCGACATCACGGCGGCAATGGCACTCCGCACGGCGGTGGAGTCCACGATGTTGGTTTCTACGGCCGAGGGCATCAGAGCGCCGTTGGGAAGGGCTTCGATGGCGTAGTCGTCCAGTCCGCCCGTCCTGGTCCAGCGAGCAGCGGCGATGCGGTCCTGGGAAATCTCGAGAGCCAAAGGCGGATGCGGCATGGCTTCGAGCCAACGCGCCACCTTGCGGGCGAGTTCGCTCTGGTAGATTCCTTGGCGGAATGTGGCGCTACTGCTCAACGAAGGTCACCTTGTTGATTTCTTTCACGCTGGTGATACCGGCGCGAATCTTTGCCAAGCCACTTTCGCGCAGCGTGGTCATGCCCTCTTCGCGAGCGATGCGCTTGATTTCCGACGTGGGTCGGCGGTCTACGATCATTTCGCGGATCCGATCGGTCAGATCGAGCAACTCACAGATCGCGGTGCGGCCATGGTATCCGGTCCCAGAGCATTCGAGGCATCCGACGCCTTCGACGAGTTGCGCACCGGCCCAGATTGCCGGATCGAGGCCGGCTTCCTGGAGTTCGGTGGAAGAAAACTTCTTGGCGCGTTTACAATTCGAACAGACAACGCGCACCAGGCGCTGCGCCATGATGCAATTCAGGGCCGACACAAAGTTGTACGGCTCGACGCCCATGTTGATGAAGCGACCGATTACGTCGGTGACGTTGTTCGCGTGCACGGTGGTGAAAACCAAGTGGCCCGTGAGGGCGGACTGGATGGCGATCTGCGCGGTTTCTTGGTCGCGGATTTCACCGACCATTATCTTGTCGGGGTCGTGACGCAGAATCGAGCGCAAGCCGCGGGCGAAGGTCAGTCCCTTTTTCTCGTTTACGGGAATCTGCGTGATGCCGCGGAGCTGATACTCCACCGGATCTTCGATGGTGATGATCTTGTCTTCGTCGCTCTTGATTTCGTTGATGGCGGCGTACAGCGTGGTGGTCTTGCCCGAACCCGTCGGCCCCGTCACGAGCACCATGCCGTAGGGCTCGCGGATATACCGGCGGAATTTGCGCATCTCTTCGCCGGAAAAACCCACAACATCCAGGCTGAGACTCTGAAATTTTTCGGAAAGCGTTTCTTTGTCCAGAACGCGGAGCACGGCGTCTTCACCGTGACTGGCGGGCATGATGGAAACGCGCAGGTCGATGAAGCGCCCTTTGTATTTAACACGAAAGCGGCCGTCCTGCGGCACGCGGCGTTCCGCGATGTCCAGATCGCTCAGGACCTTGATGCGCGAAATTACCGTGGAATGCCATTCCTTGGCGATCGGCTGCATGGCGTGCTGCAAGACGCCGTCGATGCGGTACTTGACCGCCACTTCGGCATCCCGTGCTTCGATGTGAATGTCGCTCGCTCTGCGCTCGAGTGCGGTGAAGATGATCGTTTCCACCAAGCGGACGACCGGGCTAACCGCGGTATCTCGCGTCAGGCGGTCGCCGGAAATTGTCTCGTCGCTTTCTTCTTCGTCTTTCCCGACCTGCAGCGTGAACGCTTCCGTCGCTTGTTCCAGCACCCGCTGCGATTGCTCGGTGCGCTTTAGCAAATCGCTGATCTGCCGGGGTGTCGCCACCTTGATGGCGAGCTTCTTGCCCAAAAGCAACGGCAGCTCATCGCTCAGCAAGACTTGGCTCGGATCCGCCACGGCGATGGACAGCAGGTTGTTCTGCAATTCCAGTGGTACGAAGTTGTAACGGAACATCAGGTCTGCCGGAATGGTTCGGAACAGTTCAGGATCGATGCGCTGCTCCCGAAGGTCGACAAAGCCGCAACGGTACCTCTCGGCAAGTTTCCGCGATTGCTCGCGTTCGGCTTGCTCGTCGGTCGGCAAGGCCAACCCGGTCATTACGTTCGAATGCTGATCCGTGAGTGCCATGGTTCCCTTACTTGCTTATCCCCGACGTCGAAAGCGAAAAAATCGGCAGATAGAGCGAAATCAGAATGAATGCGACCAGTATGCCCATGAAAATCAGCATGACCGGCTCGATCAACGAAACCATCGCGCCAAGTTTTAAGTTCACTTCGTCTTCGTAAAACTCCGCCACGCTGGTCAGCATAGGCGCCAGGGCGCCGCTCGACTCGCCAACTTCAATCATGTCCAGCGCCATGACCGGCATCACGCGGGTCGCGGCCAGAGCGCCGTGCAGCGACTCTCCTTCGCGAACCATCTGCGTTGCCTGCGACACCGTGCCGCGCACCAGCTTGCTGCTGATCGCGTCCGAGGCCGTTTGCAGCCCCGCGACCAGGGGAGTACCACCAGTGAGCAGCGTTGCCAGCGTTCGCGAAAACTGCGCCACTTGAAACTTCAACAAAGTATCGCCGACCACCGGCACGCGGAACTTCAACCGGTCAAACGCCACTCCACCATCTTCGGTGCGCGACCAGAAGTATATCGCCACAATGAAAGCCAGTATCGCGGCAATGACTCCCAGGAGCACGTAACGATAATCAACCGTGAGGGCAATCAGGAGTTGCGTGGGACCCGGAAGTTCCACATGCAGGTCACGGTACAGCAGCGCGAACTTCGGGATCACCGCGGTCACCAGATAACTCACAATGACGGTCGCCACGATGATCAGCAGGGCCGGATACATTAGCGTCGCCAGAATTTTCTTGCGCACGCCGGTGCTGACCTTCTGATACGCAATGTAATAGTCCAGGACGCCCGAAAGGTTTCCGCTCTTCTCACCAGCCAGAATCGCGGTCGAATAAACTTTTGAGAAGACCCCTGCTTCGGTTACGGACTCGGAGAGGGACTTCCCTTCCCGCACACGATCGCGAATTTGAGAAATGACGGGCCGAAGTTTGGGCGAGGAAGCGCGGTCGGCAAGCAAGTCCAGTGCGCGGAGAATCGGCAAGCCGGCTTTGATCAGCGTGTTGAATTGCTGGTTGAGGATCAGGAAATCGGTGCCGCCAATGGTCCGACCGCTCTGCCGGCGCATGCCAGAGAGCAAGCCGCTTCTGTTCTGCACCGAGTACACGTACAGACCACGGTCCACCAGCTTCTGGCGCGCTTCTGCCAGGGTACCAGCAGCCTCGACGTGCGAAAAAACTCGCCCGTTAGCATCCGCAACGCGGCAAACAAACTCCCCCATACGCCCCAGTTTACCTCAAGTAAGTGATATGCAGGGAAGCGGCGAAGGGTTGGCCGTAGCTTGTACGTAACACTCCTATTTGCGCGGTTCTGCACCTTTTCGACTTGTTCCGAAAGGTCATTTTACAGCGGCGTCTCCGGACGGTAATTCTCCGTTCACAATCGCAACGCCCGCCGGAACATCGAACCGGAACAATGAGTCCGGCACGGGCGGGTTCATGCGCCAGTTCTCGAACCGGAATTCCACCTGAACGCCGCCGCTCTGACGCACCAGGAGACGCGATAGCTCGCCGGTTTCGCGCACGATTTCAAAGAACACGGTATCGCCTTGTCCCCCCGGCGGCGATGCAGGAGAATCCGCATCCTGGGCATCCTGGTCTGAAGCTCTTGTCCCAGAACCTGCGCCGCCGGCTTCGGATCCGCGGACCTGGCAGCGCAGCACTACGTTCCCTTCCGCGGTGGGTTTTTCGCGATTGGCCAGCTCTACTCGCGCGCACACCCGCGACACCTTCATCTCGCCCGCGAGCAGCGCCAGCGGCGTCCGCCAGTCGGCGCTCTGCTTGGCAGGCACGCGCGTCACGGTATAGTCGCTTGGGACGTAAAACCAGGCGGTCTTGCCATCGACCAGGAACAGATCCCGCTCCGGGGCCTGGTATTCCCAGCGCATCTTGCCCGGACGGCGGAAATACGCGATTCCGGCTTCGCTCCTTACCATTTGTCCATTTTCCGTGTAGCGCTCCAGGAAGGTGGCTTGCAAGGTCTTCTCAGCGCGGTATCTTGCTTCGAATTTCTTGACGTAAATCGCAGCATCGCCGGCAGAAGGCATGGCGAGCAGGTAAATCCATAAAAACGCCAGATGCACAAACACCCTTTGATATTACCACCAAGCTAGGCGGCTGGCGGGATGGGGAGTTACTGGATCGCAGGGTCGGTCGCGGATGCAGGAGCGGTCAGGTTGTAATGCGTCTGGTTTTGCTGATCCGAATAGAAGCTACGCTGCCCCGTAACTCCTCGTGTAATCGGGTCGGCGTTGATCGTATAACCCTCGGAAGGCACATCCGCGGCGTTTTGAACGTAGGTAAACATATATCCGCTTTTCGTTCCTGCGGCCAAGACGTTGTCGATATAGCCAGCTCCTGCCGGGCCTAGGTCACTCAGCAGAACAGAAAAACCGATCAACGGATTCGCCGAAGAATAGGTTATCTCCGCAGTGTTGATGGCGTGAATGGACGACACCGCAGCCGACTCGTTTGCAGCCATTTTGGCATGAATGAAATTCGGGATCGCAATCGCCGCTATGATCAGAATAATGGCGACGACGATGAGCAGTTCGATCAGCGAAAAGCCCTTCGCGCTTTTCGTGCCCGAGTGGCGGTCTCCGTGTTGAGTGGCTTTTCTCATCGTAGTCTCGTTGTGCTGCTTTCGTTTGGATCATCATGTCCTGAAACAAAGCTCATTCCTGCCAAAAGCCTTCTGCTAAAAGGAAGGGGGAGCCGTGGGGCTCCCCCCGTTTTCCGGACGAGTTTCCGTTCCGTTTACTGCAGAGCCGGGCTGCCCGCCGCGCCGGTAGTGCATCCCGCACCGGTCAACGAGTACTGAATGACGCCGGTTTGGCTGGAGCAAAACTGACGTTGACCCGTGGTGCCCACCGTGGAAGGCGTTCCCGCGGAGGTGTACGTGTCGTTCAAGCCGTCGCCGCCCAAC
>Ga0182018_10000766_pt1 | contig 40049 bp, 40 predicted proteins | sample 812P2MmetaG_FD_120490 | JGI IMG/M metagenome (GOLD analysis project Ga0182018, IMG submission 120490) | Permafrost microbial communities from Stordalen Mire, Sweden - 812P2M metaG | ecosystem: Environmental > Terrestrial > Soil > Wetlands > Permafrost | place: Sweden: Stordalen | collected... | reverse complement strand
GTTCGGCATCGTCAATCACGATTATGTCCGTCAGAGCGTTACGCAGGGACGTGTCTGATCGGGCGGCGGCGACCGCCGCCATGAATGCCAGCGCTTCATCCCCGGAATCCGCAAGGACACGAAGAACGCCGGAACCGGCGCTGAGCCATTCGGCGACGGTGTCGGTGGCAGAGTCGCGTCCGGCAAGAAGCAACGCCGGACGCATGGGCGGAGCAGTCGAGGCGGAGAATTCGTTCCAGAAATTCTCCAGGGATTGCACGCCGGCGGGTCGCCGACCCATCCGAGTGGCAAGCCAGATAGCGATCTCGGGCGCCAGCTCCAACCACTGTTCGAGATCCGTCGCATCGTATGCGACCACCCTCGCCCACTGGCCCTCCTGTTCTTTGACGGATGCCCATTGTTTTTTTTGCCCCCATCGTCTCAGCGTCACCATGACGAGGGTTGCCTTCGCAGGCTGGTAGCCCAATGGATTTTGTGTGCGCTTTTGGTAGTCTCGCTCCACCTTTGCCTGGGGGCGCGCTTCCGTGCTCAGCTCCCAAACCGATGTGCCTGTCGGTATGTATGCGCTGCGGGTCGGGTTCTCGACCACGCCATCCCACCCCGATCTCTGGGTATCCTCCATCGCCGGAAAATCAGCAATGCTCACGCATTCCGCAGTCACGCGGACCAGCGCCCGAACAAGTAGTGGCAACGCATATCGCGCGTCGATCGTCTCCGCCCACGTTACGAGATCATTGCTGCTCAGGAGGAACGAATGCCCCCGCTTCCGGCTGCGCTGCGCGCGGCTGGACCTTGCCCGGCTTAGTTCATAGTCTTTTTGCCACTGTTGCACAGTCTCCGGTCGAAGCCCGAAAAAAACCGCGAGACGGACTGCCATTTGCGACGAAACGCCGGACTTTCCATTGAGAATATTGTTCAAAGACTGGCGCGTCACCCCCAATTGCTTCGCCACTTCGGTGACCGTGAGGCCCCTCGGTTCAAAACACTCCTGGCGCAGGCGCTGGCCGGGATGAACAGGCTTTTTTAACATCAGTGTTCCTCGTGGCGTTGACAGAATCATTGCTTAACTTGAATGCTCAGAATCGTTGCTGCTTCCGCCGGACTCCGGCCTCAGCCGATGCAGCGCCAACACCCAGGACCCGGCCCACTATGAACGCCGTCGTGCGATAGAGCGACGGAACACGACTATTTCGACTGTGGCGGACTGCCTGACAAAAAAGGACGACCTTGACAGCAAAACTGCCGACACATCCCCAACCGAATGCCTGGAGCGGACTTATCGCCACGCAACGGCTCCGGCTTTTGAGTTTTGCCGCAAGTGATATGATTGCATGACAACAGACAATTGTCAAGCTCCGTACTTTGCACTAGAAACACGCTTGTTTACTGTACGTTGCAATCGCTATGTAAATTACAGTTTTGGTGTTTTCCGGATGGCAAGCAGGGCGGCGAAACAGGCGTTGCGGAACGGCTGGTCACTCGAACGCAATCCGCCGCTCGGTCTCGGTCAGCGTCGCCAGATCTTTCCGCCGATCGTAGAGCTTTGTGGTGCGCGGGTCGGAATGATTGGCCATATCCTGGCGGCTTCGGGGGCACCGCCGTTTTGCAGGAAGACCGTGATTCCGGCTGCCCCGGAATGTGTGATTGCTAGAACGTCTCGGACAAGCCCGCCGCGCGGCAGCGCTCCTTGACGATCTGCAGGACATCTCGGCAGGTGAGGGGACGGGAGCCGCTTCACCGCCGGCACGGGCGCGGCAGAGCCGTGCTGATCCACGATAGTCACCGGGATGAACTCCCGTGCAGCGCCCCTCCGGCCAACATCACCAAACTCTCCGCGATAGTATTGCTGCCGCCAGGTGAAAAGCTGGTTGGAATTGATGTCATGCCGACGCGCTACAATCGACACCGACATGCCCGCCGCAAAAGTCTCCTCCACCGCCCGCCGCTTGTACTCACGGCTATATTGACGCCCAGGCGGCAAGGCTGCACGCAGTTTGCGCTCGCTAGAACCAGTCCCTGCGGTCATGCTAAGTGTCCATTACGAAGTGTCCACCTAGATCTAAGTGGACACGATGGTCGCATCCGCTTGCAACACACTCTTATCCGATTCCGGCGCTCGCGCTAGGCGGCGGTCACCGGAGGCCTACCGCAGTCGGTCGTCCAGCAGATTATAGAGCCGGTTGCGCGCGGCAAAAAGGCCATCCGCAATTTGCCGGGGTGTGCGCGCGCGTCGAGCGAGTTGACAATCAGCGGCAGTCCGTTCTCGGATTAGAATCTGCCAGGTTGGTTCGCCGATATCCTTTCGCCGATAATGCTTTCGAGAAACTCTTCAGGCAGCAGTCGCTCAAAGACGCCGAGCGCATTCTTTATCAGGGCCAGGTGTTCATCCCAATCGCCGCCCTCGACGCGGCGCCAGGAACTGGGCATGTAGCGAACCATGATCGAGAGCGCATACAAAGTGGCCGTCGCCACCGTGCGGTATTCCGAAATCCCGGTGATTACCGGCAGAATCAGCGTTGGAGAGGCTCTGAAGGGACTGTGATGTAACGGAAGGGCCTCATACCAGAATTTGTGCCCCGCGTGATCAACGCGGGCACGAAATCTGTGTTCCGCGCCAGTTGCGGCGAGAGGAGTGACCTCTGTGATGGGCCAGCCAGATGCGCAAATCCGGTCATGCGCGATGCGGGCTGACGAGTCTATGAGATGAATGTACGTGCTCTCGGTCTTGGCAGCATGTCCAACCGCGCGGCTGCCGGAATTCTCTTCCAGATTGAATATCGGCACAATCCAGGACGGAGGCGTTTGGAACACCTCCAGAAACAAGTCGCCGAGTTCAGGAAGCGCCGCCAATAATGCGCACATCGTTGTAACTGTCCCCGACGGCTGCTTCTCCAGGTCACTTGAAGTTTTGGCCTTCGCCCTCGGGAAATGACTGGTGTCGTGGCCCAGAAACGAAGCCCAATGTGGAAAGAACCCGGTCGCCAGAACGCCGACGCTCAGCCCTCCGAAATCTCCGACGGCGGACGGCACCGTATACAGTCCGTGCCCTTGCTTAGTCGTTCCTTCAACTTCGTCGAGATCAGACGGTCCCGCCTGCGACGCAAGCATCTCAGCGAAAGCCAGCGCTATGGTTCCGTAATAAAGACTAAGAATGCGCTTGTTCAGGCTCTCAAATGGCACACCACGAAAGTAATCGGATGCGCTTCGGATTGAGAAGGCAACGCCTAATGCCTTTGCCCTTATCGCACCTGGAGACAGAGAAACGGATGCCTCTTCGGCACGGCGAGTTATCAGCCTTTGTGCCAGGTTCATGCTTGCAAACTGGTCTAACTGCGACCAGATGCCGCTCAGAGGATTCTCCGAAGTGATGATGCGAACGAGGCGCGGACGCGACGGCGGTAGGGGCCTATGACTGCCTGGCGGAGCCAACTCCTTATTCCAGGTCACCAGCAGCGGAAAGAATTCGTCGATGGGAACAACGGGAGTGGTGACTCCGCGAGTGTACGCCTCGATTTGGTAGAGGGCGCCATTTGTGAAAATATAATCAACCAACGAATCCAAGGCCTTGTAGTGAGTATTGCTCGTCGCCGACGTATACAGCAACGCCACCTTGCGCGTTGCACCGGCCTTCGTGCCAGTGATAGTTAGATATTCACCCTCCGCGTCTTCAGCGCTTACGATGGCATTCCAGCCGTGCGTGCGGAATGGCTTCAGTAGTTGCTGTTCGGCGGCATTCCGAAGAATGTTCATCCGACCTTCTACGCCTTGGCCTCCCATATGACGAATCCTTTCAGCTCCCGTACATCTCAGCTCATTCCTTGTCCCAGAATGAGAGCATTTGTCTTCTGCCTTTCCACTCCGTGCCTTTTTGAACAAAACCGGCTTTCGCCAATGTCGCCTTCATGCGTTCACTATATGTAGTCGCGAACAATCGATCCTTATGTAGCGACAACAGCGTTGCGGCGATCCGATGTGAAAGCCCGTGACCCCGATGATTTGCGTCAACCGCAACATATCCCAGTTCAAGTGTCTCGGGCGGAAAATCGACCCCACACTGTTTTGAGACTTTAGCACCGTATTTCCTGCGTTCACGTTTAATTGCTCCTACCCCGACGACTTGCGTGTCCTTGTAGACAATCACGACGAAGTGGGCCAGGGGCAATTCCCTCGTGGCCGACTGCCAGTCTACGGCCTCGCCTTTTGTGATCACGCGAATACAATCTGAAACAGCCGTCGCCGTCAGATCCTGCCCCGACAGCTCTTTGAATTCATAACCTCCCTTGTCGGCATCTTGAGGAATCCCGCTCATCTGTGTATCTTCCTCCCGGAGCCTGCTCATAACTCCTCGGATTCGGTCGCGGCATCCACCAGCTCGGGAACGAACGGCGAAACGTCGTGAATCACGACCGCGCTCTTTCTCGGGAGATAGTAGTCGCTTACCGTGCGGCACTGAGCCCCAAACTTCGCCTCGAACTCCTTCCACAGTTTGACGTTGCGGCTGAACACACTTGATATGGCACGCCCCCCGTTGAAGAACTTCTCCGGGACTTCCGTGCCGAGCACGTAAAGGAATTTCTGTTTTTCAATAGGATATTCCGCCATGCCGTAGAAGTCTTTGAACAGCGCATTTTGGCGGATCGGTTCCGTCCCGCCCTGCCAGCGGATAAACTTGAACTCGGCGATGCGTTGATTCGTCTCCAGGTCGAATGGCCTGCCCGTGTTCCCCGCGCCTAGGGAGACATATTCGATCACTTCTCCGGGCTTCAAAATGCGCGGCAGACAGAGGAGTATACCCAAGGCGTGAATGATGACGTGGATCTGGCCTGCGAGCCGTTTAACCAGTCCCGCGGCGCTAAGCACCTCAGCCCTCGACCCGCACGCGGCGAGTGCCGCACCGCACGTGTCGGCGGTCGTATTCTGCAACGAGGCCTCGATTCGTTCGATCGTTTGCGCAAGGTCTGGCCCACAGAACACCTGCAGTGCGCTTATCGCGGCCGTCAGTTCTATTTGGTTGGTTGCCATCAAGACTGAATATAGCCCGCTTGCCCGGCGTTTCGCCATCCCAAATAGCAGGCGACTTGACCGCCTGACCAGTCCAGGCGTAGCCTCGACGCACGTCCGTGCGAGTCGTACCCATCAAGGAAGGCCATTACGTCTTAGTCGGTCGATCCGGCCGAGTTCCCATTGCCACTTTTCGGCGCCCGCCTGTGCTATGGTCGATTTTAATCGGCCCGTAGTGCAGGAATGCAACATGCCGTTCGCCACGCTGACCGCAGAGGAAGAGAAAGAATTATACCGACTGCAACGCTTCTACTGGAAAGAAGCCCTGCGATGCGAGGAGGCCAAGGCGTACCTGGCCGGATGCGTCATGCTGGGTTCCGCCTTGGAGACGCTGCTGATCCAGATGATCAATTGCTATCCGGAGGAAGCAGAACAAACCGGCAAACTCCCCAGAGACTCAAGAAAGCGGAGGAAACTCTTGAAATGGGATTTCGCCGACCTCCTGGCGGTAGCCAAGGCCGCGAACTGGCTCCCTTCCGCTCTGGATCTAAATGATGAATGGAGCAGCAGGAGGGCGCGCATCGGGGACTACGCCGAAGTGGTCCGCAAGGTGCGGAATCTGGCACATCCGGCGCGCTACGCCGCGGATTACTACCGAAGCCGAGTCACCGCGAAGCATTTGCAGCGGCAATTTGAGGTGGTACTCCTCTGCCGGGATTGGCTTGTCGAGCGTAATAATAAATCCCTCTTGGAGCATATGAAGGCGGAGGATATTGAATAGACTCCGGCGAAATATAGAAGCTGTGCCACCCGATTGGAGGTCACGAAAATGACTCAGACCTATGTCGCCAAGACGTTGCTCCAATTCATGAAGAGGATCAAGGAGATTGAAAAGGCGTGGGAGTCGAAGAAGGATGGCGAGCCGGGCCTTTGGTTTCGCGGGTCGCGGAAATCGTGTTGGCCCCTAATTCCGAAACTCTATAGGCCTCGTAGTACTATAAAGGACTTGCTGTCCGCCGAGGATGAAATACGAGAAGAGTTTGTCAGGCGTGCTCCAGGATTGACAAGCTTCAAACCGGCCAATGCTTGGGAGTGGTACTTTCTGATGCAACATTATGGCGCCCCAACACGCTTGCTGGATTGGACTGAAAACCCCCAGATTGGGCTTTACTTCGCCGTCAAGGATAGCAACGGCCTACACGATGCAGCGGTATGGGTCCTCGACCCTTGGTGGTTGAATGGGATTGTATTGGGAAAGGACTACTCCGAGGTGCTTCCTGCCGGGTCACCCGGCTTGTCTGAAGCAGATGCTCTAAGATACCAGCCTTGGCTACCAGATCGTTTCGACGCCAAAGCAAAGCTCACAACGAAGTTGCCTGTCGCCATTTATCCAACGCAGTTTGATGCTCGAATCGCGGCTCAGCGTTCCTGCTTCACCGTACATGGGCGTCGTCGCGCGAGATTAAATGAACTGTTTCCTAAACCGACCGACCATCTGGCAAGAATTGCAATTCCTAGTTACGCCACGGACGACATCCGCGCTGAACTGGATGATTACGGAATCGACGAAGCGGTAATTTACCCAGATTTGGAAGGACTCGGCAAGGGCGTGAGCAGGCATTGGCTGCCCGATGATGATGATGAACTACTGCCGCACAAAGGTGTTCTTACCAGGTTGGGACCGTCTCCGATTCACGGAGTTGGCGTGTTCGCCATCGCCGCGATTCAGAAAGGCACACGGCTCTTCTCGCAAGATTCGGATGAGATGAGGTGGATAGAAGCGGATAGCCTGCCAGCCGACAAACAGATCCGGCGACTCTACGACGATTTCGCGGTCGTAAAGAATGGAAAGAATGGCCGTCCGAAACGATATGGCTGCCCAAGTCATTTTGATCGACTGACAACATCCTGGTATCTGAACGATCCGAAGCCGGGTCAAAAGCCGAACGTCCGGTGTAACGAGAATTATGATTTCTGGGCGCTGCGCGACATCAGGTTGGGAGAGGAGTTGACTGTCGATTCCAACACGTATAGCGATCACGCAATGTCCAAGCCCACCAGGGCAAAACGTTCAGTAGCCAAGAAGCCAAAGGAAACGTAGCGTCCGCGTGCTCATGCCATCTCGCGTGGCTGGGCGAACGGGTCGTGACTTCTAAGCTTGCCGACAGCCTGGTTGCGAGATTAGCGGCGCCTGCGCCCCGAGCGGCTTCGAGGCGGCTGCTGGGCATGCACCCACAGCAAGCCTCCGGCAAGCAGAATTCCGAGGATGCCGTCGCGCTGAAAACTCCGCGGCTTTCCCGTGGCCACTTCGCTCGCGAAGTCCTGGCAGGTGTAGAAAGCCGACCAGGGAGTCCCCAGCCGTGCCTCTGCGAAAGCAACCGCGCCGTCAAGGTCAGCCGCTCCCGCGCGGTCGACAATGTGGATCAAACGGCGGCCTGCGAGAACATTCCCGAGACTGTTTCTGCGTACGTCCCCGCCGGGGCCGGAGTTCTCGTACACCGTGCCGCCGCGTCCAACCCACACCTCATGCGCAAAGCTCGGGCCAGCCGAGGTCCACAGCCTCAGCCAGTCGCCCTCCCGAATCGTCGGATCGCCGTCGCACGCAATAATGACAACAGCATCGATGTCTCCGGCTGGGTATGACTCCATGTTCCGATTTTAGCAATTTCCAATAGCGGCGCCGAAGCGCCTGACGCGCGATATGCAATCGTGCCGAGTTTTTCGGATGGCCCAGGCGTGGAGCACGGACGGTTGTTTTCGGCACTCCCGGACGCGTCAATCCTCCTCCTGCAGGCAAACTGCTTTTGCCGGGTCCGGCTGAGGTATGTTCTGTCAGCAAAAAGGCGCTAAAAAGCTGATACAATGCATGCGGGATGTACTATCGCTATGGACTCCGCCATTTCCATTGGGTATACTAAGCATGTCATAAGTCGCATATAACGCGAAGAACGTCAAACAGGCTGTACCATGCAGACGCAGACCGACCGCTTTTCTTCCCGAGCGCGAGCACGGCTTGCCGCCGTACTCCAAACCGCCAAGGATTTCGTCACGATCGACGATGCCGTGACCACGCTTGGGCTGGAACGGCATGCCGCAGTAAAGGTTCTCTCACGCTGGCAAGCCCAGGGCTGGCTCAAGCGCGTTGGTCCCGGCACCTATGCCCCGATTCCTCTGGATGCGCTCACCACGGAGCAGGTTCTCAAGGACCCATGGGTACTCGTTCCTGCGCTATTTTCGCCCGGCTATATAGGCGGCTGGACCGCTGCGGAGCACTGGGACCTCACCGAACAACTCTTTCGCAGCATCTTCGTATTCACCACACGGTCATTCCGCGCGAAGGAGCAGGTGGTGCAAGGCGTCTCATTTACGCTCACCCGTATTCCCAAGGACGCGCTTTTTGGCACCACAGTTGTGTGGCGCGGCCATGCGCGCGTTCCTATCGCCGACAGGCATCGAACTATCATCGACATGATGGCGGACCCGGCAACTGGCGGCGGCATCCGCCACGCCGTGCGCTGCCTTCGGAGCTATCTGCGCCAATCCGATGCCAATGCCGAAACGCTCATCAGTTATGCTGAAAGGCTTGGCAACGGTGCCGTCTTCAAGCGGCTTGGGTTTCTCGCATCACAGGAGCCGGGCAACGAGTCCCTCGCGGCGCTGTGCCGCCAGCGCCTGACCCAGGGCAACGCGAAACTTGACCCCGCGCTGCCTTGCAGGCGGCTGGTCAAAGCCTGGCGTTTGTGGATTCCCAAAAACTGGGGTGCGGAGGCAGAGCGTGATTGATCGGCGCGAACTGCTTGCCACCGCCGCCAACCTCGGACTGCTGCCCAATGTCGTCGAGAAGGACTATGTCCTGGGCTGGCTGCTTGCCGGCATCTTCGGCCAACCCGCGCTCGCCGGCAACTGGGTATTCAAAGGCGGAACATGTCTGAAGAAGTGCTACTTCGAAACGTACCGCTTCTCCGAAGACCTCGACTTCACGCTCACCGATTCGTCGCACCTCGACATCGATTTCCTGACCGCAACATTCCGTCAGGTTTCCGCCTCGGTTTACCAGCAGACCGGCATCGAATTTCCGCCGGATAAAATTCATTTTGAGGTCTTCCAGAACCGGCGCGGCCAGATGGCGGCCCAGGGGCGCATCTCCTATCGCGGCCCGATTGCGCCGTCAACCAGCGAGCTGCCAAGGATCAAGCTCGACCTCACGACCGACGAGGTATTGGTTCTGCCGCCGGTCTTTCGCCCGGTATCCCATCCCTATACCGACGCACCCGATGAGGCAATTACGGCACGGTGCTATAGCTACGAAGAAGTCTTCGCTGAAAAACTCCGAGCACTTGCTGAGAGGGCGCGACCCCGCGATCTCTACGACGTGGTGAATCTCTTCAGGCACGACGAGTTCCATCCGGCGGCTCCCGTGATCCACGACACGCTGGCCAAGAAATGTGCGTTCAAGGGGATTCCGTTTCCGACTCTCACTACCCTCTCGCCACTGCGCGACGAACTGGTGACAGACTGGGCTGCCATGCTGACCCACCAGCTTCCGTCCCTGCCTCCGGTGGAAGCTTTCTGGAGCGAGCTTCCGGCTCTGTTCGCCTGGATCGAGGACGCCCGACGACCGCCCATACCCGCAGCGATCCCGCTGGCAGTGGGCGACATCGTTATCCGGCCGCCGGCCGGCACGCTTTCCATCCCTGGCATGGCCAGCACAGCGCCCATCGAAGTCATCCGCTTTGCCGCCTCCAACCGCCTCTGCGTCGAGCTTGACTATATCGATGAGCAGGGCAGACGCAGCGAACGGACTATCGAACCGTATTCTTTGCGCCGAACGCAGGCCGGCGATATTATCCTCCACGCGGTGCGCGCCGACAACCAGCTTCACCGCAGCTATCGGATTGATCGCATCCGCGGAGCCCAGGCAACCCAACGTACGTTCACGCCGCGCTACGCGGTCGAATTGACGCCAACTGGTCCGATCTCCGTGCCGCCCGCCACCTACGGCCCGCGCATTACCTCGCCCACGGGGTACACGAGCGCATCGCGCCGTACCGGGCCTACGTATGTCTACGAATGCACCCTCTGTGGCAAACGGTTTCACCGTTCGACCCGCGACTCCGCTCTGCGCCCACACAAGGACAAGACCGGCTGGCCATGCTCTGGCCGTCATGGCATCTGGGTGGATACCAGGTGATAGCATCGAGACCCATCTTCATGCGGCAGGCAATGGCGTGCGGGCGAGCCATGGGGCAATATGCTCCCTCACTTCGGTCGCTTGGATCGCGCAACGCGGTCTCGAACGCCCTTCGCTATCGCGCGCAGCGGCGGGTTCTCTCGGTCCCCGACAGCTTCGCGCTGGCGCTCGCCAAGGAGCGGGCGTGGTCCCTTCTCACAGGGGACAACCAACTTCGAGACCTCGCCGCCGGCGAGGACGTGGAGTGTCACGGCGTGCTGTGGCTCTTGGATCGGATGGAGGAAGCGGGATACCCGCACTCCAGGCGCTACACAACGGTCTGGCAGTCTTGGCTGGAGGCACAAAGTTCTAAAAGCATTCACGAGAAGGAGCCAAACTCCCGGTTTGGCGGTCACCGCTTTTCCGCCTCTGTCTCGAAACAGCTGCTGCCATTTCCGGAGTGGATCTTGTGCTCCGTTTGTGCTCCGTTAAGAACCGAGCCAAAGCACAGAGTGAAAACTGGGTATTCTCAATCGCCAGAAAGAGGTGCTGGAAACGCAATGTTCTTTGTTTCCAATTTACTGTCGTCTTCCCAAGCTGGACGTCGCGGGTTCGAGTCCCGTCTCCCGCTCCATCTTTTCAATTTGCATGCCTCGCCGAATCAGCTTTTGTCTCATTTGTCTCAATTGGACGCCGATGCGTCGGATTGTAGTGCCTTAAAGTCTGACCAAAGTGCCGACGATACCTCCCGCTCACGAGCGAGCGACGAATCAACGTACTCCGCCAGGTGAACACCGAGGCCGCGCCGCCTGATTTCGGCAAGATTCGCTGGCACATCAGGTTACAAATTAAGATCGCCTGCAGGGAGTCATGACGTAATGCCGAATTGTAGTCCTGCACTCTCCTGCCTGAACCGTCCCGCACTGTACACCAACGCAAACTACGGTTATCGCTTGGGTGCGCATTACCATGGAGTTGGCACGACGGTATACGTGCTTTCCTCCGCTGCTCCAGCGGTCGGAAGGGCCGTCTCTAGGAAAAAAAGTACGTGCCCCGCTCGTTTGCGCCAGCCCATTTTCCGTCGACGCCGATATTGTCGTGGATCTCCTGATTAACCACGTATACCAGCGCCTTCCCTTCCGGCGGCGCCGGCGTGGGGTGTTGCGAATCGGTCGATCTTTACTCTTCACGCCTCGCGGGCCGCAGGCAGCGGATTCGAAATTGGCCGCGACGGCCCGGTCTTCCCCGAACGCACAGCACGCCAGGAATACGAAAGCGGCTACAAGCTTCATTAGGACCCCCAGATGACGCGGAGTAGATCTCCCGCCGGGATTGGACGCGCCCTGCCGGGAAGGCGTTACTCGAAATGAGACGCGAGATTGAGCGCGAAACCGGGACGCAGTACAGCCTCGACAGGCTGACCCCATTCACGCAACCTTGCCGGCGAACGACGGCGTTGTCAGGCAATATCGCTAGTGGTTCTCGCTCAGCGATGCGTTTGATTTTTAAGAGCTGCGCAGCCAAACTGGTCAGGCGACCGGCGCGTGATCAACCGGTTTCGGGGTCGATGGTAGGGGGCGAGCCGCAATCGGTCAATTCCAGGAAGGCCTCGCGCGACATCTTCCCCATGTGCAGGGAGGTCACTATCTTTTGCGGCGAGAGCGTTCGCCCGTCCCGCTCCAGAGTAAGTCTCGGTGGGACGGCGTAGGCTGGCCGCCATCCATTACGTTCCAGTTCTACTGCGAGAAAAGAGGCCAATAGGCCGGGAACGAGGGCCTTACGCTGCCGTAGAGTGAACAGATAGCGAGGATCGGCGCAGTAGGCCGCGGCCAGCGTGGGGATGCTCAGGACCAAGTCGGGCAAGTCCGCCAGGGAACGGCCTGCGAGCGCGGCGGCGTTGCGATCGACCTCTTCGCGCATCGCCGCCAGGATCACGCCGCCAAGCTCGCCGATAGCGGCGCGGCGCAGTGGACGCGCCTCCAGGGAAGCTTCGTGGCGAAGCAGTCGCTCTTCCAGCGCGTCAAAGCCGGGCAGCAGCGCGGCAGCCGGCCTGGGATCGTGCACCGTGCCGGGCTCGCAGGCAGCACTGCGAGGCGCATGAGCACGCCACTCAGCAAAGGATTGGCCTTTTTGGATTGCTGTGCTTTGACCCTCTCGTTCTCGACTGTCGCCAGCCAACTCGGTTCGATCAGCCCGTAGAAGGCAGCGCATGCGGCGGCGATCGGAAGCAGCACGCCGCGATCGGCGGCTGGTTCGACGATGCGCCGCAAGCATTGCGGCACCACCTGGCAGGCGAGGTGAGTCTGGCAGATCCAGGTAGCTACGGCGGAGCCTCCGAGCAGGCGTGCTACACGCGCGTCCGCCTCTACGTCGGCAAGCACCGCCCAGTTCAGGACGAGCTTAAGATACGCGTTCAACAGCCATCGAGGCTGAAGTTGCAGACGTCTGACGGGCGCGCCGGCGCGATTCTGGAGCGACAGACGGTTTATCGAGTTTTGAACTGCATGGAATACCCAGCGCTCTTGATGACGGCGGACCAGCGCATGAGCGATGTGACAGCGCAAGCTCATAATCGGCCAGGTCGCCAGGCAAGCGGCTGGAATCGGGATCTCGCCGCGCCCGCGCAGGCGGCCCGGCAGGCAACCCAAACGCCGCCAGACGGTCGGGCTGAGGAAAAATGCCGCCGTCGACGGCACGGGCAGCTTCAGTTCGCGTGCGAGCTCACGAATCATATCGTCTAACTCGGGCCAAGTGCCGAGTGGCTCGCGCAGCGGCTCGTCGCATGCTTGTTCGATGGTAGAAGCGACGTTGTAATACACCGCGAAAGCGAAGGCCGCTGCCGCACCGATTTCTACGATTTTGAAGTATCCGGCGAGGGAGGCGCCCCACATGTACGCGGGAAAGGCGGCGCCTTCGGGCAACGACGAGCATGGTTAGAAGCAGCGCTAGTGCAGACGCCTCCATGAGATGAGGCCGAGTCTGTGTGTGGACGAGAAGCCGGGCATCCAGGCGTTGGATCGAACGCAGCCCCTTCGCACATGTCCGTGATCGGCGGACGACGGTGGACTTTCTGGGTTTTATGGACGACGTGGTGAAGTCCTATCCGCTCGGCGAACTGCACGTCGTGCTGGACAACCTGAATATCCACAAGAATGAAGCGGCCAAACAATGGCTGCTGCGACATCCAAGGGTGCATTTCCACTACACTCCAACCCACGCCTCATGGATGAATATGATCGAATGCTTTTTCAGCATTCTCACCAAGCAGGCATTGACGCAGAGCGTCCAACGTTCCAAGAAAGACTTGAAGGATTTGCTGCTGCGATACTTGCAGAAGTATAGCCAAAATCCGACGCCCTTCACTTGGACCAAGGGGCCGGAACACTTCCAACGCATCATCGCAGCAACGAAGAAGTATCAAGCCGCCCATCCCAAGAAACCAAGGCAACCGAAGGCCCCGTTTGATTCTATAAAGAACTAACTGGATGATGTATTAGTGTATCAACGGCAGCACTCGCGCCCTGAGTTCCTTCAGAAACACGTCCTGCTTTGTGAACACGGCAAAATGACCGGCCCCGTCAATGGTGGCGAAAGCTTTGCGAGGAGCATGCAGTGAATTCAGGTAGGTTTTGGCCAGGCTTGTCGGTGTGGTGAAATCCTGGGTGCCCTGGATGACGAACACGGGCACGGCGAATTCACCTCTGAGAAGCTTTGGATCGAGCACGGAGGTCTGGGGGACGAGGTGCTCGGCGCTCACGTTCTGTCCTTCAAACCAGTCGTTGATGTCGCCCAGCGAGTACCCGGGCGCGGTTAGCGCGAACCCCAGAGTGGATGCAAGAAATACGTCCGCTTTTTCAAACAGATTCGACCATTTCCGTTGGATCGCGAAGCCCTTTCCGTCCTTATATGGCGGTGGCCCAATTTCATTTAGGTCCTGAAGAGCCCGAGAATTGCCTTCGCCGGAGGCCCACTCAACAAGGGCTGCGTATGCGACGGCGTAGTTTCGCGCAGGATCGGCAACCTGGCCAGTACCCACGAATGCATAGAAAAGTTCGGGCCGCGCCTTCGCCATGAAAACGCCCAGGATGGAGCCCCAGGAATGTCCGACGAGAACGATTTTGTCCTTCTGCAACCTCTTCGACAACAGTTCCGCAAGCTCGACGCCATCCTGAACCATCCGCTCGATGGTGATGGTGGAGGCGGCCGCCGCTCCGTTTCGTCCAAAGGTTCTTCCGGCGCCCCGTTGGTCCCATTGGACGACGGTAAAATACTTCAGCCAGTTGCGAAAACCTGCGTACCCCCAGGGATTGGTCGCATCGCCGGGTCCTCCATGCAAAAACAGCAGGACCGGATTCTTGCGGTCTTCGCCGCGAATCGTGATCCATTGCTCGAGTCCGCCAATCTTGACATAGCGCGCTTCATCGATTCCGTTTGGAGTGGTGACCGCATAGTCCCGCGCGTTGCGCCCGCGTAAGAACTTCAGCGCAGGTTCCAGTCTCTGGAATTCGCCGGATTCTGATCGCCCGGAGGTTGCTTCCTGCGCGGCCAACGAGGCGACTGCGGCGCCGCAAATCAATACCAGGGCGACGGTGCAGCGCAACAACATGGAAGGATTAACAATCATACGAACAGGTAGACGAACGGAGTAGCCGTACGGTGCGCAGAGAATGATCCGTTTCATCGAGACCATCCAGAGATTTAGGCAAGCAAAGCCGCCAGATTGACCGATTGGCCGCCTCCGGTTTCGGATGACCCGCGCAAGGCTGCGGAATCCAGGAGCACTCGATACTCGCGACAAGCCGGGATTTAGGCTCGTGGCAGAGGCTGACGACCGCTACGCTACAGTTCGGCGGGCGTTCCGCCCCATTCTCTTGGATCAACGTCCGCAATGGATTGCGAGAAACACCAATGGTGCCCGGCGAAGTCCTTAACATTATATATTGTCGTTCGCCGTAAGGATAGTCTGTGGGTTCCCGACCAATCCTTCCACCGCTTCGCCTGGCACGGTCGTAGTGAGCGTTGACGTCCTCGACCCTCACCATGACTGCAGTTCGCAACGAGGCACCCCCGCTCTGTTCAATTAAGACAACCGCGCCCCCATCGCCGACATTAAGTTGAGCGCGGTGATCCGCGATTCGAATGCGGAGGGTAAATCCGAACGCGGTGCACAACCAATCAATTGCGTCACCGATGTCCGGGTACGCCAGTTCCGGAATCACAATGCTGCGAGGCATTGATCGATTGGAAAGCATCGAATTGATTCTACCAAGCCGGCAAGAGGAGGGGGAACGTACTATGGCCCATCCAAGAGCATCCATGGCCGGCTGACTCCAGCCTGACGCCGCAGCGTTTAGGTTCCTGCGCAATGAGCGATTCATCGGCCAATCGGAAGAGTTTTCAAACGGCGGTCCGGCCGTTCGTCTTCATCGACGAAAGCGGGCTGAGCGAACGGCCACACCGCTGCCGTACTTGAGCGCCGAAGAGAAAAACAGCCGTGGTGCAATACCACTTTAACTTGGAGACCTCGTCGGCGATCGCGACCTAGTGGAACTTTTACTTCCGTCTGTTTCCCGGTGCGATCCGGAGCACACAGATCATCGAGTTTCTCTCCCACCTGTTCCGTCACATTCCCGGCAAGCTGCTGATCGTATGGGACGGGTTACCCGGTCACCGCAGTCGCATGGTATGGGACTTCGTGCGCCACCCAACTTCTGCCCCACAACTTTCGGGCAGCTGAGCCATCACGCGCGCCTGGCGCTTCGTCGTATGCGCAAATGGCCTACCCTGGCGATCGCCTTCTGGCAGCAGGCCGACCTGTTTCCAATGTAACCTGTATTTATACAGGTTTTCAATGATTACCGATCCTGATGGCCCATTTCTTAGAGGGATTCAGTAGCTTGGAGGAGCGCGACATGGCAATTCCGTATTACCACGTTGATGCATTCACGGGTGAGCTCTTTGCAGGTAACCAGGCGGGGGTCTGCATCCTTTCCACTTTTCTCGCGGATAGCATCATGCAGAACATTGCGGCTGAGAACAGGCACAGCGAGACCGCTTTTGTTGTTCCTCGCGCTGATGGTGATTTCGACTTGCGCTGGTTTACACCCGAAGTCGAGGACGACCTATGCGGGCATGCGACCTTGGCATCCGCCTATGTGCTCGCGCTGCGGAAGCACAACGTGTGGCCGGTTCGCTTCCACCTGCAGCGGCATATTGACCGTCGCTCGAGACCAAAACAGCTTTGAAATGGACTTTCCCGCCAGGCCACCCCAACCATGTGAGACGCCAGTCGACTTCTTACCAGCGCTAGGTTTGAAAGCGGCGCTAGTAATGAAATCCCGTGATTACCTCGTGGTGGTGGATCAGGCTGAGCAAGTGCGAGCGCTCTCGCCCGATATTGTCGCTCTTGCCAAACTGGACATCGGGACCGGCGGAACGATTGTTACCGCTCCCGGCGAGGGTGACGTGGATTACGTGTGCCGATTGTTTGCACCGTCGGTCGGCATCGATGAGGACCCCGCAACCGGCTCGATACACTGCACACTGGCTCCATATTGGGCGGGGCGGCTGGGTAAGGACACGTTGCGTGCGCAACAACTCAGTGTCCGCGGTGGATACATCCAGTGCACAATCGGTGGCGACCGCGTGAAAATCGCCGGCAGGGCACGCTTGTACCTTCATGGCACGCTCGAACTCTAAAGCGTCTTCTCAATAGGATTCCGTAATGCAGTTGTTTGCTGGATGACACAAGCCCGTCCCACCTTCGGTAGGTTTGGTGATTGATGAGGCTCTACTTATTCGAGTAGGGACACGTTCGGACCGGCGAGCCGATCCTCGGATACCTGGTGCGTACCGCGGATGGACAGAACGTCTTGATCGATTCGGGCTATCTCCCAGGTGGCGGTCGGGAGGGCTACCGCTGGAGCAGCGGAGGACCAGCGGAGGAAAGGCACGCCGGCCGCGTTCCAAACCGACTGGCGCCGCTCTCCGAAACGATAACGGTAATCCATGGCGGTGTAATGCCGAACTCTAGTCGCGGCAGACTGCGCGACCACGAAACACTCTCCGGTCTTAGCTGTCCCCCCTGCGCCAACATGACCGCAATTCGGCATTACGCCGAGTATTCGATGAACGCTGTTCAAACGGCAACCCACAGATTCCAAAATCCTTGTGGAACCGGCGCTCGGTATCGAGACCGCTTTACGCCGACGCAAACTACGGTTATCGCCGGCGGCGCATCGCCATGGAACGCGCGGGGATTCTCTATGGTATCGGGAATCCCCATTCTAGCGGGGGCGCCCGGTCCTGTCGTTTAGGCGCCCAAGGCAAACATTGGCGGCTGCCGCTGTACGAGCTGGGGCGCACGGAAAGGCTGAAAGCGGTACCCCACATTGAAGATGGTTTCGATGTACTTGCCGCTGTGCTCGCCCAGCTTTCTTCGCAGCCGGAGGATGTGCACGTCCAGGGTGCGCGTGCGGATCTGGTTGTTGTAGCCCCACACACGCAGCAGCAAGGTCTGGCGGGTGACCAACTCGCCGGCATGCTGAATCAGCAATGCCAGCAGGTCGTATTCTTTGCGGGTTAGTGCTAGCGGCTTGGTATCCAGCAGCGCTGTCTTACGCCCGAAATCCAGGTCCAGGTGCTGGTCATGATAGCGTTGCTCATGCGTCGTAGTAATCTGAAACGGTCCCATCCGAAAGATCTCCTTTTGGCGTATCGCCTATACTGATCTTACGAGTGAGCGGCAGCCGCGGTGGTTTGGTTTTTGTAAAAGTCTTGCAAAAGGTGTGAACGGAAGATTTGAAGCCTGGGACGAGCGTTCGATCCTGCTGATGGGATAGCAACGCAACCATCGAGGTGAGGCCTTACCGCATCAGGAAAGGCCAGTGCGAGACTGGATGCAGCTTATAGTGTATTGCGGCAAAATAGAGTATCGCACTAAAGGCCAAGAGCACAATCCCCGCAATTGTTAATACCTTGACCCACGGAAATCGGTTGCCTTCCCGCTTCAGTACCAAAAGGTATCCGGCGAAGACGCCGACGTAAAACAACAAGCACATGGGTAGCGCAAACAGCAGCATATTAACAGCGTCGGGGGTGGGGGTGACGATGGCGGCGACGATGAAGATACCCAGGATCGCATAACGGCTGTGCTTTACAAGGAACGCCGGCCTGACGACGCGAAGTAAAGTCAGGACGAAAATCAGACTGGGCATTTCGAAGGTCAGTGCCACGCCGAGCGTCACGTTGACGAACAGATCGAAGTATTCATTGATGGACACTGTCGGATCGACGTAGTTTCCTGCACCGATGCCTAATAGAAATGTAAGAGTGAAACGGAAGGCCACAAAATATGCGAATGTGCCGCCCAGGATGAACAGCCCCCCAGTGGAAAGCACGAATGGCACGGCATAACGGCGCTCGCGCTTATAAAGTCCGGGAGAGATAAAAGCCCAAATTTGATAGAGCACCCAAGGTGCGGCGATAAAAAGGGCACACAGAAAGGGCAGCTTGACCCAGATGACGTTGAATTGCTCCATCGGGGTGATGGCTTTAAGGGTGGGCGGCTTGATGCCCAGGCTTGTTAAGGCTTCAACGGCGGGGGCGGCGATGAGGCGCCAAAGCTGATTGACGAAGGTCAAGCTGATGGCGCCCGCGACGAGCAATCCCAAAACCATCTTTACGATGCGCGAACGTAGCTCCTGAAGGTGATCGAGGAAAGACATGCGGGGCATGCCCTCTTCGCCGTCGTTGGGGAGATCCGGAGGCTCAGTCGGCGGGGGCGTGCGCCCACCTCCGCCTCGGCTAGCGGAAACGGTGGTGACGGCTCGGGGTGAAAGCGCAACTGTCCCTATTGAAGTCATTTATGTCCCAAAATCGACGCGCTTATCGAGGATTCGCCTTTTCCGCAACCACCGATGGACGCATGCTACGCTTCACGCGAAACAACACCAATGCCCGCTTCATGGACACTTCCCGCCGGCCTGGCCGGCTCCGGGGTGGTGTAGACCCTGCTAATCGTAGAATCCCGGCTTTCCGCGCCGGATAAAGCGAACACGTCGGCGCCGACGCTGGCACTACTTGAAGAATAATCGTAGTTGCCGTTATCGTACCGATGACCGCTGTCGATTGTCTGGGGTCTGGCTTGCAGCTCCAGGTTTTGCAATTCACGATCGAACGCGGCTTTCATCTCACTACGGACACGGCGAAAATGGCTGATCGCCGTTCCCAACATTCTGCCCAATTCGGGCAGTTTCTTCGGACCGAACAGCACTAAGGCGATCACGAAGATTACGGCCATCTCCGGTAAACCTACGGGACCCATCTCGCTCCTTTCTCCTTACAAACTCCCTCGTCACGGCGCAAGCGCCCGTTACCTGGCCTCCGAACGGCTTTTGGGCGGCGGAAAATCATGAGCCTTGCCCACCCTCGGTAGGCGTGCGAGTTTCTTCAGGGCCGACAGCTTTGAATGAGTCCTTGAAGTTACGGATGCCTTCGGCGAGGCCTTTGCCCAGAGCCGGCAACTTCTGCGGACCGAAAAATATTAGCGCGATAGCCAGAATCACCAGTAGGTGCCTGGGTTGGAGCAGATCTTCAATCATACTTTTGAGCCTCCTATATCCATTCTTTACCTACAAAAGCGCGGCGCGGCCTGCGGTCAGGCCGCGCCATCCTCCCCACGACAATTTGTGCCTTGCACTGAGCTGTACCGGCTCTGATGCAATGCGGACAACAGTACTAGAGCTATAGCAGTCAGCGGACGGCGGCATCCGCTGCGACAGCCATAGACTGCAGTATATCGAGAAACTGTTGGCTTTGACCGATGAAGAGCCCATCTGCGGTGAAGCTATTAATCGTTGCCACGGCGCCCCCAAATTTATCGGTCAGCGGACGAATGATTGAAACATTGGGGAGGCCGGGCTTGAATTCGCAAGGGACGGGGAAGATCAGACTGGGCTGGATCGCAGGATTCAGCGGGCTGAAAAAGTTAGGAAATGTCAGGCCGGATATGGAGTCCGTAAATGGCGCCACAGGCGGTTGCACCCCGTTGCCCGAAAAATCAACCCATTCCAAAAAGTGAGCGATCTCGTCGCCACCGATGCCCAGAGTGACCGAAAGCACTTCGGGATCCTGAACCTTTTGGCTCATGACTGCGTACAGACTCGACCCGCCTTGCTCGATGTATCCGAAGTGAAAGCCTGCTACACTCGCGATGGCTTGAATATGATCGTTACCGGGAAAGTTGGGGTTAGGGGTGCCGATGTAGTCGGCATCGCTTCTGGGAATGGCGGTAACTCCATTCAGAGTGATTGCCTGTGGAAATACGCCGCCAAGGTCCGGATTGGTTGCGCTCCGGTAGCGAACATACCAGCTGGTATCGACGTTAAGTTGCATCAGGTTGGTGAGGCGCAGCTTTCCCGACGATCCCATAGCTGTGCTTCCCGGCAAGGTTTGGAACTGGGTGAAATCGACCGGCGCGGCACCTCTGGACACCAGATAGGCATTGAGGAACGTGGCATGGCTCACTTCGTCCAGCGTGTTGCTGCTGATATATTGCGGACCATCAGAATCGAGGTTTGACAAGGCTACCTGATAGGGGTTCAGTGTTTCGTTCGGGTTTACCTCAATGGGTAAATGATCGCCGATGCCGCCCAGTTCCGCGTACTGTGTCCAAAGGTCCGACTCGATCGTTTCCGCTGCCGCCAGAAAGCGGAGGATGGCGATGTCGCCGCTGGAAAGTCTGGAAGACTGTCCGAACATAGGCCGGCCGGCGACCAGAACTCCCGCGCCCATCGCGGCAACTCCTAGTCCTTTCTTCATGAAAGAGCGGCGGTTTGTCGCGCTCTGCGTTTTCTCTTGTCCGTTTGTCATTTATTGCTAACTGCCTCCTGTAGCGATACTACCAACCCGTGGGTGATCTGTTGTTCTTAATGTGTAAAGGTTTTGTACATTCGTCTATCTGTAGAGCAGCGCTCATGATCAAACGAGTCATCGATGAGTGTCCGCGCGATACAGTCACGATCGAGGCGCATTGAGAGCTCGATGGGCTGCGGCGAGGGCTTGACGAACCCGAAACAACCTGCCCTTGAGTGTGTTCTCTGTCAGTCCTGTCATTTGAGACAGCTCAGCTAAAGAAAAGCCCTCGACTTCTTTCGCTATAAGCAGCCAGCGGTCGCTTTCCGGGACATCTGCGAGCAGCTTGTTTATGAAGTCTCTTTGCGTGGCGGTTCTATCGGGTGTAGGACGCCAGTCGGCAATCTCCATACGTGGTGCTCGCGTGTCGTCGAGCGAATCGTCTGAGTAAATCGTTGTGGGGCGCTTCTTCCGCAGGAAGTCGTAACATTCATTTACAACGATGCGGTAGATCCACGCATAAAGAGAGCTGCGACCTGCGTATCCATGGATGGAGGAAAACACTTTGGCAAAGACTTCCTGTGCGGCGTCATTTGCATCGTCGCGATTGCCCAGGATGCCATAGGAGACACGATAGATCTTGCATGCGTAGCGCTCGACGATTTCACGAAAAGCCTTCTCATCGCGAGCCTGCAGTCGCGCTACCAGCTCAGCGTCATTAGATTTGCGCTGTTTGGACGGCGCTTCGTTCGGCCAGGCGCAAAAGGCGTCGGTATTTGCAGTCTCAGAGGTGGTCGCGTACATATTTGCCGCTTTCACTCCTCACACCACAGCGGGGACACCCGGAATGGCAGTCCTGTTGGCAAAAGGCTGCTTGTTTAACATGCCGGGTGTACCTTACCGCACTTCTTTCAGGTACGCGATGATCGCACTTCGCTCGGTAGCGCTCTCCACATGAAAGGCCATGTCGGCATCCGGAATGAACTTGTCCGGACCGGCCAGCCATTTGTCGAGCTTTTCGGCGTCCCAGGTAATATGCGAACTCTTCAGGGCGTCCGAGTAATTAAACGATGGCACAGATCCTGCGGCCCTGCCGTAAACGCCTCCCAACCGCGGCCCCTCCTTATCGTGATCCAGCGAATGACAGCCCGAACATCGCTTTTCGAAGAGGCTCTTGCCATCGCTGGTCTCCGTGCGTGCGGTCATCACCACAACGGCGAATGCCGCGGCTAGCATCACTAATAGTCGTTTCATTGGATTGGACTCAGTTCCCGGCCGCGAGCGGCGAATCGACCACTGCCAAACTGTGTTGACGGGCTATGTATTGCACATTGGTGATACCGAGCACGCTCCGCAGCCGTTGGGCGGGCACCTTCATCGGACCAGCCGCCGGCGCGGTTCCGGGCGCTGGTTGCGGAAACGCCGTGGACATCGCCGTATGGAAAGTCACGTTGCCCTCCACCTTCTGCAACACTTGATGGATATGGCCGTTTAAAACTGTCACTGAACCGAAGCGTTTCAGATAGGTGAGCGCCTGCGCGCTGTCTTCGGTGCCCCAGCCCCAATCGGGATAGACCGACCACAGCGGGATATGCGCGAACACCACAATTGGCGTGCTGCTGGAGCGCGCCTTGAGGTCGGCTTCCAGCCATTCGAGTTGATCGGCGCCCAGTTTTCCGAGGTGTTCCAGTCCAACCACGTTCACCAGTCCCACGAAGTGCACGCCTTTTTGATCGAAGCTATACCAGCCGTTGCCCTTCGTGCCTTTGCCGTAGCGTTCCAAATATTGCTTGCCGTCATCCACCGACGTGTCATGCTCGCCGGGCACATAGAAAATCTGGCTGGTCTTGGCGGACTTCAGCAACTGGTCCATGGTGTCGAATTCCCCGGGCTTGGACGTGTGGCTGAGGTCGCCCGTGTGAATGAGGAACTCCGGCGCCCGCGGCAGCGCGTTGATCTTATCTACGGTGGCCTGCAGTGTGCCAGCCACGTCCGGATTTGCCGGCTTGTTGAATCCGATGTGGCTGTCGCTGATTTGCACGAAAGTCATTTCGGCTTTGGCCTCGCCGTCGGGGGCCGGCTTCCCGAATGCGCGCGAGCTGAGAACGCCGCTGCCGACGGTCCATACCACGCCTGTTCCGGCCCAGGCCATGCATTCGAGGAATCCTCTGCGGTTGATTCCGTCGTCGTTGTGATCGTGAAGAATGAATTTGGACATTTTGCTCTCCACACCCATGTACTTCCGTGACGCATCGATTATTCCCGCCCCGTCGGCTTTTCAAGTGTAAATTGAACGCCGGAATAAAATGCCGGTGACGGCAGTATGCATGGATATGAAGAAGATCCTCCTGAAACGGCCTCACTACGCCATTGCGTGCGCCGGCGTGCTTGCCGCCGCGTCGGCCTTCATCCATCCCTTTGGACTGAAGACCAATTCGGACAGACCATTGCTCTCCGGCGCCGATGTCGATCCCGCCCTGGTACGCATCCTGGAAAAGTCCTGTCAGAATTGCCACTCTGAGCGAACCGAATGGCCCTGGTATAGTTATGTTGCCCCGATGTCCTGGCTGATCGAAAACGATGTGCACGAGGCCCGCAGCCATCTGAACCTATCCCGCTGGGACGAGTATGACGCTCGGAAGCAACATGACCTCCTGGCTGAGCTCGCCGCCGTCGTGCGAAACCGCAGAATGCCGCTCCTCCGCTATACTCTCTTGCACCCCGGAACCAAACCATCTCCGGATGAATTCGAGCGGCTCTATCAATGGACGCGTGCCGAACGGCGGCGTCTGACGTCGTTGGCCTCGGCTCACAGTGCCACTCCCGCAGATGCAGGCGTTGCCCGGTAATGTGCGGGCGCTGCGGTGTACCATATAATGACAAATGATTTCGCAGTCCCGACCTGGACCGTTTCCGATGGCGGCTCTGCCGCGCAACTCGCAGGCTACGCGCTGCGAGGGGCCGGCCTGATGGAAGCCGCGCCGAAAGCGGCCCTCTTCGAAAAGACAATGCTTCCGCATTTGGACGCGGCTTATAACCTGGCGCGTTGGCTCACGCGGAACGAGCACGACGCGGAGGACATCGTCCAGGAGGCGTACCTGCGCGCCTTTCGGTTTTTCGACGGTTTCCGGGGCGGAGACGGGCGGTCCTGGCTTCTGGCGGTGGTCCGCAATACCGCGCTGACCTGGCTCCGCCGCGAGAAGACCGCGCCGCAAGTGTCTTTCGATGAAGAAATGCACGGTCCCGGCTCCGAGACCGCGACTGTCGAGGCTAAGTTGGTGGAAGGCGCCAGGTTCGCGGCGTTACGGAATTGTCTGGACTTACTTCCCGCTGAGTTCCGCGAGGTCGTGGTGATGCGGGAGATGGAGGAAATGTCGTACCGGGATATCGCGGAAGCCGCGAGTGCGCCGATCGGCACCGTCATGTCCCGGCTATCGCGCGCGCGCCAAAGGCTGCAGGATTGTGTGGCGGCGCGGATGAAGGAGGCTTCCAAATGACCTGCGTGCCGGCGAAGAGTCTGCTGGAGTCCTATCTGGACGATGAATTGGATGCGGCCCAAAGAGTCCAGGTCGCGGAGCATCTGGCGAGTTGCAGTTCTTGCGCCGGGGTGCATGCGCAACTTCTGGAACTGCGCGCCGGCATCCGGACCCACGCGCCTTATTATCGTGCGCCCGCTGGCCTGCGCCAGCGCATTCAAGTTTCCGTGCGCCAGGCCGATCGCCAAGCCGACCGACATGCCCCCGCATTTTGGCGCTGGATCGCGATTGCGGCGGCCATCCTGCTGGCGGTTTCGGCTGCATGGAATATCGCCCTGTTCCGTTCGCGGACTTCCAGCGCGGATCTGATCGCGCAGGACGTCTTATCGAGCCACGTGCGATCGCTGATGGGAGTACACCTCTTGGACGTGCCCTCATCCGACCAGCACACGGTAAAGCCTTGGTTCAATGGCAAGCTGGACTTCTCGCCGGACGTCAGGGACTTCGCGGCTCAAGGCTTTCCCTTAATTGGCGGGCGGATCGATTACGTGGGCGGCCGTCCAGCGGCGGCCCTCGTCTACCAGCGGCGGAAACACATTATTAATGTGTTCACGTGGCCCTCGGCTGCAACGGATGGCGGCCCGGAGCTTGACCGCAACGGCTATCACGTTGTCCATTGGGGCACAAGCGGGATGAGTTGGTGGGCCGTATCGGATCTGAACGTCGGCGAACTGCGGCAGTTTGAGAACCTATACCGGCAGTAACCGCCGTATGCTTGACGGCACCGCCTGAGGCGCCATCAACTCCCGTGGCGAGCGCTCCAGCCATGTAACATTGAGACTGGTCGCTCGATCAAGCCCACGGTACACTTCACGCAAGCTATTCCTCCTGCAAATCAGGTTGAGATCCGGTTCGGATGAATCGAGCGTGAGGGCATGGCATCCGACGTGTTCAATTCCGTTAAGCGATGATTTACAGGAATTTTTACCGTGTAACATTTAACCACTACCACTGCAAGGCGCGCAACCAACAACAAGTGTCGAGCATTATGACGTTACTCATGGCGCAGCCCGCTCAGATAGGAAGAAATATTGCGTCTCAGTATAAAATACAAGATTGTAACTTTTCCAGAAGTTCGAGTTGCAGTATGCGCAAGCTCAATGAATTGACACGATGCCGGATTGTCTCGTTAGCATCGCGAGTGCTATGTTTTTAATAGTGTGCTAATTCATTGAGAGGAACTACCCATGTTATCTAAACAAAGTAGCGCCATATTCCGGAATTCAGCGCTTGTACTTACGGTGAGTCTCGCCGCATACGCGCAAGCGCCTACGCTCATCACCCAACCTATTGACGAAAGCCGTCTGTTCACGCTGGCCGGCAACACGCGCGCGGAAGCCATCGCCGCGAACGATCAAGGCCGCGTGCCGGACAACATGCCCATCGAGCACATATTGTTACAGTTGCAACACTCCGCGCAACAGGAAGAATCGGTTAACACGCTGATCGATCAGCTTCACGATCCCAACTCCGCGAATTATCATCACTGGCTGACGGCCTCCGAGTTCGGGCTGAGATTCGGGCTGGCGCAACAGGATCTGAGCACGGTCGCCGGCTGGCTCCAGTCGCATGGTATCACGGTCAATTCGACCTATGCCAATGGCATGCTGATGGATTTCTCGGGCACGGCGGGCCAGATCCGGGAAGCCTTCCACACCGAGATTCATAATTTAATGGTGGATGGGACGCCGCATATCGCCAACATGAGCGACCCGCAGATTCCGGCGGCGCTGGCACCGGTCATCGCGGGTATCGTCTCGCTGCACAACTTCTGGCCGCATCCGATGTTCAATGCGCGCGCGAACTATACCTTCACCACCAACGGAATTACCGACTTTGCGGTGGCGCCCGGGGACTTGGCCACGATTTACGATTTGAATCCGCAATTTAAGGCGGGGACCGCCGGTACTGGGGAGACGGTGGTGGTGGTGGAAGATAGCAACCTCTTCACGGCCGCCGACTGGACCGACTTCCGAAAGGCGTTTGGTCTCGACAGGTTCACCTCTGGCAAGCTGAACACGGTACACCCGGCGCCGGCCAAGGGCAAAAATAACTGCGCCGATCCGGGCGTCAATGGCGACTCGACGGAAGCCACCCTGGATGCCGAATACGCCAGCGCGGCGGCGCCCAACGCCACCATTTCAGTAGCGACCTGCGCGGATACCGCGACCACCTTCGGCGGGCTGATCGCCATCGAGAACATGGTGTATCGGCGGCAGCGGTGGACCCAGCGAATGCGCGACGGGCGCGCCTGCATCGCGTGGGATTGTGGGCGGAACCTGCCAGGGTTACGCCAGGCCATCGTGGCAGACGGGCGTCGTCGGCCTGCCGTCCAACAAGGTTCGTAATATTCCGGATGTGTCTTTGTTTGCGGGCAACGGCATATGGGGCCATTTCTACCCGGTGTGTTACTCCGACACCGCAAATGGGGGAGTTTCCTGTGCCGGAGCTCCGGACACGTGGGTCGGCGCCGGCGGGACCTCCTTCTCGTCGCCGATTATGGCGGGTATTCAAGCGCTCGTGAATCAGGAAAATGGCAGTCCCCAGGGTAACCCGAATGTGGTTTATTACAAGCTTGCCGCCAGCGAGTATGGGGCCAGCGGGAATGCTTCGTGCAACTCCACGCTGGGCAACGCGGTGGCCGCCACCTGCACATTCCACGACGTAACCCAGGGCGATATAGACGTGAACTGCACCGGGACGCACGCTTGTTTCTTGCCGTCCGGCACTGAAGGAGTGCTCTCGACCTCGGGCAAATCCTACATGCCGGCATTTGGAACCACCGCCGGATGGGACTTCGCCACCGGAATCGGCACCGTCAACGCGAATAACCTGGTGGCCAACTGGAAGAACGCGGCGCCCTAAATAGCATTCCGGCAACGCGGAGGATACCAGCCCGCCAAACTCGATCCGATTAGTGCATCTTGCGATGCGGCGGAGAACTATCCTACTTACAATGAAGCCAACGCTAACGGCATGTTAGCAGGCCTTCGTCTTCTGTTGGCTAAGAACCGCATGGCCCGCCATGTTCACATCTGCCGTCCTCGGGTCGGGAGATGCAAAGCAAGGCCCGATTCAAGCGCCGAGTCCTTATAGGATGTTTTTCCGCCGACGAAAACCTGCATTGCGCAACGCTAAGGTTAAGTCACGAAGACACGAAGTCCAGGTGTTGCCAAGTTCGTGGCGCAGGCACTTTTGCCTGCAAGGTCGCGACTCGTCTCGACCCTGGCCTTCGCGTGCCCACCAAGCGCCGGCATTAGTGCCGGCGCGGCGGTGGGGCCGGGTAGGAATCGCGCTTTTTACAATCTGTTTACTCCGCCTTCACCTGAACCTGCATGGCCCGCCGATAAAATTGAATCATGAGAATACAAATCCTAAATCGAAGTGTTACCAAGTTGCTACTGGTGGGAATGGCGGCCACATATCTGGCGGCCGGCGCGGCTGGGCAATCCATTTTTCACGTGGTCCCAACTCCCAATAATAATATGGGCGACAACGACCTATTCGCCGCCTCCGCGTCTTCTCCGAGCGACATCTGGGCTGTGGGGCAGTCGGTCATCCATTTCGACGGCGCCACGTGGACCGCATTTCCGGCGCCCGGAATCGACGGGATACCTCCCAGCGGGTTTAACGGCGTGGCGGACATTTCTCCCACGGACGCCTGGGCGGCCGGCAATGTTTCCGCTCCAGTAATTCTGGGTGGCGGTCCAAACTTTCAGCCGGTGATTGAGCATTGGGATGGCACGCAGTGGAGCGTGTTTCCGAGCGCTCCCTTCAACAAGCCGGGAGACTTTGCACAACTGTCAGCCATGACCGCCATTTCCGCGAACGATATCTGGGTTCTCGGCAACGCGACGGTCAATGGTATTGTGGGCAATCTGTTCGAACACTGGGACGGAACAGCCTGGACTCCCACTCTCGTCCCCCTAGGTGGCGGCAGTATTGCGGGGGGGGCAGCTTCCTCCGATGCCACCAACGACATCTGGGGTGTGGGTTCCTCAGGCCTCTCGAGCGCCCAAGCCAGCACCTTTGTGGTGCACTTCAACGGGACGAATTGGAAGAGCGTGCCAAGTCCAAATGTAGGCAAATCCTCCGCGTTCAACGGGGTCGTGGCGCTGGCCCCAGACAACGTTTGGGCAGTCGGCTCCTCAGGTGATGTTTCGGACGGTCCCACGCTGACCCTGATCGAACACTACGATGGCAGCGAGTGGTCGGTGGTGCCCAGCCCCAACGTGGGGCCGAACAGTATGTTCCAATCGAACCGTCTGTTTGGGATCACCGCCGTATCGCCTACGGATATCTGGGCGTTCGGGTCCTACTTCCAGGCTAATGGCGGCGGCAACCAGATGACCTTACTGATGCATTGGGATGGCACGAGTTGGACCTTGGCTCCCAGCCGGATCCCGAGATGGGCAGCATCCTGAACGACGTCCTTTTCGCCGGAGGACAACCGGGCAGAACGTGTGGATCGTAGGATCGCAAATTCCCGGCACCATGGGCGGCCCGTTTACCGGGACGCTGGCGATTCACAGCACGACTGCGGCGGGCGCTGGGTCGAACTGACCCTGGACGGTGTGGGGCCGGCAGCGGTACTCGGGCGGGACTACCATTCATCTTTCGGTCCGTGCCGGCCAGTGCGCTTGTTTCGAAGTACTCGCTAAATCCTGATGCTGCTGCATGGCAGTGGAGGGGCGTTTGCGGAAAGGCGCCTGGTAGGGATCTCGCTTTTTGCAAGCTATTTACTTCGCCTTAACCGCAACCCGCACACCCTATTGAAAGTGTTGAATCATGAGAATACAAAATCGAACCAATCCACGCCTCCGGTCAATCGAGTTTTAAGGTGGTCCCAACTCCGAACGACCACACCACCAGTGCGGACGCCAACAACGAACTATTAGGGCGAACCCTTCAGCGGAGTGTGCTTGGATGCACGGTGCGGCCGGCACAACTCGCCGATGTCAAGGTTTGCGATATCGTGTCCCGGCAGGTACATGGATTCAGTCGCACTGTAGAACTTGCGGAAGCTATCCAGCAGGGAACCGCCAGCGTGATAGAGCGCGAGGGCCGCATGACTGGATACGCTACCGTGCTCGCTTTCTTCGGCCATGCGACAGCGGAAACGAACCTGGACTTGGAGGCGCTGATCGCATCGGTGGATTCCTTTGGCGGCCCCGGAATTCTGGTGCCGTCGCAGAACAACAGCCTTTTCCGCTGGTGCCTAGCGAACGGGCTGCGCGTCGTGCAGCCGTTGACGCTGATCAGCGTTGGGTTTTAGAACGAACCTGTCGGCGCATCGGGAAGATATCCGCTTATGTTTAACGCGCTCTTCCTGGAAGTGCCGCCCCACAGCCATGCTTCGACCGGTAGCTAACTCGGCCGCGGCAATGGCGCGCGTTCGGGCGCGCTCCGCCCGGCATTCAGGGCGGCGGCAGTGGTCTCCAGCGTATGCGACCGTCCGCCACCTCGATGGGAGAGCTCTCGACCCACTCGTCGAGTTCCGCGTCGGTTAGCTCGCGGCCGCTGCTGCTCGTGCCAAGCACGATGCTCTCGGAGACAGTGCCGTCCGGGCACGGGGTAGGCACAATTCTGGGCACAGTAACGAAAAAACGACTGTAAGCCCAAAAGCTTCAGCCGCCTGAACTCAATGAGAAAAGATGGTCGGGGCGAGTGGATTCGAACCACCGACCTCCTGGTCCCGAACCAGGCGCTCTAGCCAGGCTGAGCCACGCCCCGAAACTATCAGTGTAGCCGGTTGCGGCCTCCTGGACAAGTGGCGCACAGGCTCTGTAACATCAAGCAAGTGAGCGAGAGCCAGAAACTGCGCGAGTTGCCGGCCGTACACGAAGTCGCCGAGCGCATATCCGCGCCGGGGATTCCGCGGCGTCTGGTGGTGGCGGAGATCCGCCGGGCGCTGGACGATGCGCGCCGAGAGATCCGCTCAGGCGCCCCCAACGGCGTTGCCGGGGTGGCCATCGAAGCGCGGGTCGAGCGCGCGCTCCAGACGCTGGCCGCGCCCTCCCTGCGGCGGGTCATCAACGCCACCGGCGTTGTTCTGCACACCAACCTGGGGCGCGCGCCGCTGGGTTCGCAAGCCATCCACGCCGGATACTCGAACCTGGAATACGACCTCGCCACCGGGCTGCGCGGCCAGCGCGATGTGCACACCGGCGCGCTCATCGAGCGGCTGCTGGGCGCGCCTGGCATCGCGGTCAACAACAATGCGGCCGCCATCTACCTGGCGCTAAATGAACTGGCGGCCGGCCACGAGGTCATCGTTTCGCGGGGGGAACTGATCGAAATCGGCGACGGCTTCCGCATCCCCGACATTATGCTGCGCTCGGGCGCAGTGCTGCGCGAGGTGGGCACCACCAATCGCACGCGCATCGCCGATTATCGCGAGGCCATCACCGACCGCACGCGCCTGCTGCTGCGCGTGCATCCGAGCAATTTCCGCATCGAAGGCTTCACCGCGCGCCCGGCGCTGGAGGAGTTGGCTGCACTGGGCCGCGAGCGCGGCATTCCGGTGTATGAAGATCTGGGCAGCGGCTGCATTGTGGACCTGCGCGCGTTCGGCGTGCATGAGCCGCTGGTTTCCGATAGCCTGCTGGCCGGCGCCGATCTGGTTTCGTTCAGCGGCGATAAGCTGCTAGGCGGCCCGCAGGCCGGCATCCTGGCCGGAAAACCGGAAATCGTCGCGCGCCTGCGCCGCAACCCCATGTTCCGCGCCCTGCGTCTGGACAAGACGATTTACCAAGTGCTGGAGACCACCCTGCGCCACCTGCTGCTGGAGCAATGGGAGCAAGTTCCAGCGCTACGCATGATTCGCCAAAGTGCCGCCGAAATCCGGGGGCGCGCCGAACGGCTTCTGGCTTCGCTGCTAGCCGCGCTACCAAGTCTGAAGGCGGAACTCACGCCGGGCGAATCCGCGATCGGCGGCGGAGCCACGCCCGAGCAATCCATTCCCACCTGGCTGATTGCCATCGAGTGCGCCGATGAGGCCGCCGCGCAACGGCGGCTGCGCGCCAACGATCCGCCGGTGATCGCGCGCGTCGAAAAACAGCGGCTGGTATTGGACTTGCGGACGGTCCTGCCGGAAGAAGAGACGGAACTGGCGGCGGCCCTTCAGGCCCTTTCCTGATAGGTGCCTTCCGCGGTACTGACGCGAATTTTCTCGCCCTCGGTGATGAAGGGAGGCACCTGCACCACCAGTCCGGTTTCGAGCTTGGCGGGCTTGGTCACGTTGGATACCGACGCGCCCTTCATGCCCGGCTCGGTTTCGACCACGGTCAGGTCCACGGTGGCCGGCAATTCCACGCTGATAGGCTTGCCCTCGTAAAATTCCACGGCCACTTTTAACTGCGGAACCAGATACCCGACGGCGTCGCCCAGAAGCTCCTTGGTCAAATGCAACTGCTCGTAGTTTTCGGTATTCATGAAATAGAAGTACTCGCCATCGTCGTACAAGTACTCCATTTCGTGTTCTTCCAGCGCCGCGCGCTCCACCTTGTCTTCGGACGAGAACCGGTGCTCAATCATCGTTCCGCTACGCAGGTTGCGCATCTTGGCCTGCACGAAGCCCCGCAGGTTGCCGGGCGTGCGGTGGTTCACGCTGAACACGGAGAACAAGTCGTTGTTAAACTTGACCACCATGCCCGGGCGCATTTGTGTTGACGAAATCATGAACTATCTCTCCATCCTGTAAATATTGGCGCTACAGGCGTAAGTGTTAGTATAACACCGGGGTAGCGGTCGGCTTTCGGCGCATCTGCGCATCTCCAGGGCGTCCACGCTGTCTTTGCGCGACGCCTGTATTCAGAACGGCAGGATTTCCTCGCGCACCGGATCGAAGTCGATCCGCCGCTTCTGCATGTACGAGATATTGCCCAAGTGTGAAGCCTGCGCCGACCGGTGCCCGATCAGCACATCGCCATTGGGCCGCTGGCGGGAGCGCACGCACTCCAGGAAGTTGTTCACATGGTCCGCGTCGATGTTACTGAACGCCTGCACAATAACAGGTTGCGCGCCGCGGCCGACCGGGTGGAACTCGTAGCGCCCGCGATCGATCCACAAGCGCCCGTCCGTGCCGCAAATCTCCACCGCCGCGCCCGTAATCCCCGGCACCAGCGTGGCTTCGAAGGTGGCGGTGAACTCGCTCGGATACTCCAACAGCACGTTGATGGTGTCCGGCGCCGTGCGGCCATCCTTATACTTGTAAACGCCGCCGGCGGCGGAAGCGGAAAACGGTACTTCCTGCCCCATGAACATATGCACCACGTCGATCCAGTGCGTAAACAGGTCGGTCACTTGGCCCCCGCCGAAATCCAAGTAGGCGCGCCAGTTGAAATACTGCTGCGGATCGTAATCGCGCCACTTCAACGGGCCCAGGAAATGCGCCCAATCGAGATTGGAAGGCAGCGTCCGCAGCGATTCCGGCGCCAGCCGCAGGTGATAGCCGTTGCCGTGCCACCACGTGCGCGCCAGGGTGATCTTGCCCAGCTTGCCCGTGTCGAAATACTCGCGCTTGGCTTGCAAATAGTGCTGTCCGGAGCGCTGCTGCATACCCACCTGGCAAATGCGCTCGTTGACCCGCGCGGCTTTGACAATCGGCGGGCCTTCTTCAATCGTGCGCGTCAGAGGTTTTTCGACGTAGACGTCTTTGCCGGCATTTAGCGCGTCAATGGCGGTCTGCGCGTGCCAGTGGTCGGGCGTGGCGATCAGCACTACGTCCATTTCCTTCATTTCCAGCAGCGCGCGATGGTCTTTGAAATCCTTCGCGTTGGGCGCCTTCTCGCGCGCCTTGTCGATCTGCGCGCCATAGATGTCGCAGACCGCCACCACATCGGCGTTGGCTTTCTGGAAATTCCCCATGTCGTACCGGCCGCGATCGCCGCAGCCGATCACGCCCAATTGGATGCGGTCGTTGGCTCCCATCACGCGGGAGTAAGAAAGCGCCGTAACGGCGGAAGCGGCGCGCAGAAAATTGCGGCGGTCGAGAGCAATTTCAGGCATAAGGTCCATTATACGGCGGCCCGCCACCTGAAGGAGGCATCCCGATGAGTCGGGACGCGGCACGTTGAGAGCGTGCGCCGCCGCGAATCGGCCATCCGAGATCCAGGAACCAGGCCTTCACCGTGCCAGCACTTCCTCGCGCAACACCGCCCGTCCGGCCAGCGCCTCGCGAAATCCGAAAACAGCCAGCGCCAGCACGGTCCCCAGCGCCAGCAGCGATTGGCCCGCGTACCACTTTGAAAAATCCAGCGTCAAGGGAAAGTCGAGCAGTATCGCAACGACGAAAAGAGAAACGGCCAGCGCCACCAGCCCGTATCGAATCAGGATGAAGACGGTCAGCGCCGCGCCCGCCGCGCTGAACAGCGAACCGATGGCCGCATGGCTGATCCCGAGATTGTTCAGCACCACGATGAGCAGGCAGTAGAGCGCGCCGGCGCCCCACTCACTGCGCGCGATGAGGCGGAAAAGGAAGATCACGAACAGCAACACCAGTGCCTCGATCATCGAGATGCCCAGTTGCGCCACCCACGCGCTGGCCGCGCCGCGCAGTCCGTCCAAGGGGGACGATCCAGTGAGGAACGCGGGCGGAGCCCCCAGGCGCGCGCGCACGAGTTCCCGGCACTCGGAGAGCACGGCCACCACCACGCCGGCGACAGTACCCACCAGGATCTCGCCGCCCACGATGGGGTCTCGCAGCCGGCCGGCGATCATGCGGCTCCATCCGACGATCGTTTGGGGCCAGCGCCGCCGGACGTAAGGCTCCAGCGCGATATAGAGCACCCACAACACACCCGCCCACAGCAGCGATGCGCTGATTCCCGTGATCAGGCTTTGCAACTCCGCGATCGTGGGTCGATGATTCGAGCCGATCAGCCAGAGCAACATCCAGTTTCCAAAGACGAAGACCGCGAGGCGAAACGCGCCGCGCCGGTCGCCGCGGCCCAGCCGCGCATTGCGCCGCGCGAGCAGCGCGCTACCGGTCATCGACACTACGAACACTGCTGCCCAGATCAGGTCCTCGGGCCGCGTCCTGGGACCGGAGGCCGGATTGCTCCAGGGTCCCACGATACGGAAATACGACGGCCTCCCATGCCACGAAGCCGCTTCGAGGCGCAGCGAGTTGGCCGGCTGGCCCGGATATGCGCCCAGCCAGGCTACGCGCGCGTCGTACGGCGAAGGCGGCGTCCAGCGCGGCAACGTGGGCGAGAAGCGCGCCGGATCCAGTCCCGCGGCGCTGAATAGCAGACTCCAATCGGGCGGATGGGCGGAACCCTGGTCATCCTCGACATGCTCGACTTGCCGCGGCACAGTCTCCAGCAAGTACAGCCGGCCTTGCAGGTCGGTCTCCAGCAGGAGCATGCCCGGATCGACCAAAGGAGGGTTCGAGTCGGACACCGTGCGCGACGGGGAAAGCCCTATGCTGGCTGTGCCGAACCACACCGCGGGCTCCATATTTCGAGGGCTTTGGCGATACCAGAAATAAACGACCGGCGGTTGTTGGGTAACCAGGCGCGCCCAACGATCCGGTGACGAATCGTGGCGCTCCACGTAGTTCAGGTAGGATGAGCCACCGTCAAATCCCGAGTGGCTGTCTACGGGGGGCTCGGTGTATCCAAACCCGTGCACCAGATTTTGGGCCCGCTCCCGCAGGACATCGGGCGATTTGTCCGTAGGCAGGTTGCCAAACAAGTCGGCGCTACCGTGTAGCACCGCGGCCATCGATACCCCAACCACGGCGAGGAGCAGCAACGCGACCGCCAGCCGGACGCTGACGGTGGCGGTCTCACGAGAGGCCGCCACCATTTCGGGCGAAGGGGTTTCGCCGGCCGCCAGCGCCGCCGCCAGCGGGTCGCCCCCGGGCAGCGCTGCCGCCACGGCCAAAGCCGAAGAGGGACGCCGCGCCGGATCCGGTTCCAGGCAGCGCAGGATGACGCGCTCCACACCTGGGTCCAGATCGCGCACCAGGGTGGATGGCCCGGCCGGCGCACCGGCCTCTTCCAGGCGTAGCAGTTCTTCCCGCGATTGCGCTTCGAAGGGGCGCCGGCCGGTGAACATCTCGTAGAGCACCAGCCCCAGGGCGTAAATGTCGCTGCGCATGCTGGCCTGGCTGCCCGCCAGTTGCTCGGGCGCCATATAGGCCGGCGTGCCGTGGCGCGCCTCAGGACCGGTCACTTGCGCGGCAATCGCCGCCAGGCCGAAATCGGTGATCAGGACCTGGCCGCGGCCATCGATCATGATGTTACCGGGCTTGAAATCGCGATGCAGGACGCCCTTTTCGTGGGCGGCGGAAAGCGCCGCGCACAGCCGGCGAGCGATCTCGACGGCTTTATCGGAAGGCAGGCGGCCTATGCGCCGGAGCAGCGACGCCAGGTCTTCGCCATCCACGTATTCCATGGAAAGGAACGGCATGCCTTCCCATTCGCCGATGTCGTACATGCGGCACACGTTGGGGTGGGAAACCTGGCGGGCGATGCGGACTTCGTTGTGGAAGCGGGCTAGGGCCGCGCCATCCTGCGACATGGCGGCGGGCAGGAACTTGAGCGCGACAGATTGCTCCAGCTTGTTGTCGTAGGCGCGGTAGACCTCGCCCATGCCGCCCCTTCCGGCCAAGCTGACGATGCGGTAGCGCCCGGCCACGATGTCGCCGGCCCCGAAGCGTCCCTCGGCGGAAGAAGGCGTGGAGATGGAGCGCGGTCCCGACGTGATTGTATCCGCGCTGGATGGCGATTCGAGCGAACTCCCGCAGGCGGCGCAATAGCGGCTGCCCTCCGGCATGCCGTACGCGCAGGAGGGGCACTGGGGCATATCGGCGCTATTGCACCTGATACGAGAGCCGCACTTCCACTGTTTTCGGCGGGAAGCAGGAGTTACTATTGCAGGCCTGATAGCGCAGTTTGCCGAGCATAATGCCGGGTCCTTGGGACGCGCCGGCCGGCACTTTGAACTTAGCGATCAGGTCTAAATCGCCGGTGAAAACGGAGAGCGGCTTATCGGAGAATTCGTACTTCTCCATCTGCGGCTTGGGGAAGATCACCGTTCCCGCCTCCAGCGCGCCGCCGGAAGTCCACGTCAGCTTGAGCGGAATCAAGTAGGCATCGTTGGGCGTGTTGCTGTTGACATGAAAGCCGGGCTGGATGGACACCGCGATCTTGGCCTCGGCGGAGGCGCCGCGCTTGGCCACCAGTTTCTGGGACGCTTCGGCGGTCAGGTACTGGTTACCTTGCGCCCACAAGCTCGGCAGGCAGAGACACGCGCCCAGAACCGCCAGCGGGACGCGCCCGACCCTCGATGATCCCCCCGCCGTGCGCGGGTGTTTGCAATAGTTGTTCGATGGCATTTTCAAATTCACTCTTGCTCGTCAGGCCCACATGGACGGCGGCGATCTTACCCGCCCGGTCGATGAGGAAGGTGGTCGGGAGCGCTTCGATGCCGCCGAACATATCGGCGGTGGAGTCGTTGCCCACCACGATGCGGTAATTGATTCCCACGTCGTTGACGAAAGGCTTGACGGCGTCCCACCCCTCATCGTCCATGTCGACGCCCAGCACCGAGAAACCCTGGTCTTTGTGTTTGCGCTCGAAATCCATGAACCACGGGATCTCGATTTTGCAGGGGCCGCAATAGGTGGCCCAGAAATCCAGCAAAACCACTTTGCCTTTGTAATCGGAAAGGCGCACGGTTTTGCCGTCGGCATCCTTCAGGGCGAAATCGGGCGCGGCGTGTCTTTCACCATTCGGCTTGAGCGATGCGGCCTTAACGGCCTTCACCGGCGAGCAGCCATAGATCACGCAGCCCAGCAGGAATCCTGTGAGCACCACGGTGCCCTGGCGCAAAGCCGACATAAAGCCTCCTCTACTTTCCACTATACGGCCACTGTATCGATTATATCGAGATTCGATTGGCTACATTGGACTCCTGGAACCATTGGCGCCGGCGCTCGCAAAAGCGGCGGGCCAGGGTGTATTCGGGATGCGCGGACACGCCGGCAAAAATCCAGGCCGCCGTGTCGCAAAAGCTTTCGCAGACGTACTCGCGCCAGCGGCGGGTGCGGCGCCCCGCATCGCGCGCCGCGAGTGCGCGCTTGCGCCACTCCGCGGACCAGCCCAGTTCACCGCGGGCCCGGCTGCGCAGTTCCTCGCGCAGCAGCGCCTCGTAGGACCAGCGGCGCGGGTTGCCCAGCCGCAGCCACACGAAATGAAAGACTTCATGCACGAATATGCGGGCGAACTCCCGCGGGTCGGCGGCCAGCTCCGCGTCGAATGCGATGCGTCTTTCGCGGATAAACGCGCCGGCGTGTACGGCACCGTGCCGGTCGGCGAGCGCGCGGCGGATTTCAAGCCGCACCGGGTCGCCGTGGATGGGTGGGAGGCGACACGCACGAGTGCGTGCGCCACGCTCACTCGCTCTCACTGAGCAACACCTTATAGACTTCGCGCGCATGATCGTAGGCCTGCCGCGCCGCACCGAGTTCCGCCACTGAAATGCGCGGTGCTTTCTGCGTCCAGCACTGGCTGACGGCCGCCAAACACCATTCCGCACTGCGCCGCGATGCGCGCACAGGCTTCCCCCCGACCAACACGAAAATTGGATTCGTGTGCGCCGACGGCAGTATCCGCACGGCGACCCAACTGCTCTTTTCGATCGCTACATCGAATGCCACATCGCGCACCTGTCCGTCGGCCGGCACATTCTTCCGCGCCACTGCCTCGCCATTCACTATCAGTTCCACGGGCACCTCGCGCGTATCGCCGATGCGCGCCCGCTCCACATCCCAGTACGGTTTCTCGTTGTAGCGCTTGCCGCGAATGGACTGATCCGGCAGCGGGTCCAGATACGCCGCCACCCTTACCTGTGCGTGAACGCCGCCGGGCGCGCCGAGCCGTACTTCACTCGCGCCAGTCCCCACCAGCGTGTCGTTCAGTTTGAAATCCATCAAGTGGCTCTTCCCGTCGGAGACATAACTCCGCCCGGCCTTCAGCGCCTGCAGCCAGTTCGCATAAGTCAGGCTATCCAACTTGGTGTAAGTGCGCCCGATCCCCACTCGCTGATCGTAGATGCATGGGAAATCCGTCTCGCCCGCGATGCGCGTCCGGAATCCAACGTTCAGCGTGTGATACCAGATACTCAGCTCCCACACATAGGGCGTATCCACCGACGAAATAAAATCCACCAAACCGGGTTCGGTGACATCCACGATATACTCGTTCGCGCCGATCCCGTCGAAGCCCGGCATTTCGTAATTGGGCAGATCGTCGCTCATCACTTCCAACCCCCAACCCGAGTGCGCGAATCCTACGACGGCGCCCTGTGACTTGGCCCAGCGGAAGATCGGCAGATCCCAGGTTGGCCACTCCGAAATGCGCGTGGCGCCGGGGTAACCCTGCTCGCGCAAGCCGAGCAGCACGATGTGGCCGGCGTGGCTCGACGGAAACCCGGACACTTCCAGGTCGTAGTGCATTAGTTCATCGGGCTTCGAAAGCGGATCGTCGTGCCCGGAAAAGAACTGTTTTTGATAGTAGTAATCGGGACCCCAGGTCAGCACGGAACCGATGTTCAGCCGCTCGCCCGATATCTGCCGGATCATATCCTGAGGCAGCACGCCCTCGGTGGGATTCTGGTAATGCGAGCAGCCCGCGGCATGGACATGGTGATCGCCGGAATACCAGCCGTACTGCGCCGGATCGATCCAGCGTTCCAGTTGAAAGGAGAGCTCGACGGGGCCGTTGCCGTCCACAGCGAACTCCTTAGTGTGCGCACGGTATTCCGGTCCGCCCGTGTACGTGATGTTATAGTAGCCTGCAGGCAGGCTGATACTCTCACCGTCGGCGCGATAGATCTGAGGCTGGAAGAAGAAGTCGGGCGCGAGGCGCTTGGACGGATTCGGATATAACCGGTTCAGCCGGTCGCGAATGACAAACGAGGCCATCGCCGGTTGGCCTTTCTCGTCGCGCACGCGCAGCTTGATGGCGCGCGCCGGCAGCGCGTTGAAGAGCACCAGAATGTCGTTGCGAAAGCCGATATCCTGGCTGCCCTGGCCCACGTTGAAGCCGATCTGCGCGGACCGCTGCCCGCTATCGCGGCTGTAGACCTGCAGGATCCTGTAGTCCAGTGCCAGCCCGGAGAGGCGGGAGTCCATGGGCGGCTTGTCATAGATCGAGATCTCGGCCCAGCGGTCGGCGGCATTCTGCGGCGTCAATTCCAGCTTGGGCTCGGGATTTCCGGTGGACTGTATATAGACGTTGCCGCTGTTGGGGCTGGCCACGCGCAGCGGCGCGGTTACGTGGGCATGGTTGATCACCTTAACCAGGAACAGCCGCGTGCCGCCCTCCACCAGCTCGGGCTTGGCCGGCCCCGGCTCGACTTTCACACGGCTTTCGGCGTTGATATCGACGATCGCCAGAGCATAGCGGTCGAGAATCCTTTCCAGTTCCGCGACCGCCGCACCCTCGCCGGCATTGGCCACGGCGGCGTTGATGGCG